>Ga0247814_10001886_pt1 | contig 11873 bp, 7 predicted proteins | sample UWRJL179409R1_FD_179947 | JGI IMG/M metagenome (GOLD analysis project Ga0247814, IMG submission 179947) | Plant litter microbial communities from Arlington Agricultural Research Station in Wisconsin, United States - UWRJ-L179-409R-1 | ecosystem: Environmental > Terrestrial > Plant litter >...
GCCGACGGCTACTACACGTCGGATTCCCCTCTTGGTCCGTTCACCTATTCGCCGCAGAGCCCGTTCTCGTACAAGCCGGGTGGTTTTATCAGTGGGGCAGGCCATGGCAGCACCTTCCAGGACGAGTACGGTAACTGGTGGCACGCCTCAACGATGCGCATCTCTGTGAATCACAAATTCGAACGCCGAATCGGTATCTTCCCGGCGGGATTCGACGATGACGGGGTGTTGTTCTGCAATCAGAACTTCGCCGACTTCCCGATCCGCGTGCCTGCAGGGCAACGTGATTCAAGTACGGATGTTGCTCCGGAAACAATGCTGCTGAGTTACACCGTTGGTACAGACGCGTCGTCGTCGCACTCAGATCATCCCGCGAACGCCGCCGTGAATGAAGACATCCGTACGTGGTGGATGGCCGGTTCCAGCGAGCCCGGCGAATGGATTTCTCTCGACCTGGGCACCGCGAAGTCCGTCCACTCAATCCAGCTCAACTTGGCCGATCACAATCTGGCGGCCATGGCGCCAGAAACCACGGACGGCGAAGAATTCACCTACGAGTACCGGGGCATCTACGCGGAGCATCAGCCGGCCGAGTTCTCGCTCGAGGTATCGGAGGACGGTTCCGAGTGGGCTACCGTGCTCGATACTCGAGGAACGGGACGTGACAGCCCTCACGCATTTGTGGAGCTGGATGAACCCCGCCTGATTCGCTTCGTCCGGGCCACCGCAGGTGCGCTGCCCTTTGGGGAGGCATTTGGCGTTAGTGGTATTCGGGTGTTCGGTCACAACACCGGAGAACTACCGGCCGAAACCTCGGCTCGAGTGAACCGAGTTGATGGTCGCACCGCCCTCATCGAGTGGGACGACCGCGTGGAGGCGGATGGCTACAACGTGCGGTTCGGCCTAGCGCCGAACAAGCTGTACCACAGCTGGTTGGTCTACGAACAGACCGACCTCACCCTGCGCTCGCTGAACGCCGGGTCGGACTACTGGGTGTCGGTTGACGCCTTCAACTCCAGCGGCGTCGTCGAGGGCACACCCACAAAAATGTGAGACCGGAGCGGGCCGCTGTGGTCACCACGATCCCACAGGTGGCCCGCTCTGAGTAGGAACAGCTGAGCTCCCCGCTGGCCCGATCAGACGACCGCGCCCGCCTGTTCATCCTGTTGACGCTGGATCTCCAGGAGGCGTCGACGGTCGGCGCGCCGCTTCTCCTGTTCCTCGGGGTTGGCCACCGGTGCCGCGAGGAGAAGTCTTTGTGTGTATGGATGTTCAGGATCGGTTGTCACCGCCGCCGCTGACCCAGTTTCCACCACGTCCCCGCGGTACACCACGGCCACGCGGTGGGAGATGTGCCGCACAACGGACAGGTCGTGTGTGACAAAGAGATATGCGACTCCTGTTTCCCGTTGGATCGAGATGAGCAGGTCAAGCACACGAGCCTGTGTCGACAGGTCGAGCGCGGACACGGGCTCGTCGCAGACGATCAAGCGAGGTCCAGGTGCAAGAGCCCGGGCGATCGCAACCCGCTGGCGCTGCCCGCCCGAGAACTCGCGGGGGCGACGGACGGCGGCGTCCGACGGCAGACCGACCTGGTCGAGCAGCGACCGCACGCGTGCGCGAGCATCGTGCTTCGTCGCGCCCAGTGTCACCAAGGGTTCGCTCAGAATCTCTTCGATGGTCATGGACGGATTAAGCGAGGTGTACGGATCCTGAAAGACCACCTGGATGTCGCGAGCCAGGGCCCGCCGGTCGTTGCCGCGCAGGTCGGTGATGTCTCGGCCGCGAAAACGTATGCGCCCACTCGTGGGTTGCACGAGCCCGAGCACCGCCCGCCCGATTGTTGTTTTTCCTGACCCGGATTCACCAACGATTCCGAGGGTTTCCCCCTCGTTCACGGTGAGGCTGATGCCGTGCAGGACTTCGACGGGCTTGGCGCGAAATCCGCGCCCGGGAAAAGCGACGCGAATGTCGTTCACATCAAGCAGCGGTTCACTCATTTTTGTGCCTCCACAGGCTCAGGGGTGCGGGGAGGATCGAGCCTCACGGTGCCCTCGTCAAGAATCGATGACAGTAGATCCTGGGTGTACGGATCCGTCGGACTGGCGAAGACATCGCGTACATCACCCTCCTCCACCACCCGGCCGGACTGCATCACCACGATGCGGGAGCAGATATCAGCGACGACACCGAAGTTGTGGGTGACGAGCAGAACCGCCATTCCCATTTCCGCTTGAAGCTCACGAATGAGGTCCAGGATCTCGGCCTGAACGGTGACGTCGAGGGCAGTGGTTGGCTCATCGGCGATGAGCACCTCGGGACGGGTGGCGACGGCGCCTGCGATAAGGACGCGCTGGGCCATACCGCCGGAAATCTGGTGCGGGTACGAGGAAAACACCCGATCGGGATCGGTGATTCCCACGCGTTCGAGGAGCCCCATCATTGTCGCCCTCGCCTCGCGGCGACTAAGCCCCGGGACTGCGCACCGAATACCTTCGACAAGTTGTTGGCCGATGGTGAAGCTGGGGTCGAGGTTGGACATGGGCTCCTGGGGGATATACGCGATGCGTCGCCCGCGAACTGCCCGTTTGTCCTTTTCGCTGAGGTCGAGGAGCTCGAGTCCGCCGAGTTGGATGGAGCCCCGCGTGACGATGGCTTCGCGGGGGAGAACACCGAGCACGGAGAACGCAGTCTGGGTTTTGCCGGATCCGGATTCCCCGACAAGGCCAACGGTCTCGCCCGCGCCTACGGTGAACGAGACATACGACACCACTTCGCGCGGTTTGCCATCCGGCCCCGGGTACGCGATCGCGAGATCCCGTACGTCGAGCAGGGCCACGGACGGCGCGGTGTTCTGTGGAGCCTGGCGGGTGGTTCCGCGAGAACTCGCCGAGCCCGACTTGGGCCGGGCGCCCTCGAGTGCGTCACGGAGGGAGTTGCCGAGCAAAACGAGCGACGCGGTCAGCAGGCCGAGCAGTGCGCTAGGCCAGACCAATTGCAGTGGGTCGGTATAGAAGTTTGCGAAGGCGTCGCTGATCATTGCACCGAAGCTCGGAACCAGGGTCGACCCAAGCCCGAGGAACGCGAGCCCGGCCTGGATGCCGATGCAGGCACCGGCGAGAAACGCGGCGGCGATGATGATGGGAGACCGCACTACAAACAGAATGTGTCGGCCAAGGATGCGGCTGTCTGGCACCCCGGAGACGCGGGCCGCGTCGACATACAGCTCGTTTTTGACGCTGAGCACCTGATTTCGCACGATGCGGTACAGCCCGGGGGCCAGCAGGACACCGAAGATCGCCATGGTGATGCGGTAGTCGCCGCCCGTGAGGGGAACGAGCACGATCAGCAGCAGCAGCCCAGGGAAGGTCTGGATGAGGGAGAACACCCACTCCGTTGACGTCTGTACTGTTTTGCGCGAGTAACCACCGATGAGTCCGAAAGTCACGCCGATGATCACGGCAACGGACACGCCGATGACCGCGGTAAACAGGCTTGTGGGGATGGACAACAGGAGTCGAGAGAGGATGTCACGACCGGATTGGTCGCCGCCGAGGAGGTAACCGGGGGTGCCGACAGGCGCGTTGACCGCGTCGAGCGATGCGGCATTGGGGTCGTGAGAAGCGAACCAGGGCGACCCTACGCCGAGCACCACAATCACGAGCAGGATGGATCCGGCGATAAGAGCCTGTGGGTCGCGAAGGAGTTTGCGGGTGACGGACTCCCTAACCGCGTCCTTCGGGGTAATCGGGTCGACAACGGCCGTGATGTTGGCGCTCATACGAGCCTCGCTTTCGGGTTGAGCCAGCCGTTCAAAATGTCAGTGACGAGGTTGACCGTGATCACCAACATCACGCTGAACACCGTGAGGGCGAGGACGACGGGAATATCCCCAGACGTCGCCGCGGCAAAGGAGTAGACGCCGAAACCGGGAAGTGCGAACACCCGCTCGATGATGAGAGCACCACCGAACATCGCGACGAATTCAAGCGACAGAACGGTGAGTGCGGGGCCGGCGGCGTTCCGCAGGGCGTGTTTGATCAGGATCGACGAGACCGGCACTCCTCGCGTACGAAGAGTTCGGACGTAGTCCTTTCGGAGCTCGTCGGTCATCGCCCCGCGAATCTGTGAGGTCAGATTCGCGATACCGCCGATGGACAGAACAATCGCGGGAAGGATCACCGAACGCAGCCAGTCTCCCGGGTCGGACGTGATCGTTGTGTAGCCCGTGGCTGGAAGCCATCGGAGGTTGATCGCGAAGATGTAGACAAGAGCGATCGCGATGAGAAGGGCGGGAAAAACGTAGCCCGTCATGATGACTACCTGGACGATGCGGTCGATCACACCCCCACGCGCGGCGGCGAGCAAACCGAGTACAACGCTGACACACACCGTGATCAGGAGGGCGAGGACAACCACGGAGAGGGTGACTGTCAGGCGAACGCCAATAGCGTTACCGACCTCCTCGCCGCTGTACAGCGAGTACCCGAAGTCGCCTTGAAAGATGCCTCCGAGCCACTGAAAATACTGAACGGGGAGAGGCAGGTCAAACCCGTTTTGTGACTTGATGCCGTCGATGGTCTCGGCCGACGCGTTGGTGCCGGCGAGGGTGCGGGCAACGGAATCGAACGAGAAGCTGAGAAGCCCATACGTGATCATCGTCACGAGGAGCGCGAGTATTAAACCGAACGCGAGCCGTCGCGCAACGTAGAGCAGCATGAGTGTCCTTGCAGTGGTGTCCCGCCGTCGGGAACGGTGAATTCCGGACGGCGGGACAGGGGGCGATTAGTCGGCGGGTGTGTACAGCCGGATCGTGTTGATCTGCGGTGGAACGGTGCCGAGGTAGGCAATGTCCGAGTTGGTGACCAGCGTCGCGGTGTTGAACGCGATCGGTGCAGACAGGGCGTGCTCGACCGAGTAGCTGTTCACGGCGGTCCACCCCGCCGCGATGTCCTCCTCGGTGGAGGCGAGGGCCGCATCGGCGAGGAGCGCCTCTGCCTCAGGGATGGTGTTGTTCCACGGGTTGAAGTTGCCGATCGCCTGCAGACGCGGGAGGAACGTTCGTGCCGCGTTGGATGCGCCGTCCGCCCAATATCCCATTGCGAACTTCTTCGAGGCCCAGACCGACCCGAGGTCTTGCGGTTGGATCTGTTCGAGCTCAACGGTGATGCCAATCGCCCCGAGCTGGTCGACGATGGTGGGGTCGATCAGCTGGGAGAGGAACGTGCTGGGCATGGTGACGGTGAACCCGTCGGCATAGCCCGCTTCCGCCATCAGGTCTTTCGCTTTCTCCGGGTCGTAGCTGTAAATCTCGTCGAGCGCGGCATCATGACCAACAACACCGTCGTACACCTGCTGGAACGCCGGTTCGCCGGCGCCCTTGTAGATCTTCTCGACAATTGCTTCACGATCAAACGCGAAGTTGATGGCCTGGCGCACGCGCTCGTCGGCCAGGGCTGGCACAAGTTCGCCTTCGAGGTCAGCGATCAAAATACCGCCGACACCGATTCCTGCGACGGGGGTGATGGTGTAATCATCGGTTTTGAATGGGTCGACCTGTCCAGAAGGCACGTAGGTCGCATCGATCTGACCGGACTGCATTGCATTAAACAGCGCCTGCTGATCGGGGAGGGCCTTGATCGTCAGGGTCGAGTACGGGTAGTTATCCACGTCCCAGTAGTCATCGCGACGCTGAAGCACGTACACAGACCCGGAAACGGTGGCGGTTTCGTCGAGGGTGTACGGGCCCGAGCTCAGGGGGTTCGTGGCATTCCCCGGATCGCCCAGCGCCGTGGGATCCGAGATCGTTCCCAGGTAAGTGGCAAGCGAATCGATGAGCAGAGGATCGGCCTGTGTCAGAGTAATAACAACTGTTTTCGCATCGGGAGCTTCGACACTCGAGATGCTGGCGGTTCCACCCTGCGCCTGGCCAGGTGTGGCCTTGACGTACTCAAGGTTGGCCACCACGGTCTCGGCGTCAATGGCAGTGCCGTCCGCGAACGCGAGGTCATCGCGCAGCGTCAGCGTCAACGTTTTCAGATCGTCGGAATAGCTCCAGCTTTCTGCAGCGTTGGGAACGTACTTTCCGTTCTCATCAATGCGGAGAAGTCGGTCGTAGAGCCCGGTCCAAATGAGCGAGTCGGGACTCTGAGAGATGTTCGACGTGTCGAACGACGCCGGAGTATTGGACAACGCCAGAGTGATGCTCGCGTCGTCCGTGGCAGCTGACGCCCCGTCGGACGCCGGCGCACAGCCAGCGAGAAGGGCGACCGAAGCGGCTAACGCTACGGCTGTCGCGATGCGTGTGCGTCGCTGACGGAGGGGTCGAGGCATTTCAATACTCCTTTGTGATGAATGCGGGACGTGCTGTGGTGCCGATCGCGACTTTAGTAGCACGTGATACCTGTGGGAAGCATAGGTGCGTTGACTGATGGCGTCAAGCGCGGAGTATGCTTCGTTCTGGCCGCTCGAGGTGGCGCCCGATCGACCCACTCGGCGTCGCGCGAGCCTCCTCACGCACAACCGGCGTCGAGCCGCTACTTCTCTGCGGAGTCGCCGCGCGGAGTTTCTCACTGAAATCTCGGTGCCGCGCCGGGCGAAAACCCGGCGGTGGCAGCGCCGTCGCGAGCGCTTTGCTGCTCACTCGGCACGCCGGTAGGCTGGATTCGCACACAAAAGTTGTCGACAACATTGGCGGGTAGTCCCGCCCTGATCGATCCACGATCGCCGTCGGCGCGCACCAATCGTCTGTCGTTGCGTTCCCGGGATTACACGGGGCACACGACGGTTCTGGCAAGGCGCACCTCGTACGCGGAAGGAAAAAATACAATGACAGCACCACACACCAGGCGAGGTTGGACGAAGCGACGGTGGACGGTGCTTCTCGGTTTTCCCGTTGTGCTGATGTTTTTTATTTTTGTTGGCAACTTTGTGCCGATTCCCTTCGTCGACGCACTGAGCGCTTTTATGACAACCCTGTTTGTGTGGACAACTCTCGCCGCGATTGTGGTCGCGCTCGCCGCGGTGTTTCTTTGGCGTCGCCGCCGCTCGCTTCCACGCACGATTTTGCTGGGTGTCGCATGCCTGACGGTGGTCGGCGCGCTTGTGGTGTCCGTGCGAACGGTCGTTTTCGCCGTAGCGCAGGATGTCCCCATCAATGTGGCGCAGGTTTTGTTCGGCGTTCACGCGGACTCGACGCCGGATGACGTGCTCGACTACACGGAGGTTGACGGTGATCCTCTGACGATGGCCGTGTGGAGTCCAGCGGCGGGCGCGCAGTCCGGTGCGCCGGTGATCGTGATGGTGCACGGAGGCGGATATGTGTCGGGCGACACAACCGACAGAACTTTTGCCGCACACGCCCAGTGGTTCGCCGATCGTGGGTATTTGGTATTTGGAGCGAACTACACTCTGGCCACGGAAGACCAGCCCACCTGGAACGTCGCAGAAGGAGAAATCGCCTGCGCTTTGGCCTGGGTTGGTGAGAACGCGGCCGAGTACGGCGGCGATGTGAGCAAGCTCGGACTGTTCGGTGACTCGGCTGGCGGCAACCTCGTCGTCAACACGGCATACAAAACCGCGTCGGGGGAACTCGACTCGTCCTGTGGAGGCGAAGTCCCAACGGTCAGCGCCGTCAGCGGACTGTACCCCGCTGTTGATGCCACTTCTGGATGGGACAACCCCAACCTTCTCGGCGTCGTCGGTCGGATGATGTCCGAACTGTACCTGGAGGGGTCGCCCCAGGATTTCCCCGCCAGCTATGAGTCGGTTGATGCGATCAACGCGATTTCGGAGTCCGCTCCGCCCACTCTCGTCGTCTACGGAGAGCGAGACCACCTCGTCCCCGCGACAGGCACGGCCGCGTTTGTTCGCGCGGCAGCGGAGGCGGGAATCCCGACGAAGGAGATCGCTGTCCCGTACGCCGATCACGGGTTTGACGTGCTGAATCTCGGCGGGATCGGCTCGCAGGTGTGGCGCGAGTCGACCTTGCAGTGGTTCGAGGACAACGGCATCCGGTAGCGCGGACACTGGTCGGGATATTGCGGGCGCCAGGCGCTGACGCTGGTCGGGGTCTGCGGGCGTCAGGCACTGTTGCTGGCGATATCGCGCAGGAGATCGAACTCGATGAAGTCCGCAATTCGTTGGTCTTTTCCGCGCTCGTACTCGGCGTCGGCAACCACGGTTGTTTGTGCTCGTGCGTCCGCGATCGCGCCAAGTATCTCCTCCATTGCGGCGGCCCGCGCCCCGTCGACGAGATTCTGCAGCATGGTGGGGGACTCGCCGGTCTCGCGGAGTAGTGCAGCTACGCGGCGGAGAACTTCGGGCCGTCGGCTCTGGTCCAGTTGCTTTCGCAGCACGACTTCGTCACTGACATCACCCGGCCACGGCGCCTCGGGTGGTTTTTGTTCGAGCCTCAACGCGGTGGCCTCGTTCTCCTGTGCAAGCCGCTCGAGTTCCTGACGAGCGTTGGATTCGATAGCCTCGGCTGCGTAGTCGGCGTGGCGTCCAAGGGCCGCGACGATGATCCCGTTTTTGACCGTGCTCCGGGCGGCCGCGAGGTAAATCAGCACTCCGTCGTCGACGACCCGGTCGATCGGCGCGAGGTCGGAGACGGGAGGGTCCACAAAAGTCCCGACGTTGACTCGGCGAGATCTTCGGAACGGCATGGTGCCTTTCGGCTCGAGGGGCGATAATGTCCATCGGACGATGGACCGCGACATTCAATCCTCGCAGGCCACTCGGCCGGGTGCTCGAGGCGGATGTGCGTTCTGACCGATATCGTCGGCCGTCAGGCGAGCCGGTGTGTGCACGCGCTGCACGGACACGGTCGCGTCGAGATGGCCGCCGCGGTCAGCGCAATAGAGCTGGGGACGGGATGCGCGACATTCGCGAAACCCGTCCCCAGCCCCATCACCGGCGGTGGTGGTTACGCCGACTTTTTGTTTTTCCTCACTCCGGCCACGGTCAGGCCGGCTCCGGCGAGGAGCAGCAGAAGCGCGAGAACGGATATCCCGGCGTCAATTGTGCTGCCGGTGGCGGCAAGCTGTGCTGCTTTTGCCGCCGCTGCGGCCTGCGACTGATTCGGTGTCACGGCGGAGGTGCCAACAGCGGCCGGGCCGACTGCCGAAGCATCCGGAGAGACATTCGTTGGGGCATTCGTCGGTGTGTCCGAGGGTGCGTCCGTCGGAGTGTCCGTCGGCAGGTCGGTCGGTGCCTCGGGCTCGTCGACGACCGGAGGAATCACGGGCGCGGCCGCTGCCTGTGTCACGATGACCGTTCCCGTTATTCCCCCGGATACAACGGTGACCGCGGCGCTGCGTGCGACGCTCGACGAGTTCTGCGCTGCTGTGAGCGCGACACCGCCGGGAACGTCAGCCACTGTCAGCCAGGGCTGGTCGGATGCGACGGCGGTGACGAGTGTGGCGGCAACGCTCACCGTGGTGGAGCCACCTTCTGCGGCGACGTCCCACAACGGGCTGGAGAGCCGCAGTGCCGGCGCCGGAGCGGTTCCGATACGGGCAATCTGAGACTGGAACGCGTCGAACGTATCCGTGGACGGAGCCGATCCCCACGTCGACTGGGCCATGATCCGGAGCCGCGGGAAGAGGTCTGCTGCCCCTTCTTCCTGAGTCCACGTGCCACCGCTGTTCCACATATTCACCATGGATCCGAGAACTCCCGGGGCTCCCTCCGCCACCGAGTGGTCGGCGGAGTATTTCACGATGTTGCCGTTTCCTGTGTCGAGGTAGAGGTACCCGTAGTACGCCTCCATGTCCATGTTGTTGTACATGTACTCGACCGGGATCTGCCCGGACTGTCCGCCCGACGGATACATGTAGGTCGGCAGGAAGCTGGCGTTCAGCACTTTGTACCCCCGGTCGAGCAGGGTTTGCGGTGTGTAGGGCCCGACGGTGCCGAAGAAATCTTCGCTGTCGGAGTCTGTCCAGTAGTGGATCACAACGTCGGTATCGACCTGGGTGGTGGTGCTCGGCCCCACAATGTCGTTCCACATACGAAGCGTTTTGCCGTGAGACCTCACAAAGTCGTTCATCTCATTGACGAGCGCAATCGTTCCGTCTTTTGCGCTGGCATCCGGCCCTACGACCGACTGGGCATACTCAAGCAGCTGAGGGTAGTCGGCGTACTGGCTGTTCGACAGGTACTCGTCACCACCCATGTGCCAGTACGCGCCGGGGAAGAGATCGATGTATTCGTCAACGATGTCGAAAAGAAGTTCTCGCGCTTCGGGAATCGAGTAGTCGAGTCGTCCGAGTCGTTCGCCGCCGTCGATGTCCTTGAGCTGGAATTGTGGGTACTCCTCGAGCAGCGAGCCCAGGTGACTGGGCATGTCGATCTCGGGGACAATGCTGATGTGATACCTGGTGGCAAGTTCGATCAGGCTCTGCAGCTCTACTTTCGTGAGATACCCTTCCGACTCGAGGCCGAGGTCGCTCTCGATACGCCATCCCTCGTCATCGGTGAGGTGCAGCTGGAGCACATTCAACTTCAGGTAGGCCATGTCGCGGATGCGCTCGGCGAGCCAGTCGTAGGTAAAGGGCATCCGTCCCATATCGACCATAAGGCCGCGTTCTTCGTAGGCCGGCCAGTCACGGGCCTGACCCGCGTCGACAGTTCTGCCCTGGGTGAAAAACTGGAGAAGGGTGCGTGTGCCGTAGAACACTCCGGTTGTCTCCGGAGCCTCGATCGTGATTGATTCGCCGACCGTGAGCTCGTAGCCTTCGTCGCCCAGCTCGGCATCAGGCTCGCCGAGGTCGAGCACGATGTCGTGTGCCACCGCGGGTTCGTCCGACACCACGATGCTGACACCGACGTCATCTCCCAGCGACGTGAGGTCTCCGGCAAAGATCTCCGCGGTGTCGGCAAGTGCCTCGGCTGCCGAGGAGCGAAGCACAATCCGTGTGTTCTCATCGAGTTCATATTCACCCGCTCCCGGCGACCACTCCTGAAGCGCGGGAACGGATTCCGGCCGTTCGAGGCCCGAAATGTCGGTTGGCACCGGTGCCGCCGCGGCGGTGCCCGCCACGGTAGACAGACCGACGACGGCCACCACGCTCATAGCCAATATTGATGGTGCCCTGAACCTAGATCGTCTCAACACTCTGTAACCCCCGGTAGTTGATCGCATGTCGCCAGGGCCCTGGTTATCCCGGCCAGTGTGGCGAGTGCCGACGGCACCGCCTCGACCGGATTGGAGCCACGGAAGTCGAAATGCATTGTATGTTGTCGACCACATAACTGGAATGAGGCAACATGTGTCAAGGAAAGTTTTGTTACGTTCTCGAGTCAAAAATGACGGGAGCGTCGGCAACGTGCTGCGCAGCCCGCTCCGCTCGGCGTCGGCGTGGGGTCGGTGGAATGCCATTCGCTGTACCCGAAGCCCATGCCGGCGGAGTTCAGTGCAGGCCCCAACCCAGGGAGATCTCGCGGCGCGGTAAAGTGTGCCTCACGCCTCTGCTCCGTACTGGAGGTCGCGCGATAATGGGAGACCTCATGGCTGATCACACGGCACGGTCGACGTCCCCGACGAAACGCGCCACGATTGTCGATGTCGCTCAGCATGCTGGAGTGTCAACAGCGTCAGCGTCCAAGGTGCTCCGGGATGCCTACGGTGTCAGCGAGCAGATGCGTGAACGAGTGACCGCGTCGATGAAGGAACTCTCCTATCGACCACACCGGCTCGCCCGGGGAATGCGGGGGAGCACCTACACCGTGGGCGTTATGCTCTCCGACATCGACAATCCGTTTTTCGGCCTCCTTATTCAGGGGATGGGTGACGTGTTGGCCGAGCGCGGGTACGACATTCTGATCGCGCCAGGATCGGTGGGAAAATCGTCCCAAGAGGCGATCATCGA
>Ga0247814_10001887_pt1 | contig 11870 bp, 4 predicted proteins | sample UWRJL179409R1_FD_179947 | JGI IMG/M metagenome (GOLD analysis project Ga0247814, IMG submission 179947) | Plant litter microbial communities from Arlington Agricultural Research Station in Wisconsin, United States - UWRJ-L179-409R-1 | ecosystem: Environmental > Terrestrial > Plant litter >...
TCTCTCCATTAAATAATGGCTTGTACAGACCTTGCGTCATTCTATACTTGTCATAAAAAATGTCGGGCATGGCCTCAAAACGGGTTATGTTGTTCTGGTAGTAATTAAACCCGATATAATCCACCACGCTGGAATGATAAATCAAATCGGTGGAATCTGGTCCCCCAGCATAGCTAACGCCGGTGAGATGCTCTGTATGGCCCAAATCATTTTTTATGTAGCTCAACATATCTATCTGCCAATTCTGAACTTCATCAATGGCTTGCTCATTACCTAAATTATATTTCCCCTGATGGGAGCCAACCTCTCTGCATGTATCGTTAATAATATCATAACTATCCCCCTGCCCTATATTATTGATTTCGCTCACCAATTCCACCAAGCCTATATTTGTGCTATAGCCATATCTGGATATGAGATACCTCAACCGATTCTTGTAATATCTTTTGGCCGTGGCGTTGGTCATTACGTCCTGCGGAGTGTTGACACCAGGAATCGTATTGTAACACCATCCGTTTGAGTTACAATCACCGCTCGGAAAATCCCAATTGACAAACCAGTATATGCTGCCGTCTTCAAAATAAGTATGCAGGGCCATGTTCCATGTCATCCGCAAATCCAATTCATCTGCCTTATCCATGATTCGGTCCATCTCCCAAGTCTGTTCCATACGGCCATAGTAGTTACCCAATTCTTCAAATTCTATTTCAAGTCCCCACTGGTTCACGAGCATCCGGAAATAATTGGCTCCCCCCGCTTTCATTTTCTCCAATACCTTGTGGTACATCCGGTATGATTTTACCGGCGATTTCTGGCTGCCATACGATTCGAGGGACCAAACGCCTTCAGGCGTGGTGTATATGGGCATGTCCGAACAATATTCGGAAACACATTCGGGATAAGCCTCGTTCTGGCCTATCGGAAAAAAGATATCGTTCCCTACCTCAAAATATTTCCCTCCCTGTGCCACTTTCATATAACCTGGATTGTCGGACTCTATTACATCAAAATAGTAATATCCGGTGGTATAGGTGTTGATGTTTTTCAGGAAAATCACAAATTGTACCCGCCATTTACCTACCTGGGGAGGAGAATACCTCACCCTAAAATGCTCTTCCAATGTTATTTCATCCCTATGCCATGCCACTGACGGGCCGGTGGTGTCCAATTGATACTCCCTATAATAAAACCCGTATTGTTGCCCTTTGGTGTACCACAGCCCCGGCTGGGGTTCCCATTGAAAAATCGCTTTGATGTCTACATCCAGTGGATCGAATGGGTTTAGCTTTACCGTATTCGGTATGTTGGATACAAAATTCTGTATTTGTTCCTCTGCCAGTGAAGGGAGCCCTATCCCAAATTCTATTTTTTCGTATTTAGGTACATTGGGCGTAGATGGAAATATCCGCCTCACCAAAATCGGCTCTTCCTTGATCAGTAATCGCGTAGCCAAAGAAGTCCCTGGCCTGATGACGGATTCTCCGGCCACGGTAATTTTTGTTGCGGACAACACATCATAGTTTTGTGTACCCACCGTGCCGCCTATTACATTTCCATTGACATCTATACAGTTATAGTAATCAATGCCGGTTGGATTATTAAACGTGACGGTGGAGTTCACCGGTAGACAATCCGACTGTCCCCTGACATGACTTAGAACCATGCACAGACATAGCGTGTAAACAATGTTTATCCTTTTCATATGGGTAATACTTAAGGTTTCAACAAGGCTTTTAGTCCCAAGTTTTCTTTCTGTAATTCGCTTAATTGCTTGTCTAACGCAATCACGTGTAAATAAAGCTGTTCAAGCTTTTGTAATAGCAAGGCGTCATTGTCTGCCAAGCTTCGGCCCGATGCCACTTCCGTTTCATTGGGTACACCCACCAAGGTACAATGTTGCTTGATCGACACCTCTTCATCAGCCAAAGTGGGGTTATGTTGTGGCTCATAGAACACAAAGTCGGCCCAATTCTGCTGTGTGGCAATAAAACCCTGTGCGGCCACATTCCCTTCCACCGTCAACCGCACGGCAGCGTTCGTATTGGGGGCAGAACCCAGCACGTAGTTTTGGTAAAGCGTATGGGCATCGCCTATCCGCACCTGCCCGGAGGGCATCAGTTTCATTACCGATACATCTGTTGCACCACTTTGACGTGCATCATACATAAACTCCAACGGAACAGTTTTATCGTCCGTTCCACCCACACGTGAAGTCCAATAAATTCTTCGTTGTGTGTTCGAAGACATATCAAAGCCCAAAAAATTATTATTATTTCCACTATTTAAACTATTAACGTTCATCTGTACTTTAGGCATCAGGGTTATTTCTCCGTCGGCAGCTATACTGAGCGGTGTAATGTTTGCAGTTGGGTTATATATCGCAAACGAGGTTGTCCCTGCCAGATGCCAATATGTAGTTGTAACTGGAAGATCCGTTGAGGTGTATTCAAATCTTATTACAGGACCCCTATTTATAGTTTGGGAAGGAACTCCCCCAATATATAAAACCTCTTGATGATATTTTAATGTTAGTCGTTGAGACGGAGTTGTAGTGCCTAACCCAATAAAAGCCCCACTCTCTGTCATCAATGATGACGTTACTCCACTCAGTGGCGGAGTGGATGCTGTGGTAGACCTCAGGATTGGATTCTGGGACCATGATAAGACTGGAATTAACAGGAAAAACGTGATAATTAAAGCTAAGTAGTTAGGATGTGCTTTCATTTGGGGTAAATTATTTTACTAAAATAATTAAATTAAAACTATAATAAACACATTCTAGATATTAATTTTCTATTCCTGCATAGCATTTTATTGTATATCCCCCAATATCCATAACAAAAAAAGGCTGTCAATACTGACAGCCTTTTTAAAATTATATTCAACAAACGTTTATTGAACAATCATACGTTTGGTCAATTTCTTACCATTTACGTTGAAGCTGTACAAATAAACACCCGCAGTTAAATTATCTTTTTCTACGTTGATGGTATAAGAACCGGCCGCTTGTGTTCCAAAGTTAGAAGAACGCAATACTTTACCGGTCAAATCCATTACTTCAAATGTAACATCAGACGATTCAGTTAATGAATAACGGATGTTCGCGATACCACCGAATGGATTTGGATAGATGGGATCGATGTTGAAACCGTAGACTGCATTTTCATCGATGCTGCTGTTATCCGTATAAGAAACGGCAGCCCATATCCACCAGTTTTGGGCATAGAACCAACCGGCAGAACCTACCGGGTTACCATAACCGATTTGGGCATTTTTGATATAGGAACCACCGCTCAGATATACCAGACCCATATAAGAAGTTTCGTAACCTGATTTGTTACTGATAACGGGTGTAGTATTAGGTGCCGCCGTATTAACACCGCCACCGGCAATGGAAAGCGTATCCAATTTATTGCCTGTATACTTAAACGTTAAACCCAATTTTTGGTTAGCCGCAGAAGTAAAACCTACAGGCCATTGGAACAAACCAATTGAATTGGCATCCTCAGTTAAGGATTCCATAGTAGAATCTTTAGTGCTCCACAATACGTTGGCCGTAGGTACACCCGAACCATTCAAACTCACGATTTGTGGCTCCAAATAGTTCATGGTACCCGTTTGGTTTTGGTGAGATAAACCCATGTAAAATGTGTCCACGGTTAAAGCATAACCCGTAGGGTATGGATTTTCTATCAAGCTTGAAAAGCTAGGGGAAGTAGATGACAATTTCTCTACTAAGTCAATATAGTCAATATAACCAGCCATTGAACCAGTGATGGATACTGCAGCTTTGTTGAATAAGTTATTTTGACCTGGTCCTACCGTATCGGCTAATGTGTAGGCTGAGTTGTATGGCCATCCCGTCAAGAAATTATCCATGTTGGCTACGCTGTAATCCACCCACATTTGGTTGAATGCTTTGTTCTGGTTCATCGGATTCTCCGAACCAAAAACAGTGCGCTTTCCTGAAAGATTCATTTTACGAGCACCTTCATCTAATAATTGGGCTTCTACCGAGAACAAAAAAGAAACGGCTAAAGCACTGAGTAAAACTTTTTTCATGTCTATTGAATTGTTGTTTTGGTTTCAATACATTGCAAATAACGAATTATCATCGCTAAATACCAAACAAATTTCGGCCATCATGCCATTTATAAGTCAGACATTTTATGGCGTTTGTTAAGGAGAAATTTACATATAGTGTAAATAAATCATTAACTAACAGTTAATTAATCCATATTTTATCGGAAAGGTTAGGCCTGTGCCGTAGGCCCCCCGAACGTCATCGGAATTGGCGGCATGGGCTCGCCTTCCTGTATTTCGCCGTGGATCGATTCATATTTGGCCAAGTTTTCGCCCAAAGCCATCAATAATCTTTTGGCGTGTTGCGGTGTCAAGATGATGCGGCTTTTCACTTTCGCTTTAGGTACACCCGGCATCATCTTCACAAAATCGATGATAAACTCCGCATTGGAATGCGTAATCACCGCCAGATTGCTATAAATACCTTCCGCTACCTCTTCTGATAATTCGATACTGAGTTGTTGTTCGTTATTCTCTTGCATGAATAGGTTGTTTGATTGTCTGATGCGTGTTCTTAGTGAGATAATGTTTAATATCTAACGTCCAGCCAAAAGTACAAAAAAAGAAAGGCCGGCAAATTGCCGGCCTTTCAATATGTGAGTTGCGTTATTTATCACGATAATCAATCCGATGTCTCATATCTGACATCTAATATCTATCTTAGGATAACGCTTTTTCTTTTTTGCCTTTGGCTGGAGCTACGGCTGCGTTCTCCATGTCTTCTTTGGACGCTACGATGATTTTTTCGTAAGAGCGGGTTCCGGTTCCGGCTGGAATCAGGTGACCAACGATTACGTTTTCTTTCAAGCCTTCCAAGTTGTCCACTTTGGCGCGTACCGCAGCTTCGTTCAATACTTTGGTCGTCTCCTGGAACGATGCCGCAGAGATCCAAGAATCTGTCTGCAACGACGCACGGGTAATACCTTGTAGTATTTGACTGGCCGTGGAAGGAATCGCATCACGGGATTGGATCAAGTTTTGGTCCTTACGTTTCAGTACGGAGTTCTCGTCACGCAAGCGACGTGCGCTTACGATCTGGCCTGCTTTCAACGATTCGGAATCTCCTGGATCAGTAACCACCTTCATGCCGTAAAGCTTGTCGTTGGTTTCCATGAACTCGAATTTGTTGATGAGCTGTCCTTCCAAGAACATCGTGTCACCTGAATCATTGATCAACACCTTTTTCATCATCTGACGAACGATTACCTCGTAGTGTTTATCGTTGATACGTACACCCTGCATACGGTATACCTCTTGAATCTCGTTCACTAAGTATTCCTGTACTTGGGTTGGACCTTTGATATTCAAGATATCCGAAGGCGTGATGGCTCCGTCCGTCAATGGTTGACCAGCTTTGATAAAGTCGTTCTCCTGTACCAAGATGTGCTTGGCCAAGGATACGAGATATTTCTTCTGTTCGCCCGTTTTGGATTCTACCATTACCTCACGGTTACCACGTTTTACCTTACCCATGGTAACGATACCATCGATTTCGGATACGGTGGCTGGGTTTGACGGGTTACGTGCTTCGAAAAGCTCCGTTACACGTGGCAAACCTCCCGTGATGTCACCTACTTTACCGGCAGACCTTGGAATTTTCACCAAGATGGTACCGGCAATGATTTTCTTGCCATTTTCCACGATTACGTGTGAACCGGCCGGAATGTTATAGGTACGTAATACTTCTTCGGTTTTTGAATCAACCACACGAATCGCCGGGTTTTTGGTTTTATCCCTACGTTCGATGATCACTTTTTCTGCAATACCTGTTTGCTCATCGACTTCTTCGCGGTAAGTGATACCTTCTTCGATATTCTCGAATTCGATTACACCGTCCAACTCGGAAACGATCACGGCGTTGTATGGATCCCAGTCGCAAATCAAGTCGCCACGTTTTACTTCGTCGCCTGATTTTTTGTAGATTTTGGCACCGTAAGGAATGTTACCCGACGTCAAGATGATTCTCGTGTTTTTGTCCACGATACGCAACTCTGCCGAACGGCCGATTACGATTTCTTCAACGCCTGATTCGTTCTTTTTGGTTACGGTACGTAACTCGTCTATTTCTAGGATACCGTCGTAACGGGCTTCGATTTTAGATTGTGCGGATGAACCTCCCGCCACACCACCTACGTGGAATGTACGGAGTGTTAACTGTGTACCCGGCTCACCGATGGACTGTGCGGCAATTACACCTACAGCTTCACCAATGTTTACCATACGGCCTGTAGCCAAGTTACGTCCGTAACATCTGGCACATACACCTTTTTTGGTTTCACAAGTCAATACGGAACGAATTTCAACCGTCTCGATCGGAGATTCTGAAATAATCTGGGCCACAGACTCGATGATCTCCTCACCGGCACCTACGATTACCTCGCCGGTGCTTGGGTTGAATACATCATGGACTGAAACACGACCCAAAATTCTGTCGTAAAGGCTTTCAACAACCTCTTCGTTGTTTTTCAGGGCAGTCATCTGCAGACCACGTAATGTACCGCAATCCTCATGGTTAATGATCACGTCTTGTGCCACATCCACCAAACGACGCGTCAAGTAACCCGCGTCAGCCGTTTTAAGGGCCGTATCCGCGAGACCTTTACGGGCACCGTGGGTTGAGATGAAGTACTCAAGGATCGAAAGACCTTCCTTAAAGTTCGAAAGGATCGGGTTTTCGATAATCTCGTTACCTACGTCACCGGATTTTTGAGGCTTGGCCATCAAACCACGCATACCGCTGAGCTGACGAATCTGCTCTTTGGAACCACGGGCTCCTGAATCCAACATCATATACACCGCGTTGAATCCTTGTTTGTCCTCGCTGATCTGCTTCATGAGGATGGATGTCAACTTGCTGTTTGTATGTGTCCAGATATCGATGATTTGGTTGTAACGCTCGTTGTTGGTGATGAAACCCATGTTATAGTTCATCATCACCTCGTCTACTTGGCTTTGTGCGTCAACGATCAACTCTTCTTTCTCAGCCGGGATGATAACGTCACCCAAGTTGAAGGATAGACCACCACGGAAGGCCGTCATAAATCCGAGTTGTTTGATATCGTCGAGGAAGTTGGCTGCAGTAGCAATATCGGTTTGCTTGTAAATGTCGCCGATAATGTCGCGAAGTGACTTTTTGGTCAACAACTGGTCAATGTACCCTACGTTTTTCGGTACCACTTCGTTGAAGAGTACACGACCTACGGTAGTTTCAGTGATTTTGTTTTCCAACTCACCGGTTTCATTGTTCATCACGTTTACTTTCACTTTGATGAAAGCGTGCATATCCGCACGTTTCTCGTTGAAAGCGATGATTACTTCTTCCGGAGAGTAGAATGTCATTCCTTCACCTTTCACCACAACGTCTCCCATGGTGCGTTTACCTTTTGTAAGGTAATACAGACCCAATACCATGTCCTGTGAAGGAATCATGATCGGGGAGCCGTTGGCCGGGTTCAAGATGTTGTGGGCTGCCAGCATCAACAATTGCGCCTCGATTACGGCTGCGTTCCCAAGAGGAACGTGAACCGCCATCTGGTCACCGTCAAAGTCGGCGTTGAAGGCCGTACATACCAACGGGTGCAACTGGATCGCTTTACCTTCAACCAATTTAGGCTGGAAGGCTTGGATACCCAAACGGTGGAGTGTTGGTGCACGGTTGAGGAGAACCGGATGGCCCTTCAACACGTTTTCCAAAATTTCCCAAATCACCGGATCTTTACGATCTACTATTTTCTTCGCGGATTTAACGGTTTTCACCAATCCACGTTGAATCAATTTACGGATAATGAACGGTTTGAATAACTCGGCTGCCATATCTTTTGGCAAACCACACTCGTGCAATTTCATTTCCGGGCCTACAACAATTACGGAACGGGCAGAATAATCCACACGTTTACCGAGCAAGTTCTGACGGAAACGGCCTTGTTTACCTTTCAAGCTGTCGGAAAGTGATTTCAGCGGACGGTTGGCATCAGTTTTAATGGCTGATGATTTCCTTGAGTTGTCGAACAAGGAATCCACAGCTTCCTGCAACATCCTTTTTTCGTTACGCAAGATTACGTCCGGTGCTTTAATCTCGATCAAACGTTTCAAACGGTTGTTACGGATAATTACACGACGGTATAAGTCGTTCAAGTCGGAGGTGGCGAAACGGCCACCATCTAGCGGTACCAATGGACGCAACTCCGGTGGAGTTACAGGGATCACTTTGATCACCATCCACTCCGGACGGTTTTCCATACGTGAATTGGCTTCGCGGAAAGCTTCCACCACCTGCAAACGTTTCAAGGCTTCCGCCTTACGTTGCTGTGAAGTTTCGTTGTATGCCTGGTGACGCAGATCGTAAGAAAGTTGGTCCAGATCTAATCTTTTCAACATTTCGTACAAGGCATCACCACCCATTTTGGCGATGAACTTATTTGGATCGTTATCGTCCAAATATTGGTTTTCTTTTGGTAATTTCTCTAAGAGGTCGATGTACTCTTCCTCTGCCAAGAAATCGCCTTTGGCTGCGCCGTTACCTTCCAAAACACCGGCTTGGATCACCACATATCTTTCATAATATATGATCGCTTCCAATTTTTTGGTAGGCTGACCTAGCAAAAGACCAATTTTGTTCGGCAATGACCTGAAATACCAGATGTGTGCTACTGGAACCACCAAAGAGATGTGTCCAGAGCGCTCACGGCGTACTTTTTTCTCAGTTACCTCAACACCGCAGCGGTCGCAAACGATGCCTTTGTAACGAATACCTTTGTACTTGCCGCAGGCACATTGCCAGTCTTTTACCGGACCGAAGATACGCTCACAGAATAACCCGTCGCGTTCCGGTTTGTAGGTACGGTAATTGATGGTTTCCGGCTTTAACACCTCACCGCTGGAGCGATCCAGAATATCTTCCGGGGAAGACAATGAGATGATGATTTTTGAAAAATCAGCTTCCGGTTTTACTTCTTTTTTAATTGCCATGGGCTTTATTTGAAGTTAAATGAATCAATTGTAAATTACTCTAGGGTTACTTTAAGGCCCAAACCTCTCAACTCGTGCAACAATACGTTGAACGACTCCGGAATGCCCGGACGCGGCATGTTGTCACCTTTTACGATGGCTTCATAAGCACGAGCCCTACCCATTACGTCGTCAGATTTCACGGTCAACATTTCCTGTAGGATGTGGGCTGCACCGAATGCCTCGAGTGCCCAAACCTCCATCTCACCGAAACGCTGTCCACCGAACTGTGCCTTACCACCCAACGGTTGCTGTGTGATGAGCGAGTATGGTCCGATAGAACGTGCGTGCATTTTGTCGTCCACCATGTGGGATAGTTTCAACATATAGATGATACCCACTGTGGCCGGTTGGTCAAAACGCTCACCGGTTCCACCATCGTACAGGTAAGATTTACCGTACTCTGGCAAGCCAGCTTTCTCCATGTAATAGTTGATCTCGTCCAACGTAGCACCATCAAAAATCGGGGTCGCGAATTTCACGCCCAATTTAGAACCGGCCCAAGCCAAGATAGATTCGTAAATCTGTCCCAAGTTCATCCTGGATGGTACACCCAATGGGTTCAATACGATATCCACCGGAGTTCCGTCTTCCAAGAATGGCATGTCTTCCGCTCTTACGATACGGGCAACGATACCCTTGTTACCGTGACGACCGGCCAATTTATCTCCCACTTTCAACTTACGTTTCTGTGCGATGTAAACTTTTGCCAACTGTACGATACCGGATGGTAACTCGTCTCCAACTGTGATGTTGTATTTTTTACGTTTAAATACACCGAACAAGTCGTTATACTTAATGGAATAGTTGTGAAGTAATAATTTGATCAACGTGTTTACTTCTTCCTCTTTCGTCCAGTCGGCCGGATTCAACTCGATAAAGTTCAATCTTTCCAATACTTTACGTGAGAATTTCACACCTTTTTTGATTACCTCTTCGCGGATCAACGTATAAACTCCGTTTGAAGTTTTACCGTCAAGAATTACGGAAAGTTTTTGGAGTAATTTCTCTTTCAGGTCGCCAAACAATTTGTCGTACTCTTTTTCAAGAATTTCCACTTCCTTCTTCTCTTCCACTTTCGCGCGCTTATCTTTCACGGCACGAGAGAATAATTTTTTGTCGATCACCACACCATACATTGACGGTGGGGCCTTCATCGAAGCATCCTTCACGTCACCAGCTTTGTCACCAAAGATGGCACGCAATAATTTCTCCTCCGGTGAAGGATCAGATTCACCTTTCGGTGTGATCTTACCGATCAGGATATCGCCTGGTTTTACCTCGGCGCCAATGCGGATGATACCGTTTTCGTCCAAGTCTTTGGTGGCATCCTCACTTACGTTAGGGATATCAGCCGTCAGCTCTTCCAGACCCATTTTCGTATCACGCACCTCCATGATGAACTCATCGATGTGGATTGACGTAAACAAGTCATCAGAAACTACTTTTTCGGAAATTACGATGGCATCCTCAAAATTGTAACCTTTCCATGGCATGAACGCCACGTGTAAGTTACGACCGATGGCCAATTCGCCGTCTTCCGTTCCGAATCCTTCGCAAAGTACTTGGCCTTTTTTCACTTTCTGTCCTTTTTTCACAATAGGACGAAGTGTTTGCGTAGTACTCTGGTTGGTCTTACGGAATTTAATGAGTTTGTATGATTTTAAATCGTCTTCAAAGCTCACGAGTTTTTCAGTCTCATCGCGTGTATAACGGATGGTGATAGTACGTGAATCCACGCTGTCCACAACCCCATCAAACTCCGCGTTCAACAATAAACGTGAATCTTTCGCTACGCGTGCTTCCAAGCCAGTACCTACGATAGGTGCATCCGGTTGTAATAAAGGCACAGCTTGACGCATCATGTTTGATCCCATCAAGGCACGGTTCGCATCGTCATGCTCCAAGAACGGAATCAAAGATGCCGCAATGGATGCAATCTGGTTTGGCGAAACGTCCATCAAGTTCAATTTGTCTGCCTCAACAACCGGGAAATCAGCCTCGAAACGGGCTTTGATACGGTTGCTTTCGAAAGCACCTTTGTCACTGATTATGGCGTTGGCCTGTGCAATGATTGACTCTTCTTCTTCTTCTGCAGAGAAATAGATCGGTGCCTGATCCAATTGAACGATACCATTTTCAACTTTTCGGTATGGTGTTTCAATGAATCCTAAACGGTTGATTTTTGCGTACACACACAATGAAGAAATCAAACCGATGTTTGGTCCCTCTGGTGTTTCAATGGTACACAAACGGCCGTAGTGTGTGTAGTGAACGTCACGTACCTCGAAACCGGCACGCTCTCTCGATAAACCTCCAGGTCCAAGGGCAGAAAGACGACGCTTGTGCGTAATCTCGGCCAATGGATTGGTTTGGTCCATGAACTGGGAAAGCTGGTTGGTTCCGAAGAATGAATTAATTACGGACGACAAAGTTTTCGCATTGATCAAGTCGATCGGCGTGAATACCTCATTGTCACGTACGTTCATACGCTCGCGGATGGTACGCGCCATACGGGCCAATCCTACTCCGAATTGGTTGTATAACTGCTCACCAACCGTACGAACACGACGGTTACTTAAGTGGTCAATATCATCCACGTTGGTCTTGGAGTTGATCAACTGGATTAGATACTTTATAATGGAAATGATATCGTCTTTAGTCAAAATACGGGTATCGCTACCGATATTCAGGTTCAGCTTACGGTTGATACGGAAACGTCCAACTTCTCCCAAATCATAACGTTTGTCGGAGAAGAATAATTTTTCCAATACACCGCG
>Ga0247814_10001888_pt1 | contig 11868 bp, 13 predicted proteins | sample UWRJL179409R1_FD_179947 | JGI IMG/M metagenome (GOLD analysis project Ga0247814, IMG submission 179947) | Plant litter microbial communities from Arlington Agricultural Research Station in Wisconsin, United States - UWRJ-L179-409R-1 | ecosystem: Environmental > Terrestrial > Plant litter >...
GCTGCCGACCGTCGATGACGGCGTCGACGGCATGGCCTTCATCGAGGCGGTGCTGGCCAGCCATCAGAATGGCGGCGTCTGGACCGATGTGCCGGCCACCTTTTGAAATTTGTTGCTCCCGATATTGATGATGGGATCGACGCCTTCGTTGATGGGGTTTATCCCAATTCTTCAGGAGCACGGCCTGTTTCACCAGGACTACGAAGGGACGACGTTGCGAGATTATCTCAACGGCCGGGCACGGCAAGAAACTGTCATCTGTGTGACGGCGTTAATAAGGAACATCAATGAATCATGAAGATATCGTACGGTCAACCTTTTGGAACGAGTCAACAGGCTATTGCGACTGTTGCGGCAAGCAATCCAAAACAATCTGGGGAGATCTCGGCGATTAATCTGGAACCAAGGCTGTCTACTTTGTGCAGTGGACGGTCGATCAACCACAGCACATGCCGATTATTGACATTGTCCTCGGACCTTGGGGGGAAGGCGCTACTCCCAAGGATCGCATGCTGGTTTCCTTGTTGTACCAACCTCGCCCAGGTGGCGGATCATTCATGATAGGCAGTGGCAAAGGGAGACGGGCAGATAGTCGAACCCTCTGTGATCGCGCGCTTGAGCGAGGAGAAGTTGTTGGGACACCAGCAGCAAAAGACGCGTTTTCGATGGTGGATTCGCTCTGGCTGACGGAGCCGCGAATTGACGAAATTCGGACGTTGGACAGTATCGTTCAATCTGAAGCTTGAAAGGCCGCTCTGGGTCTTGGATTCAACCGGTCTGACAGCGACTGACAAATTTTGGCCTAGAGAAGACATTTAAAATAGTGCATAGGATGCCGCATGCCAATTGAATCGGTTTTCTACCTTGTAGCCCCTCGCGACCGGCCACCTTACCGTCGGGTTGCCGATCACCTTTGGGGATCGAACGCGAATATCGATTCAGATGGCAACAGTCGCACGCCCGACGGCACACAGTGGACAGAACTTTCCCTCATCCTTCGAGGCAATGACGATGAGGCTGAAATCCATATAGATCCTGTTGCAGTGTCCCTTCTCGTTCTAAAGATCAGGTCTCCCAACGTAGGTTTAGCCGAGCGAACAGCGATATTTCTAAGCGTCCAAACGGCTGGCACTATCGATCTAAGTTTGCCCGGCGGGCAGAATTAACGGTCCGCTTCGGGTCGTTTCCGGCCGGTCATGACGGCCGCTTTATTTTCAATCTGGCCGCCTGCTATGCTGGCCAAACGGCCGGGTTCGGCCAGGAGCGGACCTTTGATCTAGCTGTGCTAGTTCAGTCGTTCGCTGCAGTGCGTTATCAAATTAACCGAGGTGCGGATGAGCTATTACGAGCTAACATTATTTGCCGATTACCATCAGTTCTATATCCAGGACGAAAACGCTGATGGCAACCTTTCTGACGCTTGGACCCATGAGGCCGTCGAACGCCTTCTAGCAATTGCTCCAGGTACTGTAGGAATCGGCACAGTTCGTAACGTCGATGTGCCCGTCACTATCGCCGTGCTCGAGCGGGACCCGGGACTCGATGCCCACAGTTTCGATCAAGTCGTAGAGTGTTCTATCGCGGTGGAAAGCGGGGCTATTGTCGCGGCCGGATGCACGGATTATTTTCCTGACGCAGCGCGCATCAAGATCCCTTCAGGTCCATATCGCGTTCGCGTTTGCTTCGAAGGTCTTGACTCCGTATCAGCCAACGGGTTGGAGGGCAACGATCAGTACCACCTCCAGCTTTGGCCTTCCCCGATGGGCGTAGTCGAGATACTCAAACACCGCAACTAGCACTGCTCTAACTTGGGCGGCAACGTCTGCTTCGGGCCCAGGCTGTGTAAAAACGCGAGAAAAATCATCGAATAAGAAATCGACCTCTCAGAACGGCCACTACGCGATTTTTTCGAGGTCGGGAAGCGTAACCCTACCCATGAAATTTTTAATTTTTTGCGTTTTTACACAGCCTGGGTCGGTAACGGCCTGTCACGGCCACCGCTGGATTTTCGACTTGGCAACCTGCTATGCTGGTCTCAATGGCCGAGTTCGGTCAAAACCAGACCGCTAGTGTCCTTGGTTAACAGTTCCACCGCGACCATTCCTATGCAGATGAAGATCCTCATTGACTTGGCACTGATGCTGGTCGGCTGTTTTGCCGCGCGCTTGGGCGGCTATTGGCTGGACATCGGTATCGGTCTGTTTTTGCTGGGCTGCGTAATGGCGTTATTCCGCGTACGTGACATCATCCATCGCACTTTGCAACGCAGTGGCTTGGACGTCGGCCCCGACAGGGTGCTAGTCCATCTGTGCGCGGTGGTGATGGCCGCGTTTGGTGCGGCCATGACGCTTGACGATACCGATCCTCGTATGGCTGGCATCCGCTGGCCATTAATCATTGGACTTGCGCTCAGCGTCTACGCGTTCGATGCCTTGTGGCGGCTACTGTTTGGGCGCCGCTGATCGCTTCGCATCCCTGGAACGCCGCCCCCAAAGCCGCTAACCCGGCTGGGTTATCGTTTCAGCGATAAAGATAGGCCTGAGGACAGTTGGTTAGATTCAACCTTGCTTGAGCGAGGGTGAGTGTCCGGATTGGGTCGATACCGGCCTGTCGTGGCCGGGGGCTGGATTTTCAACCAAGCAACCTGCTATGCTCGACCGAACGGCCGGGTTCGGCCAGAAGCGGACAGTCGCTTTCTTGATTGAGCACGGTCCAGGTGGGGCAGGTCGGTAGCAGACAGTTGCGCACCTATGCTCGGTCGAGGCCGCGGCGGGTTTTGCAGTCCACGCGACGTCTTATGACGCTTCACTTACCTTACGCGGCGATGTGCCAAGAACGCGTTTGAATGCCGCACCGAAGGCACTTTCCGACTCATAGCCGAGTGATGTAGCGACTCGGCTTATCGTGGCACCTTTGACTGCCAGGCGCTCGCAGGCCAGCAGCATGCGCCAGCGTGTGACGTAAGCCATCGGCGCCTCGCCTACCGTTTCGGCAAAGTGCGCAGCAAACGCCGAGCGCGACATGCCGGCGGCGGCGGCAAGCAGCGCAACGGTCCATGCGCGCCCCGGTTCGGCATGAATGGCGCCGAGCGCCGCACCCAGCTTGCTGTCCTGCAGCGCGGACAGCCAGTTGCCCCGGCCATGTGGCGTACGGTCGAGGTAATGGCGCAGAGCCTCGATCAGGAGGGCCTGCGCAAAATGACTGGCCATCAGTTGCCCGCCTGGTCTTGGACAGCGCAGTTCTTCCATCAGCCGTGCAATCGACAGTCGCAATCTTTCACCAGTGACGAACGTGACGTGCATTACCTCTGGCAACATGGCGAGCAGGATGCGGGCATGCGTATTGCCGAAGCCAAAGTAGCCACCGAGCCCGGCACACTCAATGCCATTGCCGATGCGCGCCACATTTCCTGGACCGACGACCGTCAAGGCCTCGGCAACATCGACCGGGTCGCTTTCCAGGTCGCTGCACAAGCGGAAGGCGGTGCTGCCCGACACCATCACCACATCGCCTTGCCGCAACCGGCGCTGGCCGATCGGGGCATCACCATACAGCCAGCAACTTCCCAGGGTGATGGCAAGACACTTCAGCGAGCCGTCGGCGGGATAGTGGAGGGACCAGCTTCCGCCCGCTTCCAGCCCGCGAAAGGCGTAGTCGGTGGGACGCAACATGGAAAGCACATCGGATAATGGATCCATCAATCAGGCCAGCGAACATGCAAACCATCCATCATAGCAGCTCCGGTCGCGCCCGCCGACTGCCATCAGCGTGCTGAGTAAATCATTGCGGCGGCTTGCTTTCTGGACGAATGCGACGAATTCAGGGAGCTTGCCGCATTGTTCCTCTCATCTTTGCTCCATAGAATGTACATTCGTCATCTCGGAGCGCATCATGCAAAATCCTGTCAACAACGCCTTGTGGCTTCCTGCCAAGCAAGCTGCGTTCAGCGTGGCCCCAGCGCCTTACACCGCGCCGCACGGCTGTGAAGTGGTCGTGCGCACGCGCGCCGTCGCACTCAATCCTTTCGATCGCCATCTCCAGACCATCGGTGCGCTGGCTTGTCCGTGGCTGAAGTATCCGATGGTCGTCGGCCACGATCTAGCTGGGGATGTCGTTGAAGTGGGAGAGTCCGTGACCCGCTTCAAGCCCGGCGATCGTGTGCTGGGCCTGGCCGGCGGTGTCGACAAGGGCCGCAACCGCGCGGCGGAAGGCGCGTTCCAGCACTACGTCGTGCTGCTCGAACACATGATGACGCCGTTGCCCGCCGGGATGGATTACAACGAGGCCAGTGTGCTGCCGCTTGGCCTGTCGACAGCAGCCTGTGCATTGTTTCAAGACGAGTTCCTGGCCCTCGCACCGCCCCGGGTACAGCGCCAGCCCCGCAGCGAAACCGTCATCGTCTGGGGTGGTTCGACCAGCGTCGGTGCCAATGCGATCCAGTTGGCTGTCGCTGCCGGGTACGATGTTCTGACCACATGTTCTCCGCGGAATGTTGAATTTGTCCGCGCACTGGGGGCACGCCAGGCATTCGATTACCGCAGCGCCTCCGTTGTGGCCGATCTGGTAGCCGCACTCGGACAGTCGCGGTGTGCGGGCGCTGTGGCGATCGGTCCGGGCGCCGCCCTCGCCTGCGTGGACCTGGTGGCCGCTGCAGGTGGCGCGCTGACCGTGGCGGTGGTGACGCCACCGGCTACCTTCGATGGCATTCCAGTCGGCCGCGGCCGCTTGCGCAAGCTGCTCCCCATCTTGGCCAAGAACGCCACGGGGCTGCTGACGTTGATGTGGCGTGCCAGGCGGCGCGGTGTCGCGACGCCCTTTGTCTGGGGCACTGCGCTGATCCACAACCAGGTGGGTCCGCTGATTTTCCAGGATTACCTGCCTGAGGCGCTGGCGCGCGGCGCATTCAAGGCCAGTCCGCCCTGCCAAGTCGCAGGCCACGGCCTGGCGGCGATCCCGGCGGCGATGGCAATCCATGCAGCAGGTGTGTCTGCGGCCAAACTCGTCGTGACGGTTTAACCCATGCGCACGAAAAATTTGTGGTGCAGCACACTCATCCTGTCGTTGCTGGCAGGGTGTATGTACAGTGGCGGCCATGTCCCCGAGTCGCCTTACGCGACATCCGCCCAGTATGCCGACGGCGTGTTCCATAACCAGGACGGGTTTCCCGGTTTGGGAGGCGCCGGCAGTTGGCGGGCGGGATTGCGGACGCTGTTGCGCTCCAAGGTCGACACCAAGCCGAAGACAGACATTCCGGTGTGGGCGCTCTCCGCGCACGTGCTGGACGAGTTGGACGACAACGTCAACCACCTGGTCCGGCTCGGACATTCATCGCTGCTGCTCAAGCTGCGAGGGAAGTACTGGCTCGTCGATCCCGTGCTGAGCCAGCGCACGTCGCCTGTGCGTTTCGCCGGTCCGCGGCGGTATAGCAAGCCGCCCCTGCAACTGGAGGAATTGCCCGATATCGAAGGCGTCGTCATCTCGCATGACCATTACGATCATCTGGACGCGCCCACGATTACCTTTCTTGCCACCCGTGCTCGGCGTTATCTGGTGCCACTAGGCCTCAAGGCGCGCCTGGTCGGCATGGGAGTACCGGCAGAGCGTATTACCGAGCTGGACTGGTGGCAGTCGGCCACGCTCGATGGGCTGGTCATTACGGCGACCCCGGCGCAGCACTTCTCCGGTCGTGGGCCCTGGGATACCAACCGCACCTTGTGGGCATCGTGGGTGTTCGAATCGGCCGGTCAGCGCATCTTTTTCAGCGGCGACTCGGGCTATTTCAGCGGTTTTCGGCAAATCGGCCAGCGCTTCGGCGCCTTTGATGCCGTCTGCATCGAAAATGGCGCCTACGACGCGGCGTGGCCAGCCATTCACATGCGTCCGGAAGAAACCATACAGGCATTTCTCGACCTGCGCGGTAAAGTCTTGGTTCCAGTTCACAATGGCGCCTTCGATCTGGCCTTCCATGCATGGAGCGAGCCGCTGGCGGCCATTGCCAAATTGGCCGAGGCGCAAGGTATTGCGTTGGCAACGCCACAACCAGGTGAGCCGATGACCATTGGAGGCGCCAGGGTCAATCTGCACTGGTGGGAAGGCATACGATGAGCGGTACAGCCCTCGCATTCGACAAGAAACCAAGGTCGATGCTGGCGAAATCTGTTCGATACGGTGGCGCGCTGCTCGCCGTGTGTATCGGACTAGTTTCCTTTCGCTATATTGCCAAGGTCGGCCCGGTCCCGCCGAACGTACTCGCCAACCGCTTCGTCGACCATTGGATCGTCGTGCATGCCGCAGCAGCGTCGACTGCCCTGATACTGGGTATCGTGCAACTGTCTGGCATCGTGCGGCGGCGCTGGCCGGGACTGCATCGCGCGAGCGGGTGGCTGTATGTAGCCGGTTGCAGCGTGGGCGGGGCCTCGGCACTCATCCTGTCTGCGGGCCTATCCACGGGACCTGTGGCGGCGTCAGGTTTCGGCGTGCTTGGTGTGCTGTGGCTACACGCCACTCTGCAGGGCTTGCGCTTCGCGCGCGCACGGGATTTTTCGAGACACCGGGCCTGGATGATCCGCTCCTACGCGTTGACGTTTGCAGCGGTCACGCTCAGGATCTACCTTCCGGCTTCCCAGATGCTCGGTGTTGATTTCACACTCGCTTACCGGAGCATCGCTTGGCTGGCCTGGGTGCCAAACATGATGATGGCCGAAGCCTATCTCCGGCATGGTGCCCGGCAAAATAAGGCGTCGCACCGCGGAAAGAATAACCTTGGTTAACGCCCTTTGCAATCAGCCGGCATACAAAGGCTTTCGTCGCGCTCGCTGTGCTGGCGCTTCATAAATCCACGCAACCGCGCATCTGCAACGTGAAGCGATCAGCAAAACTGTTGCTGTATAAACTGAAGCAGAGCGCGCGCGGAACTTATTCGTGTCCGCGGTTGTAGCCGACGCGAAGGCGGAAAGCATCACATTGTCATGCGGCGTATTGTGTGCTTGGCTTTCTCTCCAGGTCCGCTTTGGGTCGATATGGGCCAGTCGTGACAGAGCGTGAATTTTTCGCCCTGGCAACCTTCTATGCTGGGCCAAGATTGGCAAAAAGCGGTCGCTGATGAAGTTTTACAGTATATTTCATTTGGGCATCTAATGCCTTTGAAATGAACCGAGCTAAGATTGAACTAGCCTATGCCATCCCCTTCCTCTAAGGCTTACTAAGCCCTCTACTATAATTCACAGTACAAAAGTGCAAATTTTCATCTTTAATATTAATAATGCACAACCCAATTTTTTCGTAGTTTAAGTATGCCAGCTGTAATTATAGGGCTATTATGATTAATTTTCGCTGGATTTGATCATGCCGTCAAGCCTTAAAGTAATTCCGGTTCGAATTTTACTCGTAGATAGAGATCAGGATGTTAGAGAGGCATTTAGTTCACTTTTTAGGGTCTTAGGCTACGATGTTATTAGTTTGGAATCACCCGTAGAAGCTCTTTTATTTGTTCGAGCACTACAGCCTCATGTGATTTATTGCTCACTGGTTTTTGATGATCTTAATGGATTTGAATTCTGTCGGAAATTACGAAAGCTTCCTGAGACAAAAAATAGTCTTATTGTTGCCGTTTCCGGACTTTCGTTTGCTGGAAGTCAGTTGCTAGCTAATGAAGTGGGATTCGATTTTTATTATTTGAAGCCAGGTGGAGTAGAAATTATAATTGAAACTTTAAACGTTTTTACTGGTCCTTTTTCGACTAAAATATTATGGGAAAAGCAGAAAATTGAATAAGTAATAATTAAGCTAGCTCCGTGAATGCTGTGCAAGATTTTAGAGACTAGGAAAGACTGCTTCGGGTCGGCCCTGCTAGGCCCATCGTGACAATCCGCGACCCTCCTATCCGGCAAGCTGCTACGCTGGGAAAATGGCCGGGATCGGCATTGGGTTCAACTGGTCGAATGCAGCCTGTCACAACAGTCCAGGTTTGGTCGAAGCTCTCAGTCGCTAATGGCAGGAAAATCTTCGATGTCACCTTTATCTACAGCTGCCCTCGTCTGTGCAAACCGCCATGCAGAAGCTGTACGTAGATCAACACACGTGGTTTCTGAAGAAATTGCTGCTATCCACTGGGCAAGATGAAAAAATTCGTCTTCGTCTAAATCGTCTAAGTCCATAGCTATAGCTCCAAGAAGTAGATGCCATCGTACTCCCCACGCCCACAGTCACCCCGTTCTCCATACTGTTTTTCTTACGAACGTCTGCAATGGGTCGATTCCGGCGTGTCGAGACAGCCAGTGACTTCTCAACCTGGCCACCTGCTATGCTGGCCTGAAGGACCGGGTTCGGCCAGACGCGGTCCCCCAGCGGTCAAGGGTTAAAGAGGAAAAATGACAAATCTTATCTTAGGAAAAACCGATCAGGTCCGGATGTATACCAACATGCGCGACGTTTTCGAGGCCGCCAACATTGCGCCGCAGGACTATGACTGGTACGTCAGCGACATCGAAACGAATTGGAGGCCACCGGGGTTTCGGCCGGATGATCAATGGTTCACAGGCGACGAACTCGCGGCATTCCTGTATGCCCATGAAATTCAGTTTATCTGGGCAGTATTTAGTGCGGTACCGAAGGGGCTTCGCCCGATACCAGCTCAGGCACCGTACGTCGAGGGCAATCCACGGTATTGGGACGGTACGGAGCCGGAACCGCAGTTGGAAGGCGCTTTGTTTGAAATCGCCTGCTGGGACAGCAGTGAAACGATTCTAATCAACCTACCCACCCAGGCTATCGATTCGTTCGCGAGCCGATATCCAGACGCCAAGCCGTTGGCAACCGCGCGCTCCTCAGGGACGCCGCTAGGTCCGCTATGAATCCAGGCTGTGTAAAAGCGCAAAAACTGGAAATTTTCATGGGTAGGGTGACCCTTCCCGGGCCCCGAAAAAATCGCATGGTGGCCGTTTTGAGAGGCCGATTTTTTTGCCCTTGGACTATCTTCACGTTTTTACACAGCCTGGGTCGGTTGCGGCCTGTAGTGGCCATGAGTGAGATTCACGTTGGCAACATGCTATGCTGCCTCGACAGGCCGAATTCGGCCAAAACCGGGCGGTCGGCGACCAACAACTAATGCGAGTTATGAGCAAAGACATCCAATTCGAGGCGTGGTTAACATCCGTTTTACCACACAGCGCGCCGCCTGAGATAGTGGCTTATAACTTCGATTTAGCTGAAGCTGGCGACTGGATCGTCGAAGTGATCGGCGCTTCCGCTTATGACAAAAACGATGACGACTGGGCATGTCCACCAGCTACATGGACCTCTCAGCCTTCACGCTTTTACATACCTCGGAAGACAGCGCCCACATGGGAATCGGCTTTGGCGTATGTGCGCGTCCAGGTAGGCTTGTATATCAACGACAATAAGTCCGTGCAGTCCGGGGTTCTTCGCGAAGCGGAAGTGGTGTGCGCTGGTTTCGTTGATGGTCAACTGACCTTGATTTGGTCGAGAAGTACTGGGAGCGAGCAATCCTAAACGTAAAGGGTTGTTTTGGTTCTTAAGCAGCCGATCCCAACCCTCGCTCTGTCGGTGGCATTACGCCAGTTGTCAGGTCAGAGAAAAAACCGGTCGCAACGGCGCCGATATCCCTACGGTTCAGCCGCCGCTATCCAGCGAAAAATCGTCGCAGCGATGAGCAAAATCAGGTGGCATGCCGGCACCGCAGCGCCTTGCGTCGCGTCTATTTCGAAAAAAACACCAGCAGCGCCTGCGGGCCTTGCCGGCGCCGGGGCGTGTCAGTCCATTCCGTTCTGCCCGGGCGCCCAATAGGCCTCGCTTTGGCGTCGTCCCGTGCCCGCGCTGGCGGATGAAGCCGTGCAGCCGGCTGCGCTCTCGGACGACGGCGTCAGCAATCGCCTGGCTTTGCGCGTGCATCGGGGGCGGCGGTGTGGGAGGAGAGTCCATCGTGGTAAAGACGATCCACGCGCCGGAATATTGTGGAATGCTTGGGCTTTTCTTCACAAACGGGAACCTCGAAAAACCGTTGCGAGCGGGAGCAATGGTGGTTGAGAAGCGGAGCTGTACTGGGGTACTAGCTACGCATCGAAAACCGCCAGTGCAACGCGCAGCAGTTTTTTCGAGCGTCCGAAATGTCTCCTCTCGGCAAAAGTGCGGGTGCAGGGGTGGTTGCGCACGGGGCGAACGAGTACACTTGCGCTAGTTTTAGCACCTGGCCGAGAAAATTCGCATGATCAATGTATTCGTCTTACAAAATGGCCGACTGAACCAGGTACCGATCGACTCGCGCGCGGACCTGGAAAATGTGAATCCGGTCTGGGTCGACCTGACCGATCCCGATGACGACGAAGTCGCATGGGTGAAGGCCATTTACGGCGTGACGCTGCCGGGCGAAGACGAAGTGAAGGATATCGAGGCGTCGGCCCGCTATTACGAAGCCGAAAACGGCGACCTGCACCTGCGGACAGACTTTCTGCTCGAGGAAGACGACGGCCCGTCGCGCATCGTCACGGTCGCATTCATCCTCGCGCGCCAGATGCTGTTCTCGGTCCATACCGACGATTTGCCAGTGTTTCGCCTGGTGCGCATGCGCGCGCGCTCGCGCCCCGGTTCGATTGCCGACTACATGGACGTGCTGATCGACCTGTACGCCACCGACGCCGAGTATTCGGCCGATGCGCTGGAGGGCATTTACCAGAACCTGGAAGAAGTTTCCGGGCGCGTGCTGCAGAAAGAATTTACCGACCAGGACGCCGCCGCTGCGCTGAATGCCATCGCCCACGAGGAAGATTTGAACGGGCGCATCCGCCGCAACATGATGGACACGCGCCGCGCGGTCAGTTTCCTGATGCGCGGCCGCCTGCTCAACGCCGACCAGTTCGAAGAAGCGCGCCAGATTTTACGGGACATCGAATCGCTCGACGGCCACACGTCGTTCCTGTTCGATAAAATCAACTTCTTGATGGATGCGACGGTCGGTTTCATTAACATCAACCAGAACAAGATCATCAAGATCTTTTCGGTGGCCTCGGTCGCGTTCCTGCCGCCGACGCTGATCGCCAGCGTGTACGGCATGAATTTCAAGTTTTTGCCGGAGCTGGAGTGGTCGTTCGGTTACCAGTGGTCGCTGACGCTGATGGTCATCAGCACCATTGCCCCGTTCCTGTATTTCCGGCACCGGGGCTGGTTGAAGTAATCACATGGTGGCAAACATCGCCACCACCGCCACCAGCATCACCGCCACGCCCAGCCAGCCGACGACCAGGTGCCTGGCCGACAGCGTGTACTTGCCCATGATGCGCCGGTTATGCGCCAGCATCATCATGACCGCCATGATCGGCACGGCGATGACACCGTTGATCTGCGCCGACAGCACCAGCGCCTTGATCGGATCGATCGGCGCGAAGTTCAGCGCCATGCCGCCCAGCGTCGCCAGCGCGATCATTCCGTAAAACTCGCGCGCCTGCACCACCTTCAGATCGAGGCCATTGCGCCAGCGGAAACTTTCGGTAACGGCGTAGGCGCCGGACCCGGCCAGTACCGGCACGGCCAGCATGCCGGTGCCGATGATCCCCAGCGCAAACAGGATGAACGCGAACTCGCCCGCCACCGGGCGCAGCGCTTCGGCGGCCTGGGCCGAGGTCTGGATGTTCGTCACGCCGTGCGCGCCCAGCGTCACGGCCGTCGTCAGGATGATGAAGAACGCGACCAGGTTACTGAAACCCATGCCAATCAACGTGTCGGCCTTGATGCGGCGCAGCTGCGCGGTGGCATCCCGCGGTTTGCTGCGCAGCGCCCGGGTGGCGCCGTCGGCGCGGATTTCCTCGACTTCCTGCGACGCCTGCCAGAAGAACAGGTAAGGGCTGATGGTGGTGC
>Ga0247814_10001889_pt1 | contig 11868 bp, 5 predicted proteins | sample UWRJL179409R1_FD_179947 | JGI IMG/M metagenome (GOLD analysis project Ga0247814, IMG submission 179947) | Plant litter microbial communities from Arlington Agricultural Research Station in Wisconsin, United States - UWRJ-L179-409R-1 | ecosystem: Environmental > Terrestrial > Plant litter >...
AGAAACATGATATTTTTGATCTTCTACTGCCGACTCAAAACGCAATTTATAACCGCTATTCATTTTAGTATTGTCAATTTCGATAGTTGTAATACTACGGTCACCACCTGTTACAGAAGCTCCGGTAATAGCACTAATATTAGAAGGTTTTTTAGTTTGGAATTTATTCCATTCTTTTAAACTGTTGTACCATTTTTTATCGTCTCCCATTACGTAAAGTGTTTTTTCATATTCTCCTTTAGCGTTAATTAAAGAAACTACTACATAAGCACCTTCGCCAACATAATTTGACATTTGAAGCATGCATTTGTATTTGCTGCTTTGGGCTGTAGCCTGAAAAGAAATAAGGAAGATAAATGCGCCTGCTAAGGTTGTTTTAATAATAGATTTCATTTTATTATTTTAAAATTTCAACAGAAATGTTGTTTTGGGTTAAGGTTTCGTTTTCTTTAGCTAAGTCGTAAGCACTTTCGTCAAACTCAGTTTTGATCTCTTTTTTAGCACCATTTGATAATAAGTATTTCAATACGGTATCATTTTTTGCAATCATGGCGGCTCTGTGCAAAGCAGTTAATCCGTCTTTGTTTTGACCGTTGATATCAATTTTTAAATCGGCTAATTTATTAAGCAAAGTTATATCGTTTTTTGCAACTGCAAAATGATACAGATTGTTTCCGTCTTTTTGAGCCTGAGATAAATTCAATCCGTTTTCTTGTAATAATTTTAATTTTACAGCAAATGAATCTTCTTTTGGAGCATTACTTTCAGCTGCAGGACCACGTCCCATCATCATTAGTGGGCGATACGATTGAATTAAATAATAACCTAAATTATTACCATCTTTATCTAAAACAGCAACATTAGCTTTGTTTTTTAGCAAAAGTTCCACTGCTTTAGTACTTCCTGATTGTACCGCTACTGATAAAGCCGATTCTCCTTTAGCATTTTGAGCATTGATGTTTTTAACTTTTGGAAGTAATAACTCTAATGCTTCAGTATCTCTACCAGCTGCAGCATTAATTAAAGCAGTGTTTCCGTCGTTATCAGCTTTATTAACATCAACACCTTTGCTTATAAAGTAGTTGATAATTTCATTTTGATTAGCCTTACGTGCCAAGTTATGTAACACCGTTTTTCCTTCAGATGAAACAACTGTTGGTTTTAATTTTAAATCTTCTATTAAATATTTGTAAACTTCTAAAGTATTTGATTCACGACGAGATCCTTCAGAAGCAAGAATCACAGCATTATCAGTTGCTTTTACACCTTTTTGTAAAAGTGTTTTTAAAAGAGGAATATTTCCTGTTCTGGCAGTATAATTAAAAGCTGTATTACCATTATTGTCAGTATCTTTAAGAGATAAACCTTTTGTTTCTAAATATTTACTTAGGCTTAAATCTTTGTCATTAGCAATACTTAAAAGTAAAAGATTAGCACCGTCTCTGTATTTTTTCTTTGGATCGATACCTGCTTTAAAAAGAGCTTCGCATATTGCGATGCTATTTTGTGGGCTATTTAAAGCAGCGGTTATAGGAAAGCTTCCGTGACTGTCTTCAAGATTAATATCTGATCCTTTAGCAATTAGGTAGTTTACTAATTCTAAGTTGCCTTTTCCAGCGGCCCAGTGTAAATAAATACGGTTATCATGTGTAGGTTTACTTACTGAATTTCCTGGTTGCTCTATTAAATATTTAATAGTTTCAGTTGGAGCATCGCTATTTATAGCATAAACTACTGCGTCAAAAGCATTTCTTGTACTTTCAGCAGGATTATTTCCTTTTGCTATTTCGGCTTTTACGGCACTAACATCAGGTGATGATTTCCAAAAAGATTGGTCTAAAAGTGCGTTTTTTTGTTGAGCAGTAGCCAGAAAAGTAGTAGCCAAAGCAAGGGAAAAAAATAGATTTTTCTTCATTATTGTATTGTTTTTCGATTAGATATACATTTACATTTTTGGTTTAATCTCGCTATTCTATTTAGAATAAATAAAAATAATGCAAATGTAGAAATAAAAACTATAGTATCAATTTCTTACTTAATTCTTTTTGAAAAATTTAAGAAACGATTTTTCCTTCCTTGGCTAAGTGTTTTGAATAGAGAGCAGTGATGTTTTATGAAAAATTATCCCAAATTGATTAATGAAATCATTTTGGGATAATTTAATAGTTTTATAAAAGATGTTTTTTATTGGATAATTATCTTTTTAGTAAAATCACCTTTAGTAGTTTCTACTTTTACAATATACATGCCTAATTTTTTCTTTTTGATGTGGACTTGGATATTAGATTGGTCTCCGTTCTCCTGAATTTTCCAATTTTCAATTTCATTTCCAGAGCTATTATAAAGTCTTATTTTTTTTACTATACTATTTTCAAAACCATTGTTAACATTGATATTGTCTGATTTTTGAATATGTATAATTTTACAATAATTAGTATCAAGTTCCTTTACGGGAACTTCTGGTTCTATAGGAGCATCTGCAGGGTTGTAAAAGCGTAAATAAAATCGAGTAGTATTTGTTCCGGCAATTAGTTTTATTTCGAAATTCTTTTCTCTAATATTATGATAGGTATTGTTTTCACTATCAAAAATGTAAACGTTTTGATTAGTATCGAAATTTTCAAGTTCATCTATCATGAACTTTACGGTTCCCTCAGCACTTGTTTTTATGCCAATTGGATAAGAAACTTTTTTGTCGAAATCACCCACTCCTTGAATTACAAATTGATCTCCTCCAATTAGAAAAAACATGTCGTTTGGAAAATTATCTATATTGTAAGCATCATAGCCGTAATCGATAGCATCAGTGGCTTTTCCATCTATAAAACCTAGCAATATTTGTCTATGATAATCGTCATGAGAGGTGAATCCTAAACGAATTTTTTTATGTTTTTCTTCTTCTACGATATCATTATCGTTGTTTTTCCATAATGTTTTAGTAGAAGTAGTTATTTTGAACATTACATTAGAATTACTACCATCATCTTCTTTATGAAAAGCTCTTTGATTATTATTATAATTAATTGTACCTCCAGCACCCGCTTTCCCAATTACAAAGAAAGCCTGACCTACAGGAATAAAACGGTTAGGTTTTCCTCTTGAGGGAGTTCCTAGTTTGCTTATAAAATCTACATTGGCAGATGATGGAGCAATACCTCCCACTAGGTTTCTAGTTGCATATCCGCCTTGATAGTCTCTTAATACATGAGTATTATTGGTTGTATAATGTTCCCAAAAATAGATAGTTCCGTTTGTAGAATTTTGATTGTCATTAATAAAATTATAACTATCTAAAGAACTTGGATATGGATTTCCAGCTAATAATAATTGGTTGGCACTTACTGAATTAGATTCTATTAACCCATTATTAGGTTTGCCAACAAAAGTATAGTTTTGAGTAGATGTAGCTGCTCCACTGCCTTTCATGGTATAACCTTGGCCTACTCTAACAGTTGAATTTTCATTCATTTGTACCCAATTAGCGTAAGCATTTGCATAATTATCAAATTTATAAAGCCAATAACGAGCAGTACTTATAGGACTTGTAGGTGAACCATTGTGTCCTCCGATCCATTGAATATTTCGCGGTGTTGTTGTTGTACCATCTTTCATTACACTTCCAACAGAGTAATCCACATTATTAGCAGTAGTATTGATGGCGCCAACGGGTGAACTCCAGTAATTATAATTATATAAATTAGATTGTCCTTGTTGGTCTCTTTCAATAGAACCACTGCTGCTAACATCTAAGACACTTCCTTGGGTTTGTATCAATTGAGATTTATTTACTAAGTCAATTTTTCCGTTTAATTTTAAATAATGAGAAATTTCTATCTTATTATCACTATTTGCATTTAGTGTATTGCTAGTAACTAATAAACCTAATATTGTTTTGTTACCTGCAGTTGTAATATTGTTGTCTGTTTTAACAATATTCCAATCAATAAAAGTACTATTATTTATTCCAGTTGTATTTGGAATGTTCCATACATCGCCATGTGTCCAAGTGTTTGTCGCTTCCCATGCTCCGTCATTGACTGAGGTATAAGGTAATGGTGCCGTTTCTGGTTGTGGAGTGTAAATATTTAATAATCTTCCGTTACGAATATTTGCACTTTTATCTATTAAATACCCATTGTTTAAATCAGTAGTTTGAACCATTGGATAATAGCCTTCTAAGTTAGACCATGATAATCCAGAAATGGTTAGAGGTACTGTTGAACCTAAAACACTACCATTGTTTTGCTGAATTTTTTGATTCATCATTTGGCGTATTTGAGCTTCGGTTAATGGGATGTTCCAAATACGCAATTCTTGCATCCACCCGTCAAAATGATTAATAGAAGTGTATGGGAAAACGGTATTTTGTGCCATAGCCCCTACTATAAATGTAGTATTGTTATTTGCAATTGGATTTGCTCCAGCAATTGGACTACGGACACTTACTCCATCAATATAAAGATTGTAATTACTACCATTATAGGTAACTGCAATGTGATACCATCTTCCGGAACTGATAGAATAGGACGAGCTAATTGAATTTCCGTTGTTCCAATTAAATGAAATAGTGTTGTTGACTAGTCTTAAATCGTACCCATCATTTAAATTAGAAGCATTTCGTTTAGATAAAATAGTTTGAATGTTTCCATTTGTAGTTTCTGATTTAATCCAGGTTTCGAAACTAAAAGAACCACTGTTTAAGTTGAAATTATTTTTAAAATTTACGTTATCATCTACTCCGTCAAAGTCAAGATGAGCACAAGGATTTAAGGTTATTTGAACTTCATCACTGATATCGGGACAACTTCCTCCTCCAGAAACGGTCCATCTTAAGGTATAAGTACCATTATTAGGACTATAGAATTCAGAACTAGGACTTGAGCTATTAGAAAATAATTCTCCACCGCCGCCTGGTCCATTTACTATTAACCATGTTCCGGTTGAACCTGGTGTAGCAGCTAGTTTTACTGATTCTAATCCGCAAGAAGCTATTTGGTCTGTACCAGCTAGTGTTGATAAACAAGAAGTACCATCTATAGCAACTATAATTGAACCTTCAATAGGTTTTTTACAAGCAGTATTGTCATATCCTTGGAAAAAATAAGCAGTAGTAGGTGTGCCAGATGTTGCACCTGTTCCTGTTATTGTTCCTGTTTGTAATGATACTCTAGGATTACAACCTTCGTTAATTATTATATTACAATCAGTAGTAACATTTAAATTGAAACTTAATTTAGCGTAAATGTATTCAGGATGACCAGCTGTAATAGGTAATGTACCTAAATCCCAGATGATTCTTTTATTAGTGACATCATAAGTTGGAAGATTCATTGTAGAAAATCCATGATCAGTAGAATAGGAGATACTACCAGAGTTAAAAATCGCTGTATTAGGAATAGGAATGCTAATAACGGTATTGTTTATGGCTTCGGTTCCTGAATTACTAACAGCTAGGGAATAATTAATTGCCTGTCCAGGTAGTGCATTTAAAACGGCAGGATTGGTAACGTTGTTAATAGAGTTAACACTAATTAGTCCTTTTGGTTCAGGAATATATGAGTCAACCGACATAGCAAAACCGAATATGGTAAATACGTCAGAAGTAGAGCCAAACCTGAAAGTTGTGGATGTTTGATTGTTTCCAATAACCAAATTGTCTGTATTTGGAACGGTAAACATACTAAAGTCAACTCCTGTATTGTTTAGATTATTAGGATTTCTTAAACTAATGTCAGATTGCAGAGGTTGAGATGGAAATATAGAAGAATTGAAGAAGTTAGTGGTCGAATTATTATCATGATTTAACTTTGAATAGATGGTCGTATTTAGATTTTGTACTTCCAGATAGTCACCGGTTAAATTTCTATCTCCTTCAGCTGCCATCACGCCCAGTTTCATTTTTACGGGGCCTGAATCAACTGTTGTAAATCCAGATATAGGAATGTTTCCAAATTCACCACCACCACTGCGTTGTCCATTTACATATGCATAACCATCAAATAGAGTTACGGCGCGACTTTTCATTACGGGATTTTCATAAACAACCACCATAGTCCAACCTCCTGAATATCCTGGGTTTTGAGCATCAGATCCATTGATACCTTCTACTAAAGCGATATCGGCAACGGTGTAAGCTCCTGCACCATGGGATTTAACATAATCGGTTACTTCTTGATAACCAACAAATATTCCACCATATGAAGTTCCCGGGAAATAAACATCTGAATTTGAAGTTATAGAAGTGTAAGAAGGGGCTCCAGGTCCTTTTAATGAAATTACTTTTTTGTTGTAGTTTTTAGATGGAGATAAAACAATACCAGCTGAACTGGTAGATTGATAATTAGCCGCAGAGTAGTTGGTTGATACATTCCTTACTAAACTAGTAATAGTGAAAGTAGAACCCCAACTTGCATTTGATGTGTAAGGGGTGACAAATGTAGCTATTCCAATACTGTTATATGTAACAGAAATGTTAACAGGAGTGGCACCATCAATGCTGAGCGTGACAATAGAAGAACCTGTTATTGCGTTTGTAAAGCTAAATGCATAAGTATGGGAAGTTCCTGTAATTGTAGTAAAAGTATAAATGGGATAATAATTGCCGGAAGAAGTTCCACCTCTAGATACAGTCAGTTTAAAATTAGAACTCAAGGCATTTTGATTATGGGAAATTCTTCTATTTGCAGTAAAAGTTTCATTAGCATCATCTGATTTTCCAGTCCAATAGAGTCCTGCAAAAATGACGGTAGAACAATCTTGATTAGCACTATTTTCGCCTCCATTAGTTAGTTCAAGAGTTGCCATAGAGGAATTTAAAGTATTACTGTCTGCATCTATATCAACATATTTCATTGAATTTCCTTGATTATCAGTACTGGTAGAATAGTTTGAAAGGGTCAAGTTAGTATTACCTAACATAGTAAAATCACCATTGATGTTATAAATCGTTTTACCTGGTGTAGCGGCAGCTGTTCTTTGTTTAAAATCTACTTGTGGAGAAGTAAGCGTTTGAGCTTTAGCTAAATTAGAAAATACTATAAATAATAGTATTGTATGAAAGATGTAACTATTTTTTTTAAAGTAAAGTTTTTCCATATCTCAGGTTATTATAAATCATTATATAAAACAGCTAATAAATTTTATGATTAAATTAACTATTCTTATACAATATGGGGGTTTTGTACATAATAAAAGTAATACCTTTTTGTTTGAAACACCGATAAAAAGTACTTAATCATCGATGAAAAGCATTTTTTTTATAAAAAAGAAAGAAAAAACTTTTTATTTTATCAACGAAAGTATTTGTGAAAAGTTTAGAAGTTGAAAATAATCTTCTGTTTACAATTAATTTGTTATATTGTAATACTTAAAATTATTTATCCCGCTTGGGAATAATTATTCGTTTATAAATCCATAAAACCAGTTTCATGAAAAAACTTCCTCTATTATTAATTCTTGCATGCATTTTTATTTCATGTGAAAGTAAAAAAGAGCTTGAACTGCAAAAAAGAGAAAAAGCTTTAGATTTAAGAGAACAACAATTGGCAGAGAAAGAAGCAGATTATAAATCACTGCTGTTGATGCGTGATAGTATTGTTGCTGTAAAAGATAGTATAGAAAATGATGCAGCAACTATAAAGGAGTGGCCTGAAAATCTTCGGGGGATTTGGAATAGTAAAATGTTATGCAGAGAATCCAATTGTAGTAATTATGTAATAGGAGATCAGCGTAATGAATCCTGGCAATTTATAGCGGATTCTACAGGAATTTACACTAATGTTCTTAATGCCAAAAAATTGGTTCGTGTATTTAAAGCAAAATATATAGATGATAAAATAGTACTCGAATTCAATAGTGACAGTATTTCTAAAAACAGAACAAAAATGAATGTGGTACTTGATGATATTAAAGATAATGTTATTAAAGGTACACAAACTATAACGGGACAGGATAATTGTATTGCCAGATTTTCAGTAGAATTAACGCTTCCTCAAAAAAAATAAGATATGCTATTAAGTATACAACACGTCAGCCTTCCTATTGAAGATCCACTATTAAAATTTCTGATTGAACTTATTATAATTTTATGTATTCCGCTTTTATTGAATAAAATAAAAGTACCACACTTGCTCGGTCTTATTATTGCGGGTGCAGTTATAGGACCTAACGGATTTAATGTCCTCGCCCGGGATAGCAGCGTTGTGGTAACCGGAACAACAGGACTTTTGTACATCATGTTTTTAGCAGGACTTGAGATTGATATGGGCGACTTCAAAAAGAATAAATGGAAGAGTATTACTTTTTCATTATACACTTTTGCAGTACCATTTGTTTTGGGGCTCTTTGGAGGATATTACATTTTAAATTTCTCTATTTTAACTTCGGTGCTGTTTGCTAGTCTTTTTTCGTCACACACATTGATAGTGTATCCAATGGTAAGTAAATTGGGAATAGCTAAAAAGTTAGCCGTAAACATTACCGTAGGTGGAACCATGATAACCGATGTGCTCTCACTTTTAGTATTAGCAGTTGTGGTGGGAATGTCACAGGGAGAAGTTGGAACAGCATTTTGGGTAAAGCTCTCCCTTTCCATGCTAGTGTTTTCTTTAGTAGTTTTAATGGTGTTTCCAATTATAGCACGTTGGTTTTTTAAGAATGTAGAAGACAAGATTTCCCAATACATTTTTGTAATTGTAATGATCTATCTTGCTGCATTATTAGCTGAATTAGCTGGAATTGAAGCCATCATCGGAGCCTTCTTTGCAGGTCTTGCCTTGAACCGATTGATCCCGCATACTTCATCATTGATGAACCGGGTTGAATTTGTCGGAAATGCTATTTTTATTCCTTTTTTCCTTATTAGTGTGGGAATGCTTATTGATTTTAATGCTTTTATCCAAAGTTGGGAAACCCTAGGTGTCGCTTCAATCATGCTTGTAGCTTCTATAGGTGGAAAATATGCAGCAGCTATTTTGACTAAAAAAACATTTAGTCTTACAGATGATGAAGGACGACTTATTTTTGGAATGAGTGCTGCTTCGGCAGCTGCAACATTGGCATCTGTAATGGTGGGGTACAATATAATTTTATCCGAAAATGAAGCTGGAGAACCTATTCGTCTTTTAAACGAACACGTATTGAATGGAAGTATTTTGTTGATCCTAATTTCGTGTACGGTTTCGTCTTTCGTTTCTATGGCTAGTGCCCAAAGAATTGCTGATGAAGATAAGGAAGAAACTGTGGCAGGAGCTGGTAATGAAGAAGAAAATATTCTGCTGGCTTTAAACTATGAAGATACTGTTGATAAAATGGTTAATCTGGGGCTTACAATTAAAACTCAGACCAATAAAGACAGGCTATTTGCGCTGAATGTAATTAACGAAGACAAAAGCGAATCCTCGTCTAAAAACGCAGAAAAACTCCTAGGTGCAGCTGTAAACATGGCTGCAGCAGCAGATGTCAAACTGAATCCAATAACCCGTCACGATAATGATGTGGTAGCGGGAATCAATAATGTTGTAAAGGAGCAAAATATTACCGATTTAATCATTGGATTAGAAGAAACAAAAAGACTTTCTTCTTCATTAATTTACAATCTTTACAACGGTTATTTGAGTAATAAGCAAATAAACGTAATTGTATATCATGCCGTTCAACCTATATCAACTATAAAAAAATATGCGGTTCTTATTCCTGCCAATGCGGAACGCGAACCAGGTTTCTTTCATTCTTTGTTGAGAGTATGGAATATTGGAAAAAATTCAGGGGCTAAAATGAGTTTTTATGCCAATGAAAAAACTGTTCAGATTCTAGAGAGTATTAATAAAAAAGCAAATATTGAAGCCGTTTTTAATACGGTATCGACTTGGCAAGAAGCCCAACAAGCAGCAAATAATTTAGAAGAAGATGAAGGTTTAATTGTTTTGATGGCCGACAGAGGAATGCATTCTTATCTTCCACAAATGCAAACGGTGCCAGAAATTTTAAACAAAAATTTGAGCAATAATAATTACATACTTATTTATCCTTTTTCAAAAATTGATAAAACAGTGACCGAAAAAAGATCCGTAAGTAATCTGGATGATTTTGCTGATATTGGAAAAATTGTTGGAAAAATTTTTAAATAGAATTGTAGTAAAATATTTGAAGTATTATTTACTTGCTTAAAAAACAGAACCCTTAAATAATTTTTTTTAAGGGTTTTGTTTTTTAACGAATAGCAGAGTTGAGCCTATAGTGGCAGCATTATAAAATTGGAAATTCCCTTTAGTTAAATGATATGACTGTTTAATAATGATGTGTTTTCGGTGTTTTTTACTAAGTTTACTATTTTCAAATGAAGTTATTATATCTATAAAAGATTCTAAATGAATCTTCCTATTATAGCTATTTTTTTGGTAGATAATGATTCCATAGGTATATTTGTTTTTGGGGTAGTTGTTAAGACAATAGGACAATAAACATATTAGAACTTTTTTAGGAAATGGATAAAAGATTACAACTTAAAGTTATAATTAAAAAATGTGAAGAAAAGTTCGGACGAGGTAATTCTGAAAGCTGGAAGCATAACGATTATATCGACTTTAGTAAATCCATTTTGGAAAAAACCAAAATAAGTATTAGCCACAATACTTTGAAACGGATTTTTGGTAAATTAACAACGGATGAATTTTATCTTCCACAAAAAGCCACTTTTGATGCGCTGATTGATTATTCGGGTTTTGATGTTTCAGAAGAATTTAATGATGATTATCTCTTAGAAAGTCCGGTTGTTGAGACTTCAGCAATACCTTTTAAAGCTGACATAAAAAAGAAATCTAATGTAATTTTAGCTGTAATTTTATTTTTTTCGGTAATAATTGCGTCTTATTTCTTTTTCAAAAAATCTGATTTTAACGCTGATGACATCAGTTTAAAACTTACAGCTTCTGAAGGAATTCTTCCTAAAACCTGTTTTTTTTCTGTTGATGTTTCTAATGTTTCTGATAGCACTTTTATCGATTTTGGCGACAAAACGTCTTTAGTTTATTTAAAGGCAAACGAAAAAACAGTCTCACATACTTATTTTATTCCAGGCGTTTTTGATGTTAGTATTACCAATAAAATAAATGGATATAAAAAAACAAGAGTTTTTGTGACTACCAATTATGAAAAGTGGTATGCCTTGTGTTTCCAAAGACAACGTCTTATTCCTAAAAGCTATTATGGATTTTTAGCTAATAAAAACAAGGATGGCTTATTTAATATCACAAACCGGGAATTGCAAATACACAATATAGATACAATTCAGCCCTTTTTTGTTCGTTTGTGTAATTATACACCGCTTAAGAAAACTGCCGATAATTTTGTTTTTGAAACTACTTTTAAGAAAGACATACAAAAAGAAGAGGTTTCTTGTGATGGTTTAGTTTTTAAAGTTTCGGGTGCCGAAAATGATATTCGTTTTCATTTTGTGAATTCAGGTTGTACTTCAAGAGTTGCAAATATAGTTAGTGATAAAATCATAAACGGAATCGATCATAATTTGTCTCCTTTTGTAGTAGATTTCAAAAAATGGAATACCATTAAATTGATCAATAATAATAAAAAATTGACTTTATTTGTCAACGAAAAGCTTATTTACGAAACGACTTATACGGTTTCATTAGGAGACTTAAGAGGGCTTTTTGTTGAATTTGAAAATAACGGATTTATAAAAAAATGCGATTTAAGTTCGCTGGACGGAAAAAAATATTATTCGTTTTAAAATCCCATAATCGTCTAAATTTCAGCGTTTCTATGACGTACATAATTTTGGACGGACTTTGAGCAGTCCAAAATTTATTTAAAAAAAAGCAGCTGACTATATTTGAATTAAGGAATAGGAAA
>Ga0247814_10001890_pt1 | contig 11866 bp, 14 predicted proteins | sample UWRJL179409R1_FD_179947 | JGI IMG/M metagenome (GOLD analysis project Ga0247814, IMG submission 179947) | Plant litter microbial communities from Arlington Agricultural Research Station in Wisconsin, United States - UWRJ-L179-409R-1 | ecosystem: Environmental > Terrestrial > Plant litter >...
TTATTTTTATTCTTCTTTTTGACTGGCTCAGATTTCACTGACTGAATATCTGGCTTATCACTTACTTCTACCGCCTCGACGGCTTTTACTGTTGCTTTTTCTTTTTCCATATTGTTGTTTGTATTCTATAAAATTTTAGCGCAATTTCAAGCTATTTCTGATATTATTTTCCTTACGATTCAATGCTTCTTCAGGAACGTTGTGTACATTTGAATTTCCATGACGGTTTTCCAAAATAATACTAGAAACAGAGTATCCGTATTTGGCAGCTTCGTCAAGATAAAATTTGAATTCTGAAAGTTTAGTATTGGTATTAGACACAATTACTAAACTAACATTATTTTCCAAAGCTTGTACGAATTTATTGCGACAATATCCATGAGCCGCTCCCATTTCTCGCGCATTCCATCTATATTCACCATTGTATTTTTCGGTAAAATAATCATCGGAAGATGCAATGATAGAATCTGGATTTAATCCGCTCAAATAATCGGCAAACGTAGTTTTACCCGCTCCCGATACTGACCTTAAAATAATGACTTTTTTACTCATTGTTTGCTTCCTCCATATCTTCCATGTTTGTCTCGTTATTGTCAAGCAATTTCGTCTCTCTTTCGAAAAAAGCAAAAGATTTTAGTTTATAAGCTTCGAAAAACGCAGCTTCCTTTACAAGGACTATTCCCTCTTCGGGGACTTTATTCTTACAAATATAACAATTTTTTTCAGTATATTTCTCCAATAAAGCTTGAAGAAAATTATCGTGCCAATGATTTTGCGTATCGATATTTGGATTCCAATCCCGCGCTTTACCATAGTAAAAAATAGGGACAGTTTTTAATCCCATCAATTCACAATACCTTTGAATTTGTGGGGTAGTAAATTCAATTACGTCCCCGCTAGCATTAGTAGAAGTGATCCGATAGACTAGTAAATCCGAAGTCTTTTCCGCAAGTCCATAATCATAATCTTTTTGAATCCATGCTCCTGTAGGAGCTTGATTAATAATTTCACCGTAAAGCGTAATACCATCTTTTAAACAATTTTTATATTTCTCTGCAATATCCGCCCAAATATCATGATCATAAAAACTTCCAACTTTTTTATCAGCATAGGCGTTTTTAATTAGTTTCCGACTCGCAAAAACTAAATCATATTGAGTGTCATTAATTTTAACACCAAGAAATTTTAAAGCCTTCTCTATAAAATTAAGTGGGCGTTTACACAAAACTTTACCCATGGACATATTCGCGCCATGAATTTTATACGACAGTGAAATATAATCTTCGGGATTAATCTTAAACATATTCCGCTTAAGATTTTCCGTATCTTCAGAAAGGCGAAATTGATTCTCAACAATTTTACTTTCTTGGCGAACCTTCTTGTTAAGTTTACGCTCAGATGGATTGCCTTTTACAGGAATTACATATTTTTCACAGATGAGGATTTCTTCAAAGGAATCAAATTCTTTACCTACCAAATCTTCCGTAAAATTGACTTTTGCACCAGTAGATTCCAACCATTTAATAACACTAGAAACAGGCACGATATAACCCTCTGAAGGAACGCCGCGCAGCTTAACCGCTTTGACGCGACCAGATTTATGAAAAAATCCTTTAACTTCCACATCTTTATTCTTTTCCTTCTCTTGAAAGGAGTTGGTAAAAGAAAGATAGTCTTTATTTAATGCACTCTCAAGAGGAAAATGAATATACAAATCTCCTTCTTTCGCATCCATTCCAGTAATTACGCAACTTCCATCAATAATAACTTTCTGCAACTTATCCGCATTTCCATGAGGAATTGGCGCAGGAAGCTTAATAAACTTTGCTAAGTAATTAGGATTATTTGATTTTACGTGAAACATTGTGGTTTTTTATTATTTTTTAAAATTGGCTGTGCGACTAGGACTTGAACCTAGAACCAAGAAATTAACAATTTCCCGCTCTGCCGATTGAGCTACCGCACAAAATATTGAAGGAGCGGGGTATGATCCCGCAACCAATCGGTTAAAAGCCGATTGCTCTACCAATTGAGCTATCCTTCATTTGAGATTAATATACCATAAAGTATTGAAAAGTCAAGAAGTTTTTTTTCTAAATCTTTATTCATTTAAAGCCTTTTTATACATTGTCGAAATCACATTTAAAATCAGACTTGTATAAGGATAATCTAATTTTTTAATATGGTTTATTGTATGATTATAAATAATCGGAAGAAGAACTTTTTTATACTTGTTTTCTTCGATAGATTTTATCAAACTACCGAATTCTTTAAATAAAGTAGATACTTTCTTTTTAAGGATTTTATTTTCTTCAGAAGAAAGATCGTCTTCTAAAAGAAGAGCCGCTTTATATTTACCAAAAATATATTCACTCATTTTTCAAAATCTTTATCGGATAAAATTTCTTTGCCTTCCCCTTTTTTAAAGGCATTAAATATATTTTTGACATCCTTTAAAAGATTTTTTGTAGAATCTAATCCTTTAACATGATGAGGGATAAAAACTTTGAAATCAAAAATATCTTCCTCGTTAAATAAATTATTTTTCATTTATAAAATATATAAAATCCTGTTTAATATCTTCCACCGAATTCTCTTCTAAAAATTCATCAAATGATTCTTTGCTAGTTTTATATTTATTGAGTAAATCTCCCAACTCTTTACCAGTTTTACCAGACAATTCTATCGCGATATTTCCATTAAATTTTGCCGCTAACTCAATCCTTTTATTTTCCTTATCTTTTAATTCTTGAATTTGCCCTACAAGATTACATTCAGGGAAATATTCATGAATATAATCCAAATAATCGACTTTTAAAGACCAGTCATATTCAACGTTTTTATAATTTTGAATATAATCCATGAATTTCTTATAACTGTCGCGCTTTCTATCCCTAGTCCTCGCAATATGATTCATATTCTCATAAGCAAAAATACGATGATCAAAATATTTGGAAGCAATTATCCAATTGAAAATGTCCTTCTGACTATCAAATCCGAGCATTCTCTCTCCATAATGAAGCCCAAGAAATTGACAAATTTTTTGAGGGTCAGAACTAACATATATTTTCCCTAGTTTATCTGTATCCTCGCAATCACGAAGAATATAAGTTAAACCATCATATCCATAACTCAAGCCAAATTTATGAGCTAATTTTCCCATTAAATTACCCGCTGGATCATAATCCATGTAAAAATTCGAGGAATCAAAAAATTTATCTTCACAAAGATTTATATCCACTTGAAATCCATCAATCAGATAACTTGTAACAGCACTATTCTTAATAGCGTGAGTCGCAAATAAATTTCTAGCTAAAGTTTGTTCGGCCTCAAATTTACAAACAGGCTCAGACACGTTAAAATCTATATCGCCAAAATCCAACTTTTCTCTATAAGCCCTTACTTCATGGACATTTTTATAATGAATGGGTAAAATTTCGTTGAGTTTGTTTGAAAATCTTAAATAATCACTATTATTAAGTCTTTTCGACTCAACTCCATATTTCTGTCTAAAAGCGTGTCCACCCATAATTTTATCCTATTTTCTTTTTAAGAATATTTTTGTTAGAACTCTCTTGAATTACTTTTTTATAAAATGGATTTTTAATCTCAAAATTTCTATTCTTAAAAGACTCAAACCATTCTGATTTATCAATTAAATATATGATAAATATAATTGTTGATATAGGTCCCATAGCCATAAGTGTTAAAAAACTTTGAATACTTATACCTTCTCCATTATGCCTATCTTCATAAAAACCCGCTATTATAGTCACAAATCCAATTAATAACCAAATACCTAAAAATAATAAAGATATCATAATATTACTTATTTAAATTAGGATACTCCAACACATTTGGGAAATACTTTTCTTTGCAAGAAGCTACACATCCTGTCAAACATACCATAGTTAGGAACAAGCCTGTAATCATTAACGCCTTCATCCACACACTTTATCACAACATCTTCTTTTGTCAAGACAATTTCTTCGTTTTTTGTTTCAGTAGAAACTATCGGTTTAACGGGTTCTATTTTGGGTTTTGGAATTGGAAAATTAAAAATATCTTTATACCCCATTAAATGCTCACGATTATCAATCCAATTACTTTCTTTATCAAAAGACCACCAAACATTTATTCCCACATTTAAATGATGAGCGATCCTTGTCGCATATAAATATCCCGTACCTGCCGCGAAACTAGGAGCACTGTTTACTTCTGCAAACAACCATCTACCTGTTTCCTTTTCGAATAGAATATCTACCGCTCCGTAATCTAGACCTACTGCTTTAACGGCATCACAACAAGCTTTGAGAATTTTCCATCTTTCAGGATGATTAATTGGGCTTCTGAATAATTTACTACCGTTTTTTGTATTGTGAATAAAATGAGGATTATCCCCGAAATCTTTTCTCTGCTCACAAATAACCATACCACGAAAAACATGTACTCGCGCTTCAGCTTCTACGTAAATGAATTCACAGAAATAATCGTGTTGTTTTTCCCGCCATTTTTCAGAATCTTTCAAATATCGAACAATTCCATCGCCCTTACTGGAGAAATTTTTCCTTCCCAGAATAGAGCCGTTTTTATAATGTTCTTCTGGATTAATTATTTTAGGGTAAGGAATTCCCAACTCATCAAATTTTTTAAAACAAAACAATTTATCTTGGGCATTTTCAGAATGATAATTCAAACAATTCCATTCGTTCACATGTTCGGGCAAATGCTCTTTTTTGACCCCATAATTTATATTCGTAGAGAGTTGACCATCGCGAATTACATTTCGCTCCCAGCCCAATCCAAACCTTTTTTCCCCGCGAGGAAAGAATACACTATCCCCTAGCAAAAAAGCTAGTTTTCCTCCACTTGGGCCACCTCCAACGCTATAAATCATTCTATGAGAATAGATGAATTGATCAAAAAGTCAAGAACTTTTTAATACTGAATACGAATTCCGACGGAAGTTTTTTTGATTTCCTGTTCCCCTTGACAATTCTTCCAATCAATTTGATCAAAATTATCTCTAAATTTCGGGGAAATATTTCTAGGCTTGTCACCTTTACCCGCGCCAGTATCTCTAGATGTTGGTTTTTCGCTCATAAAGTTTACCCTTCTATCAGAGAATGAATGATTTTGTCAAGAGATTTTTGACCGTAAAACACATTTTGTATATTTCCAAACCAAAAATTTTGATTGGGCCTATATAAATCCTTGGAAATGGTAGCTAGAAGATGTTTTTCTTCATTTATTCCCCCGAGTAAAATTTCATCAAATAAATCTGGAGACTTTCCTTCTGAGGATGGAGCTATCCAGATAGAATTTTGCAAACCTAGCTGATGGAATACTTTTAGAATGATATCGCGCACAAGATATGTCTCCTCAGACATTACAAGAAAGTCTTTAGGAATCTCTTCATTTAATTCATCCCATAAAGTGACAACGGCAGTCTCCACATCCATGTAAGACTTATAGTTATTAATATTTCCAAACTCCATTGGAGTAATCTCTTGATTCTTAAGAAGTTTCTCTTTAATATTTTTAGCGCCTTTTATAATTTTGGGTAATAAAAAATTATCCTTTTGTTTTTTAGATACAAAGCTACCTAGATAGGGTTGAATGGCATATATCCCCTTTTCTCTAAAAAATTCAACAAATTTTCTAGCAACAGCTTTACTCAACTTATAATTAGTAGCCTCTTCAGATTTTTCGAGAATACTCCCACAATTCAAGTATCTGCATTGAGGTAGATGTTCGCTAATACAATTTAGCTGATCAAAAACGGATAAAGCATTTATTTCCAAAGATAAGTTACCGTCAGAATTTTCGGGTACATAAGAAATAGCCGCGCAGTTAATAAAATAATCGGGTTTTATACTTAAGATAAACCTTTCATTAAATTTTTTATCTTGAACTTTATATATTGGAGCATATATCTCTAAATCATCTAAACTTTCTAAATATTTTATAAACGCGCTCCCCAGAACACCTGCGCCACCTGTTACCATTACTTTTTTAACCATAAATTTTTTTATAATTCTTTTTTACTTTTTCTTTACTAGAAAATAATATTTTTTTTATTCCAGAAATACTCGTTCTGTGTTTACGAGCTAACTTATAAAAAGAAGTCATAGGTTTATTTATACCTGACCATTCAGTTAAAATATCTTTTTCTTTTTCATTTAAACAACTTAATAAATCTTCTATAAATTCATAAGTTTCAGAAGAGGAATCTTCGACATTAATATTTGATACCACATCCATTAAAGTTCGATTATCTTCATCAACTTCATCTAAACTATAAGCATTACTAGATATGCTCATAATATTTTCAATCCTATTTCTTTTGAAACTAAAATTCTTGCTTATCTCCTCATAGGAAGGAGGGGTTCCATTTTTAGATTCATACTCGCTTTTAAATTTGTTTAAATTTTTAAAATCATTAAATACGCATAACGGATAAGTAACTATTCTCCCCGTTTTTCTAGCTGAACGGGAGATATAATCCAAAATAATATAATGAGCAAATGTGATAAATTTATTACCTTTGGTTAAATCAAATTTTTTAACCGCCGATATCACTCCCAAACAGCCCTCTTGAAACAAATCTTCCAACTCTAATCTCTCATTACAAAACTTGTGAGCAATTTTTATAATTGCTTGAGAATTCTGTTTAATTATTTTATCTAACGCCTTATTATCACCAGACTTAGCTAGCAGGATTAGTTCATTTTCTTCCTCTTGTGTTAAACTTTTATCGTAGCTAACTTTTTCTAACTTTTTATAAAACATGGTTATATATAATATATAACTCTTTTTATTAAATTAGCAAGTTTTATTTTAACTATTTTATTTAATCTCGAATTTTTTTACTAACGATTGAATAAATACTTCATAAGTCATTCTAATATCAAACGCTGCGGAGTGAAATTCCGGCTTATCAATTTCAATTTTATTTTCTTTACAAGCAAGCTCAAGATTACTTTTCAAACCTCTTTGCCTGTACCCCAATAACTTCATTTGCCAAAAGAAAAAATTATCATTCTGGTTATCGTAATTAAGATTGAGCTTATCAGCTATGATTAAAGCACGAACATCAATGACTCTATTGACATAAGAATAATCAGAAGAAAATCCCAAAGACCTTCTCCAAAGATTATGAAGGTATATATCGAAATTTAAACCGTTGAATACTAATATTTTATATTCGGGATCATAGAGATATTCTTCGAATTTCTTTAATTCCTCTAAAGGGTCTTTTCCTTCTTTTTCTACGGTTTCTTCATTATATGTCCCCATACCCTTAGCATAATCGCTTATTTTAAGTTCTGGCCATTTCAAATAAACATCTACTAATTTAGTGATCTCTTTAGAATCCGCTAACGCATAAGCTAACTGCCAAGCATTATTTGCTGCATTTAGGTTAAGATTTGCAGTTTCCATGTCAAATATTAAATATTTTTGTTTTTTATTATATTTCAAAGTGTTTCCGTCTAATTCCATATTATTTATTGTAAGTTTTTAAAAATTCCTTAATGCTTAGGGGTTTCGATAATATTCTATCTTCTCCAACTTTGTCTTTTTCTAATTTAATTATTTCTTTTTCTTCCACAACGTAATTTATATTATTTTCTATACGCTTAATTTCTTCTTGCCCTTCAGAAGTTTTCAAAAAGGCCAAGCTATTCATTTTAAAATCAAAATTTACCCATATTCTTTTATCGGGATATTTAGCGATTAAATCTTTACATATTTTATATTCCCTAGCCCATATCCCTTTATCTTTTAGATTTTCTGGCTTAACTAAATCTTTTATTATATCAGTTATAAACTGGTGAGGAGTTTTTTCTTTAATACTGTTAGATTTTGACACACTCATAATTAACGCCATATTGTTCGAAGATATATTTGAAATCTTGTTCTCTATGGTATTCGTTGACATAATAAACGTTTTTCACTCCAAAGCCAGCTAAAAGTTTAGCACAATTTCTACAAGGGGAATAACTGCAAAATATAGAATGGATTTCGCCGCGAGTACTTCTAAACATTAAATTTTCTTCAGCGTGAAAATAAAGTAAATTTTTCTTATCTCTATTCTCTGCTAAAGTCTCATCAAATGGAAATTTATATCCCGGTTTTGTCCCATTGTAGGAAACGCCTATAATCTCGCCTTTATCATTTGCCGCTACACACCCTACTTTGGTGAAAAAGTCGCTAGAACGAGCTTCAGCGAGCATTAAAGCCATGGTGAGATATGTTTCTACGATAGGTTTGCGATTATCTTTCATTTTTTTTCTTTCCAAAATAATTCCGTTGCTATTTCAATGCACTTATTCTCAAACATAGCCGCAGTATCTTTATCATTTTCTTTTACTATTTTTTCTATAATATCGGGCCAATCTTTTAATATTTTATTAGCGATAAATAATCTTCCCTCATAATCTAAAGTGGGAATTTCAATCTGTAAGTCTAAACGACCAGGACGCTTTAATGCTGAATCGATTTTCTCTGGGTGATTAGTCGTGATAAAAAGAAATATTCCCCCACGAGCCGTAACACCCGATATACAATTTAATAAGCAATCAAAAGTTAAGTGATTAATATCTCTTTCTTGTAAATTCTCTCTTCCTTCGAATACCGTATCAAAATCTTCAAATAGAACTATTGAGCCATTTTGAATTTTATTCCAGTCTTCTACGAACGAACTGTTATCATAGGTAGTTAAATCAAATGTAACTAATTGTAATTTTAATTTTTTAGCAGCCTCTTCTACTAATGTAGACTTACCTACGCCCGGTAATCCAGTTAAAAGAATACCCCTACTCCATCTTAATCCTCGATCTAAAAACCAATCACGGGAATTGTACCAATACTCTAATTCTTTATTTATTAAATTTAATTCTTTGGAATAATAGATTGTAGGAGATTTAATATTCCCCTCATCCATACTATTTTGTAAGTCTTTTTTGTTAAATCTAATTAATGGTAATTCAAAAATAGTTCGATTATTTAATACAGAAGGTTGTTTGGAGGAAGGAGGCAAGGCACCATTATTTGAAGTATTATATTCCTTTTGATTATCTTTCCTGTCCCTTTTCATCCTTATTTTATTAAAAAATCTCTTATTTTGTTGTGTTTTGCAAAAATCAATTATTTCATTATAATATACTTCATTTAAAGCTGTAGTCAAAAATTTCTCAAAAACGCCTAAGGTTCCCCTTATATAAAATATAGACATTCCACTAAAAAATATTGGTCGTCCCTTATAAAGAATAAAACTATTTTCTATAGACTGATACGTGATGGGAATATCGCTAGATAGTTCTCTAATATAAAACCAAGCTTGATTATAATTACGTACTCCATAATTAACTAATTTCCCATTCTGTAATAAATATCGCATAACCCTATCGAAAATAACATCATTAAATTTAATCTCTACAATTATTAAATTTCTTAATGATGTAAATAGATTTCTAATATATTGCCACCCGGCAACTATTCCTGCGCCGATTGCCCCCAAACCTAAATATGATAATCCCATACTACTTACTTTCCTCGTTATTTTTTTTAATTTGATTAATCCTTTTCGCTAATCTAGTATCCCAAAGAACCGTGGCCTTATTAACGAAATGCGTTCCTGCATCCACTTTTTTAGCCGTAACAACTACAATAGACTCTTCTTCAACTAATTTATCGTCGTCATCTTTAAAGAAATTTACTCTGTCATTAAAGGCCATTATAGTCACACCTGTTTTACCATCATCTATGTCTACACGAATATAAGGATTTCCCTTTTTGCTTTTACCTTCTTTAACTTTGCGCACCATACCAATAAAGGTATTGAGACTTCCTTCATTATTCGTATTAGCTTCATAAACACTTACTAATTCAGGATAATCTCTTTTATAGATTTCTGTTAAATCACCACTATAAGAATAACCTAAAACTGCATTTTCAGAAAGATAATTCAAAATTACTCCATTCTTTTTATTGAATTCATAAATAGATTTATAATTTTTATAATGTTTTTTAATTGTTTCTAAGCGCGATTCTTTTATATATAGTTTTCCATTAGTATCTTTGAACTCACTTAAGTATTTTAAAATACTAAATAAATCTTCATTGAATCTATTAGCGAACTTAGTCACTAAAGGCTTTTCTCTATCTGTTAATAAATTATAAGTTTGAAATTCTAATAAAAGTTTAGAGCGAGAAACCCCATAATCAGGAAAACAACCCGCTTGGATTAAACTTGCTACAACGCCTAATCCAAGTTTAGCCTCCAAAGCGTTATTAAACAATTCAAATTTATTGTTAAATTGCCTATCAAAACTAGCCAATTTATTAATAGCTGAATCAGAAACACCTTTTATGGAAGATAAACCAAATCGAATGTTTTTTCCTTCAATAGCAAAATCTATGCCACTAGTTTTTATGTTTGGTGGCAATAATTTAATATCAAACCATTCAAACTCTCTTTGAATAATTCCAATTTGATCTAATGTATCCGCCTCATGATTAGCCATTTTTAATAAACTTAAAAAGAACTGTTGCGGAAAATTAGCCTTCAAATATGCCGTATAAGCCGTCAAATGAGCGTATGCCACAGAATGCGATTTATTAAAGGAGTAGCTAGCAGAATCACTTAAAATTTTCCAGTATTTTTTCGCCGTCTCAACCGAAACTCCAAGCTTAACTGATTGATCAATAAGTATTTGTTCATATTTAACCATTTCTTCTGGCAATTTCTTACCCACAATTCGGCGCAAATCATCGGCCTCAGTTAAAGTAAATCCAAAGATTTCATTAGCTATTCTCATAAGGGTTTCTTGATATAAACAAGCCCCACCAGTCTCTTTTAGAATCTCATCTAAATTATCGTCATACTTTTCGTACTCGCCAGTCCTGCTAAACTCTCCATAGCTTTTCGCAAATTGAAGAGCACCCGGACGAGCAATAGCTAAAACGGCAGAAATATCTTCAACGTTTTTTGGTAAAATATCTCGACACACACCTTTATTAGTAAAAGATTCAATTTGAAACAATCCATGATAGTTATCACTATTTTCTAAAAACTTATAAATACTAGGATCATTAATATTAATATCCTTTCTTTTCATATTTAATTGTTTAAGAGTGTCGTCTAATACATCCAAACAACGTAACCCTAGAAGATCAACCTTAATTAAAACGTTAGCTACAGCATTCATATCGTAGCAAGTACAAAGCTCTTCTCCGTCTGAGACTCTAATCAAAGGAACAATTTCCTGAATTGGACCGAAAGAGATAGCGAAACCAGAAGCGTGTGACGAACGATTTTTTACCAAATCTTCTAATTGTTTAGCTATTCTAAAACATTTTTTCGTCTCTTCAGAACTATCCACCCAAGAGGAGAAAGATTTACTTTCAGCATAAGCCTTGTCTAACCTAAAGACAACTCCGAATACTTTATCTATCATATCAGAAATTCTTTTGGCATCCACTTCAGAATAATTAAGTAAAATCTTGCTAGTTTCTTTGATTAAAATTTTACTTGTTAACTTATTGCTCGTTCCAATTTTAGAAACTTTGCCTTTGTACTTATTATAAACATACTCAATAATTTCTTTTCTTCTATAATAACTAAAATCTTGATCGATATCAGCACACGTCTTGCCATTAAGATAAATAATATTATCAATAATTTGAGGCTTACCGCGAGTTTCGGAAAGAAAACGTGAAAAATATAATTTATAAGGAATTGGCTCTACTTCCGTAATTCCTATTAGATTACAGACTAAGCTTCCGCAAACACTTCCACGTCCCGGCCCCATAGGGATGTCATTCTTAATAGCAAATTTAGCAAAATCATCTACAAGTAAAA
>Ga0247814_10001891_pt1 | contig 11865 bp, 16 predicted proteins | sample UWRJL179409R1_FD_179947 | JGI IMG/M metagenome (GOLD analysis project Ga0247814, IMG submission 179947) | Plant litter microbial communities from Arlington Agricultural Research Station in Wisconsin, United States - UWRJ-L179-409R-1 | ecosystem: Environmental > Terrestrial > Plant litter >...
TAGCGTGCTGGATACCGCCTAGGGTTCGAGTCGTTCTGCCTCGTGCACGATCTCGGGCAGCACCTGACGCATGTAGCGGCCCCACCATCGGCGCACGATGAAGCCGACGATCAGGCCGCGGCCGCGTCGGGGAATGAAGGTGTAGGTCCAGCGCACGAGGGTGCCCTCGGGAACGGCCACGTACGTCCACTCGGCGCGGGCGTGGTCGACGAGGCTCTTGAACGCCTTCTGAAAGTCGGTGAGCTCGTAGGCGAAGAAGTCCTCTGGCTCGACATCGGTGATGGTCTCGATGACGTGGCCGCCATCCGCGAGGATCAGCTTGCGAGTTTGGCCAACCGCATCCCAGGGTCCGGTCTGCTCGCGCACGGCCACCGTCGCGGGAATCGGGCCGAATTTTGGGTAGAACCGGGCGGGGTCGATGGGTACGAGCACGCGCCAGGTCCAGTCGAGTGGCGTCTTCGCCAGCATCTCTACGGTCGCGCTTGGGTGGTTCACGATTTCACCATAGCCGGGGAATTTGCCGCGGCCGCTCGATTGACAGCGCGTCGAGAATGAGTATTCTAGAACCACTTGGTTATGCAACACATTGGTTATGGAAGGCGGCAATGGATCAGCTCAGCACAGTCTTCGGGGCGCTGGCCGACCCCACGCGGCGCGCGATCCTGCAGCGGCTGACGGATGGTGACGCCACCGTTGCGCAGCTCGCCGACCCCTTCTCCATGAGCCAGCCGGCGATCAGCAAGCACCTCAAGGTGCTCGAGGCGGCCGGCCTCATCTCGCGGTCTCGCGTCGCCACCGCGCGATTCAGCCACCTGGAGGCGCAGCCGCTCAAGGAGGCGACCGAATACATGCAGCGCTACAAGCAGTTCTGGGGCGAGAGCTTCGACAAGCTCGACGCCGCCCTTGCCGACTATCTGAAAGAAGCAAAGAATGACTGACCGCCCGACCGGCATCGCCGACACCGACGTCTACATGACCCGCGCCTTCGACGCGCCCCGCGACCTTGTCTGGCGCTTCTGGACCGAGCCAGAACTGGTATCAACCTGGTTCGGCCCGCACACCACCCACACTCCCGTCGACAGGATCGACATCGAGCTGCGGCCCGGTGGCAACTGGAACATCACCATGATCGACAACGAGACGGGAGCCGAGTACCCCATCCGCGGGCGCGTGCTCGAGGTCGAGGCGCCCGTGTACTTTCTCGTCGAGCAGTACGGCGAGACGGCCAACGGCTTCGCAGAGCTCATGCATCTGCGCGTTGAGTTTCACGATCATGGCGAGAAGACCAGGGTCACCCTGCACCAGGGACCCTTCTCGGCGGAGTTCCGCGATATGACCATCGACGGCTGGGAAGAGTCGTTCGTCAGAATGGATGGACAGTTCGCATGACCTCATTTGCCACCTCGAAAGATGGCACTGCCATCGCCTACGAGTCGATGGGCAGCGGGCCGGCGCTCGTGCTCGTCGACGGCGCCATGTGCTACCGCGAATTCGGACCGGCAAAGGATGTCGCCGCCGCCCTCGCCGACAGCTACACCGTCTACTGGTACGACCGCCGCGGTCGCGGAGAGAGCGGCGACGCGCTGCCCTACGCCCCGGCGCGCGAGGTCGAGGACCTCGCCGCCGTGATCGCGGCGGCGGGCGGCGACGCCTACGTTATGGGGCAGTCGTCGGGTGGGGCGCTGGTGCTGGAGGCTGCGGCATCCGGGGTGCCAATGCGCAAGGTGGCCTCGTATGAGGCGCCGTACGTTGGGCAGAGCACAGACTTTCTCGCGAAGCAGAAGCAGCTCATTGCCGACGGCAACCGCAAGGGAGCGATCGACTACTTCATGACGACGATGGTCGGTGCGCCATTCTTCATGCCGCTGATGATGCGGCTGATGCCGAAGGTCTTTCGGCAACTGCAGGCCGTCGCCCACACCCTGCCCTACGACACCGAACTACTCAGCGGATTCGAGGTGCCGGCGCGCTTCGCCAGCATCACGACGCCGACACTCGTCATGGGCGGCAGCAAGTACAAGGCGAACATGAAGAAGGCCGTGCACGACGTCGCCGGCATTGTTCCGGATGCGAAGCTCGTGATCCTCGAGGGCCAGACCCACCAGGTGAGCCCGACCGTTCTCGCCCCTGTACTGAAGGAGTTCTTCCAGTGAGCATCACCCTCGAGGTCACACTTGCCTCGTCTGGCCCGACGGGCATCGAGGTGCCACCTGAGGTCGTTGAGAGCTTCAACGCGCGGCGCGTTGCCTCGGTGATTGAGAAGCTCGGAGGCTAGGCCTCGACCTCGGCAAGGCGTCGCTCGAGGTAGCGGCGCTCGTCATCCGTCTTTACGACCTCGAGGGCGCGCCGGTACTGCTCTGCTGCCTCGTCGAGGCGGCCGAGGCGGCGAAGAAAGTCAGCCCGCGCTGCCGGAACGAGATAGTAGTCGGATGCCGGCAACGCCGCGATCGCAGCCAACCCCGCCTCCGGTCCGTGTGCCATCCCAATCGCGACCGCCCTATTGAGGGCGATCACGGGCCCGTCGCCGAGCCGGTCGTACAGCGCCACCAGGCCGGAGTAGTCGCCGTCATCGCGCGCGTGCACGGCCGCGATGGCCGCCTGCGTCTGATAGCGACCCCCGGCCCGCACGAGCGACAAGCCTTCTTCTATAAGCGAGGAATCCCACAGGCCACGATCCTGCTCCTCGAGCGGCACGAGCTCGCCGTCGACGAGCCGTGCGCGGCGACGTGAGTGCTGCAGCAACTCGAGGGCGAGCAGACCCTGCACCTCGGACTCGGCGGGCATGAGCTGCAGCAGCACGCGGGTGAGGCGAATCGCCTCCTCCGCGAGGTCGACGCGCGACACCGCGGTGTAGCCCGCGTTGAAGAGCAGGTAGAGCACGGCGAGAACGCCGCCCAGCCGCTCCGGGAGCAGTTCGATCGGAGGAACCCGGTAGGGAATCCCCGCGTTCTTGATCTTCTTCTGCGCACGCACGAGGCGCTGCGCCATCGTCGGCTCAGGCACGAGAAATGCGCTCGCGATCTCGGGGGTGGTGAGCCCCGCGACCGTGCGCAGCGTGAGTGCTACTCGCGCCTCCAGGGGCAGCGCGGGGTGGCAGCAGGTGAAGATCAGGCGTAGGCGGTCGTCGGTGAGTTCCACGTCATCCACCTCCAGTTCGTTCATGATCGCAATCTGCTCGAGCTTGCGTGCTTCGTTGGCCGCTCGACGCAGCTTGTCGAGTGCCTTGTTCTTGGCGACGGTGGTCAGCCACGCGCCCGGGTTGTCGGGCACGCCGTCGTTCGGCCACCGCGCGATCGCCTTCTCGAAGGCATCGGCGGTGCAGTCCTCGGCGAGAGACCAGTCGCCGGTGATGCGGATGAGAGTGGACACCACGCGTGCCCACTCCCCCGCGTACGCCTCAGCGACGGCCTGCTGAGCGGTCAGGATAGGTCGAGCTCCAGCGGCCAGCTCGCGCGTATCTCGATGCGCCCGCGTCGGGCCATCGGATGCGATGCCGCGATCGCGATCGCCTCGTCCATCGAGTCGCACTCGAGCAGGTCGAAGCCGACGATGAACTCCTTGCCCTCGGTGAAAGGGCCGTCGGTCACCAGCGTCTTGCCGTCGCGCAGGCGCACCATGGTGGCATCTTGTGGCTCTGTAAGGCGGTCGCCGCCGACTCGCTTGCCGCTGGCATCGTTGTCGGCCACCCACTTCTCGATGTCGGGCTCGGGCGCCGGGTCGGTGTCGGGGTCGCCGTCGACACACACGAACATGATGTAGCGGGTCATTCGCCGGCCTCCCAGTCGAAGAAGGGGCGAATCTCGATCTGCCCGAACCGCGCCACCGGGTGCTTCGCCATCACGGCGATCGCGTGGTCAAGGTCGTCAAACTCGTTGATGCCCCAGCCGTTGATCCATTCCTTTGACTCGGTGAATGGACCGTCGGTGACGATCAGCTCTCCGTTGCGCACGCGCACCGTCTTCGCCTCCTCGCGGGGACGGATGCGATCGCCGTCGATCTCCGTGCCCTGAGCAATGGCGTCTTTGACCCACTGCTCAATGTTGTCCTGCTCCGGCAGATACGGCTCGGCCGCAGTGTCGGTCACCATGAATGTGAAGTACTTCATGCTTTCTCCGTTCGGTTGTCTCACGCTATGACAGGGCGACGAACGGGTCTAGCTCAGATCGACACTTCAGAAAAATGTTCTACGACGGGAAAAGGCTCGTAAAACCGGTGCAGCAACGCCTTCCACTGCTGGTACTCGGGTGACTGCCTGAAGCCCACCTCGTGGTGCTCGACACTCTGCCACTCGACGAGCAGCAGGTAGGTCGACGGACTCTCGATTCCCCGGTGCAGGGCGAGCGAAATGAAGCCCGGCATCGAGGCGATGATCGGTCGCGCCTCACGAAAGGCGCTCTCGAACTCGGCCTCGAGGCCGGGCTTCACGGGCAGAAGGGCGTGTTCGGTGATCACGCCCCCAGTCAATCAGGCCTTGGAGACCGTCACACTGACCGGAGTCGGGTTGGCGAAAAGGTCGAGCACCGGGCAGTGTGCGTCGACGTACTCGCGCAGCTGCTGGTAGTGCTCCTCGGTCTCAGGACCGGTGATCGCAATCTCGAGGCGGATGGCACTGAAGCCAGCGCGCACCGTTTCGTCGATGCCGAAGAGGCGGCGCGCGTCGAGGTCGCCCTCCGAGCGGATCTCGATGTCATCCACCTGGATACCCAGCGCCTGTGCATAGAGGCGGTAGACGACGATCTGGCATGAGATGAGCGCGCCGAGGGCGTACTCGACGGGGCTGGCGGCCACGTCATCCCCGGCGAGCGCCTGCGGCTCGTCGACGATGAAGCGGTGCCTGCCCGCGGTGATGGCGCTGGCGACCGAGCCGACGCCGGTGGCGTTGACCCGGTAGGTGAGCTGCGGCCGACACGTCGGCGGCGATGCGTTCGCCCCACGCGGACCCCGCGGCGGTGAGCCGGTCGGCGCGCTCAGCGGCGATGGACGACGGAACAGATGTTGTCTCGAGAATGGTCATGCGGCGACGGTAGGCGAGCCGCGCTCCCCTGTCACCGTTGTTACGCCGCCCCTGTCACGGGGCGACGCACTTCGTCACGCTTCCTTTGGAATGAGCACCCAGAGGATGGGATAGATGATGATCGGCGCACCGACAAACAGAATAGAGACCACGGCGATCAGGCGAACGAGGTTGGCCGAGATGCCGAAACGGTTGCCGATGGCTGCACAGACACCGGCGATGACAGCGCCATTACGTGGGCGGACGAGATTGTTCATGTACCCAGTCTCACCGAATCGCGACACGGATCAATCGGGGTAACCACCGAGTTGACCCTGAACTAATAGAGTGATCCTCATGACGGACAGCGCAGCCCGGGCCACCTCCTCATCCATCGACATCTCGAAGCGGGATCTCACCCTCGATATCGCGCGGGTGTTCTGCGTGGTTCTCGTTGTCGTCATCCACCTGCTCATGGTCGGCGTTGGCAATGGCCCCGACGGCCTCGTGGTCTCTCGGCCGCTCGAAAACCAGTCGTGGTTCTGGATCGGCACCTGGATCGGCCAGATCATGCCCCTGTTCTTCGTCGTCGGCGGATTCGCCTCGCTGACCGCCTGGCGGTCGCTGCAGCGCCGCAACGGCACCGCCGCAGACTACGTGCGCAACCGCGTGCTGCGTCTCGCCCAGCCTGCGCTGCCGCTGTTCCTGTTCTACGTGGTCGTCGTGGGCGTCGCGACCCTCATCGGCATCGACCGCGGGTTGCTCGATACCGTCGTCGCCGGCGCGGGCTTTCCGCTGTGGTTTCTCGCCGCCTACACCGCCTGCCAGGCCCTTGTTCCGTTCATGGCGGGGATGCACGCCCGCTTTCCGAAACTGACCCTGCTGGTGCTGCTGGGCCTCGTTATCCTCGTCGATGTCGTTCGCTTCACCGTCGGAATTACGGAGCTCGGCCTGCCCAACATGGTCTTCGTCTGGCTGCTCGCCCAGCAGTTCGGCTTCTGGTATGCCGACGGCTGGTTCGCGGCGCGCAACGGCTGGCAGCTGGCAGCGATCACGGTGGCGTCGTACCTTCTGCTCGCCGCGGTGTCGCTGCCCGAGGGCTGGTACTCGAACGACATGCTGGCGAACCTCAACCCGCCGACCCTGCCGCTGGTGCTTCTCGCGCTGGCTCAGGCCTGCATCCTGCGCGCGCTCAAGCCGTGGCTGGCGAAGCTGATGACCACGCACGCGGCACGGGCGGTCGTCTTTCTCATCGGCACGCGCCTCATGACGATCTACCTGTGGCACCTGCCGATCATCATCATCCTGTCGGGGGTCGCGCTGTTGATTCCCGGCGCATCGCCCGAGCCCTCGTCGTCGGCCTGGTGGGCCACCCGGCCGATCTTCTTCGTGCTCGTGTTCGCGGCGCTGTTCGGGCTCTCGTTCCTCGTCGCCCGCTGGGAGGCCCCGCGCGAGGTCGGTGCGACTCCGCCGGGCTACATCGTCGCGCTGGCGGCCGTGCTCACCTTCATCCCGGCCTTCGCTGTCACCGAGTGGTTTCTCGACCTCCCGCTCGCGGTGCTCGGGTCGGTATTCTTCTCGGTTGCGATTCTGCTGCTGGGGCGCTGGCGGGTGTCTGGCTCCTCCTCCGCCACGGGCGCGCAGGTCGAGGCACTTCGGTAGGAGTTTCGCCCACGATGAGTGCTTCGGTAGGAGTTTCGCGAGGCAGGTGACGCGAATCTCCTACCGAAGGCTGCTGGCACGGGTGTCACTTAAGCAAACGCTTGACTTTTGCGCTGCAGCGGCGATACTTAACCACATGCTTAAGCAATTGGATCCGCTGGACGCCATGTTTCAGGCACTGGCCGACCCCAGTCGCCGCAGCATGATCGAACGGCTCACGCGCGGCTCCGCCACGGTCAGCGAGCTCGCCGAGCCGCTGGCGATGTCGATGCCCGCGGTCATGCAGCACCTCACCGTGCTCGAGCAGAGCGGACTCGTGCGCAGCAGCAAGAAGGGCCGCGTGCGCAGTTGCACACTCGAACCCGCCGCCCTCTCCACCGTCGAGAAATGGATCAACCAGAGGCGCCTGTTCTGGGAGCAGAGCTTCGACCGACTCGGCGCCATGCTCGCCGAAGAAACGGATGCGACATGACCGTCACCCACTCCAGCTTCACTATCGAGCGCGAGTTCGCAGCCTCGCCGGCGCGCGTCTTCGCGGGCTACGCCACCAAGGAGCAAAAGGCGAAGTGGTTCGGCGACCCGGCGTTTCCGCCATCCACCTGGGATTTCGACTTTCGTGAGGGCGGCCGCGAGTACGAGTCGGGCGAGTTTCACGGCAAGATCAGCACCTTCGATGCGATCTACCACGACATCGTCGAGAACGAGCGCATTGTCTTCAGCTACACGATGCACTTTGGCGATGCGAAGCTGTCGGCCTCGCTGCAGTCGATCGAGCTGATACCGACCGCCACCGGAACCCGCCTCGTGCTCACAGAGCACGGGGCGTACTTCGACGGCAACGACAACCCTGGAGCGCGCGAAGAAGGCACCCGCGGCCTGCTCGAGCAGCTCGCTGCCGCTATCGAAAGCTAGCCATTTCGAATGTCGTAGGAATAAGCGACACTAGAAAAGCGCTGCACCTCTGGCGCCCTCTGCGCGCCGCCGCCCACCCCACCACCTCACTCGATGGGTTTCTCTCTTGTCTGAAACAGCTATTTCCACTCCAACCACGGATGCCGCACCCGACCACGGTGCCCGCAACCGCCTCGTCATCACCCTTCTGCTCGTCTCGACCTTCGTCGTCTTCCTCAACGAGACGCTCATGGGCAACGCCATGCCGGCGCTCATGAAAGACCTCAAGATCTCCGCTGGCGCAGCGCAGTGGGTCACCACGGCGTTCCTGCTGACCATGGCCGTCGTGATCCCGATCACCGGTTTCCTGCTGCAGCGCCTCAACACCCGCACGGTGTTCATCACCGCGATGACGCTGTTCAGCATTGGAACCCTGCTGGCCGCGGTCGCGCCCGGTTTCGAGCTGCTTATCGCAGCGCGTGTGGTGCAGGCCAGCGGCACGGCGATCATGATGCCGCTGCTGTTCACCACCGTGCTCACTCTCGTGCCGGTGGAATCCCGCGGCCGAGTCATGGGCAACATCTCGATCGTCATCTCGGTGGCGCCCGCGCTGGGCCCGCTGGTCTCCGGCCTGATCCTCGGGGCGTTCCACTGGCGCTTCCTGTTCATCCTGATTTTGCCGATCGCGATTGCCGCCCTCGTGCTTGGTGCAATGCGCGTGCCGAACGTCACGGAGCCGAGCAAGACGTCGATCGACGTGCTCTCTGTAATCCTCAGCGCCTTCGGCTTCGGTGGCCTGGTCTTCGGCCTCAGCAACGTCGGCACCGCGGGCATCGCGTCGATGCAGAGCTGGCTGCCGCTCGCGGTCGGTGTCGCCGGAATCGCCGTGTTCATCGTGCGCCAGCTGGTGCTGCAGAAGACGGATGCCGCCCTGCTCGACCTGCGCACCTTCACGGTGCGGTCGTTCACCTTCACCGTCGCGATGCTGATGATCAGCATGATGGCGTTGTTCGGCACGATCATTCTGCTGCCGATCTTCACGCAGGACGTCATGGGGCTGGATGCGAGCACCACCGGCCTGATCCTGCTGCCGGGCGGTCTGCTCATGGGCCTGCTCGGCCCGGTTGTCGGGCGCCTGTTCGACCGCATCGGTCCGCGACCGCTCGTCATCACCGGATCGATCATCGTCAGCAGCGCCCTCTGGGGCATGACCCTGCTGACCGCGGATGCCCAGATCTGGCACGTGCTGGTCACGTACACGGCGCTCACCCTCGGGCTCGCGCTGCTGTTCACGCCCCTGTTCACGGCCGGGCTCGGCGACATTCCGCCGAAGCTCTACTCGCACGGCAGCGCGGTCGTTGGCACGGTGCAGCAGCTCGCTGGCGCGGCCGGTGTTGCGCTCTTCATCACGGTCATGTCGGCCACGGTCGGAGCGCAGCTTGCTCGTGGCGCGAGCGAGGTCGCTGCGACCGCTGCGGGCATCCACACGGCGTTCATCTACGGCGCGGTGATCTCACTCGTTGCGATTCCGCTCTCGTTCTTCATCCGCAAGCCCACCCAGGTGAATGAGTGGAGTGGCGGGCACTAGTAGTTCGACTCAGGGGGTCCGCTTCGGCGGGCCCCCTTTTTCGCACTACGAGGGTGCTGCGGCTGCGAAACTGAACCCATGACGACCGCCGAAGGGGCACCCTCCAGCCAGCTCGGACTCGCGGCATTTGCGTTGAGCCTCGTCGCCTGCGTGCCGTTCACGGCGATGATGGCGCTCTCGACTTTTCTCTCCGTTACGAGCCTTGAGACAGAGCTATCTCACCCGGGAACGCCGAACATGATCAGCAGCAATTTTCTCGACTACCTGCCCTGGACGCTTTCCGGATTCACGCTGACTATTCCGCTAGCTGGCCTGTCGATTGGGCTCGCCCTCTGGAGCCGGGCACGAGCCAAGCGCCTGCGCAAGCTAGCCATCGCTGCGCTGATCGTCGCCGGCACGGCACTCGTGCTCGGTGTCCTCGGTATCGTCCTCAACTAGCGCAGACGGCTAAATCAGCGCCTTCGTGTGCCAGACCGTCTTCGTCTCGACGAAGGCGAGGATGCGGTCGAGGCTGCGCCCCGGCAGGCCGGGCTCGGGGCGGATGACCCGCTTGAGCGTGTCAGCCGCCGCGATCTCGAGGTCGACCCACTCGAGCGCACCCGCGCCGGTGAGGTCGAGCGCGTTGACGTCGGCGTGTGAGGCGAGCCACGGGGTGATCTCGGCCGGGGATCCGGTGAGAATGTTGACCACTCCCCCGGGCACGTCGCTCGTCGCGAGCACCTCGCCCAGGCTGATGGCACTGAGTGGGCGCAGCTCGTCGGCGATCACGACTACGGTGTTGCCCGCCACGAGAGCCGGAGCGATGACCTGCACGAGACCGAGCAACGACGATGACTGCGGTGCGACGATCGCCACCACGCCGGTCGGCTCAGGCACCGAGATGTTGAAGTACGGGCCAGAGACCGGGTTGCCGCTGCCGGCGACCTGCTGGTACTTGTCGCACCATCCCGCATACCAGACCCACGTGTCGATGGCCTCGTCGACCTGCGCGCCAGCGACGGCAGCAGTGACGCCCTCAACAGCGGTGATCTCCTCGATGAACTGCGCACGGCGCCCGTCGAGCAACTCGGCGATGCGGTAGAGCACCTGGCCGCGGTTGTAGGCCGTTGCGGCCGCCCACTTGGGCTGCGCAGCGCGGGCGGCGACGACCGCATCCCGTCCGTCTTTGCGGCTGGCCAGCGAGGCGTTGGCCAAGAAGGTGCCGTCGGAAGAAGAGACAGCGTAGGTGCGCCCGCTCTCACTGCGCGGAAAGGCGCCACCGATGTAGAGCTTGTAGGTCTTGGGAATCTGCAGGCGGCTCACTTGGTGGCTCCCTTGAGGTAGGCGGCGAGACCGTGGCGGCCCCCCTCGCGTCCGTAGCCCGACTCCTTGTAGCCGCCGAAGGGCGACGCGGGGTCGAAGCGGTTGAAGGTGTTGGCCCAGATAACTCCGGCGCGCAGCTGGTCGGCGACCGCGAGAATCTTCGATCCCTTGTCGCTCCAGATACCGGCCGAGAGACCGTAGGGCGTGTTGTTGGCCTTGGCGATCGCCTCGGCCGGGGTGCGGAAGGTGAGCACCGAGAGCACCGGCCCGAAGACCTCCTCGCGGGCGATCGTCGACGACGTGGTGACGTTGTCGAAGATGGTCGGGGCAAACCAGAAGCCGTTCTCTGGGATCACGCACGGCGCAGTCCAGCGGTCTGCGCCCTCGGCCTCGCCAATGTCGCTGAGCTCGCGGATGCGGTCGAGCTGCGCCTTCGAGTTGATAGCACCGATGTCGGTGTTCTTGTCGAGCGGGTCACCGAGGCGCAACGTCGTGAGGCGCTGCTTGAGACGGTCGACGACCTCGTCGTGGATGCTCTCCTGCACGAGCAGGCGTGATCCGGCGCAGCAGACGTGGCCCTGGTTGAAGAAGATGCCGTTGACGATGCCCTCGACAGCCTGGTCGATGGGGGCGTCGTCGAACACGATGTTTGCGGCCTTGCCGCCGAGTTCGAGGGTGACCTTCTTGTCAGTGCCGGCGATGGCTTTGGCGATCTCGCGTCCAACCCCGGTCGACCCGGTGAACGCGACCTTGTTGACGTCGGGATGACGCACCAGCGCCGCCCCCGTCTCACCCGCACCGGTGATGATGTTCACCACACCCGGCGGAAGGTCAGCTTGCTGCAGAATCTCGGCGAAGAGCAGTGCGCTCAGCGGCGTGGTCTCGGCCGGCTTGAGCACGACGGTGTTGCCCGCGGCGAGGGCCGGGGCGATCTTCCACGCGAGCATGAGCAGCGGAAAGTTCCACGGAATGATCTGCGCGGCGACGCCGAGCGACTGCGGCGAGGCGCCGAGGCCCGCGTGGTCGAGCTTGTCAGCCCATCCCGCGTAGTAGAAGAACCAGGCAGCGACAAGCGGAACGTCGACGTCGCGGCTCTCTTTGATCGGCTTGCCGTTGTCGAGGGTCTCGGCGACCGCGAGCTCGCGGGCACGCTCCTGCACGAGGCGCGCGATGCGGAAGAGGTACTTGCCACGGTCGGCACCGCTCATCTTCGACCAGGTCTTGTCGTAGGCGCGGCGAGCCGCGGCGACGGCGGTGTCGACGTCTTCTGACGATGCCGAAGCGACCGTGGTGATCTTCTTCTCGGTGGCCGGGCTGATGGTCGCGAAGGGCTTGCCGCGCCCCTCGACCCAGTCGCCGTCGATGAAGAGGCCGTACTGCTTCTTCAAGTGCAGAATGCTCGTCGACTCGGGGGCCGGCGCGTAGTCAA
>Ga0247814_10001893_pt1 | contig 11863 bp, 11 predicted proteins | sample UWRJL179409R1_FD_179947 | JGI IMG/M metagenome (GOLD analysis project Ga0247814, IMG submission 179947) | Plant litter microbial communities from Arlington Agricultural Research Station in Wisconsin, United States - UWRJ-L179-409R-1 | ecosystem: Environmental > Terrestrial > Plant litter >...
ATCAACGGCGTTCCGGCTGACGAGCCGCTGAAGCCCGGGACGCTCGTCAAGCTGGTGGTCGCCGCATAACCGCGGATATGAGGATCGGCGAAGCTGCGATCGTGGATGACGTGCGACCTATGGGCCCTGTCAGGGACGCCGGTCTTCGGATCATCACCAATAAAAAGGGTCATGTCATGACGGTGATCCCGGGGCGACAGCGATGAGCGTTGCGGGCGCTGCAATCCTGTCGGAAATGGAGTCCGCCCTACGCCGTTTCATCCCCGATGAGGCAGCCGTCACGACCGAACTGCTGCTCCGCCTGAGGGACGCCCTGGAGCCGGGCGACGAGCAATGGTTGGATCAATTCGACAGCCATGTCATGACGCTCGACGGCGCCAGTACCTATCAGCCGCAAGGCAACACGGAGCGACTTCCTTTCGACCACGCCCTGCAAGCTGCGTTGCTCGCGCTGCATGAGCTTGTTCGCCAACGGCGCGAGGGTGAGGTGACGAAGCCGCCTTCGAATACCGACGAAGGCAATTGTACCGACGTTGCCGGGCGGGGGCCGTCCGAACGTGACCGGCTCCTCTACGCTGTGCAGGACACCCTGTTCATACTTACCCAGACGGCTCGCGCACCTGCCCGTTTACTCAACGACGTCGAGGATCGTTCGGACTGGAAGGATCTGGTTCTATGGTTCGTCGAGGCGCTAATCGGGGAAGGTCTCGCGACGATCGAGGGTGGAGATCGTACGTCGACATCCCACCTCAAGCATCTTCGCGACCATCCATACGATCGGGGTGGCGATGATCAGGCATGGGAAACGCTGCTCGTGTCGCTCACCGGACTCGGTGTCCTGTTTACCGCCGAGATGCGGATCGTCACTCTGGGCCAGCCGCTCAGTACCTCATTTACCGCGAAAGCGGAGGGGTGGGGTATCGGTGAGTCGACGGCGCCGGCGCACCATGTCGATGCCGCGCCGTCCCACGGCACGTCGTCGGACGTTGCGGCTGCGATCGCGGATGGGCGGTGGACCATCAACACGCGAGTGCTTCTCGATGACGGCGGACAGTTGGTAGTCTTTCTGTCGGACAATGCGAACGACCCGACGGTATCGGCGATTGTCGGACGCGAGGTATTCCGCTGCGGCGTACGTGGCGCGCCTATGTGGCAGATCGCAGCTGAGGCCGGGACGACCGATTCTAGAACGCATCCTTTCGATCACGCGACCGTGACCAGCGAGCCTTTCGTCAGCGTGTTCGAGGCGGACGGAAACTATTACGCCAGCCGCTGGAACGGCGACACATTCGTGATTGATATGTCTAGCGGAAAGGCATCGTACTCGGGTTGGGCTCGGACGTGATGACGGTCGCGGTATATCTGGTGTGACTTTATAATCCGGCTTCTTGCGCGCTGATCGCGGCCGCGTCTCAAGAATACCTAAGCGACGTTGCCGCAACTGACGATTGTCGACCCTTGGTCGACAGATGCGACCAAATTGGACGTTGGCACGCTAAATTTCGGCGCGAACCAGAAAGCGCATGCCATCTTCTTGATGATACGGAACAGACCACGCCGCCTTGATTTGAGGTCTGGTTGCGCGTTGCGACGTTCCCTGATCGGACTCCCCGTTTTCTCGCCCGAATCCGCCAAAAAGATTGTTCAGCGTACTGAGTGCGGCCGTACGAACGAGATGAACGAATGGCCGAAGTTGGAAACATGAAAAGTGGTCGCTAATGGCCGAAACTGGGTCAGGTGATCTGCGATTGTGAATGGTAGCGGCCGACGTCTTGTCCGATGCTCGAGGGGGACAAAGCGCTGAACTACGCACCATTCGATATGGGCGTACGGGACACGAGCTAGCCGATCACATACCGGTAATAACTTGCAGGTCAGCCGCATCTGCCATCGCTTTGTAGCCAGCGTCGTTGGGGTGCAGCTTGTCACCGTCGTTGAACGCAGAGGCGATGGCTAGGGGATCGGTCTTGTCAGCGACCGACGACGCAAAATCGATTACGCCATCGAAGGCCCCTGAACTTCGGATCCAATTGTTAAGCGCCTGTCGCACCGCCTCGCCTTGTTCGCTGGCATAACCAGCGTTCTTGTACGGAGTGAGCGTAGCGCCAATTACGCGGATACCCTGCTCATGCGCCCGCTCGATGATCTGTTTGTCCGCCGCGATCAGGGCGTCCGCCGTTACAGGATCGCTTGCTCCGCGGGGGCTGAAGCTGCGTCCAATATCGTTGATTCCCTCGAGCAAGATGACGGCCTTCACGCCAGGCACGCTCAGCACGTCGCGGTCGAACCGCGCGAGTGCATTAGGACCTGCACCGTAGCCGAGCAGGCGATTGCCGCCGATCCCCGCATTCAACACCGCCCAGCGTTGTCGGCCCGGCCGCGCCGCCAATCGCTCGGCTAGTCGATCGGTCCAGCCGCGGAAGGCATTGTTGGTTGAGCCATAGCCTTCAGTGATCGAGTCACCGAGTGCAACGACTACACTCGTCGGCTGAGTAGGTGCGACCTCGACTTGCGTGAGGATGACCGGTGCGTTCACCAAGCGGACCTTAGACAAGACCGGCATCGCGCCGCTGTCGCCGCTCGGGCCGGCGACATACTGCCACAGCGCTCGCACGTTACGAACCGGCAGCCGACCCGGCGCGTACAGCGATATTGCCAGCCTATCGAGCGCCTTCACGGGGAGCATGATGGGATCACTCAGCAACGGCGCTCCTGCCGGGATGTTGGTGCCAGGCAGACCGGCGAAGGTGACGATGTGATCGGTGCCGGGCAGAACCGATCCGTCCGGCCCCGCAAGGCCGACGTGCATCGCTCCAATCGCAAGCACGTCCACGCCGCCTTCGTTCGACAACCGCAGCCGAACTGCGCTTCCTGCGACGGAGACGCGGACCACCTGCCGGATGGTCGCGTTGACGAGATCGCCAGTGCCGGTGTCGACCGGCACCTCGCCCGGGTTCTCAAGCAGCCGGGGCGGGGTGGGCGGGCTGGCCGGTGCCGAAGCAGGCCCAAGTGGGACGACCGTTCCGGCGGGAGGCGTGAAAGGGGCCGGCTGCTGACCGGGCGGTGGTGGCGAGACGACATACCCCCACGCTGCAACCCACGTGCGATCCGAGGCGGCCCGAGCAGCCGTAGGGCGCGGTGGCGCGCCTGCGGCCGGGACCGACATCGCAGCCATGGCACAAAGCAAGGTCAAACCAGATCGCGTCATCTTAGACTACCCCATTCGCTTAATTAACGCAGGATCGGCAGCGTGCAGCCAGTAAACTCCGCGACACTTCACCGCTTACGCTTGAGCTGCGGGCCAGACACCCCGGCTTCGGTCTGAACGACCGGTTTCATCGTGCCATCCGGATTATAATAGAGACGTTCTACGGTAACTGCGCGACGTCCAAGCGCGCCCTTCTGAGCGCCGATCGTCAGCGCAGCATTGTGCAGGAACAGATACCAGCTGCCTTTGAACTCGGCGATACCGGGATGGATGGTGAAGCTGCTCTTCGCCGGTCCGGTCAGCTCGCCACGGAACGTCCACGGGCCGGTGATTGCCGGCGCCGTTGCGTAGGACACGTGTTCGTCCCCGGGTTTGGCCCCCAGCTTTGCCGCTGGGTCCATGGAGGCATAGGTGAGGTAGTAGAGGTTACCGCGTCGGTGCAGCCACGGGCCTTCTACGTAGAAGGGCGGGGTAATCTCCCGGATCGGTCCGTCGAGCTCGATCATGTTCGGCTTAAGTTTGGCGATATAGCATTCGCGGTTGCCCCACGCGATCCAGGTCGTGCCGTCGGTGTCGGTCAGCACGGTGGGATCGATGTCTTCCCAGCTATGCTGGCCCTTGGGCGTCATCTCGTTCGTGATCAGCGCCGAGCCGCGCGCGTCCTTGAAGGGGCCGGTCGGCGTGTCCGACACCGCAACACCAATGGCTTTGCCAGGGTGGGTATCGTCATGCTCGGCGGGTACGTACAGATAGAATTTCCCGTTCTTGGCGATGGCCTGCGGTGCCCACGCGTCCTTTTTTGCCCATTTAAGGTCACTGATCTTCAGGATCGAAGGATGAGGGCTCCAATGCTTCATGTCCGTCGTCGAGTAGACCAGCCACTCGCTCATATTGAACATCTCGCCGTCCTTGGCCTCGTCGTGATCGACGTAAAGGTAAAGCGTGTTGCCCACAACGAGGGGTGCCGGATCGGCGATGAAGGTATCGCGGATGATCGGATTGGAGCCGGGGGCGTCGGTCGCCACGGCCGGGATTGCAGCCAACGCGGGACCAAGCGTTAGCGCTATCATGCCGAGCCAATGTTTCACCATCATCTCCCTATCTTTGTCGTAAGCGTACTTCCGCGACCGGCGTCGTCAATGCCCCCGTGTCGACACGAACGATTACTTGCCGGATATCAAGCCGGTCCCCTAACCTGAACACGCGTTCGGTTTGTGGAAGCGGCGATGACGCCGTGAATGTCGGAGTGTGGGGCTGTCCGAAAGCCGTTGGCCTGAAGAACGTGCGCCCTCATTGTGCGATCCTCTTGGCTGAGCGCTTGCCTGAGATCCGTTGTTCGTTCAGCTTCCTCACTATGCGGCCTAAGAATTTTGTCATGATCCTTAGCGAGTAGCACTGATGCGAAGTGAAATTTGGGTCTTACTAGTCTGGCTTGCGCCATGCGTGCCTGTAGCGCTGTTCGGCTGGTGGCGAGCTAGCATAGTGCGAACTTTAGCCGCAGAAGCATGGACCGTTATTGCCTCGGCTGTCACTCTAGTGCTTGTGGGCTTCAGCGTCATCGGCGACTGTGCCGAAGATGTAATCGGCCCTGTACCGGGCAACCCTTGTCACGCAGCTAAAAGTCAAGGGATGATGCTTAGCCTAGCGTTCGGATTTGCCATCTTGGTTGCTGGAAATTGGCTGATCTTCCGTGGATCTCGCAAGTAGGTGGTCCACGCAGACCTGCTCCACCCGGCATGACCACTGAAAGCAGTAGCACTGCTTACCTTTACATTCCGGACGTTCCCAATTGTATGGTTTGTGGAACTGTCGTGAGCAACTAGGATGCGCTGACGCAGTTCTGCGACGACCGCATTCGGCGCATCTATCCCGTACGGTATTCGAGAAACCACTTCTTCTATCCAATCGAATGGGAGGGACTTGTGATGATCGCCAAAAGACGTCCGCTAGCATTTGCAGCGTCCGCGCTATGTGTTCTACTGGTGGGGCCCGTCCGGGCAGGCCATGCCCCCGCATCGACAAGCGCTTCACAGTCGGTTTGGATCAAATCCGAACTTGGCGTCGTTCTGGCCGGTGAGCTGTTTATTCCTCCCGCCGCCAAGGCGCCTGCTCCTGCGGTATTGTTACTGGGTGGGGGTGGTGCATCGCCACACGGTATCTATCCGCTGTTGGAGGCGAAGTTCCACGCGAAGGGCATTGCTACGCTTAGCTTCGATAAACGTGGCGTTGGAAAATCCACCGGCACTTTCATTGATGCGATGGAGCCAATGACGCGTGATGCGCGTGCAGCTCTCGCCTATCTCAAATCCCGGCACGACATCATCAATACGAACCGCATTGCCATCTTGGGTTTGAGCCAGGGAGGGGTCATTGCCCCCGCTTTGGCGGCCGACGATCCAGCCGTCGCTGCTATCGTCATGCTCGCAGCTCCGGCTGGGCAGCGAGGTGTGATGTTCCTTGACGCCATGCGCGTCAAAATGACCGCGGCCGGGATGGAGGCCAAAGCAACCGAACGCGTCATCCGCGCGACCGGAAGATATCTCGACGCGCTGACAAACGGAGGGTCGCAGGAAATGATCGCGGCTGATCGTGCGGGGGTGGTCCGGGCGTTCGTTGCTGGCGGATGGAAGCAAACTTTGGCCGAAGGCGCGGTGAAGACCTTGTCGGAGCCTGCGACGACATCGCTGTACACCGTTGCCGCCTCAGATGTCCTTTCGCGAGTTCGTGCGCCGGTACTCGCGATTTACGCGGCTGATGACACGGTCGTTTCCAGTGCACTCAGCATACCGGAAGCGCGACGTGCGCTGATCAAAAACGGCGATGCTAAAATCGTCGAGATGCCTGACGTCGAACATGGTTTCAAACCCTTGGTGTCCACGACAGAAGGCAAGAAGGACTACCAAGGATGGCCCATTTCCGATCCTGCCACCTTAAGCCTAATCGATGGGTGGCTTCCTCGACATCTGCTCCCCGCGGTAAAATGACCGCGCACCATGCGCCTCGTCGGCAATGTCTCCGACAGGAAGGCCCAGCGAGTCCGAGATTTGAACGCTATCAACTGTTATCACCAGCCCTAGGTTTCGAGGACGGGTCCGCATCCTCGATCGACCATCCCTCGCGAGATAGTCGGATCGGACAAAACGCCCGATCGATTATTCATTGGGCACTTCGGTGTCCAAACTTCGGCCATTTGTTCATTTCGCTTTTTGATGGCCGACCGCGACCAAGTTCAGCCATTTAAACGGGTCAAATTGGTCGATTCACGTCGTTACCGCATCTCGCGAAGCTGGGCGCTGCGTGACATACGGTCCACAGATCCCCTGGCTGACTGCTAGGAGGCACTTACCAAAGTCGAAAAGGTGGATACGGGTCGATACTACCTACTGGGCGATTGACAGATAACTCTACTTAGGTTGAGTAGGAACATGGGCCGTAATCGTCGACCATCGAAGCAAATGCTGCTCTTGTTGGAGGCGCTGTCGGCGCACACGCAACTGTGGCGCCACGGCTACGATCTAATGAAAGAAACAGGGCTTCTGTCTGGAACGCTGTACCCGCTACTGATCCGCATGACCGACCAGGGGCTCGTCGAGGCCGAGTGGCGGGAGCCGGAACACCCTGGCCGTCCTGCTCGCCATGCGTACCGTTTAACGAATGCCGGCGTGGCATTTGCGCGGACGGCGACACCTGCCGGTCCGGTCACCTTCACCAAGGGCTCCTTCGCATGACATTAGCAGTGTCGCGGGCTTTGCTGTCATTGGCCAGTCGGTCTCTCGGCTCGGATCGCCGAACGTGGGCGATGGCCATGGAAGCGGAGTTCGAAGCCGCGGTCGACGATCGGCGTCCATTCCTGTTCGCTCTCGGTTGCCTGTTCGCAGCATGGCGCGAAATCGGGAAGCACAGCGAAGGGCGACTGATTGTTGCGACCTACGCGCTCGCCTTGGGAGTACTCATCCCGATGGCAGCTCTGCAGTTCCAGCAGGCGGTCGGCTTCCTGTCCTCGGCGGAAGGTCCGCCTTTCGGCGACCCAAGCGCCAGCGACGGGCCGAACCTGTATTTGATCTGGTCCCAGAACAGCGCCATCCCGGTCTTGCTGATCACGTGGCTTCTGCTTGGCATGGCGCACCTTTGCCTTGCGTGGATGCTCGTGGAGGGGGACTGGCCGCGCATCGTGAAGTGCGGCACGCTGATAGCGGCGGCAATGATCACGCTCTCGCTGTTCATGGGCGTCTTGATGCTCGATTTGTCGTCATTGAGGGCGCAAGTCGCGGAGCTGGCGATCGAGTTTGTGGCGGTGGTATCCATGTCGCGGTGGCACATTCGAGTTCTTGCAGGTGCTTCGCGCGATTGGCCTACTCGGTAGCTTGTAGGCAGCCTTTACGATCCATGCCACTGGCTGGACCTTCGCGGACCTACTTGACTCTTAAATCTACATATGTTGTTCTGTGGCTAACGCGAGGGTGGCGAGGTTCGACGCTGAGGGTCGATGAAACGCAGAAGCCGTGTACGCGCTGAGAGGAACAGCGTCCGACGTACGAAAGGGAGCGACGATGCGACGTGGGATTAGTATAGGCGGCGTTGCAGCCGGCACTGTCTTACTCATCGCTTTATTTGTCTTCCTCCGTAAGCCTGTCGTTGATGCCAGCGCGAACGGCCTGTTCGCAAATGACTTCTGCGGCACGATAAAGCTTACCGACGGCGAGATGCTGCTCAACGATCAGCAAACCATATCCTACATTGTCGGTAGAGATGCAGATGGGCCGTACATCTTGCCGCGCTTTGATGTTGGCGTCGTATCCGATCAAGGGCTCGACGTGGACGGAACGCGCTCGGTGCGGAAGCTACGGCTCGACAGGCTACCTTCAGCGACAAAGCTTACGCTTCATGAGGGTTTGACGCCCTACGTCTTTAAAAGGCTGACGCCACACCTTCGCAAATAATCTCGAAGGATCTGTAAATCAGTTCGAATGAATTGGCCCGCGCCAGCTTCGCCTTGCCACTAAATCTATATATGTTTTTATAGCGGGGGGGGGAAGGCTGCAGAATGCCACGAGCGGTTGTTCGGCAGCGAACGGTGGGAAGATTTTGGCACAGCATACCTGCCGTGCTGCACGGTGAGGAGATGGAGCAATAATGAAAGCCATGACCAATACGTTCCGGGGGTCCCCCATACGGCTATTAACGGCCCTTCTCCCGCTTCTCGCGACAGGCATCGCCGGCCGCGTAGAGGCGCAATCACAGGCAAAGGTCGGCAAACCGTCGCCGAACCGTGCTGGCATGGCCGTACCCGGGCCGATCGCCACCGAGGTTCGCATTTCATCCGAGCCGGGTGTTACTCTTGCGGGAACGCTTTACCTGCCGGCAGGCCACGGTAAGGGTCCTTATCCCTTGGCCGTGATGATTCAGGGGAGTGGACCCAATAAACGTGGTGGCTTTGCCGAGCTAATCAAACAACTGTCCGCCGACGGCATCGCTGCTCTAGAATATGACAAGCGCGGGGTCGGGCAGTCGACCGGCACCTATGAGGAGGATCCCGAGCGGCTAACCGCGGACGCTGCCGCCGCTATTGCGACGATGCGCCATCGCTCGGATATCGCCGGCAGCCGCATTGCGTTGGTCGGCCATAGCGGGGGCGGTGTAATCGCGCCTGCGGCAGCGGCTGCCGATCCCGACATTGCCGCCGTGGTGACGCTGGCGGGCAATGTTGGCGACGGGCTGCCTTACGTCAGGAAGGGGCTTTACAGGCAGATGATGAAGATGGTTGTTGGCGGCCGTGACACCCTCGTCGGTCCGGCGGCGGATGCGACTATGACTTTGCTCCAGGCTCGCGTGGACAGCAGAGATGCGGCAACGATCTCACGCCTTCGTGCAAACGCTGTCGACCGGTTCGAGGCAGCGGGATTCCCACGACCACAGGCGGAACAAGCGCTCGCGATGATCGACGTTCCAGATGCCTGGAAAGGAAGCAAATTACGCTCGGCCTCCGATCTCAAGGCCCTGCACATACCCGTTCTAGCGGTCTACGGGACCAAGGATACGGTGGTGGATGACGCATCCGCAGCACGTGCCGCCTTGGCGAGCAACCCTCACGCTCGAGTTGTGATGCTGGACGGGCTCGGCCACTCGTTCCAGGAAGGCGCAGTCACTGGCGCGTCGGATGAGGCGTCGAAGTTGGGCCCGTACCTCGGATCGCCTCGCCTTGTGGCAATCGTTGGCGACTGGCTTCGAAACACGCTGTCGTCGAAAATTGGCAGGGGGATGGGACAAGTGCGGTAACGTACATTTTCGCCGCTCGACGACTAATTAATCCGCTGCTGCTTCTGGGCGTCGGTTCTTAAACTCTAACCGGCGTTTGACGGCGCTAGGCAACCGCCTCTCACGCTCAAGCGCACGCCACTCACCGGTCCCAAAACCAATCGCAAATGTGCCTACGATCGCAAGTGAGGCGAGGATGACCTTGGATGCCCTGTTCATGAAAGCATAAGAGCATTTTTAATGTCCGTTTCCAAGCTCACCATAAAGGTTCACGAACGACGACGATTGGGCGTACTCACACTACGGTTATCGCACGTCTGGCGAATGCTATGCCGACGGCGCGCCGGGCGTCCATCAGATCGGCGCCAAGTCCTTGCGCTCGTCTTCGCAGACCCGTGGGTGGCGTATTCGCGACAACCGACCGCGAACGACGAAATATCGATCGTTCCGCGTGACGGGGTGGCCGGAAGCGCCGACACCGTCAGCCTCCACGACGGTATTGCTCCGCCAGTTCCGTCGCGGCGCCTCGAACCGCAAGCCATCGTTGACGCTCCGCCTCGGCGTCCGCCAGTGCTCTATGAGCTGGCGCCTTGCCGCGCGCGCGCATCTCGATCAGCGTGACCAGATTCTCGATCGTTGCGTCCAGCAGGTCGGGCGGGACACTGGGGGCAAGGATCATGCGGGCTTCTTCGTCGATGGCATCATCGGTATCGCGAAGGCGAAGCGCCCGCCGGCCGAGGCCCGCACCACGAAGCAGAACGCTAAGCCACTTCCCGTCCCAGGATGGCGCGCTGGCGAGGAGGTCGTGGCCGGGAAGTACGTCGATCATGCGCTGCGCAACTACGTCATGGGGCTCTCCTGCGCTCACAAGCGTGCTGCGAGGGATGCGATGAATCGCCTCCGCGTCTTCATGCCAGTCGGTCCACGATGGTGCTGGGCGGATGAGGTGGGTCTCGGACCGTCCGTCCGCAAACACCCACGCCACCTCGATCGGGTAGCTTTGCTTGGCGAGCGACGAGGCTTCGAAATCGAGAAAAACCAGCATGAGATCGTTAGCAGCCTTCGCGGGATGGTCCGGATTCATAGTGCATCAGCGTCTCCGCCGCCATGGCTGGGCATACGCTGAGCCGCGACGGCCAAGGCGCTTTCCACAGACCTGGGCGCGCCTACCATCCAAATTTAACGTGGTCGACTATTCTACATGTACTAGTGTCGACATGTCGAGTGCCATACATTTTGAGGAGGTCTGCTCATGATGGGCAGGCAAGACACCCATAATTATGAAAGACTTACAGAAATCGCTGTCCCGCATGATCCTTGAAGAGATCCGCATTACGGACATAGTCGGCGAGCACCTGTACCGATTTATGCCGGCTGACTTCTTGTAGTTTGAAGATCGTCGCCCCTTGCGACGCGCCCTCGGTGAGGAACCCTGCGCGCAAGGAATGCCCCGCAAAGTGGGTCGGATCATAGCCTGCTGCAGCCGCATGATGCTGGACCAGGCGCGCGATCGCCCGGTCGGACATCGCGGCGGGCGTCAACGCATCACGCCGCGACAGGCGCCGAAACAGTGGTCCCTCGGCATGCCCGGCCGCGGCCATCCACGCCAGGAGAAGCGCCTTTGGTCGAATACGTGAGCCTTCAGGGATCGCGATGACAATGCCCTGCCGGGCCTGATCGGTTTTCGAATGGGCAATCGTCACTCTGAGCCCTTCGGGTACGATCCCGATATGCTCGACCTGCAATGCGACGATTTCAGAGCGCCGCAACGCTGCCGCCATGCCGATCGCCAGGATCGCACGATCGCGTAGCGCCCTGAGCCCTTCGCCTTCGATCGCCGCCAGCATGTTGCGGAGCGCGGCCGCGTCTGCGGGATGCTTTTGCCGTTTGGCACCGCCGTGTTCCGCGCGAATGCCGGCGAGCACTTCGGCCAGGCGCCCCGCGGTCGGCATGGCGGTCGGCGCGGGATACCCGCCAGCGCGGTGATGATGCCCGATCGCTGCCACCCGCCGATTAATCGTCGACGGGTTCAGCCCGGCAGTTGCCTGGTCGCTGGCAAAGACCGCGACGACATCGGGCGTTACCGGCAATGAGGCCAGGCCGTGCTGCGTGCACCACGCCGTGAAGATCGTCCAATCAGAGTCATACGCGCGCCGCGTCGCGCCGGCGCGGGCGGCTTTGGCGTATGCGGCCGCCCGCTCGATCTTTTCGTGGAGGATCGCAGGAAGCGGCGGCTCAATGGACTCGACATTCACGAGCGCGGTTGGCGCCGGTGCGAGGTCGAGATCTACCGGCGTGGGCTCGAGGGGGTGTGAAGCGACCATATAGAGCGTGTGCCACGCTCGGTTTCCGCGCGCTACCTTTTCGTCCGAGAATGACAGTTATCGGACACAGGTATGC
>Ga0247814_10001896_pt1 | contig 11855 bp, 11 predicted proteins | sample UWRJL179409R1_FD_179947 | JGI IMG/M metagenome (GOLD analysis project Ga0247814, IMG submission 179947) | Plant litter microbial communities from Arlington Agricultural Research Station in Wisconsin, United States - UWRJ-L179-409R-1 | ecosystem: Environmental > Terrestrial > Plant litter >...
GGTCCTGGGACGCGGTCGCGCATACCGGATCGTGCACCACCTGCTGCCGAACGTCGCGGGGTCGCTCTTCGTTCTCGTGACCCTCGGCATCGGCCAGTCGATCGTCTGGGCGTCGTCGCTCAGCTATCTCGGGCTCGGCGCCGTACCGCCCGCACCGGAGTGGGGTGCGATGCTCTCCGCGGGACGCACGTACATCACGTCGTTCTGGTGGATGACGTTCTTCCCCGGCGCATTCATCGTGCTCACCGCCGTCGCCACCACCCTGCTCGGCCGCAGCATCCAGGATCGGACCCGCTCGTGATCTCAGTCTCTGATCTGACCGTTCGCTTCGGTCGCGCTGCTCCGGTCGTCGACGGCATCTCCTTCGACGTCGCGCCGGGCGAGTGCTTCGCGATCGTCGGGCAGTCCGGGTCGGGCAAGAGCGTGACCGCCAGGTCGCTGCTCGGGCTGTCCGGAGGCACCGTCTCGGGCTCTGTTTTCCTGGACTCCGTCGACCTGGTGAACGCATCCGCCCGGCAGTGGCGTTCCATCCGCGGCAAGGAGATCGGCTTCGTGTCGCAGGGTGCGCTCGTCGCACTCGACCCCCTTCGCACGGTCGGTCGCGAGGTCGGGGACGCGCTGCGGCTGCACACGTCGTTGTCCGCCGTCGAGCAGTCAGCCCGGATCCAGTCCCTCCTCAGTTCCGTGGGCATCCCTGATCCGTCGCTTCGAGCATCCCAACGTGCTGACGAGCTCTCCGGCGGGCTCCGCCAGCGCGCCATCATCGCCTCCGCGATCGCCCTGCAGCCGCGGTTCCTCATCGCCGACGAGCCCACGACGGCGCTCGACTCGACGGTCGCGGCCGGAATCCTCGACCTGCTCGAGAGCCTCCGCGCGTCGGGGACCGGGATCCTGCTCATCAGCCACGACCTCGCGACCGTGTCACGCCTGGCCTCGCGGGTCGCAGTCATGCAGGGCGGCCGCATTGTCGAGTCGGGAACCGTCGACGACGTGCTGCGGATGCCGCGTCATCCGTACACCCGACAGCTCATCGCCGCGGTCCCGGCGGGCACGCCGCGCCACGCCCCGCTCGCGCCACCGCCTCGTGTTGGAAACTCAGGACCTGGCGCCGCTGCCCCGCCCGCCCAGCCCTCGCCCGCCGTCTCCGCGCGGCCAGTTCCTTCGTTTCCAACAATGCCGACCGCGACCGGCCCCGGCGTTGGAAACGAAGGACCTGGGGCCGCCAACCCGGTCGCCGAGCCGGCGGTCGAGCATCCCGGCGCGCCAGGTCCTGAATTTTCAACAACGGTGCTCGCGGCGACGGGGTTGGTGCGGCGCTTCGGGCCGCGGCTGGCGGTCGACGACGTCGGCTTCCAGCTCGAGCGGGGGCGCACGCTCGGGATCGTGGGCGAGTCCGGTTCCGGCAAGACCACGGTCGCGCGGCTCGTTCTCGCGCTGGACAAGCCTGACGCGGGCACCGTCGAGCTGTTCGGCAGGCCCTGGGCCGGTCGCGATCGCCGCGAAGCCCGCATCGGCGCGATCTACCAGGATGCCCTGAGCTCCTTCGACCCGCGCCTCACGGTCGGGCAGATCCTGTCCGACGCGCAGACCGACGGACGCTCCCGCCGCGCTGACGTCTCCGAACTCCTCGAGCTCGTCGGCCTCGACCCGTCGATCGCCGCCCGCCGGCCGCGCATCCTCTCGGGCGGACAGCAGCAGCGCGTCTCCATCGCCCGGGCCATCGCGCCGAGCCCCGCGATCCTCGTGTGCGACGAGCCGGTGTCGAGCCTCGATGTCATCGCGCAGGCGCAAGTGCTCGACCTCCTCGACAAGCTCCAGCGCGAGCTCGGCATGAGCTACCTGTTCATCAGCCACGACCTCGGCGTCATCCGGCACATGAGCGACGACGTGCTCGTCATGCGCGACGGCCGCGTGCTCGAGTCCGGCCCGACCGAGGACGTTTTCGGCGCCCCGCAGCACGACTACACCCGCGCCCTCATCGCGGCGGCGCCAACTCTCGACTAGATCGCGCCACGAACGCGCCAAAAGCCCGAGACCGGATCGAACGCACACCAAGCTGGCGGCATGACACTCTCCTCCGCCGCTCTCGAACTCGCGACCGCCCACGAGCTCCCCTCGGTGCTCAACCACAGCATCCGCACCCACGCCTATGCCCTCCTGCACGCCGAGAAGCTCAATGTCGAGTTCGACGCCGAGCTGCTGTTCGTCGCGTGCGTGCTCCACGACCTGGGTGCATCGGACGCCTACGACGGGCCCCAGCGATTCGAAGTCGAGGCAGCGGATGCCGCGGCAACCCTCATGGAGGAGTACGACAAATCCGCCGCAGAGATCGACGCCGTATGGCAGGCGATCGCGCTGCACACGTCGCCCGGGATCGTCGAGCGCCGAGGCCCGGTGCCGCTGCTGACCCGCCTCGGTGTGCGCACGGACTTCTTCACCCTCGAGATCCCGGACGAGGTGCGCGCGGTCACCGAGCGCGAGTACCCGCGCCTCGGTCTCGACCACGAGCTCGGCGACGCGATCGTCGCCCAGGCGCTCAAGCAGCCCGAGAAAGCGTTCCCCTCGTCCTGGACGTCCGACCTAGTGCGCGAGCACAAGGCGCGCGCTTAACAACCGATCTCAAGGAGATCCGGGCCTCTGCAGGCCAATCCACTGCCAGACAGCGGATGACGCGGCCCGATCTCCTTGAGATCGGTTAAGACCGGGGCGCTCCGGTAAACTCGACCCACAGTCACACTCAGGCACCTCACCATCGACTCGGTGCCGCATACATCGGATCGGAGCACCATGCCCACGCCTATGCCAGAGAAGCCCGCACTCGAGGGACTCGAAGCCAAGTGGGACGGAGCCTGGGAGACCCAGGGGACGTACCGGTTCGACAGGGACACCGCGACGAAGGCCAACGTCTTCTCGATCGACACTCCCCCGCCCACGGCGTCGGGAAGCCTCCACATCGGGCATGTCTTCAGCTACACCCACATGGACCTCATCGCGCGCTACCAGCGCATGCGCGGCAAGAGCATCTTCTACCCGATGGGCTGGGACGACAACGGTCTCCCTACTGAGCGTCGCGTGCAGAACTACTACGGCGTCCGCTGCGACCCGACCCTTCCCTACATCGAGGGCTACGTTCCCCCGCTCGAGGGCGGCGAGAACGCGAGCTCCAAGGCAGCCGACCAGGTGCCCATCTCGCGGCGCAACTTCATCGAGCTGTGCGAGCGCCTCACCGTCGAGGACGAGAAGCAGTTCGAAGACGTCTGGCGCAAGCTCGGACTCAGCGTCGACTGGAAGCAGTCGTACCGCACGATCGGCGACGACGCCCAGCGCGCCGCCCAGCGCGCGTTCCTCCGCAACATCGAGCGCGGCGAGGCCTACCAGGCCGAGGCCCCGACGCTGTGGGACATCACGTTCCGCACCGCTGTCGCCCAGGCCGAGCTCGAGGACAAGGAGATGCCTGCCGCGTACCACGGCATCGCGTTCCACCGTGAGGGCGGCGAGGACATCGTCATCCAGACGACTCGCCCCGAGCTCCTCCCCGCGTGTGTCGCCCTCGTCGCGCACCCTGACGACGAGCGCTACCAGCACCTCTTCGGCACGACCGTCACGACGCCGCTCTTCGGTGTCGAGGTTCCCGTGCTCGCCCACCACCTCGCCCAGATCGACAAGGGCTCGGGTATCGCCATGATCTGCACCTTCGGCGACGTGACCGACGTCGTCTGGTGGCGTGAACTCGACCTGCCGAACCGCACCATCATCGGCGCCGACGGTCGCATCATCGCGGACGCCCCCGACGTCATTGCAACGGATGACGCGAAGTCCGCGTATGCGGAACTCGCCGGCAAGACCGTCTTCAGCGCGAAGGCCAAGGTCGTCGAGCTGCTCAAGGAGTCCGGCGAGCTCATCGGCGACATCAAGCCGATCAAGCACGCGGTCAAGTTCTTCGAGAAGGGCGACAAGCCCCTCGAGATCATCTCGACGCGCCAGTGGTACATCCGCAACGGCGCCCGCGACGGCGACCTGCGTGAGCGCCTGCTCGAGCGCGGCCGCGAGATCAACTTCGCACCCGACTTCATGCGCGTGCGATACGACAACTGGGTCGGTGGCCTCACCGGCGACTGGCTCATCTCGCGCCAGCGCTTCTTCGGTGTGCCGATCCCCGTCTGGTACGAGCTCGACGCCGACGGCGAGAAGGGCGCGGTCATCGTCCCGACCGAGGACCTCCTGCCCGTCGACCCCTCCTCCGACGTGCCCGCGGGCTACGAGGAGAGCGACCGTGGTGTGAAATTCGTCGGCGAGCTCGACATCATGGACACCTGGGCGACCTCGAGCCTCACCCCGCAGATCGCCGGCGGTTGGGAGACCGACCCCGAGCTCTTCGACCTCGTCTTCCCGTACTCCCTCCGCAGCCAGGGCCAGGACATCATCCGTACCTGGCTCTTCTCGACGGTGCTCCGCGCCGAGCAGGAGTTCGGCACCGTCCCGTGGAAGAACGCCGGCATCTCCGGTTTCATCGTCGACCCCGACCGCAAGAAGATGTCGAAGTCGAAGGGCAACGTCGTCACCCCGGCGGGAATGCTCGATGAGCACGGCTCCGACGCGGTCCGCTACTGGGCTGCCTCGAGCCGCCTCGGAACCGACGCCGCCTTCGACCCGCAGAACCCCAAGCAGATCAAGATCGGCCGCCGACTCGCGATCAAGGTGCTCAACGCGGCCAAGTTCGTGTACTCCTTCGAGCTGCCCGACGGCGAGTTCGGGATCACCGAGGCCCTCGACGTCGACCTGCTCTCCGAGCTCAACCGCGTCGTCGGTGTCGCTACCGCAGCGTTCGACGAGTTCGACCACGCGCGTGCCCTCGAGGTCACCGAGCACTTCTTCTGGGTGTTCTGCGACGACTACCTGGAGCTCGTCAAGGAGCGCGCGTACGGCGCGAGCACACCGGAGGGCCAGGCATCCGCTGTCCTCGCTCTTCGCGAGTCGATCGACGTTCTGCTGCGCCTTTTCGCTCCGTTCATCCCGTTCGCGACCGAAGAGGTCTGGAGCTGGACGAGCGACACGTCGGTGCACACCGCCGAGTGGCCGTCGGTGCACCCCGACCGCGTGCCGACCGGACTGCTGCCGCTAGTGAGCGAGGCGCTCATCGGTATCCGTCGCGCCAAGACCGACGCGAAGGCGTCGCAGAAGACCGAGGTCACGTCGGCGAGCATCACCGGTCCCGCGCTTCTCGAAGCCGGCATCGGCGACCTCAAGGCTGTCGGACGCATCGCCGACGTCACGTTCACCGAGTCCGACACGGTTGCCGTGACGGAGATCGTTTTGGTAGAGCAGGAAGCATGACGGTAGACATCAGGGCGATCCGAGCGGATGACGAGGCCGCCTGGCGGGGCTTGTTCGCGGCGTACGGTTCCTTCTACAAGACTGACTTCACACCGGACGTGCTGGATAGGGTCTGGGCGATCGTGCTCGATCCCGCGCAGGGCGTCAACGCGCTCGTTGCCGAGCTCGACGGCGTTGTCGTGGGTCTTGCCCACTACCGCTCCCATCCGGATACCTTCACGGCCGAGCTCGACTGGTTCCTCGACGACCTGTACACGTCGGAGGAATCCCGCGGCCACGGCGTCGCGACCGCACTCATCGAGCACCTGACGCAGCTCGCTCGCGACACGGCTCCCGGCGGGTCGCTCCGCTGGATCACCGCGGCGGACAACACCACTGCCCAGCGCGTGTACGACAGAGTTTCGACCCGCACCACCTGGGTCACGTACGAAGTGAGGCTCTGATGCAGCTCGGAACACGCTGGAACGTCGGCGCCGAACCTCCCGCCCGGCTCGAGCCGCCGGTAGTGCTCGCAATCCGCGACGTTGAAGCCCAGCTTGCCGAGGTCGACACGAGCCAGTGGCGCTGGACGCTCACGTGGCTCGAGTCACGCCCGGTCGTCGAACTCGACGACGGCACGGTCATCTCGATCGACCGTGACGGCGTGGTCGTTGTGCGCTACGAGAGCTGACCGCGACGGCGTGGTCGTCGTGCGTGACGAGAGCTGACCGCGACGGCGCGGTCGTCGTGCGTGACGAGAGCTCAGCAGAGCTGACTACCGGATCACCGTATAGAGCTGGCGCGTGAGTGCCGCCTCCCGCTCGTCGAGCGCGGCGGCGCGCGCGAGCTGTGCGTCGTGGCGACGGAACTCTTCGTCCCTGTCCGGCTCGGGTCTCTGCGTCCTCCGGGACCACGACACGAGTGCGAGCCCGACCGTGAGCACTAGCCGGTTGACGCCGTGCGTTCGCGCCCGGGAGGGCCGATATGCGTGTGAAAAAGCAACTGCGCTGTTCATCATCCATCCCTTCTTCGGAATGAAAGCTACGCCGCACCACCGACATTGGGCGGCGCACCATAGGTGTCCGCAGAGAGCAGAAGACGCGAAGCGACCAGGCTCACGAGAATGGCGCCTGCACCACCCACAATGAGCGGCAGCCGCAGGTCTATGCGGGCGATAAGCCCGCCGATGAGCGTTGCGATCGGGAACATGCCCCACGTGAGGGTGCGAATGATCCCGATCAGACGACCGAGCAGGTGTCCCGGGATGATGTCCTGCCGCAGTGCGCCCCACGGCACATTCCAGATAGAGATCCCGAACGCGCTCACGGCGTAGACCGTGACTGCGATCCAGACGTTCGGGGCGAAGCCTGTGGCAAGAATCCCAAGTCCCGCGAGCAGGCTGCCGGCGAGCAGCACCCTGCCGCGCCTGAAGCGGGCGATGAGCGGGGATGCCACAACCGCGCCGATGAGGGCTCCGACGCCGACGCCCGCCGTGACGAGGCCGAATCCCGCTTCCGGCACGTCGAGCGTGTCGAGAATGAAGAGCACGATGCTCGCTTGCCCGAGAGAGAAGAAGATGCCGTTGAGCGACGTGACAATGACCATCGACCGCAGGAACCCGCTGTGCCGGAGGAACGAGAACGCTTCGTGGAGGTCGCCTTTCGTCGTGCTCGAGATCCGCGGCTCGTCGCGCACTGCCCGCCCGGCGACCAGCGGAAGTGTCATGGCGAGAACCGCGGACACGAGGAAACCCGCAGCCGTCGAGATCATTGGGAGGGCCATGGCCGCGACGAACAGCACGCTCGCGATCGGTGTCGCGACGAAGTTCTGCACGACGAGGTCGGATGCCTGCATCCGACTGTTCGACCGGTCGAGGCCGGCCTTGCCCACGATCGACGGGACCATCGCGATCGTCGAGTTGTCGTACACGGTCTCGCCGATGCCGAACGCGAGGATACAGATATAGAGCGTCCAGATCGTCAGGCTGCCCATCGTGATCGACAGGGTCACCGCGAGGGCGGCGAGTACGCGGACGATGTTGGCCAGTGCCATGGCTCGCCGGCGGTCGACCCGGTCGACGACGACTCCGGAGAGCACGCCGAACAGGAGCCACGGCAGGAAGGACAGTGCACCGATACCCGCGATGAGCAGCGGGTCCTTCGTGAGCGTCGTCGCGATGAGCGGGACGGCGGTCCGGGCTAGTCCGTCGGCGAGGTTGCTGGCAATCGACGCCGTCCAGAGCCGGCCGAAGCCGTGCCCGAGCCCGCGATCCCTCCGCGCCACGATCAGCGCAGTGCGCGCAGGCAGGCCGCCCGGTACTCGGTCTCGAACAGGGCGGCTTCGCGCTCGATGAGCTGCGCACGGCGGTCGCGCGAGATGACCGCGCGCTCGGCACGCTTCTCGGTCCACGACACCAGGGCTGCGGCAATGTGTACCGCGAGTCGGTCGGCGTGGGACGTGTACTCGAACGGCGGCTTGATGATGGTGATGCTTGACGTGGTCATGAGGGGTCCTCTGGGGGTATTTCCTTGCCGTCGACGACGGGGAAGGTTGCGATCTGGAGTTGCACGGGGCGGGCCCCGGCTATTTTCTGGCCCCGGAACTCACCGACGGTCTCGTCGATGATCTTCTCCAGGGCCGCGGAGATGGTCTTGAGCTGTTCGGCCGTGACCATGACATTGGCGAGGCTGATAGTGCTCGCGTCGTACCACTCGCGTGACAGCGTGTCTTCACCTCTGTCGATGAAGTCGCGCAGATTCTTCTCGCGGCTGTTCGACCACTCGTTCATCACGAGCTGCGACGCGGCTTTGCCGGCGGGCGATTCACGCAGTTCGGCACGATCGAGCGAGAGAGCGCCGGGTACGCGCTCCCACCAGCGTTCACGGGCGGTTCCCCGGCCCTCGACCTCGCGAACGAAGTTGTGCTTCTCGAGCTGACGCAGGTGGTAGCTCGTCGCGCCGCTGGACTCCCCGAGCCTCTCGGCGAGCCCGCTCGCGGTGAACGGTCCGTACGTCGACAACACGTCGACGATCTTCACGCGCAGTGGATGCGCCAGGGCCTTGAGAGATTCAAGGTCCATGGAACGATCCCCGCTGAAGGGTACGGAGGATTCGGTGCTGGCCATACCTCGACCATAACAATGCAAAGACTTCTTTGCAACACTTTCTTTGCAATCAGAGCTTTGCAACGGTTTCTTTGCAGAGCGGATGCCTCGGCTTAGGCTTGAGCAATGACGAACCCCTTCTTCGCACCCAGCACCCTGCCGTACGGACTACCGCCTTTCGCGGAGATCACCGACGAGCACTACAAGCCCGCGATCGAACAGGGAATGAGCGAGCAGCTCGCCCAGGTCGCTGCGATCACGGGTCTCTCAGATGCACCGACGTTCGACAACACCCTGATCCCGCTCGAGCAGTCCGGCCAGGTCCTCGAGCGCGCGGCGACCGTGTTCTTCAACAAGAGCTCGTCCGACAGCAACGACTTCACGAACGCCCTCGAGGAGGAGATCGCTCCCCTCCTCGCCGCCCACTCCGACGCGATCAAGCTCGACTCCGCCCTCTACGCGCGCATCAAGGCCGTGCACGACGACCTGTCCGGACTAGACGCCGAGTCCGCCTACCTCGTCGAGCGCTACTTCACCGAGTTCACGATCGCCGGCGCAGGCCTGAGCGACGATGAGAAGGCCGCGCTGCGCGACTACAACCAGAAGCTCTCCACCCTCACGACGCGATTCGAGAAGAACCTGCTCGCCGACACCAACGACCTCGCGATCGTCATCGACGACGTCGCGGAGCTCGGCGGACTCGGAGCCGGGGAGCTCTCCGCTGCGGCCGAGGCGGCGAAGGAGCGCGGTCTCGAGGGCAAGTACCTCGTCACGCTGGTCCTGCCGACCGGCCACCCGTACCTCGACTCCCTGACCAACAGGGATGTTCGACAGCGGATCATGACCGCATCGAGAAGCCGTGGCATCCGTGGCAATGCCCACGACAACCGCGAACTCGTGCTCGAGATCACCCGGCTGCGCGCCGAACGCGCCCGCTTGCTCGGCTATGACAGCCACGCGGCGTGGGTCACGGCCGACGAGACGGCCAAGTCCCCTGAGGCTGTTCACGCGATGCTCGGCAAGCTCGCTCCGATCGCGGCGCGCAACGCGAAGGCGGAGCAGGCCGACCTGCAGGAGCAGGCGAGCGAGCCGATCGAGGCGTGGGACTGGGCGTTCTACTCGGAGAAGGTGCGCCAGGCGAAATACGACGTCGACACGGCCCAGATGCGCCCGTACTTCGAGGCCGAACGGGTGCTCTTCGACGGCGTCTTCTTCGCCGCGACGAGTGTCTACGGCGTGACGTTCACCGAGCGTCCCGACCTCGTGGCGTACCACAGGGACGCGCGCGTCTTCGAAGTGCGCAACGACGACGGCTCCCCCGTCGGCCTGTACATCCTCGACCTCTACACGCGCGACTCGAAGCGCGGCGGTGCGTGGATGAACCCGCTCATCTCGCAGAACCGGCTTCTCGACCACCCGACCGTCGTCGTCAACAACCTCAATGTGCCGAAGCCCGCCGCGGGCGAGCCGACACTGCTGAGCTACGACGAGGTCAACACGTTCTTCCACGAGTTCGGCCACGCGCTGCACGGCCTGTTCGCCCAGGTGACCTACCCGAAGTTCGCCGGAACCAACGTCTACCGCGACTTCGTCGAGTTCCCCAGCCAGGTCAACGAGATGTGGATGCTCTGGCCCGAGGTTCTCGCCAACTATGCCAAGCACTACCAGACCGGTGAGGCGATGCCGCAGGAGCTCGTGGACAAGCTTCAGGCGTCATCCGCGTTCAACGAGGGGTTCCACACCTCGGAGTACCTGGCCGCCGCACTGCTCGACCAGGCCTGGCACAGGATCACAGCGGATGACACGATCACGAGCGTCGAGGAGTTCGAAGCCGCGGCCCTCGCAGCGGTCGGCCTCGACAATCCCGCGGTCCCGACCCGGTACGCGAGCACGTACTTCGCCCACACGTTCTCGGGCGGCTACGACGCCGGCTACTACTCGTACATCTGGAGCGAGGTTCTCGACGCGGACACGGTCGAGTGGTTCAAGGAGAACGGCGGCCTGACCCGCGCGAACGGCGATCGTTTCCGGTCCCGCCTGCTCGGAGTCGGCGGCTCGAAGGATCCGCTCGAGGCATTCCGCGACTTCCGCGGCCGCGACGCGCGCATCGAGCCGCTGCTCGAGCGCCGCGGGCTCACGGAGTAGAAGCCCAGGAGGAGGCGGTCGGCGCATGAGCGTCGGCCGCCTTTTTCGTGGGTTGGCGCGGTTCCCTGAGGGGTCCCCACAGGGCCACCTAAAGCCGCGGGATCCCGACTTAGCGTGAACACATGATCATCACCTCCCGATCCGTATTCATCGCCGGTGGCACCGCCGGCATCGGCCTCGAACTCGCTCGCCGGTTCCGAGCCGCCGGCAGCTCCGTCATCGTCGGCGGTCGCAGCACCGAGCTCTTCGAGCAATTCGCCGGGGAGGGCCTCGGCACCGTCCAGATCGACGTCAGCGACGCGGATTCCGTGCGCGCAGCGCGCGACGAGATCCTCCGCGCCCGTCCCGACATCGACACCGTCATCACCATGTCCGGCATGGGCCAGCCCGAGGATCTCCGCGACCCCGCCCACTTCGCCGTGACCGAGCGGATCATGGACGTCAACTTCCTCGGCACCGTCCGCGTCATCGACGCATTCTCGCCGCATCTGCTCGAGCGCGGCGCCGGCACGATCGTGACCGTCAGCTCCGGCATCGGCTTCCTGCCATTCCCGCTCATGGCGTCCTACGCCGCATCGAAGGCCGCCGTCCACGCGTACAGCGAAGCGCTGCGGGCACAACTCGCCGGCACCGGTATCGATGTCGCCGAACTCGTGCCTCCTGCCGTCGCCACGCCGCTCGGATCGAGCAACCCGAACGCCCTCCCGCTCGACGCGTACGGCGCCGAGGTCATGGAGCTCCTCGCCCATGACCCGACTCCCCACGAGATTCTCGTGCAGGGCGTGCTCATGCACCGCTGGGCCGAGCGCGATGGCACGTACGACGCCCTCGTCGCCCAGCGCTCGCAGGCCCTCGCCATGCTGCCCGGCAGGTCGCAGGGTTAGCGTTCTCCTATGACCACGGACAAGCGGGCGACGGATGACGTGACGAATCGCCTCGGTGCATACCTCCGTGCCCGGCGCGGACTGGTCACGCCGGAACAGGCAGGACTGCCCTCGGGCGGCACCCGTCGGGTCCCGGGATTGCGCCGCGAAGAGCTCTCCATGCTCGCGGGTATCAGCGCCGACTACTACCTGCGCCTCGAGCGCGGTCGCGACGCGCATCCGTCTCCCCAGGTTCTCGACTCGCTCGCACGGGTGCTGCGCCTCGACGATGTCGAGCGCAGCTACCTCCACGGTCTCGTGGACTCCGGCCCGCGGCCACGGCGCCGACGTCCGCCTGCCGAGCGGGTTCCCGCTCGATTGCTCCACCTCCTCGCAGCTATCGACGTCCCGGCATTCATCGAGGGACGCAC
>Ga0247814_10001897_pt1 | contig 11850 bp, 12 predicted proteins | sample UWRJL179409R1_FD_179947 | JGI IMG/M metagenome (GOLD analysis project Ga0247814, IMG submission 179947) | Plant litter microbial communities from Arlington Agricultural Research Station in Wisconsin, United States - UWRJ-L179-409R-1 | ecosystem: Environmental > Terrestrial > Plant litter >...
AGAAGACTTTGATGATTTCACCTCGGGCATAACAGAACATTACCTTGGCGGTTTAGGGGATTTCTTCGAAGAGGAGTAACTAAACCAAACACATATGAACAAGAGCGTCGGACTAATCCTGGTTATACTGGGAGTTATCCTGTTAATCTGGACAGGCTTTACTTATACTAAGAAAGAAAAGATCATTGACGCAGGACCTATACAGGTTTCGGCAGACAGGGAGAAATCAGTAAACTGGCCGCCTTATGTAGGTGGTGTAGTGCTAATCGCAGGAGTCTTCATTTTGGTTGGATCAAGGAAAAAATAAAACACCTGCAGTTTTCAGACTGCGCCCTTTTGAAGGAAAGGCCAAGGTCTGAAAACAGCAGGTGTTTTATTTTTTAAGTTCTCCCCAGCCGGGCATTACGCCAACCAAAAACCTACCTTATCCCCGGCTTCGTAATCCTATCTGTGTTAAAGGAAGTGTTATTTATTCATAAAGCGCCGCTAAATATCTCTTATCTCCGGCTTCCCAACCTATGTGTTAAAGGTAGTATTGCTCATAAGCGCTTCTAATCCACCTTATTCCCGGCTTCGTAATCCTATATGTGTTGAAGGAAGTGTTATTCATAAAGCGCCGCTACCCCCCCTTTATCTCGGCTTCGCGACCCTATCTGGATTAAAGGATGTGGTATTCATAAAGCGCCTACAAAACCCGAAAGATTTTCTGTTGTACAAAAAAACTCTGCACCTTGTATTTTTGACCTTGGCCTTTTCTTCAAAAGGGCGCAGTCATAAATACAGGGTGCAGAGTTTTTTCCCCTTCCTAAATCCCGCTAAATGAATATCTCATACTTTCCCTCAGATTGTAATGCGAACTCATTACTTCCCCATAAGCACCAGTACTCCTTATCGCAATCAAATCCCCTCTACGCGTCTCCTGCAGCAACACCTCTTTGCCAAAGCAATCCGTGCTCTCGCAAATTGGACCTACGACGTCATATTTTACCGTTGCATCAGTTTCCTGTTTGCTAATATTTTCGATCTGGTGGTATGCCTGGTATAATGCAGGGCGCATCAGCTCAGTCATTCCTGCATCAAGGATAATGAAGTTTTTCTTTTTTCCATTTTTTACATACAGCACTTTGCTGATCAGCGATGAACATTGTCCTACCAAAGCCCTGCCCAATTCAAAATGAACTTCCTGATTAGGTCGTTTCTCCAGAAAATCACTAAAAATCTTAAAGTAGGCTTTAAAATCAGGTATCTGTTCTTCAGGATTTTGATAATCAATCCCTAATCCACCCCCAACATTTAAAACTTTTACTACAAAACCACGGTCTTCGAACCATACAGCGAATTCGTTTACACGAACACAAAGGTTTTTATAAACTTCCAGGTTAGTAATCTGTGAACCGATGTGGAAGTGGATTCCGATAAATTCCAGCTGTGGACATTGTTTCAGCATGTCTGCACAGGCAGGAAGATCCCAGGAGTTAATCCCAAATTTATTCTCGTCCAGCCCGGTAGTAATGTTATGATGGGTATGTGCATCCACATTCGGATTGATACGGATCGCTACTTTTGCTTTTTTATCTTTCCTGGCAGCCAGTTCGTTGATCACTTCCAGTTCCTGGATAGACTCCACGTTGAAACAGAAAATATCCTGATCCAAAGCTTCATTAATCTCTTTATCAGATTTCCCTACGCCTGCAAACACGATCTTGTTACGGTCGAAACCTATCTCGATTGCTTTTTTAACTTCGTTACCACTCACACAGTCGGCACCCAGTCCCGCCTCCTTAATTTTCGCCAGCAGTGTATCGTTAAAATTCGCTTTCATTGCATAATGCACGTGAAAATCATGCGCTTGCGCTGCATCTACGCAGCTATTTAACGTGCGCTGCAATAAACCCAGATCATAATGATAAAAAGGTGTTTCTAATTCTGCAAATTGCGCTATATCTTTGTTAGAAAACATAATGTTTAAATTTCTTATTGTATTTTGTTTAGTTGGACTGGTATTGATTTACATGGGCAACTATTTTGATCTGCAGCGTAACAAGATCAGCAGAAAAGAATACGACCGAAGGATTAGGTTCTTTGTTGTACTCCTGTTTATCATTGTAGCTGCCATTACCTGGCTTAAAAAAAGATAAGCCGTTTTATTATTCAAAAATACGGTCGTGTAAACTTCTCAGTGCCTCTGTTTTTTGATCAGTATTTACCAGCATTGAAATATTATAGTTACTGCCTCCATAAGAGATCATACGTACCGGGATGTGTTTTACGGATTCCAGCACCCTGGCAGCAAAGCCATGTTTACCAGCGCTAAAATCACCAACCACACATACGATCGTCTGGTTTTCATCCAGTTCTACCGTTCCAAAAGCATGCAACTCTTCCAAAATACTGTCCAGATTCTCTGTAAAATCGATGGTCAAAGAAACAGCCACTTCGGAAGTGGTAATCATATCAATCGGAGTTTTATATCTTTCAAAAATCTCAAATATCCTTCTTAAAAACCCATAAGCTAAAAGCATACGGCTGGATTGTATCCTGATAGCGGTGATACCGTCTTTAGCGGCTATCGACTTAATTTTTCCTTTTTCGCTCTCCGCGGAAATCAGGGTACCTGCCGCTGTGGGCTCCATGGTATTGAGTAGTCTTACGGGGATTTTGTATTTGGCAGCTGGAAAAACCGACTGCGGATGAAGGATTTTTGCACCGAAATAGGCAAGCTCCGCAGCTTCATCAAAAGACAAGTGTGAAATAGGCTTAGTGCCTTTTACAATCCGCGGGTCGTTGTTGTGCATCCCATCTATATCAGTCCAGATTTGGACTTCCTCGGCAAGGATCGCAGCACCGATCAAAGAAGCAGTATAGTCACTACCACCACGGCGCAGGTTATCCACTTCACCAAAGCTGTTCCTGCAGATAAATCCTTGGGTGATGAATAGTTTATTTCCCGGATATTGCTCCAGTAAGGGTTTCAGGTTCGCTGTAGCAAATGGGATATCCGGTTCATTGTCTTCATCAATTTTCATAAAATCCAGCGCCGGCAGTAAAACTGAAGGTACACCAATGGATTTCAGATAGATATGGTAAAGGGTGGTCGACAATAATTCGCCTTCCGCAAGTACAACTTTCTCTTCTGCGGGGGTAAATATATCACTCGCCAGCGCAGTTAAAAAGTTGAAATGGTAATCTACCACCTGCTGGCCCTGGGCCTGGAAATCACTTTCAGGAAGCAGCTCGGCAACAAATTCGTTATATTTTTGGTTCAAAGCGTTAACCAGCGTTAACGCCTCCTGTTTCTTCTCCTTTAAAAGTTGGCCTGAAATTTCCACTAAACTATTGGTCGTGCCAGACACTGCCGACAAAACCACAATTTGCTCCTCTGCCGGATTGATGATATCCAGCAATTTCGTCATTCGCTCAGGGCTCCCAACAGAAGTCCCGCCAAACTTTAATATCTTCATTTTTTTTAATTGGGTTTTTAATTTTGAACCATGTGTTTACCCGCAGGTCATTTTATTTATTGCAGGTATTTTTAATTCAATTTATTTGGTATATAATTGTATTGGGGCGTGAAATTAACAAAATGACGCTTAATAACCACGACATAAGCAAAATAAATTAAGGGTGCCAGGAATTAAATTGTAAAAACAAAACATGGCGCCTCGTTTTTTGTTAAATCAATAGGAAAAAATATATTACTTAACTGAGAAAATGCAATTAGAAGCAGCAACACAGCATACCATTAATGAATGGCTTAATGGAAATTATGACCAGCAAACAAAAGACGAAATACAGCAACTGATAGACAAAGATGCATCAACAGAATTAACTGATGCGTTCTACAGAAGCCTGGAATTTGGTACAGGGGGCCTTCGCGGTATTATGGGCGCCGGTTCTAACCGCATCAATAAATATACAATTGGTACCGCAACACAGGGATTGAGCAACTATTTGCTGAAAAAATATCCGGGTGAGCAAATTAAAGTAGCTATCGCACATGATAGCAGGAACAATTCTGATTACTTCGCTGGGATTGCCGCCGATGTGTTTTCTGCAAACGGCATCCATGTATACTTCTTTAAAGCATTGCGCCCTACCCCTGAGCTTTCTTTCGCCATCAGAGAATTAGGCTGCCGCAGTGGTGTAATGTTAACTGCATCACATAACCCAAAAGAATATAACGGGTATAAGGCTTATGGAGCTGACGGCGGACAATTCACCTCGCCTGATGATACCATGGTAATGGACGAAGTTGCTGCAATCAGCAGTATCGATGAGGTTAAATTTGACCGTGTTGACAGCAGTGTGGAACTAATTGGTGAAGAAATCGATCAGTTATATCTGGATAAAATTACAGAACTTTCTGTATCTCCTGAAGCTATTGAGCGTCAGAAAGAATTAAAAATTGTTTTCTCACCAATTCATGGTACAGGGATTACCCTGGTACCTAAGGCATTGGCACAGTTCGGTTTTACCAATTTGACTTTAGTTGAAGAGCAAAGCACACCAGACGGAAACTTCCCTACGGTTGTTTATCCAAACCCCGAAGAAAAAGAGGCACTGACCCTTGCGCTGAAAAAAGCAAAAGAAATTGATGCAGACCTGGTACTGGCTACAGATCCTGATGCAGACCGTGTAGGTATTGCGGTTAAAAACAATGATGGTGAATTTGTATTGCTAAACGGAAACCAGACTGGAAGTTTATTAATCAATTACCTGCTTACTGCATGGGAAGAGAAAGGTAAACTGGACGGAGATCAATATATTGTGAAAACGATCGTGACCTCTAACCTGATCGAAGAGATTGCTAAAGCAAAAAACGTAACTTACTATAATACCCTGACAGGATTTAAATTCATTGGTCAGCTGATCACCAGCCTGCAAGGTAAAAAAACCTTTATTGGCGGTGGAGAAGAAAGTTATGGTTACCTGATTGGTGAACTGGTACGTGATAAAGATGCAATTATCTCCTGTGCATTTATCGCAGAGATGACAGCGTTCTACAAAGATAAAGGCAGCAGTTTATACGATGCATTGCTGGATATGTATGTAGAGTACGGTTTGTATAAAGAAGAACTGGTATCGTTAACTAAAAAAGGAAAAACCGGTGCAGAAGAGATTAAAGCGATGATGGAGAAATTCAGAAGCAACCCTCCTGTAACGCTTGGCGGTTCTAAAGTGAGCTTACTGAAAGATTACGAGCTGGGTGTAGAAACTGATTTAGCTACAGGCGAAAAAACCAAACTTGATTTCCCTAAATCTGATGTACTGCAGTTTATTACAGAAGATGGCAGTATTGTATCAGCCCGTCCTTCAGGAACAGAGCCTAAAATCAAATTCTATTGTAGCGTAAATGCACCTTTAGCAGATAAAGCTGGATTTGTAGCCGCAGACCAGGCACTGGGTGATAAGATTAAAGCATTAATGGAAGATCTGCAGGCATAAGCCACAGAACGAAAGCTACGCCCGCCCTGAGGCTCAAAAAGCCGGCTGGAGATATTCTTCAGCCGGCTTTTTGTTATACGGTTTTATAGGAAAATAAAGGGAAAATTACCTCTCGATTACCGAGGATGATAAAACTACACGGTTAACTTCTTGTTCTTCAAATGAATCCATTACAGCCATAGATTTTAAGATCAACCTCATTACCTCGTCTGCAATCTCCTCTACAGGCTGGTCTACCGCACTAATAGCCGGTGAGTGCAACTGGAAAATATCATGGTCATCATAAGCTATCACCCTAAAATCGTCGCCGATTTTTTTGCCCATTTCCCTGAAACAGAACAATCCCCTTACCGCAAGATAGTTGGTAGCAAAAATCACTGAATCAATTTTTGGGTTAGCGGTAAAGAAATCTACCAGTTCAGCGGTGGTTTCTTCTGCGGTATTACTAAAGGGAATAGATTTACACAATTTCTTGTTTAGTTTGATCCCGTTGAGGAGCAGTGCTTTTTCATAACCTTTATAACGGTCTTTTATTTCCTCCACTTCTACATCTACAGATACAAAAGCAATGTTCTTCTTTTTATGGCGGATCAGGAACTCGGTGCCATCGTACGTACCGCCAAGATTGTCAACCAGTACACAGTTCACATCTACACCAGGTAAACTTCTGTCGAACACTACCACTGGGGTCCTATCCATCAATAAACCCCTGATATCATCTTCCATACCCAGCATTGGTGCAATAATATAACCGTCTACCTGGCGGGATTTGAACATCCTGATCAGTCCCTGTGCCTTCTCCAGATTATTTTCTGTACTGGAATAAATAATTTTATACCCATGCTTATAAGCTTTATTCTCAATAAGCCGCGCAATGGATGCAAAAAAAGGATTAGAAATATCCTCTACAATCAAACCGATCGTCTTAGTGTTGCCGGTACGCAAGCTACGGGCAACCTGGTTTGGCCTAAAGCCCAGCTCTTGTATGATCTTCTCTACTTTCAGGATCATTTCCTGGCTGATCCGCATCTTCTCTGCTTTGCCATTTAATATAAATGATACAGTGGTAATAGATACATTGGCCTGTTTGGCAATATCTTTTATCGATAGAGGTTTCATTGTCTTTTAATTAGATCGCCAAGCTAGAAAAATAAAATCTAAATCAAAAACAGTCTCAACTGTCTGATGTTTTTTATTTTAAATAAAAGGTGATCCTGACGATTTAGGTGCAACGCCTTTATATAGCTGGCAACTATATCCTGAAAAGAAACTATTACGCCGTAAATAGACTAGCAGCTGCTAAGCCTGGCACATAAGGAGCAGCAACAGCACCTATAATTTCTTAGCGAACTGTTGGAATAATTAATCTTAAGTATGGTTAACTTAAATTTTGATCATCCGGTAACAATTTTGTAGTATCAGATTGCAATTCTGTACACGACTTTACCTATATAAACAGTAAATTTGTACATTGATCTCTATTGAATTATGGCATACATTGATTATTATAAGGTTCTGGGTGTAGATAAATCTGCATCGCAAGACGATATAAAAAAAGCTTACAGAAAGCTGGCACGTAAATATCACCCCGACCTCAACCCCGATGATAAAGAAGCAAACAAGTTATTTCAGCAGATCAATGAAGCTAATGAAGCCTTAAGCGATCCTGATAAACGTAAAAAATACGATGAATACGGTGAAAACTGGAAACATGCCGATCAGATGAAAGGACAGGGTTCGGGTAATCCGTTTGGCGGCGGCGGTAGATCAGGCGGTTTTGGCGGTGGGTTTAGTGGTGGTGGTTTTGGTGGGGGCGACTTCTCCGACTTTTTTGAGTCGATGTTTGGTGGCGGCGGACCAAGACAGGGCCGTAACAATGCGCGGTTTAAAGGACAGGATTTGCAAACCGAATTACGGATCTCTTTCCGGGATGCGTCAGAAACACATAAACAAACGATTACCGTTAATTCGAAAAGCCTCAGGATTACTATTCCCGCAGGAATTGCCACCGGACAGGTAATCAAATTAAAAGGCCAGGGTGGCGAAGGCGTAAATGGTGGACCAAACGGGGACCTTTTTATTACGATTACCGTAAGCGAAGACCCTATCTTTAAACGTTTGGGAGATGACCTGTACGAAACAAAACAGATCGACCTCTACACGGCGATACTTGGTGGAGAGGTAACTATCGATACTTTAAGCGGCAAAGTGAAGTTAAAAGTTCCTGCCGGAACACAGAACGACACCAAGATCAGGCTCAAAGGCAAAGGCTTCCCTGTTTATAAAAAAGAGGGCGAATTTGGAAACCTTTTTGTAACTTATATGATTAAAATACCTGTAAACCTAAGCGAGAAGCAATTAGCGCTTTTCAAAGAGCTGCAGGAACTGTCAAAATAGAAACCCTAATTTCATACGGTTATGGAAACAGAGTTAATAACAATAGATGAATACTGCGTTAATTATTCCGTAGACCCTTCTTTTATTACCGCTTTAGAAGAGTCGGGATTAATTGTGCTGAAAGTAATTGAAGAAAAGAAGTTTATACACTTTGCCCAGCTGGTAGAAATGGAACGCTTTATCCATTTTCATTATGACCTGAATATTAACATGGAAGGTATCGATGTGATTATGAACCTGCTGAAGAAAGTAAAACAAATGCAGCAGGAGATTGATGACCTGAAAACCCACATCCATGTATATGAAAACCAGCAAAAGATCCCCTAGAGGCTTTTGCTGGTTTACTAAACTTGCTACGTCATAGGTAGCAGGCTGCTTAAGCGGATGAAACTATCATCAGCATTTGATCACTGTTTCTAAGCAGCAAAACTTATGATGTTTTTTTCTGCGGGCTTCCGTATAATTCTGGGTTAACCGGAAAGGGAATATCATCACCTTTTAAACCGGCAATAATATTGCGGGCTGCCATTTCGGCCATAGCCTTCCTTGTCCCTTCAGTAGCAGACCCAATATGCGGCAATACAGCAACGTTAGGCATCCGGAGCAGCGGGCTGTCGGGTTGCATAGGTTCAGGGTTCGTTACATCAAGTCCTGCTCCCCAGATCATTTTCTGTTCCAACGCACTAACCAGATCTTCTTCGTTGTGGATAGATCCCCTTGCCGTGTTTACAAAGATCGCTCCTGGCTTCATTTGCTTAAATGCTGCAAGGTTAAATTTACCTTCCGTTTCGGGCGTAAGCGCTGTATGTACAGATAATACATCACTCCTTTTAAGCAGCTCTTCAAACGACACCAGCTCGGCACCTAACAGTCTTTCAGCATCCTCGTTATGGCTGCGGTTGGTATACAGAATTTTCATGCCAAAAGCACCTGCACAACGTTTTGCCATTTCGAGTCCGATTTTACCCAAACCGAAAACACCCAGTGTAAGTCCGCTTAAATCTTTACCCAGGTTAGCCGTAGGTTCAAAGAAATCCCATTTACCATCAATAATAGTACGGTTCATGTAAAATGCGTTTCGCGCAGCTGCCATCATCAATAAAAATGCAGTATCGGCAGTTGCTTCACTGAGCACGCCCGGCGTGTTTCCCACCGGAATATTATATATGGTAGCGGTATCAACATCTACGTTGTCATATCCTACAGAATGCAGTGCAATTACCCTCAAATGTTTACAGGATTCCAGGAAGCTTTTATTTAACTGCTGCCCCGCACTAAGCAAGGCCTCGGCATCATCGCATTCGGCAATCAGTTCTTCCTGCGTCAATTTCCTCTTTTCCGTCCACTGTTTTACGGTTAACCCTGCTTCTTCGAGCAGTTTAACACCTGCCGGGTGAATAACCCTGGTTATAAATACTTTCATAAGTTGTTCTATTCTAAACTCTCAACATCTCTCAGCGAACTAATGTTTGCTATCTAACAGTTCAAATATAGAAAATAGCACCAGAAAACAGCCGACAGCGTATCTCTGTTACCCCGCTTATTTCTTGTATTCCGCCAGTAAAATATCCATATCCTCCATTAGCTTTTTCACCTCCTCATCCAAAGTTCCATCGTATGCGCCCCTGATGCGTTTATCTTTATCAACAAGTACCAGGTATCCCTGGTGGATAAAACCACCCGGAGCTTTTTTATCTTCCCCTACACTCACCAGGTAATTACGTTCTGCAAGGGCGTATACCGTATCGCGCTGACCCCATAGAAATTCCCATTGCGTACCTGTAACGCCCAGTTTCTCTGCATAGGTCTTCATCCTCGAAGGGGTATCGTACTTAGCATCGATCGTGTGTGAAGCCAGTTTAACTTCGGGATTATCTTTATACTTCTGGTATACCTTAAGCAAGTTTCTGTGCATTACCGGACAAATAGTGGGGCAAGAGGTAAAAAAGAAATCCGCTACATAGATGGTACCATCAAAATCTTTATTGGTAACCACCGTGCTGTCCTGATTCAAAAAGCTAAAGTTCGGAATACTACGGTAAACTGTGTCCGTACCAACAATTTCCTGCTGTAAATATGGGAGGCGCTGCACAGGTTTAACGCAACTGGTACACGCAATCAGCACGCCCAGGATAAAAATCTGAGTTGTGCCCATTACTTACCAAGCTGAGATAAGTATTGATTAGAAGCCTTTATCTGGCCCTTATAGAGGCTGTCTATGCTGGCTATCTTCAACCGTTCTGCCCTAAAATATTTTGTTGCCTCATCATTCGACTTCCCGGTGATGTCCGGTTCAAATTTATGCATCCAGTCGTTCATTAGCGTCTCTGCATGTTTAAGGCGCTCTATCGAGATCTGCAGTACCACCTTCTCCTTCGCTGTATCTATAGAGGGAACTCTCTTTTTCAGTCCCGGTAAATCTTTTAGTAAAGAGTCTAGTTTCATCTGGTTGGCAATCAGCACGCCATGGTCTTCCATTACTACATCATGGAATTTCATTACTTCGTCTCTTTCAGTTTTATAGTTAACGGCTGGTGTACAAGCTCCGGCAATAGCCGCCACGGCTAGTACGCTCAAAAATCTTTTCATTTGTAAGTAGTTGATCAGTAAATAAAATTATACAGTCATTCCGCTACTGCTTTAAAAAACAGCGGGATTAAATAGTCCGATAAAATTAGCAGCTGATCTGCGGGGGATGAAAGACAGCATTCATTTGCGCAACCGGTATGCCGGTTGTGAGGGGAATACGCAGGTAGACTGCATCAGCCTCAAACTGTTTGAAGCTCAGCGGAACCGTTACTATTGCTTCCTGAAGTTGTAATTTTTGATTTTGGTTTTCCTGTTTCTGCTCTTTTTCCTGTGCCTGTTTTAGTTTCCTGGTCAGGTAGCACTTTCCGTTGCAGTGCAGTTGCGGTTGATTGCGGTTTATGCACAGCTCTTTAACGATATAGCTCTCGTTCATGCCGAAACCAGCAAGCACCAGCAATTGAGACAGGCTTACAGTAACTAAACAAAACAGGAGCAATAAGGCGACCGTGCGTTTTAACATTGCGTATTATCCCCGTAATTTACCCCACCTTAAATAGGTAGCTCCCCAGGAGAAGCCAGCACCAAATGCAGTAAGGAGCATATTATCATTTTCCTTAAAATCGTTTTTATATTCCCACATACACAGTGGAATAGTGGCAGCGGTAGTATTGCCGTAACGCTGGATATTCACCTTCACCTGGCTTTCGGTTAAACCGAGTTTATCGCCAACCGCCTGAATAATTCTCAGGTTGGCCTGGTGCGGGATCAGCCAGTTGATATCTTTTGTTTCCAGTTCGTTTCTTTCCAGTATCTCTGTACAGGTCTGGCTCATTCCTTCAATCGCTGCTTTGAACACAACCCTTCCGTTCTGAGAGATATAGTTCAGTTTCTGGTCTAGCGTATCTACTGTAGAGGGATTAAGTGAACCACCCGCAGTTACAATCAGGTGTTCTTTACCCACACCATCAGTTTTAAATACGTTATCTACTAACCCGATTTCCTCTTCTGTTTGTTCCAGCAATACTGCACCGGCACCATCACCAAAAAGGATACAGGTATTTCTGTCTGCATAATTTACTATAGAACTGTTTGCATCTGCCCCAACTACAATTACATTTTTGTATCTGTTGCTTTCGATAAGGCTGGCACCTAAAGTAAGTGCATAAAGGAAACCACTGCAGGCTGCGTTGGAATCTACACCCCATGCATTTTTAAGTCCCGCTTTCTCACAAACGATACTTGCAGTAGATACCATAATATAATCAGGTGTTGCGGTAGCTACGATTATACATTCTATTTCATTGGGGTCAATCTTACTATCTTCCAAAAGTCTTCTAACCGCCATGGTAGCCAGGTCTGATGTAGCCAGCGTATCATCGTTCAGGATTCTGCGTTCATGGATACCAGTTCTGGAAATTATCCAATCACTATTTGTATCGACCATCTTCTCCAAATCATGATTTGTCAAAATGGTTTCCG
>Ga0247814_10001898_pt1 | contig 11847 bp, 9 predicted proteins | sample UWRJL179409R1_FD_179947 | JGI IMG/M metagenome (GOLD analysis project Ga0247814, IMG submission 179947) | Plant litter microbial communities from Arlington Agricultural Research Station in Wisconsin, United States - UWRJ-L179-409R-1 | ecosystem: Environmental > Terrestrial > Plant litter >...
GGTAAATTTGGCGCGACCTTGCGCGTCTGGAAGCGCCTGGACAATGCCAAGTCGGACAACGACAACATCGACATCGTCGACTTCATGGGCCGTGGCGAATTGCGCATGACGTACAACAACGCCGGCAACGAATTTTCGATGCTGGCGCGACGTAACTTCAGTACCAAGCACGGTGCTTTCCAGGCCGGCTGGGCATTCCCGCTGGCGACCAACCTGAAGGGCTATGTGCACGCGTTCGGGGGCTATGGCCAAAGCCTGATCGACTACAACTACGCGCGTAAGTCGATCGGCGTCGGCGTGCTGATGGATCTGTAACCGGCTAACGCTGCAGAATGAAACAAGGGACCGCTCGCCAGACCGGTCCCTTTCTTTTTATATCGTTTAGCGCATATCGATGTCGCGCGATCCCGGGTCACGCTGGTGCACGAACCGGATCACCGATTCCACCGTCACGGTATCGATGTGCCCGGCCATGCGCCGGTCGAAGGGCTGGTCGTCGAAGGCGACATTGGCCCGGAACATGCGTGCACCCAGGCGCGTGGTGGCAGGAATCTGGAGTGTGATCGGCTGGAAGTTGGCCAGCTTCAGCCAGGCCTGGGCCTGCGCGCGGTCGTTGACCGGGAATTCCGACATGGCCGCAGCCCAGCTCTCGAGCAGCCACTGGTTCGAATTCTGGTACGCGGTCGCGAACGGATACGCGAGCATGTTGTAGCGCGGCGAATGCATGCGCTGCGGCGTTCGCGAGGCCAGCATGGCCGCCAGGCGCTGCTGGACGGCGGGACTCGGCACCACGATGCGCGCTTCGTACGCGTATAAATCCTGGAAAAAGTTACCCAGGCCTTCGTTGAACAGTGCCGATTCTGCGGTACCGCACTGGTTCAGTTCATGCACGACCGACCAGCGTCCCTGCGGATGGTCGCGCCAGGCGTAGGCCATGTGCGAATAGCGCAGGCCGTACTTCGACAAGTCCTGGCCGGCGCGTGCAATCAGCACCACCTGCGCGTCGGATGCTTCCAGCGTCGCGCGCGTGCGCTCGGCCAGTTGCATCGACTGGATAAAAGCGGTCGCGTCGGGCTTGGCCTCGGTGCAGGCGGTGCCGGCCTGCGCCGCGCCAGTGCATAACACGCCGGCCAGCGCCAGCAAGGCGAACAGGCGGCGCATGGTCAGCCTCCCACGCGCGACTGGTGCAGCAAGCCGCGGCCGATTTCATTCGGCACGAAGGCGAGCACCTTGCCGGCCGAGACCAGCAGGTAGCCGGTCGACACGGCCACCAGGCCTACCACCGTACCGACCGCCAGCGAGGCGCCCACGACCACATCGCTGCTCAAGCGCAGCGTGGCGCTGGCCGCCTCCGACGCACCGGCCAGCACCACCATGGTGGCGCCACCGACCACTTCCACGCTCTCGACGATGATGACGCCGGACGCCGCCACGGCCGACAGCGAGCCAAAGACCACCAGGGCCGAGCCGCCGGCGACCAGGCCGGATGCTTCGGACAGGGTGCTCGCACCATGGCTGCCGGCAGCGCCGGCATGGGGGGCTGTACCGCAGGCCAGGCATAACATCAACGCTGGAAGAATCGTTTTCATGATCGTGCTTTCGTGGAGAACGCCGGGTTGGCATCTGCATGATTGGCGAACTTCACGATAGTTCCTAGCTGCGCCGGAAAAGTATCGCGCCACGCTACTTGCGGTAGCACGCCTCACGATGAAACATGGCGCCGCAGCGCTTCGAGCGGCGTGCGCAACTGGGCCGCGCAGCGCTCCAGGTCGTGCCCGTGCAGTGCCAGCGCGCAGGCCAGCTCGTCACGCGGAATGGCGTCACACCGGCGGATCTGCGGATGGCGCGCCAGCAGCTTGTACATGGACGGACGCGATACGCCCAGCCAGCGCGCCGCGCCCAGCACGCGCCAGCGGCTCGCTGCCATCGCATCGAGCACCGCCTCGTCACTGATCCTGTCGAGGCGCTGCCGCCTGGGTTGCGCCGCAGCCGCCGCAGCTTCCATTGGCGCCTGCGGCGCGGATGGCGTCGCGACCAGCGCGTCGAACAAGGCGGCGGCATCGTCCGGCACGGCCAGCAGCAGGCGCCGCACCACCTGGAGCAGCTGGCGCACATTGCCGGGCCAGTCGAAGCGACAGAGGGCGCTGGCCAGGCCGATCGGCAGCGTCGCAGGATCGCGGCCGGCACTGGCCATGACATGCGCAATGAGCAGGCCGATGTCGGGCCGGCGTGCGCGTAGCGGCGGCAGGTGAATGACGAACGCTTCCAGGCGGCGCAACAGCGGCTGGTTGAAGGCGCGCGACTGCAAATCCTGGTCGGTCGCCGCGATCAGGCGCGCCGTGCTGGCCAGGTTGGCACGCGCGCCGAGCGGGCGGTATTCCCCGCTCTCGAGCACGCGCAGCAGCATCGGCTGGATCGCCGCGGGCGTGTCGCCGATCTCGTCGAGGAACAAGGTGCCGCCCCGCGCTTCGGCAAACAAGCCGGGCCGCGCTTCCTGCGCGCCGGTGTACGCGCCTTTTTCAGCGCCGAACAGGTCGGCCGCTGCCAGCGATTCATTCAACGCCGCCATGTTCACCGCCACCCAGGGGCGGCCGCGCCGGTCGCTGGCAGCATGGATGGCGCGCGCGGCAACTTCCTTGCCGCTGCCGGTTTCACCGAGCAGCAAGACCGGCAGCGCGGTGCCGGCAACCTGGCGCACCAGCTCACGCAGGCCGATGGCGCCGTCGCTGACCCCGAGGATGGGGCTGCCGCAACCGGCCTGCGGCAAACCCAGCATCCAGTGCAGGCATACCAGGACCGTGGCGCCCAGCTCCAGCACGACGCCGCGCGCCACCTGGCCCGGCGTCAATTGCATGCTTCCTTCCAGCAGGACGCCGTCCACCACCACGGTCATGCGGCTGGCCGGCGCGGTCAGCGTGACGGCGTCGGCGGCGCTGCGTTCCAGCAACAGGGGCGCGCGCGCGATGCATGCGCTGGCCAACACCACCTGGCTCGCATCGAGGCAATAAAAAAGCGGCACGTGGCGGCCCAGGGCCAGCGTCCCTGCACCCAGCGGACCGATCGCCTGCGCGCCGATGTGGCTGCGTGCCGGATGCCACAGGATCGTCAGGCCGAGGATGCGCGTGGACGCGTGCTGCGGCATGGCACACGGGGACGTGCGGGTGTGATCCTGGTCTTCCATGGCGAGACTCCCGGGCCGGCATGCGCGGCGCATGGAGGGGCATGTGCCGCGCATCGCTACGGTCGCAGCAAGTGCCACCGCTGTCAATTGCCCTTGAATTGACATGGCAATGACTGGGCGTTGACAGGCTGGCGCATTGCCTTTCCGGGCACAGCACTGCGCCGGCCATGGCATGAAACTTGATATGAATATGACAGGCGTCAAGCTGATTGCGCCGATAGATCAACACCGTCCTGGAGCGCCGGGCCCATTTTCCGGCCTGCCTATCCCGTTTCAACTGCCTGTCCGTCCCAACCAACGAGGAGATTTACCATGAGCGACGCGAGCCTGTACCGCCAGGTTTACGAACAAATTGTCAGTGGCATGCAACTGGACGGCGTACCGTTCCAGTTGATCGGCACGCCCAAGGATTTTGCATTTGCCACGGCGCCGACCGGGCAAATGAATCCGGGCGCCTACCAGGTCATTTCCGGCATGCCGCAATGGTCGCCGGTCGGAAACTATTCCTCGCGCGATGCGCAATTTTTCAACGCTGTGAACGCCGTTTTCGGCCACGTCACGTTCAAGGTCAGCCCGGAGATGCAGGCCGATCAACAGGCCCTGCAAAACCAGTGCACCCAGCGCAACAACGATGTGGTGCAGGCCAACAGCGACATGAACCAGGCCTACCTGTCGTCGAAACAGAACGGCGGCGTGATCTTTGCGGCCCGCTATCCGGACATCAATGCGTGGCTCAGCAATGCACCGGAGGCAGCTGCCTACATCAGCGCCATCAACAATGCCACTGCGGCCTACAAACGTGCGCTCGATTTGAAGCTGGAACTGGAAAGCGCAGCCATGCCGGCCGAACTGCAAAACGCCATCAACCTGATGAAAATGCCGACCGGCGATCCGGCATCGAGGGCAGCGCCGATCGGCTGGATCAAGGTCCCCGACGCCACAGGCATCCTGCGCTTCCAGCCCGAGTTCAAGATCGATACCACCGGCGGCGACTGGCGCGCGGCCCTGTCCCAAGGCACGCAGGGTGCGTTCGCGGTCAGCCTCAGTTCATCGGACCAGAGCGCCGATTTCAAGAAGTCGTGGGCCGGCGGCTCGGCCGGAATCCAGACACCGTTCTGGGGCGTCAGCGGTGGCGGCGGCTGGGAAAAATCGGATATCTTCAACCAGGATTCGAGCATCGCCGTCAAGGTGATGGTGCAGTCGAGCACCCGGGTCAAGGTCAATCCGGGCGACTGGTACGACGGCGGTTTCATGTCGGAACTGGCCAAAAGCACGCAGGGCCCGACCGGCCAGGGCTACACCATCGTGGCGCCGTGGGTTGCCAAGGGCGGCCAGGGTTCGTCGTCGCTGTTCGGGCAGTACGGCATTGCCGGCACGCGCGTGGCCGAACTGGTGCTGGCCTACAAACCGTCGTTCGAGATCACCATGTCGGCCAATACGTACCAGCAGAACAAGCAGAAATTCGAAGCGAGCGGCGGCCTGCGCATCGGGCCCTTCACCTTCGGCGGCTCGGGCGGGCACGAGTCGGAATTTAGAAAAAGCACCGCCAAGATGAATACGTTCAGCGGCGGCAGCACTTCGGAGAACCCGCAGATCATCGGCGTGATCGTGGGCTTCCCCGGCACCGACGCCGCGTGATCGCCAACTGCTGTTTGCCTTGATCATTGCGCCGGCAGCGTCGCTGCCGGCGTTTCCCGTTGCAGAAAGCGACCGCCATGACGTCACCCGAGATTCCCAGCAAAGTCATCGCCAGCGTGAGCGCGGCAATCGCCGAGGCCCTGGCGCCGGCGCCGCCGCCACCGTCACCGTCGCCGCCACGGGGCGGCCCGAAAGGCGGGCCGCTGCTCCCGCGCTCCCTGCCGCCCATCCGCCTGCCCACTTCCAGCACGCTGGCTGTCCAGATGCTCATGCCGATGGCGCCGTGGGACTGGCCCACAGCGACGATCGGATCGATTCCCTACGCGCAGTTCGTCCTGTCCGACGCCGTGCCGGCATCGGCTGTGCCAGGCGTGGCATATGAGCCGACCGGCGCGAGCTTCAGCGGCAATTACACGATGTTCCTGAACCTGCTCGCAGCACGGCAATTCCCGGCGCCGGCGGTCCTCGATGCAGCCCTCGCCATGACGGCGCAGCCGCCCTCCACGCCGACGATGATGACCGCCCCGGATGGCTGGGTGGCGTCGCCCGACAGCGCCGGCATTACCCGCTGGCGCCCGGCCTACGGCGTGAACCTCACGCCAGCCGCCTGGCTCACGCAGGTGGCGGCCAGCAAGGGCAGCGAAGTGACGCTGACGCTGCCCATCAACGACGAAAAGGCGCTGGCCGTCACCGATCCGGCCGGGCAGACCAGTGTGCTGTCGCTGGCCGGCGAGGCCGACTACGCACAGATCACGGCAGCGGCGCTGGCCCAGGTGACGGTGACGCCCGGGCGCTGGTTCCAGGACGCCCTGCTGCGGCTGGGACGGAACGGGCCCTGGCTGCCGGGCCTGGCGCCCGGCGCGCCGTACGGCGGCATGCTGAGCGCGCGCGTGAGTGGATTGATCGTGGCTTATAACCCGGTATTGCGCATCGTCGGGCCGGACCCGGTCCACAGCGTCACCGGTGCAGCGCTGTCTGCTGCGCAATCGGTGCAGATTGCCGGCTTCACGTTTCCGGCACCGGTGCAGCAGCAGGACACAGCCACGCCGGCGCCCGTTTATGGCGCCCGCTCGGCCGGGACCTGGATCGTGGGCGTGACCGTGGAGGCGTTCCCGTAGCGCAGCGCCTGCAATTGTGCGGCGCTGCCATTGAACCGGTTCAGGTCGATCGGTGCGGGGATCCCCGCGACCTTGCCCTGTCCCGAGTATTGCCAGAATGCGAAGCCGTTGGCGCCGGCCGGCAGCGCCGGTTGCGCAGCGTCGGTGTAATGCGCGATCCACAGCGGGTCGGCGACAAAGGTGCTGAACGTGCCGACATGACGGTCCCAGAAACTGGCGCTGGCATAGAGCAACGGCGCGCATTGCAGCTTCCCGCCCACGATATCGAGCCATAGCCGGATTGCCTGCGCATAGGCGGCGTCTGGCATGCTGGGCGCCAGCGCTTCGATGTCGAGTGCCGGCGCCAGGTCGCCCGCGGGGCTGGCCAGCTGCAAAAAATGCTGCGCCTGCGCGGCCGGATCATGATCCGGATGGAACAGGTGATACGCCCCGCGCAGCATGCCTTGCGCTTTGATGGCGGCAAAATTTTCGGCAAAACGTGGATCGGTGCTGCAGCCTTCCGAGGCCTTGACGTAGACAAAGGCCGGTGCGGTGTCGCGGGCGACGCGGCCCCAGTCGATTGCGCCGCTGTAGTGGGAAACGTCGAGGCCTTGCAGGTAGGTCGTCATGATGGCGTGCTCCATGGTGAGGCCGTGCGGCGGCGGGCGGGTGCCCGCCGCGAGGGCGGTGCGGAACGTTGCAGCGCGCGGATGGCCGCGGCCACCGCGCGCATCGATGCGGGCCGGCGGGCCGGATCGCTGGCGGTCATGGTGCGTACCAGGGCAACGACGGCGGCAGCGCTGGCGCCGGGCCATGGCCAGCTGTCCGGCGCGTTCTGCAGCAGCGCCGCTGCCAGCGCCAGGTCGTGCAAACCGGCAAACGGATGCCGTCCCGCCAGCATTTCATAGAGCACCACGCCCAGCGCGTAGATATCGCAGGCCGGCCGCAGCGGATGGCCGAGCAGCCGTTCCGGCGCCATGTAGGCCACCGTGCCGCGCACCTCGGAAGGTCCGCTGGCCGGTGTGGCGTACAGGCGTGCCACGCCGAAGTCGACGATGCGCACCTTGCCGCTACGTTCCTGCAGCAGGTTCGCCGGCGTCAGGTCGCCGTGGACCAGCCCCGCATCGTGCGACTGCGCCATCGCGTCGGCCACCTGCACCGCGATGCGCAATGCGGCGTCCGGCCCGATGCCGCTGCCGTGCCGGCGCAGCAGGGCGTGCACGGTCTGCCCCCGCACCAGTTCCATCACCAGCGTGCGGTCGCTGCCGCTGCCGGCCAGCGCCAGCACGCGCACGAAAGCCCCGTGACGCAGCAGGGCTGCGCAGCGCGCTTCGAGCAGCAAAGTATCCTGCGCCTGTGCCGCGCCCTGGCGCAAACGCTTCACGGCGACTTTGCGGCCGGCGCGCCGGTCCCACGCTTCGAAGACGCAGCCAAAGCCGCCTTCGCCGAGCTGGCGTCCAATGGCGTAGCGGCTGCTGGCGTCAAGGCATGTCATCGACGAATGGGCGGCGTGGGCGGCCGGAAGTGCGGGCCTGGGCGAACTATTTGACGGGAGTGCCGACCAATAGTCAAATCGTGGCGGGTCGCCAGGACGATTTCCTGCAGTGGCCAGCCATGCACGGCAATGCGCCAGGGTGTACTCTCGGTATGCATTGCGCCAGCACGGCCCGGCGCCTGGTACGGATGGAGAATCGCGTGGCTGGGCTAGAATGGACCGCGTAGTCTCACTATTCCGATCCACTCTCGCACGGAGGACAACATGAAAAAACAATGGATGAATGCAGCCCTGGTGGCCGCAGCCTGTATCGGCGGCAGCGCCATGGCCGCCGAAGGCACCGCGACACTGAACCTGCTGACCGAAGCGGGCAACGGTAAGGCGGTCGGCACCGTCGCCATCACCGAGACGAAATACGGCCTGGTGTTCACGCCGGCGCTGACGGGCCTCACGCCTGGCCTGCATGGCTTCCACGTGCACGACAAGGGCAGTTGCGCACCGGCGCCGCTCGATGGCAAAACGGTACCGGGCCAGGCCGCGGGCGGCCACTACGATCCTGATGGCGCCAAGAAGCATGGCTTGCCGTGGGGCGAAGGGCACAAGGGCGACTTGCCAGGGCTGGTGGTCGACGCCAGCGGCAATGCGTCCAACCCGGTGCTGGCGCCGCGCCTGAAACTGGCCGACGTCAAGGGCCGCGCGCTGATGGTGCATGCGGGTGGCGACAATCATGCGGATCACCCGGCGCCGCTGGGTGGTGGCGGGGCGCGGATGGCGTGTGGCGTGATTCAGTAAATCGTTTATATAAATCAGAATGGCGGAGTCTCAGGAATCGAACCCTCCGAGATATCCGCCATTTTTTTTGACGTCATCCTGGCGCAGGCGAGGACCCATGGCATGCGTGTAACAATGCGGACGTCAACAGTCCCGCAAACGTGTTATGGGTCCCGGCCTTCGCCGGGATGACGGTTTTTAGTATGGCGAAGTAGCACAAGATAGCTGCTTACTTCTTCTCTTCCCGCACCTGCCCGAACGGGTCGCCCTTCACCCACTTCGGCATCGCCGCGGCATTCGCCACGCGCTGGCCCAAATTTAACGTGAACTGCGCCTGCTGCACCATCCCCGCCATGTTCCAGCTTGGATCGTATTCATCCGTCACCTGGTGGTATTTTGGCGCGTACGTCTTTTGCATGGCGTCGGATTGCGCCTTGTCGCCCAGCCAGTCACGCCCGCCGCCAATGGAAAACGCCGGAATGCCCGATTTTGCAAAACTGAAGTGGTCGCTGCGGAAGTAGCCACCCGACAGGTCCGGCTTGGCGTCGGCGATGCGCATGCCCATCGCCTTGGCGGTGGCCGCTGCCATGGCGCCCAGTTCGGTGCGTTCGCTGCCCGGCGTGCTGATGTCGCGGGTGGGGCCGACGAAGTTCAGGCTGTCCAAATTCAGGTTGGCCGCGGTTTTCGCCGCCGGCCACAGCGGTTTTGCGGCGTACGCCGCGCTGCCCAGCAGGCCTTGTTCTTCGGCGGCCACCCACAGGAACATCTGGGTGCGCCTGGCCGGTGCGCGCGATGCTTCCTGCGCCATCGCCAGCAGGGCGGCCGTACCGGACGCGTTGTCGACGGCGCCGTTATAAATCGTGTCGCCGGAGGTGCCCTGTTTGCCGAGGTGGTCCCAGTGCGCGCTGTAGATCACGGCTTCGCTTTTCAGTTTCGGGTCGGTACCGGGGATGATGCCGGCCACGTTGTACTGGTCGACCGTGCGCACCACGGCGCGCGCTTCGCCTTTGACTTTGGCGTTGAGCGCCACCGGCTTGAAGGACTTGTCTTCGGCTGCCGTGCGCAGCTGGTCCAGGTCCTGGCCGCCGGCCTTGAACAGGGCGCGCGCGGTGGCGTCGTTCATCCAGCCTTGCATGCCTGTTCCCAGGTCGGCGTCGGCCAACTGAAAACGCTCGGCCATCCAGCTGTTCTGCACCACGCTCCAGCCATACGAGGCGGATGCATCGGTGTGGATCAGCAGCACGCCGGCCGCACCCATGCGCGCGGCCTGCTCGAATTTGTAAGTCCAGCGGCCATAGTAGGTCAGGCCCTTGCCGTTGAAACGGTTCGGTTCTTCCGCGGTCGGCTGCGGGTCGTTGACCAGCATGACCAGCACCTTGCCTTTGAGGTCGGCGCCCTTGTAGTCGTCCCAGCCGCCTTGTTCCGGCGCCTGGATGCCGTAGCCGACGAATACCAGTTGCGCGTCCATGGTGTGGTTGGCCTGGGCATCGCCCGGCGCCCATACCCAGTCCTTGCCGAACGTGGCGGGCAAGGCGGCGCCGGCCGCTTCCAGTACCACGCTGCTGTCCTGCGGCGCGGCCTTGATGCCGGCGATTTTCACGAGCTGGCGAAAGCTGGTGCCATTGGCCGGTTGCAGGCCGGCGGCCAGCGCCTGCGATTCAAGATACGCGACGGTGAGGTCGCCGCCGCGCTGGCCGGTGCCGCGGCCTTCCATCAAATCGGACGACAGGAAGGCGATATGGGCGCGCAGCGGCGCTTCGTGGACAGTCGGCGTGGCGGCAAAGGCGGGAAACGCCATCGCCAGGCTGGCGGCGACGGTAGTGAACTTCATTTTCATGGAGACCTGGTTGCAGAGAGTTGATCGAATGGCGCCCGGTCATCTTATCTGAAAAGGAGGGTGTCCGAGGCCATCGTCATGCCCGTCAGCGGTGTCAGGGAAGGCGTGAGCGACGCTGGCCGTACCGGTGTCGCCAGCGTGGGCAAACCCGGTATTTTCTCCTGTACGCGCACCGAGAAATTTTCGCTGCCGCCTTTCATGTCGAGCACAAAGTGCAAGGGCTGGTCTTCCATCCCGTACAGCGACAGCGCCCAGTGGCGCGTTCTGTTATCGGTAAGCTGGCGCCCGTTGACGGTGGTGCGGACCGGTATCGCGCGCTCGATCCACACATCGATATTCGGCGCGCGGTTCTTCGACTGCAGCGTGAACGCCACCTGGCGCCCGCTCGTGTCATCGTCTTTCAGCACGGCGATGTGGGGAAAGGCGAGGGCAGTCTTCGGCGCGGGCGCGTACCACATCGGCCGGCTGCCATGGCCGAACACCTCGCTCAACACATGCGGCCCGGTGGCGTTCGCAAATACCTGGCGGGTCCAGGCATCGAGCGGCACCGGTGGCAGCAGCCAGTAGGAGCGCCAGGTCACCATGTCCTGGTAATACACCAGCTGGTTCACTGCCGGCGCTGGCGCCTGAAACGGCGTGGCGCTGCCGGCTACGGCGACGCAGCCCAGGGACGCGAGCATCAGCGCGCGCACCACGTAGCGCCGCGCCACCGCCGCCAGCAACGTAAGCGCGCCGCCCAGTAGCAGGGCGAGCAGCACCAGCGGCACATTCATGCGCGCCAGCGACATCACCGCAAACGCTTCGCGGATCGCGGGCGCCAGCAGCAGGATGGCCGGCGCGGCGCCCGCCAGCAGGACCCATACGCCACTTGCCCGGACCCGGCGCCAGTACAAGGCGCCCAGCGCGGCGAGCGACGCGAACAGCGGCCACACCACCGCGTAGCTGGCGCCCGGCAGCCAGGCACTGAGCGCCAGCAGGCCGAGCGCCATGCCCAGCGCCGCACCGAGGGCTGCCGCCTCCGGGCCGATTGCCCGTTGCAGGAGCCGCTGCAGGTAAATGAAGACGGCGCTGCAGAACGCCGCGCAGGCCAGCTGGTACCACCATTCCCGTGCGCTGAAGCCCTGCCAGAGCGGGTGGTAGCCATCGTGTATCGGCAGCCATTCCCAGGCCGCGTAAGCTGCATAGGCCATCGCTCCGGAGATGAGCGCATAGCCGCAGGCGCCTTTCAACAGCGCGGCGGCGCTCACGCCGCTGCGCTGGATGCCGAGGCAGGCCACGCCGAACAGCAGCAGGCAGGCCAGGCGCGTGAACGGCCAGACGGCGTCGTGCGAATAATGCACCACGCCGGCATACGGCAGCGTGAAATATACCTGGCCGGCGGCGCCTGCCTCGATGCCATTGCTGGCGAAGTGGCGCGTCAATGCCAGCATGGTGTCGCCTTCGTGCTGCAGCATCGATTGGTCGAGCCGGTCGACCGTATCGCGATTGCCCTGCGGTCCCGTAAAACCTTCGACATTGGCGAACTGCAGCAGCGGCACCTTCAAGTCCGCCAGGGGGCCGACGGGCACGGCGTGCGGCATCGACGGATACAGTGCGCGCGCCAGCGACGAGCCGCGCGCGCGCGGCGCATGCGCAGCCCAGCCGTCGATGGCGGCGCCGTCCGCGCCCGCGCTGTCATACAGGACCAGCGGGCCACGGTTGCCGGCGTTATCGAATTTCAGCACCATGCCCACTTGCCTGGCCCACGGGTGGTGCTCGACGAACGCCTGCGCACCCAGGCCGTGCTGCTGCTGGGCGTCGGCGAACAGCACGATGACGTCCTGCGCCA
>Ga0247814_10001900_pt1 | contig 11831 bp, 11 predicted proteins | sample UWRJL179409R1_FD_179947 | JGI IMG/M metagenome (GOLD analysis project Ga0247814, IMG submission 179947) | Plant litter microbial communities from Arlington Agricultural Research Station in Wisconsin, United States - UWRJ-L179-409R-1 | ecosystem: Environmental > Terrestrial > Plant litter >...
AATCATCGATGCAAAAAAACGCTACAGCGCCGGCGTCCTGAAATACGCGCAAATGGGTTACTGGGACGGTGACTACGTGCCGCAGGCCACCGATGTGCTGGCGCTGTTTCGCATCACGCCGCAGGAGGGCGTGGACCCGATCGAGGCCGCCGCCGCGGTGGCGGGCGAATCGTCGACGGCCACCTGGACCGTCGTCTGGACCGACCGCCTCACCGCCTGCGACCGCTACCGCGCCAAGGCCTACCGGGTCGACCCGGTGCCCAACAACCCCGGCCAGTACTTCTGCTGGGTCGCATACGACCTGTCCCTGTTCGAAGAAGGCTCGATCGCCAACGTCACCGCATCGATCATCGGCAACGTCTTCAGCTTCAAGCCCTTGAAGGCAGCGCGCCTGGAAGACATGCAGTTCCCGGTCGCGTATATGAAAACTTTTCCTGGTCCGCCGACCGGCATCATCGTCGAGCGCGAACGGCTCGACAAATTCGGCCGTCCACTCCTGGGCGCGACCACGAAGCCGAAGCTGGGGCTGTCGGGCCGCAACTATGGGCGCGTCGTCTACGAAGGGCTCAAGGGCGGACTGGACTTCATGAAGGACGACGAGAACATCAACTCGCAACCGTTCATGCACTGGCGCGACCGGTTTCTGTTCGTGATGGAAGCCGTGCAGCGCGCCAGCGCCGCCAGCGGCGAAGTCAAGGGCCACTACCTGAACGTCACGGCCGGCACGATGGAAGAGATGTATCGCCGCGCCACGTTTGCGCAAGAACTGGGTTCGGTCGTGATCATGATCGACCTGGTCGTGGGCTGGACTGCCATCCAGTCAATGTCGCACTGGTGCCGCCAGCACGACATGGTGCTGCACATGCACCGCGCCGGCCACGGCACCTACACGCGCCAGAAAAACCATGGCGTGTCGTTCCGGGTGATCGCCAAGTGGCTGCGCATGTGCGGCGTCGACCACCTGCACGCCGGCACCGCCGTCGGCAAGCTCGAAGGCGACCCGATGACGGTGCAGGGCTACTACAACGTCTGCCGCGATACGCACACCAAAGCCGACCTGCCGCGCGGGATCTTTTTCGACCAGGACTGGGGCAGCCTGCGCAAGGTGATGCCGGTCGCCTCGGGCGGCATCCACGCCGGCCAGATGCACCAGCTGCTAGACCTGTTCGGCGACGACGTCGTGCTGCAGTTCGGCGGCGGCACGATCGGCCATCCGCAAGGCATTCAGGCCGGCGCCACGGCCAACCGGGTCGCCCTGGAAGCGATGGTCCTGGCGCGCAACGAAGGGCGCGACATTGCCAATGAGGGCCCGCAGATCCTGCAGGACGCGGCGCGCTGGTGCTCCCCTTTGAAAGCGGCGCTCGATACCTGGGGCGACATCTCGTTCAACTACACCGCCACGGACACATCGGATTTCACGCCGACCGCGTCCGTGTCCTGAGGAGCACCATCATGCGCATTACCCAAGGCACCTTCTCCTTCCTGCCCGACCTGACCGACGCGCAGATCGTCAAACAGGTCGATTACTGCCTCGACCGGGGCTGGGCGCTGGCCATCGAGTACACGGACGATCCCCACCCGCGCAACACGTACTGGGAAATGTTCGGCCCGCCCATGTTCGACCTGCGCGACGCGGCCGGCATCCTGCGCGAACTGGGCGCGTGCCGCGCCACCTGGCCGCGCCACTACATCCGCCTGACCGCGTTCGATTCCACGGCGGGCACCGAGTCGATCGTCCTGTCGATCATCGTCAACCGCCCGCCCCACGAACCGGGCTTCCGGCTGGTGCGCACCGAGGAGGCCGGACGCACGGTCCGGTACCGCATCGAGAGCTATGCGGTGCAGGCGCAGCCCGAAGGCGCGCGGTATCAATAAGGAGCGCCCGTCATGGACCAGACCAATCCCTTCGCTACCGCGCTGCTCGACGCCGGCATCACGGACCTGCTCGCGCAACTGGACCGCGAGTTGATCGGCCTCGCGCCGGTCAAGCAGCGCATCCGCGACATCGCCGCCCTGCTGCTGGTCGACAAACTGCGCGCCGAACGTGGCTTTGCCGCCGGCGCGCCCAGCCTGCACATGAGCTTTACGGGCAACCCGGGCACCGGCAAGACCACCGTCGCGCAGCGCATGGCGGCCATCCTGCACCAGCTGGGCTACGTGCGGCGCGGCCACCTGGTCGCCGTCACGCGCGACGACCTGGTGGGCCAGTACATCGGCCACACGGCCCCGAAGACGCGCGAGGTGCTCAAGAAAGCCATGGGCGGCGTCCTGTTCATCGACGAAGCATACTATTTATACCGGCCCGAAAATGAGCGCGACTATGGCCAGGAAGCCATCGAAATCCTGTTGCAGGTCATGGAGAACCAGCGCGAGGACCTGGTCGTCATCCTGGCCGGCTACCAGGACCGGATGGCCACGTTCTTCGCCTCGAACCCCGGCATGTCGTCGCGCATCGCGCACCATATCGACTTCCCCGACTACGGCGTCGATGAACTGGCCGCCATCGCCGGCCTGATGTTGGACACCATGCATTACCGCTTCGACGACGAAGCCGCGCGGGTGTTCACCGACTACCTGGCGCGGCGCATGGCGCAGCCCCATTTTGCCAACGCGCGCAGCGTCCGGAATGCGCTCGACCGCGCCCGCCTGCGCCACGCATCGCGCCTGGTCGATACACCGGGCGCGCTGCTCGACGCCACCACGCTGACCACCATCAAGGCGCCCGACCTGCTGTCCAGCCGCGTCTTCGCGGTGCAGGAGGAACCAGTATGCTGAGCGCGCTGATTTTCGATGTCGACGGCACGCTCGCCGACACCGAGGACGCGCACCGCCGCGCCTTCAATGCCGCCTTTGACGAAGCGGGCCTGCCCTGGCACTGGCACACCACGCTGTATGCGCGCCTGCTGGACGTTGCGGGCGGCCGGGAACGGCTGCTGCACTATTGGCGCATGGTCGACCCAGGCGGAGCCGGGAGCCGCGCGGCCGCGGACACCATTGCGGCCGTCCACGCCATCAAAACGCGCCGCTACGCCGCATTGGCGGGCAGCCTCCCGCTGCGCCCCGGCGTAGCAAGCCTGATCGCCGAAGCCCGTGCGGCCGGCATCGCGCTGGCGCTTGCCACCACGACGACCCCGGCCAACGTCGACGCGCTGCTGCGCGCAGCGCTGGGCGCCAATTGGCGCCTGCTCTTTGCCGCCGTGTGCGACGGCGCGACACCCGGCGCCAAGAAACCCGCGCCGGACGTCTATATCACCACGCTGGCCGCGCTTGGCGTGCGCCCGGCAGCGTGCCTGGCCATCGAAGACTCCGCCAACGGTTTGCAGGCAGCCCGCGCCGCCGGCATCCCCACCATCGTCACGCCGACGGCGTACACGCGCGGCCAGCCGTTCGATGCTGCGCTCGCCGTGCTGGCGCAGCCGGGCGACCTGGCCACCCTGCGCCGCTGGCACGCCCACCCTCTTTCACAGGTAGCCTGACATGCAAACGATCCGTATCGCTCCTTCGATCCTGTCCGCCGATTTCGCCCGCCTGGGCGAGGAGGTGCGCGCCCTGGAAGCGGCCGGCGCCGACCTGGTGCACGTCGACGTGATGGACAACCACTACGTCCCGAATCTCACCATCGGCCCGCTGGTGTGCGCGGCCATCCGCCCGCACGTGACGATTCCGCTCGACGTGCACCTGATGGTCGAACCGGTCGACGCGCTCATTCCCCTGTTCGCCAAAGCGGGCGCGAACATCATCACCTTCCACCCCGAGGCGAGCCGCCACGTCGACCGCACGCTGGGGCTGATCCGCGAACATGGCTGCAAGGCCGGCCTGGCGCTCAATCCGGCCACGCCGCTGTCCGTCCTGGACCACGTCATGGACCAGCTCGACCTGGTCCTGTTGATGAGCGTGAACCCGGGCTTCGGCGGCCAGAAGTTCATCCCGTCCACGCTGGCCAAGCTGGCGGCGGCGCGCCAGCGCATCGGAGACTACCCCACGTGGCTGCAGGTCGATGGCGGCGTCACCGTCGAGAACATCGGCGCCATCCGGGCCGCCGGGGCCGATACCTTCGTCGCCGGCAGCGCCGTGTTCGGCGCGCCCGACGCCGACCGGGGCTACCGCACCATCCTGAAGCGCCTGCGCACTGCATAACCCACCCTGGAGAACACCATGACCCTGACCCAGTTCCTGATCGAAGAGCGGCGCCGCTTTCCCCACGCCAGCGGCGAGTTCAACAGCCTGATACTCGATGTGGCCGTGACCTGCAAGGCCATCGCCCGCCAGGTTGCGTGCGGCTGCCTGGCGCAGCGCTCCGCGATGCCGTCCTGTACGCAGGGCGGCAAGTACACGCTGGTGTTCGAGCCGCTCGACGGCGCCGACAACCTCGACCTCAACGTCCCGGTGGGCAGCATTTTTTCGGTGCTGCGCGGCGGTATGGAACAAGTCGCCGCCGGTTACGCCATGTACGGCCCGGCCACGCTGTTCGTGCTCACGGTCGGCAACGGCGTCAACGGCTTTACCCTCGATGGCAACCTGGGCGAATTCATGCTGACCCACCCCGGCATGCAGGTCCCGCCCGACACCTGCGAATGCGCCATCGATGCCGGCAACAGCCGGTTCTGGGAAGGCCCCGTGAAACGGTATGTCGACGAATGCCTGGCCGGCCGCGCCGGCGCGCGCGGCAAGGATTTCAGCCTGCGCTGGATCGCGTCGCTGGTCGCCGAAACGCACCGCATCCTGCTGCGCGGCGGCGTGTTCCTGTCCCCGCGCGACTGCCAGACCGGGCACCTGCTGCAGGAAGCGCGCCCGATCGGTTTCCTGGTCGAGCAGGCCGGCGGGCGCGCCAGCACGGGGCGCCAGCCGCTGCTGGCCGTGCCGCCGGCGCAGCAGCAGCGCGTCGGCCTCGTGTTCGGCTCGCGCCATGAAGTCGAGCGCATCGAGCGCTATCACGGCGACCCCAGGCCGGTCGAGCTGCACAACCCGCTGTTCAACGACCATGGCCTGTTCCGCATGCCAGCCTGACCAGGAGAGCGACATGAGCGAACGCCATCCCATCATTGCCATCACCGGTTCATCGGGTGCGGGCACGACCTCCGTCACGCGCACGTTCGAGGCCATTTTCCGGCGCGAGAAGATCGCCTCCGTCATCATCGAAGGCGACAGTTTCCACCGCTACGACCGCCAGCAGATGAAAGACAAGCTGGCCGCCGCCGAGCAGGCCGGCGACATGCGCTTTTCCCATTTTGGGCCGGACACCAATTTGTTCGCCGAACTGGCAGGCCTGTTCGAACAGTACGCGCGCAGCGGTACCGGCACCCACCGCAAATACCTGCACGACCCGCAGGAAGCGGCGCCGTACGACCAGGCCCCCGGCACCTTCACGCCGTGGGAAGCGCTGCCTGCCGGGACCGACCTGCTGTTTTACGAAGGCCTGCACGGCGGCGTCGTGTGCGAGGGCATCGATGTCGCGCAATACCCGGACCTGCTGATCGGCGTGGTCCCGGTCATCAACCTGGAATGGATCCAGAAGCTGTGGCGCGACAAGGCGAAACGGGGCTACTCGACCGAGGCGGTGACGGACACCATCCTGCGCCGCATGCCCGATTACGTGAACCATATCTGCCCGCAGTTTTCCCGCACCCATGTCAACTTCCAGCGCGTGCCGTGCGTCGACACCTCGAACCCCTTCATCGCCCGCGAGATCCCGGCGCCCGATGAAAGCATGGTCGTGATCCGCTTCGCCGACCCGAAAGGCATCGACTTCCCCTACCTGCTGAACATGGTGCCGGACGCGTTCATGTCGCGCGCGAACACCATCGTGGTCCCGGGCGGGAAGATGGAACTGGCCATGCAGCTCATTTTTACGCCCTTCATCCTGCGCATGATGGCACGCCGCCAGCGCGCCCTCGACAACTGACCCAAGGACCTGCCATGAATGCTCCCGACACCCTTGCAAGCCACCCCGCCGATGCGCTGCGCTTCCTCGCTGCGGACGCGGTCGAGCAGGCTAATTCCGGCCATCCCGGCGCGCCATTGGGCATGGCCGACATGGCCAGCGTGCTGTGGCGGCGCCATCTGCGCCACAATCCGCGCGACCCGGCCTGGCTGAACCGCGACCGTTTCGTGCTGTCGAACGGCCATGCGTCGATGCTGCTGTATGCGCTGCTGCACCTGACCGGCTACGACCTGCCTGCGCACGAGCTGCGCCAGTTTCGCCAGCTGCATGCGCGCACGCCGGGCCATCCGGAAACCGGCCTGACACCCGGCGTCGAAACCACCACCGGCCCGCTGGGCCAGGGACTGGCCAACGCGGTCGGCATGGCGCTGGCCGAATCCATGCTGGCAGCGGCATTCAACCGCCCTGGCCACACGATCATCGACCACCGCACCTGGTGCTTTGTGGGCGACGGCTGCCTGATGGAAGGCATCAGCCACGAAGCGTGCTCGCTGGCCGGCACCCTGGGGCTGGCAAAGCTGACCGTGCTGTATGACGACAACGGCATCTCGATCGACGGCGATGTGAAGGGCTGGTTCACGGACGACACCCCGGCCCGGTTCAGGGCGTATGGCTGGCACGTGATCGCCGATGTCGATGGCCACGACGACGCCGCCATCGACCGGGCAATCGTGCTGGCCACGCAGGGCGACCGGCCCACGCTGATCTGCTGCAAAACCAATATCGGCCACGGCGCACCGACCAAGGCGGGCGGCCACGATGTGCACGGCGCCCCGCTCGGCGCCACTGAAATCGCGGCCATGCGCCTGCACCGCAGCTGGCACGCAGAACCCTTCATGGTGCCGGCGCAGGTGCAGGCGAGCTGGGATGCGCGGGCGGCGGGCAGCGCCAGCCAGGCCGCGTGGCAGGCGCAGTTCGACGCGTACCGTACCGCGTTCCCGGAACTGGCCGCGGAACTGCTGCGCCGCACGGCCGGTGCGCTGCCCGATGGCCTGGCACGCGTGGACACGCCTGCGCTGGACCAGAAAATCGCCACCCGAAAAGCCTCGCAGATCGTCCTGGAACAGCTCGGCGCCGTGGTACCCGAACTGTTCGGCGGCTCGGCCGACCTGACTGCGTCGAACCTCACCCGCGTCAAGTCATCCCGGCCCGTGCAGCGGGATGGCAGCGGCAATTACCTCAGCTACGGCGTGCGCGAATTCGGCATGGCGGCGATCATGAACGGCGTCGCGCTCCATGGCGGCTTCATCCCGTACGGCGGCACGTTCCTGACCTTCTCCGACTATTCCCGCAACGCGATCCGCATGGCGGCGTTGATGGGCCAGCGCGTGATCCACGTGCTGACCCACGACTCGATCGGCCTGGGCGAAGACGGCCCGACGCACCAGCCGGTCGAACACCTGGCCAGCCTGCGCATCATTCCGAACAACCGCCTCTGGCGCCCCTGCGACGGGGCCGAGACCGCCGCCGCCTGGCACGCCGCCCTGGCGCGCGCGGACGGCCCCACCTGCCTCGTGCTGTCGCGCCAGGCGCTGGCGCCGGTGCCGCGCACCGCCGCCCAGGTCGATGCGATTGCGCGCGGCGGCTATGTGCTGGTCGATTGCGCAGCGCCGCAGGTGGTCCTGATTGCGACCGGCTCGGAAGTGGAGATCGCCGTGGCCGCGGCGCGCACATTGCCTGCGGCGCGGGTCGTGTCGCTGCCCTGCGTCGAACTCTTCGCTGCGCAGGACCGCGCCTACCGCGATACCGTACTCCCGCCGGGCGTGCCGCGGGTCAGCATCGAAGCGGGCGTGACGTGGTTCTGGCGCGCCCTGGTGGGCGACCAGGGCGCCGCGATCGGCATCGACAGTTTTGGCGCATCGGCGCCGGCGGAGCAGCTGTATGAACACTTCGGCATCACGGCCGCGCGCGTGGCCGCGTGTGCGCGGGAGCTGACATGAGCGCGGTGCTGGTCGACCTGGACGGCACCCTGGTCGACAGCGCGCCCGACATTGCCGCTGCCGTCAACGCCATGCTGGCCGACCTGGGCGCACCGGCGCTGCCGCTGGCGACCATCGTTGGCTTCATTGGCAACGGCTTGCCCACGCTGGTGCAACGGGTGCTGGCGGCCAGCGCCATCACCGCCCGTCAGGACGGAGTAGCCTTGTTCGAGCGCCACTACACCGCCACCAACGGCCGCCTGAGCCGCGTGTTTCCCGGTGTGCGGGAGGGGCTGGCGATGCTGTGCGCAGCCGGCCATCGGCTCGCCTGCGTGACCAACAAGCCGCACCATGCGACGGCCGCGCTGCTGGCGCAAACCGGCCTCGCGCCGTGGTTCGCTGCCGTGGTCAGCGGCGATACGACACCCTGGCTGAAACCGCATCCGGCGCCGCTGCTTCACGCCTGTACGCTCCTCCATACCGATGCGCTGCACGCGGTCCTGGTGGGCGACTCGCATGTCGACGTCGCCGCGGCGCGGGCGGCCGGCATGCCCGTGTACCTGGTGCGGTACGGCTATCCCGGCGCGGGCAGCCTGCAGGGCGCCACATTCATCGATGCGCTGACCGAGCTGCCGGCGCTGCTGGCCCCTCAGAACGTCATCGGCACCAGCGTGCCGCACAGCGCACCGTCATAGCCGGCCAGGTCGGCTATCGTCGCCTTGAAGGCCACGCTGGCCATGACGTCCTGCGCGGCCCGCACCATCGGCGCCTGCAGCGCGTCCAGGCGGCAGGCCAGGAAATACTGTTCGCGGATGACGGGAATGAAGTCGAGCTGGAAGCGGCGCGCGGCCGTTTCGACGCCAAAACCAGCATCGGCCATGCCGCTGGCGACAAAGGCTGCCACGGCCGCGTGCGTGAATTCGGCGCTGTCGTAGCCGGTGATCATGGCGGTGTCGATGCCGGCGCTGGCCAGCAGCAGGTCGAGCAGCACGCGCGTGCCGGAGCCGTGCTGGCGATTGACGAAGCGCAGCGCCGGCTGCGCCAGGTCGGCCAGCCCGGCCACCTGTTTCGGGTTGCCCTTGGCGACAAAGATGCCTTGCGTGCGATACGCCAGGTGCAGCAGGGCATGCTGCTTCGGGTTGAGCCAGCGCGTGTAGTTGCGCGCTGCGGCCGCGCTGAACGGGCCGACCGGAATGTGGAATCCGGCCAAATCGCATTCGCCACGCGCCAGCGCCGCCACCGCTTCCATGCTGCCGCGGTAGTTGACGTCCACGGTGATTTCCTGCTCGGTTAGTTGCATTACCAGCGCAGCGACGGCGAACCCGTGCGACGCCGTGATGCGCAGCGTTTGCGGCGCCGGGTTGGGCAGCACGCTGGCCAGTTCCTGCTGCAGTTCGGAGGCCAGGCTGTCGAGCAGCGGCGTGAGGCGCGCGGCAATGCGGCGGTCGGCCCACAGCAGTTTTTCGGCCAGCGGCGACAGTACCGTCCCGCTGCCGCGCACTTTCAACACGAGCTCGGCGCCGAACTGCGCGCTGAAGTCCCGCAACAATCCCCAGGCATGGCGATACGAGTAGCCGCAGGCTGTGGCCGCCTTGGTGATGCTGCCGAATTTATCGATGCCGGCCAGCAGCGCCAGCAAGGCGGGCAAGGCCGTGGCTGCACCGTCGGCGCCGCGCAGCGTCCAGTTGGGCTGGATGTCGACTTTCATCCTTATGCAATCCTGTTCATATTGAATCCGTTTTTATTGGGTGCTACTGTGAATAAAAAAACGATTTATCTGATTTATATATGTTTTACGGAACATATTCAAGACGATATAAAAAGGAGACAAGATGACCCCAAGCATATCCGCTGTCCAGGTCGGCGCCATCCTGGCCAACCGCATCGACGGCCCCGACCAGTTGCTACCCACACTGCATGCGATTCAAGATGCAGTCGGTTTCATTCCGCCCGACACGGTGCCGGCCATCGCCCAGGCGTTCAACCTGTCGCGCGCCGAAGTGCATGGCGTGCTGACCTTCTATCACCACTTCCGCAGCACGCCGCCGGCGCGCCACATGGTGCAACTGTGCCGCGCCGAAGCGTGCCAGAGCATGGGCGCCGACGCCCTGCTCGGCCATGCCGAACGCGCACTGGGCTGCAGCCTGCACGGCCACAGCGCCGACGGCAGCTTCGGGCTGGAACCGGTCTACTGCCTCGGCCTGTGCGCATCGGCGCCGGCCATGATGGTGGGTGACGCCGTCCATGCGCGGGTCAGCCCGGCGCGCTTCGACCGCATCATTGCGCATCTCGGGGAGCTGGCATGAGCATCACCATTTTCGTGCCGCGCGACGCCGCCGCGCTGGCCCTCGGCGCCGACGACGTCGCCGCTGCCATCGCGCTGGAAGCGGCGCAGCGCCAGCTCGACGTCACCATCGTGCGCAACGGTACCCGCGGCATGCTGTGGCTCGAACCACTGGTGGAAGTGGCCACGCCGGAAGGGCGCATCGGCTTCGGCCAGGTCGACGCGCCCGACGTCGCGTCGCTGTTCGATGCCGGCTTTCAACGCCACCACGCACTGGCGCTGGGCCTGGTCGAGGAGATCCCGTACCTGGCGCGCCAGGACCGGCTGACCTTCGCCCGCGCCGGCGTCACCGACCCGCTGTCACTGGCCGACTACGAGGCGCACGACGGCTACCGCGGCCTGCGCCGGGCGCTGGCCATGACGCCGGCCGACATCGTCGCCACCGTCACGGCCTCGGGCCTGCGCGGGCGCGGCGGCGCCGCCTTCCCCACCGGAATCAAGTGGAACACGGTGCTGCGCGCGCCGGGCGTGCAGAAATACATCGTCTGCAATGCCGACGAAGGCGATTCCGGCACCTTCGCCGACCGCATCGTCATGGAAGCCGATCCGTACATGCTGATCGAAGGGATGACGATTGCCGGCCTGGCCGTGAACGCCACGCGCGGCTACATCTATGTGCGCAGCGAGTATCCGCATGCGATCGCCATGTTGAATGCCGCCATCGCGCAGGCCGAACTAAACGGGTACCTGGGTGCGAACGTGCTCGGCTCCGGCCGCACGTTTTACCTGGAAGTCCGGAAAGGCGCCGGCGCCTATATCTGCGGCGAAGAGACGGCGCTGCTGGAAAGCCTGGAGGGAAAACGCGGCATCGTGCGCGCCAAGCCGCCGCTGCCTGCGCTCGCGGGCCTGTTCGGCCAGCCGACGGTCATCAACAACGTGCTGTCGCTGGCGGCCGTGCCGCTCATCCTCGACAAGGGCGCCCAGTTTTATCAGGACTTCGGCATGGGCCGCTCGCGCGGCACGCTGGCCGTCCAGCTGGCCGGCAACATCAAGCAGGGCGGGTTGATCGAGCTGGCCTTTGGCGTCACGCTGCGCGAAATCCTGTACGACTTTGGCGGCGGCAGCGCGTCCGGGCGCCCCATCAAGGCGGTGCAGGTGGGCGGCCCGCTCGGCGCTTATCTGCCGGCATCGGAATGGGATACGCCGCTCGACTACGAAGCGTTCGCCGCGCTGTGGGCAGTGCTGGGCCACGGCGGCATCGTGGTCCATGACGACACCGCCGACATGGCGAAACTGGCGCGCTATGCGATGGAATTTTGCGCCATCGAATCGTGCGGCAAATGCACGCCGTGCCGCATCGGTTCGACGCGCGGCGTCGAAGTCATCGACAAGATCCGCAATGGCGGCGGCGTCCAGCAAGTCATCCTGCTGCGCGACCTGTGCGACACCATGCTGCTCGGGTCGCTCTGTGCGATGGGCGGCATGACGCCGTACCCCGTGCTGTCGGCCCTGAACCACTTCCCGCAAGATTTCGGCGATGTCCCGCAGTCAGTCAATACGCAGCGCGCCGCCTAGGAGAACACCATGATTGAAACGATCCTCAGCCGCGACCTCGGCACCCCCATCAGCCTGGCCACCGAATTCGTCACGCTGACCATCGACGGCAGCGCCGTCACCGTCCCGGTGG
>Ga0247814_10001902_pt1 | contig 11822 bp, 15 predicted proteins | sample UWRJL179409R1_FD_179947 | JGI IMG/M metagenome (GOLD analysis project Ga0247814, IMG submission 179947) | Plant litter microbial communities from Arlington Agricultural Research Station in Wisconsin, United States - UWRJ-L179-409R-1 | ecosystem: Environmental > Terrestrial > Plant litter >...
AATGCTTGGTTTTTCCATCTTTAACATTAATTTAACTCTATAATGATGAATAATACCAACAAATATACCAAATATTATGGAAACAAAAACATGTTGGTATTTATCATCATTATCCCTTAATTCAGGTATTAAAGTTAACAAATACCAACATTATAAAATTAATTTATAAAGTTGAACCTAAATAAACACTATCTCCCTAGACCTTAGTACTAGCATTGATGAAATGCATATAAAAATGAAGCTCGACATCAGTCGGTAAGAAGGATATGTCCACATCAAACCCCAAAGAACCCCTGAGACCGACATCAACTAAATAGTAGGCCCTGCCTGTGGATGCATCCCAAATCAAGCAACCAGCACGATCCGTGTTTTGGCTATCTCTCGACTGGGGATAATCCAACCAACTAAATGTACAAGTGGCATCCGCGTTCCGCACCACACGACCGCAATTTGGTCCCTGGATAGGTCCAACACTATAACAAAGTGCAGCGTAATCTAATTTAATTCGTTCCGACAAGGGCTTTTCTGATTCGCCAGCGATCTTTTCCTGTACTAAAAACGCATTGGGGTAGTTATAGTGATAAGCAGTAGTCATGGCCGACTGCTGCCTTGCCTTACGTTTAAAGCCTGATTCAATGAGTCCCCCATGAGTCATTAAAAATCTAGAAAGCAACCCAAAGCGAAATTGCTGTTCAAGCTGATCGGAAGACTCCCTTTTATTGGACCCCCTACTGATGCCAGTAATTACATTCTGCCCCCTTATCTTTTTCCCAACAACGGCACCGACCTTGTTTACTACCGTACCCAAGATCCCATTTTTAATAATTCCCATGACTACAAGTTCAAATTACCTGCATAAACACCATTGGAAGCGTCCGTTCTATCCGAAGAGATGAAGGAGATGAAAGTGTGCATATTCTTGCTAAGCATCGGAGCGCTTACCGGTAAAATACAGGAACCTGCAGTTCTGAATGGGCCATAAAGTAAACTTAAAACCTTTTTTGATTGGGGGAAATAGGCCAGTAACATCACCTGATCCGTAGACTCTGACCAAGGCATCTTGGGGTCAACATGCCATTTAAATTCGATACCTGTTGGCACCGGTTGAATGGAAACCTGTTCTGGAATCACCAGATTACCTTTACTGAGCACCATCTTTTCAAAATCCAGCACAATTTTAGAACCAGCAACTTTCCATCCATTGCGCTTAAGCTCTGAGGTGACCATGTTATAAGCTATCCTGTTCTCCCTCCGCGCAATTGCTTTGTAGCCAACCGTAGCAAATTCCAGGATCTTAGAAATAAACTTACTTACGACTGCCATTTTTGCCTGATCGACCAATTGGTTTTCACTGGAGCCCTTTTTCCGTAGTCCCTTTATACGACAAACCGTTTTTCCCATACGCTGGTAATAGATAACACCACCAACTTCGCCATTTGGCTCGCCATGCAAGCCATTTTTCACAATTCCCATATCTGCTATTTTTAATTTATTTTAAAATAATTATACAATATATAAATAATTAAACAGCATAATTATATAAATGTTTTATAATAAGTTAATATCTATTAACCAGGAATTCCTAGTACGTTGGGAAAGTATACGGAATCTGTAGGGGGTACATTCGGTATATGTTCGATTCCTCTTCGATCCTTCTTCGATCCCTCTTCGATCCTTCTTCGATACGAGACGTATAGATAGCGTTTAGGATACGAATGGAATACGATGTGAAAACGTTTGTGTGCTGTAGCCAGTCCGAACGTACCTAAATTACACTGTGAACGTATTAAAAGCAAATACAAAACTTAATCCGACTAGTACGAATTAACCTCCCTTTACCGATTCTAACTAAAAGAAGTACAAGTACTTAAATCTGCAAAGATCTATGCTTGGTTACATTGAGATACCTATCGATTCGTCTTTTGTTTTGCTGTTGCAGCAAACTTGGATACAAGTTCATTAAAATATTGACTAGCAACATCACTAAGGCAAACAGGTAATAGCCATATAGGAGTTTGATGAGGACGAATATCCCCATGAAGACAAATGCGAATAGGTGATTGAGTTCTGCAGTGGTCATTTCTGATCTATATTCGCCAAGTTCAGTCACCGATATTCTTTTTTTGATTGATAGTTTGGGATTAAAAAACTTGAAGAAGCTATGCATGATGAGCCATTTGAACTGTTCTAAACCAAGCAGCTTGTTTATTTTCTCATTCTTTATAAAATTTAAGTTGGATAGCCTGCTCTGTTTGAAGTCAGTTTTTGAAAGTAAGGCACTGATGATCATACCGACAATCCAGGAAACAAAAGCGACAGCAAGGCTGAATGAGAAATACTTAATCATCATATTATGATGGTTTATTGAGTTAATGGATGTTAAATATATTTAATTTGGCAAAGGCAAATACTATCTTCAACGGATAAAATTATGCAAATGCTTAAATCCATACGTTTCTTTGGCGTGCTACTTCTACTGGCCAGGCCAATTTTACTAACTGCTCAATCTAACATTACTTCGGTTGTAAACAGCCTAAACAAAGTCATCAGGCCGATAGAAACCCTAAAAGCAGATAGCAGTTTTACAGACATCAATTTTTTAAGAGAAAGTTTAAAGGACAAGGAACTGATTGCATTAGGCGAAGTCAGCCATGGTACGCTAGAGGTTTTCGATTACAAGGACAGACTTGTCAGATTTATGGTGACAGAATTAGGTTACCGGTCTCTAGCTTTTGAAGCAGATTTTATAGCGATTGAAAACATTGATCACTTCATTACAGGTAAAGCTGATAGCATTATCTATCTGGCTGGAACAGCGATCATGCAGAGTAATACGCCGATGATTCAATGGCTAAGAAGTTACAATAAAGGAAAGTCTGACTCGGATATGGTTCATATTTATGGGTTGGAAGTTCGAAATTATACAAACATCATTAAGAACTTGCTGAAGGTGGTTCCTGATATGGAGCTCGCGGATAGACAATTATTTGAATCTATTCTTGATCGACCATTTAACAGCAATTTGACTAAGCCGGACATTAAAAGATTGAACTCCACCATTAACAGATTGCAAAAGCTAAACTTATCAGACTTGAACATGAAGTATATTGAGCTCTTATCGCAATTTGTGAATGAAGTTTCTCAAGGTTCAAGGGCTTCCAGAGATGTGGCGATGGCTAATAATGCGACATGGATAAAGGATCGGACTAGAGATCACAGGCTAATTCTTTGGCTGCATAACGGGCACGTGGCAAAGACTCAGCTCTACGATTACCTCCCGATGGGATACCATCTCGATAAGAAATACGGACCAAAGTACTATGTTATTGCCAGTGATTTTAACTCAGGGAAGGCGCGGGTTAGTATCTTTGTTGCTAAAAATAAGCCGATGCTTCCTTTTCAGCCCTATTATTTCCCAGAGGCAGGCTCAGAAAAATGGTATGAGTATTTCTTTAGTAAGACTCAATATAAAAACTTCATTTTAGACTTGAAAAATGCCTCCGATGATCCGCTCTTAGCTGATTTTGTAAAACAGCCGAGAAACATGAGAATAGTCGGTTCGTCTCAAATTCCAGATACAAAAAAGCTATCTCTGTCAGATAATTTCGATATGATTGTTTATTTCGACAAAACCAATAGCCTCTAAGGCTATTGGAATACTTCTTTTTTGGGAGAGAGTCCAATCAGCTTCCTCCATTCAGGGATTAGCGAAACATTGATGATATACCTCAGCATGAAGATGCCTTGCTTCCACTTCTGCTCACTGAACATAGCCAGCATATCTTTTAAAGCGTTTGGCTGGTGCATCCAACTGGTGTTAAATAGCGTTTCTTGTCCGACTTTTGAAAATCTGTTCAGCATCGATTTTTCAAAGTGAGCAATTGCAGTGCTGGAGTCTGTAAATTCGTCACTGGTTAGCGCCTCGCTTAACTGTAAGGCATCCAGCATGGCCATGTTGACGCCTTCCCCGGCGAAGGGTGGCATCCAATGGGCTGCATCTCCTAGTAAAGTTAGGTTAGGTTTTGACTCCCAGTGTTGATCCAGAGGCATACAATATTGAGGCCTTGGTATAAATAAGGTGCTTTCCTGAGAGAAAAGTTCCGACCATACCGCATCCCAACCTTTGAATTCTTCTTTGAACCAAGCGAGGACTTGTGTATGATCTTTGAAGTCGATACCACTTTGTTCTACCCAATGCTCATTTGATTTAAAACTAACCGAGAAACCAAAACTGCCATTGCCTTTAGAACTCACGATCAATGTCTGCTCATTCCCGAATGCGAAGATCTTCCCAGCTTTAAGGAGGGTATGAACAGTAGGGGCAGTTTTCTCTGCATCTTCTATGGAACCTTCCAACATGGTTATGCCAGTCCAGTACGGCTTAATATCGGTTAGAAAAGGTCTGATCTTAGAATTCGCACCATCTGCGCCGATGACAAGATCAGCAGTTGAGATCGTGTCATTGTAAAAGTATATTTTCCATTGATGATCAAGCGGCTCAATAGCCGTGATGTGACTGTTCCAGATGACGGTATCTGGCAAAAGCGAATTCAATAAGATGTCACGAAGTGGCCCCCTGTCTATCTCCGGCCTGTGATGTTTGTCTCCAAATTTCTCTTCGCGTTTTTGAGCGTGCTGATCGGCATGAATGTTTGCATGTTGGTCCATCACCCTGACGAGCTCAGCGCCTGGTCTATAGTTTGCTTTGAACTGTTCCATGAGGCCGGCTTTAGCCAAAGCTGCCAAACCTGATTCTGTATGCAAGTCTAACGCACCACCCTGGAGCCTTGCTTGTCGATTTATGTCTCGCTCATAAATTTTTACATCCGCCCCTTTTAATTGCAATAGTCTTGCAAGCGTTAAGCCTCCTGGGCCACCGCCAATAATTGCGATCTTTTTGTTTTTAATAACCATAGCTACTGTCGTTATGTTGACAGTACAAAACTATTTCTTCGGAAGGGCTGATAATAGTATAAATCGGTCGTTTTCATTTTTGGACAACTCTTTGGGTGCTACTCCAGAAAACTTCCTGATCTCTTTTATGAAATGTGTTTGATCGCTAAAGTTCTGTTCTGGAAAGAATCTTCCTTCTTTGATTTGCTGGAGCGAAGCTCTGAAGCGCAAAATATTACAGAAAGCCTTTAGAGACATGCCGAACTGTGCGTTGAAATATCTGCCGATTTGCCTGCTGCTCCAGCAGACTTTTGTCGATAGTTCGTTTACAGATAGGGACCCTTCGGAGGCATACATTAAGTCGAACAGGTTTTTCTTTCTGCTGTCGATCCCTGGTTTGATCTGGGCAATCATCGCTTGTGTTACTTTGGCAACGAAGCTATCGAAATCATGAAGGTCATCAATGGTGACTCCCCAAAAATGATTGGGCAACTGCTTTCCAGTGTTTAATACTGAGGCCATTTTTAAGTCCAGCAGATACTCGATGGCTAATAGTTTGAAGCTAATAGCAAACATAATTGCATTGGCAGGAATCTGTGCCTGGTCTGGTCTGGTATCCAATCCTCTCAAGGTGGCATGAAACACTTGATCTGTTCCGCTAAAAAAGATAATATCGAACCTACCGTCTGGAAGAACTGTAATCTCCTTCGGAATAGCAGAGTGATTCCGAATCATCCAGATGCTTTCGACAAAGTCCGAAAGTTCCGTTACGGGTTTGATCGACTTCAGTTCGAGGTTATCGTTTGCCATTAATTAATGTCTTTTTATGCCCATGTAAATTAATCAAAATTGCTGAAATCGGGAGGTGTAACATTTGGCTTATGCTCGTATCTTAACACACAAACAACGGAAATTTACTGCTAAGATGCACGATTTTGATAGCCTTTATAAGACTTATTCTCCGCAAATTTTCAGGGTATGCATGGGGTACGTGAATGACCATGATCGGGCGAAGGATTTGGTACAGGAAACTTTCATCGCGGTATGGCGCAATCTTGCTGGGTTTAGAAATGAGTCAAAAGTGAGTACCTGGATCTATAGAATTGCCACGAACCATTGTCTACGGGCTTTGGAAAAGGAAAAGCGCATTACAAAGGTTGATATGCCTGAAAACCTCGCAGCCATAGATGATGAATCTCCTGAGGAGAAACTAGCCTTTCTTTACAGCGCCATTGCGGGGCTTCCAGAAATGGAAAGAATTATCATTTCCCTTGAACTGGAAGGGTTGCCTCAGATTCAGATTGCGGAAATCACCGGCTTGACTGCGGTGAATGTTAGGGTTAGAATCCACCGGATAAAGGAAAAACTCGCTGTAAAATTTAAGGAACATGGAAGATTTGATTAAGCACTAGAAAACATGGAAGATTTAAATAATTTAAAAAGCTTGTGGAAATCGGCAAAGCCGGTCGAACTACCCGATGCAGCGGAACTACAACAGGATATTAAAGATTTCCGCGGAACGAAGTTGCGGAACAAAGTGCTTACTGTTACCGTTGCAGTCTTGATCGTTATATTGTCTTTTGCTGCACTGCTCCTGGCCAAAAATCTATGGCTTAGTACTCAGGCTGCCATTCTTTTAAATATGGTTGCATGCATAGTTCTGGCGGCAACTAATTTGCGCTCGATGAATCGATTCATTGGCTTGAAAGACTTCAGCAATGTGGATTTCCTTCATTTTTTACAGCAGACACAGCGGAATCAGATTCGTTACTATAAGCGGACTGAAGTCGCAGGCTTAACCTTGGTGACTGCTTCAACGCTTTTGTTCCCATACCAATTTATTACAGATAGCCTCGCAATGGCGATCGGTATTTATACTGTTGTTGTGGGATGGATTTTGGTGTTGTGGTTTTACATCAGGCCGAGAAGTTTTAGCAAGCATTCTAAAAAACTGAGCGGCGAAATTGGACGCTTTGAAAGTATCATTCAACAAGCACTATAAGAACATGAAAACGGATTCGATTAAACGTTATGCGATGTTTATGATCTGCGTAGGCTTACTTTTTACGGCGACTTCTGCTCTATGGAATCATTTTCGCCCTATGGCTGATGGGGCAACTGGATTTCTTGCAGGTATTGGTATTGGGCTTGAGTTGCTGGGGCTAATTGCGATTACGAATACAGGAAGAGGCATAATTTGAATTAGATTTCAATGATTAATTCGGCTGAATAGCCGTTATGTTTTTCATTTAGGTATCCATGCGGATTACAGATGACCTCTGTCTGATCTATTTGATACCTCACAGGCGTATGAATATGGCCGTGAATCCAATAGAGAGGCTGATATTGTTTGATGAACAATTCAAGATCAGAAGCGTAAGCAGCAGTTATTGGATCACTCTTGTACTGATTTGGCACTGACTTTAGGCTCGGCGCATGATGCGTGACAACGACATTTTTTAAGCCATTCGATTCTTCTAAGCTGTTTCTCAGCCACGCTATTGATTGTTGGTGGATCCTGAAGGTGTCAATGCTCCTCAGTTTCGAATAAGAAGGATCGACACGAATCTTTTTGTAATCATTCATACTGGCCTGAGAAATTATGCCGTATTCCATCGGACTTCCAAACAAAGAGAAGTCCGTCCATAGCGTTGCGCCATGAAATCTTATTCCTTCGAAATCCACGCTACTGTTCTCTAAAACATTCACGTTTGAACCTGCTGCTGTTGCGATGATCTTGCGGAGTGTATTTGGATAGGAACCATCATAATACTCATGATTTCCCAAAATGTAGATCACTGGTTTGTGAGGAATATACCTCTTGACCCATTCGATGCCTTTTATGCCAAGGTTGGTATCCCCGGCTAAAACAACGAGATCTGCACTGTCGAAGTTCAAATTCGAGACTCCAAACTCCTGATGTAGGTCACTGATAATTTGAATCTTCATGGTTTTGGCAATATGGTAAATTGCTATTAAAACCCGAAGCTTCTTGATAAACTATATAGGAAGCATTTTGAAGTGCGTTCTCAAATATTGACGTCTTAAAGTGAAATACAATAAACCTGCGAAAGTATTGAAGAAGATCAGGCCGAATGTCCACATCACCTTTTCTGGTCCTGTAACACGACTTGACGAAAAGATTTCGATAGCGATCAATATGGTATAAATTATGGTCGAGATCAATGCGATTGGCCATAGAAAGCCAACATTCGAGCTTAGGTGCAATATTTTAAAGGCCGCAAAGGCAAGCGAACTAACCAAGGAGATACCGAATGAAATTTTGATGAGCAGGTCTTTGTTCATGAGCGTTATATTTTACATGAAGTTACATAAATAGCATTTCTTTTGCAAAGGCATTTTTGTGGAAAACAAAAAAGCCCCCTTTTGCAGGAGGCTTCGTGATATCTTTCGGTTGAAATTATTCAACTACCAACGTACCTTTCATCATGGTATAGTGACCAGGAAAAGAACAAATGAAGGTGTAAGTACCTTTTTCAGCGATAGTAAAAGTGATCGTATCTTCTTCGCCACCACCCAAGAGTTTAGTGTGAGCAAGAATGGAACCTTCTTCAGATTTAGGGATGTACTGGTTGTCTTTAGCTTCTAAAGCTTTTGCTGCGAAAGCATCAACATCAGTTCCTTGCTTCAAGATCACTACGTTGTGACCCATTGCAGTGATAGGAAATTTACCAGTGTGTTTTAAAGTCAATTTAATAGGCTGACCAGCGGTAGCTTTCAACTCTGTTAAATTGTATTTCATTTGATCATTAGCCTCTAAGTTCAACACAGTTTCTGTTTTAGGTGCTTCAGTTATGATCGCTGTATCAGCTGCAGAAACAGTTGTTGAATCTGTAGTTGTAGTTGCTTTAGGCTCACCGCTACATGATGCAAGTGATGCTGCAGCGAAAAGGAATGAAAGGATTTTGAAAGATGTTTTCATATGTTTTTGATATAGTTAAGGTGTCTTACGACGTTTACTGGCGCCAAATCTAGGTATTTTTGTTTTGGATTCCTGAGAAATGTGGGATTGTTTCTAAACCAAGTAGACAGGCATGAATGTAGAAAGTGTGCGGATGAAGGGACTCGAACCCCCACAGAGCAACACGCTATTGACCTGCTTTAGTATTTGTATAACCTAATATAGGCTTTATTTTTTAATACCAAGTACTGTAGGCGGGTAGCCAAAATACTTTTTAAATGCAAAAGAGAAATGGGAAAGGTTTTCAAACCCAGTTTCCAGATATACCTCGATTGGCTTCCTTCCTAGTTTTTCCAAGTGATGGTGTGCAAGGGTTAGCCTTTTCTCTACAAGCCATTTCTGGGGCGTGTTATTAAATGCTTTCTTGAAGTCACGTTTAAAAGTAGTCAGGCTTCGCCCAGTCATCATTCCAAACTTTTCCATGTTCATATTGAACATATAGTTCCGTTCCATAAAATCAACTATATTAATTTTCTCCAATTGGGAGAAATCAGCTAATACGTTGTCTATGTTTGGATCAAGCGCCCTTAAAATGGTGATTGCCTCTTCAATCTTCACCGTTATAATTTTCTCAGGGAGTTCGCTTTCCAAGTCATAATACGGAATCAATGAGGCAAAAAAGCTTTCCAGCATTGGGTGTTTTTCGTAGGTTTTGACCTGATAGTTGGCCACGCCAGTGAATTGCGGTGGGTTAATTGCGTAAAATTCTTTCAGTCTCTCTGGCCTGAAGAATATAATGATGGCTTTGTATGGCAATCCATCCTTTGGATTTTTGATCAAAGTTGACAATTGGTTCGCCGGAAAAAGAAGCGTATCTCCGGGGCCGAAAAGGTAAGAACGGTCAGCCTGTACCACCTTCATCTCTCCGGAAATGATCCTGGCAAAAGAATGATGCTCCATAGCGATGTCATCCTTGAAATACTTCTCCTCTATGCAGGACAACAGGATTTCAGCATACTTACTTTGTTCTTTTCCAGACATATTGATTAAAATATAAATCTACGCAATTAAAGGATTGACAAGCGACTATCTCGATACAAACAGTTGCGCTTTAGCTGTTAAAAACAGCGCCGGTTAACTTCTCTGAAAGGGTCCAAAGTTTTTTAGCCGACTCTTCCTCAAGGGCATAAGGCATCACATTTTTCATCAGACCTGTGTCGACTGTGTCCTTTGGTGTTAAATCATCGAGTACGGCGATGTCATTGTCCTCACAATACACACCACCGATGCCATTTAGTGTTGGGCTGGTGGCACACCAAACCGTGGTAGCGGCACCCTGAGCGATAGATTTCAATCCTTTTGATGGGTCATTGATCACCTTTCCATTGTCGTCAAACACCCCATAGGCTACCAGATCTTCATGCGGTACATTTCTACCCAATTCACTTTCAGATATGATACCAGGATGTAGTGAAAATGAACGTACGCCAAACTCTTTACCTCTGCTATCCAGCTCCATTGAAAAAAGAATGCTGGCGGTTTTGGATTGCCCATAGGCAGAGAACGATTCGAACTCTCGCTGAAGAAAATTATGATCTTCAAATATGAAGGGCGAAAAGTGATGCCCCCAAGATGAAACGTTGATTACCCGTGCCGCTCCATCCAGAACCAATGCTTTCCAGAGTCTTGCGGTTAATTGGAAATGGCCCAAATAGTTCGTAGAGAGTTGAGATTCGTATCCACGACCATCGCGTTGCAAGGGAACCCACATGATCCCTGCATTGTTAATTAACAAATGCAAAGGCCTGTTAGACGCCAGGAACTTCTCCGCGAATGCATCGATGGACTCTGGATCCATTAAATCCATTGGTTCGACTTCTACATTTGAGATCCCCATCAGGCTCTTTTTTGCTTTCTCTATATTCCTTGCTGGCACGATAACCGATGCACCTGCGGACACCAAGGCCTTTACGGTTTCGAGTCCGATGCCTGCATAACCACCTGTCACGATGGCCGTTTTCCCTTTGAGGTTTATTCCCTCGATCACCTCCCGAGCAGATGATGCTGCATCAAAGCCAGAACCTATCGGCTTTTGCAGTGCGCCGTAATAATTATCGGTCTCCATCTTTCAGCTTAACCTTTATGTACGAGCTCTAATTCATAGCCATCTGGGTCAAGTACCCATGCAGCGTAATATCCAAGATAATATTCCGGAAAAATCCTTGGAGCGTGCATCGTTTGCGCTCCGGCTTCCATGGCTGCTTTGTAGAATGTATCCACCTGTTTCTGACCTTCGGCCACAAATCCAATGTGCACCCCAGTCGGGTTAGACTTGCCCTCTTTCAACCAAAAAAATATAGTAGTGCCATCTCCGAAACCCTTAAGGTCAGGATGGCCGTCGTGGCCTTCAAAATCCATCGCCATTGTGACTCCAAGTGGTGCAAATGCGGTTGTGTAAAAGGCGACTGAGCGCTCGAAACTACTTACTGTTAATATGATATGATCTAGCATAATTGGTTTGTTATTTAGTCAAAGGTAGACCGTATGATGACTAGCGGCTTTGTTTTAAAGTCTTATTTTGCTTTGCTGAGCGGGCCGTTTCTGGATATGCAAGGAATATTGTATAGTTAGTCATTTGCAACTTGTGTAATCGTGCAGGTAAGATCTTTAAGATTTGTATTTTAGCAACAGATGGTTCAATGTCTTACCTTTGAGAAATGATGCAGCACGGTGAACTGAAGGCGCCTGATATTCTAAGCAATATGATTTCAGACTTCTGGTATCTTGAGCAGGAATTCGGTGAGATGCCTTCTGCATTCGAGGTACTACCGGATGGGCATGCGGAAATTATCTTTCATTTTGGGAGTAGCAACGGCAATAGCAACGGCAATAGCTCTGGCAGTAGTCCTGGCAGTAGCAGTATCAATAGCAGCAGCTTAAGCAGAATGAAAGACGGGAAGCTTGAGCCGCTCCCCTCTCCTTTCATCGTTGGTTTGCTGGGTCATAC
>Ga0247814_10001903_pt1 | contig 11816 bp, 12 predicted proteins | sample UWRJL179409R1_FD_179947 | JGI IMG/M metagenome (GOLD analysis project Ga0247814, IMG submission 179947) | Plant litter microbial communities from Arlington Agricultural Research Station in Wisconsin, United States - UWRJ-L179-409R-1 | ecosystem: Environmental > Terrestrial > Plant litter >...
CTCACCAAGGCTAAAAGATCCTTGTCACCGGTTTTATTGTATACCCATAAAGCAAGCTCCATATTGTCACCAGCCCTAGATTTGCCCCAGCTATCTAAAGGACTTTTATCTAGATTGGCCAGTTGATACTTAAAATATCTGGATAAGAATGGAATGACTCTTTTATCGTTAGTCGCCTCATAGTAACTTTGAGCTGCATACATGAAAGGCATTCTTGGCCACCAATCATTCATTTTCGCCGGACCGAAAAGCCCGCTTTCCTGCTGGTGATCCAATGTATAATCGATCCATTTTTTGGCTTTCGCTTTTAAGGATACATCATCTAACGTATAGGCAAGGGCTACCAAACCTTTGACATAGTATGGTACCTTTTCCCAACTATTCCCATCACCTCCAAGCCAGTCTGATTTCGCGCCAAGGTTCTCCTTTTCTGGATAAAGTTCTTCTGCATGACCAGTAAAGCCATCCCTTTGCAACTCTAATTGCTTAAGTAACCAGCCCTTAGCTTTTATACTTCCTAGCGGAAGCTGCACATAAACATCTTGCTTAAGCGGGGCCTTATTGAAGTCGTACGTGTTAGATTGCGTTTGCTGTGCCGATGCAGTAGTAGCTCCTAGAAGGATGCTGGAAGCAATTAGAATGGAGGTAATTCTCATATTTATTGGTTAGAAAGTACATTTAGCAGCTTGTCCAGATCATCCTCTGAATTGAAAAAATGAAATGCCAATCTAATACCGTTGCCTCTGGGATAACAAATAATGTCTGCCGCAATTAGTTGCTGGTATTTTTCAGTGCTCAATGCAAGGTTAAATATAGTAGAATGTTCTTTTCTATTGGCAACAAAATCGCTGATCAAACCTTTTTCTGCAAAAGCAGCTCTTGCTTTCTCACTTAACGCATTAGTTTTCTCAGTGATAAAATCCATCCCAAGTTCCTCAAAGTAGAGAATTGACTGCTTCAGCGTACCAAAATTGAGGGTGTCCATGTGGCCTGGTTCAAAGAATACAGAAAGTAAACTTTTGCTTTGCATGAATGGCTCTTTTGGAGCGGGCCTGTTTCTGGCTGAAGAGAAAAGACTGGATGCAATACCATCTTTTAACATCATAAAGCCGTTTCCATAACCTGCAAGCATCCATTTGTAACCACTTCCCATTAGCACGTCGAAACCAGAAGCTTCAAAGTCAACCGCCGCAGTACCGCAAAATTGAGTGCCATCTGCAATGATTAGGAGCTCCGGGAAAAGGGATTTCAATTCCTTTACAAAATCTAGGCTCAATTTGATGCCGTTAATGTACTGAACCAAACTAAATGCAAATACCGTCGGCTTATGGACCCTGATGTGATCTACAATTCTTCCTTCCAGTTCATCGCCCATTGGCATATACTCACAAGTATGACCTCTGGTTTCAATAGCATAATTTACAGAAGGATAATCCTCCTGAAGCAGCAAGAAACGCTGTCCGGCCGGAAGGCCTTCTAAAAGTGTATTGAATCCAAAAGAAAAGTTTGGAAGAAGGAAAGTGTTTTCAACTTTTGAATTAAAGAACCGGGCGACTGTCACTTTCACATCCAGCAGGAATGCTGCCTGGGTTAGCCTGAAAAGACTTCCTTGTTCAAAAAATGTCTGATCATGTACAGCGCGCCAGTTTACCTGCTTTTTGGAAAGTATGCCAGAGCTCGCGGTATCTAAATAAGTATATTTTTCTAGAAGGGGAAACTGATCAATAAAAGTCATAATATATCGGGTTTAATACCGATAAAAATAACAAATTTAGTTTCCCCCGGTGATCTTTTATGAAATCAGCTCGCTGACAGAGTCCTTGATGAACAGCTTTTTGAGGTGTTGCTGATACCTTTCAAGGTCATTAACAACGTCTGCATTCTTCTCTACATCATGGAAGTGCATTCCCTCCAACGGCGTCATCCCAGTGAAAGCATTCATTCTATGGAAGCCGAACAAAGCACCATCGTCAACACTTGTTTCATTGAAAAACTCCCCCGGAATTGTAAAAGCAGTAGCAGGTGCATTCCAGGATGAAGTCACCAGGTACTTTCTGCCTTGGAGCATTCCACCTGTACCGTAATTGATTTCGGGATTTGCAGAGGAGCGACCATCGCTTTTATAAATTCCATTTTGATGACCTTCTGTGAATACCACATCAATATATTTTTTCATGCCATGGGGAACTTGGAACCACCAGATAGGCGTGTGGTAAATCACTACATCGGCCCAAACGTAGTTGGCGACTTCATGCTTAGGATCCCAGTGTTCGTTAATGTCCGTATGTCGGACTTCAAAGCCTAAGTTGGTCTCAAAGAAATTAATGCTGCTGTCGAATAATGTTTTGTTGAATTTACCACCAGAGTGCCCGAAGACTTGTCCGCCGTTTATGATAAAGATTTTTTTAGTATCCATTGTCTTAATTTTGTGCTACAAATTTACAAGCCCTATACTTACTATTATAATAATGTAAATCATACCTTTGTATCAGAATTATAATACTTAGCTATGGTTAATCTTGAATGGTTCAGAACTTTCAAAGCGATATATGAAACCGGTACATTGACTGGCGCAGCGGAAGCATTGTATGTTTCGCAACCTGGAGTAAGCTTGCACTTAAGCTCCCTGGAATCTTATGTAGGCTATAAGCTATTTGACCGTACATCCCGTAAGATGGTCTCCACAGAGCGTGGCAAAGTGCTGTATGACTACATTCAAGAGAGCCTATGTAAGCTGGAAGAAGCAGAGCAGCAGTTCCACAAAAGCACAGAAAGGGAACAGCCGACAATCAGTATAGGGATGTGCTTTGAGACCTTTCAATTTACGTTGGAATCCTATCTCCCAAGCTTTGATTTCAATGTGATCATTAAATTTGGTGAATATCCCCAGATGCTCAACGACCTTGAAAACGGTATTTTAGATTTGATTATCACCCCTCAAAAATCGGAAGTTAAAACATTAGCTTTCAAACCTTTTTTCAAAGAGCGAATAGTCGTTGTAGGAGGGGCGGAGACGCTGACGACATCGCTGACGCCATTGATAAAAAAGAATGATACGGAAGGCGTTCAAAACTGGCTTCGCGAACAGACATGGTACGGCACGACTGGAGACATGGAGCATTTGAGGCGTTTCTGGCATTTAAACTTCGGGAAGCGTCCAGACTTTAAACCAAACTACATTGTTCCCAATATGAGTTCCATCGTTCGCTGCCTGAGCGGGGGGAAAGGAGTTGCGGTAATTCCAGACTTCTTAAGTAAAAGAGAATTGGATGCTGGCAATGTTAAATTGATTTGGGAAGGGAACAAGCGTATTGAAAACACACTATATTTCGGTACCCGCAAGAAAACTATTTATTCAGCACAGATTGAGCAGATAGAAACGATCTTCTTGAAAGAAATGGTCGCTTCGTGATGTAAATTGATTCTTGTCACTTTTTAGTTGGGCTTATAATTATAACTTTGAAAGCTAGGTCGCGCTGTAATAGACCTGAAAATTATCAAATGGACCATATAGACTATTATAAAACGCTGGGGATTAGTAAATCGGCAACTGCTGCAGCGATAAAAAGTGCTTACCGCAAGCTTGCAAGGAAATATCACCCGGATCTAAATCCAGGTAATAAGGAGTCTGAAAAGATGTTCAAAGAGGTTAATGAAGCCAATGAGATATTGAGTGATCCTGAAAAAAGAAAGAAATACGATCAAGTTGGTACGGAATGGAAGCATTCTGAGAGGTATGAGCAAGCAAGTCAGCAGCAAAGACCATCTTCAGATAGGGGTGGAAATCCGTTTTCCGGCGGAGACTTTTCGGACATATTTGGTTCTATGTTTGGGGGTTCGTCGGGGCAGGGTCGGAAATCTAAGTTCAGGGGACAAGATCTTAATGCAGAATTACAGATTAATTTAAGTGAAGTTTACAAAAGTCATCAGAAGACAATTGCAGTTAATGGAAAGAACATCCGGCTAACCATTCCTGCAGGATTGGAAAGCGGTCAGGTTATTAAGGTTAAAGGGCATGGTATGGCTGGCACAAACGGTGGTGCTGATGGAGATCTGTTTATTGAATTCACTATTTTTAATGATACAAGGTTTAAGCGGGAGGGCAAAAACCTTTATGCAGATGCAAGCCTAGATGTATATACAGGAATACTTGGCGGAGATGTCCAGATTGATACCTTTAACGGCAAGGTTAAGCTGAAAGTTCCGCCTGGAACTCAGTCTGGAACAAAGGTCAAGCTAAGAGGGAAAGGTTTTCCCGTATATAAAAAAGAGAATGAGTTCGGAGATTTGTTTATCACCTATCAGGTTAAATTACCGATCAACCTATCGCCGAGAGAAGTAGAGTTATTTACTGAATTGAGGAACCTGAGAAAGTAAGATAATATTGGAACTACCTGTTGAGCCTGGTGATTATAATCAACAATCTCCCTGATGGCAATCATATTTTTATTAGCAGCATAGCAGCATCTTTGAGTATAAATAAAGATGTCATGGAAAAGCTAATAGATTCAACATTATCAACTGAACTTCAAGAACTTTATCTGGAGAATAAAGAATGGTTGTCGGACATTATTTTCCTCGAAGATGAAATGCGATTCTTTCAAAGACTATTTGCTAAAGTGCTTATTGGTCGAATAAGGAGGGAGCACCTTCAACAGATAGCCATGATCAGTTCCATGCTTACAGTGATTTTAGAACGCAGAAAGCAATTAAAATGCACACTCCAATCTCGTAAGCGAACTATTGAGCAACTCCTAAAAGGCAATCTTGTAACTATCGGTCTTGCATTCATTGAAGAGGATGCGGCTATAATCAAAGAAGTCAAATCGCTGATGATAGCTGAAAAGCTGCTTAAAGAAAAGCTTTTTGCCTTGGTTGAACAACAGAACGCCAGCAGTAATCTGCTTAAAAATCACAAGCTCTTAAAAGTTCCACGTTATCCAATCTTCTAGAATGAAGTTCAAATATGCTGTTCTTACACATTCACTGATACTTAATTTATGTTTTGCAGCATATAGCTTGGCGCAGAATCCGGCCAAATTAGTGCTGCATAGCCCTGTTTTACAATTCAATAGCAGGTTTGATAGTACAAATATAACACCTTTTTTAATTAAATACCCGAAGCTGAGCAGCTTCGAGAAGGATTTGCGGGCATTCTATCGCAATAGGGCTTATTGCTATGCCTGGTTTCAGCAAGGTAAGCTAATTGAACAGGCTGGCAATTTAACAAACAGGATTTCCAATCTGAAGAATGATGGCGTGTTTCAGCAGTTCTCTTATACAGGCACATTGGATTCTTTAATCCATAAGGACGACCATAGTCCGGAAGCAAACACTCAGCTGGAACTTCTGTTAACGGCAGGATACTTTATGTTGTCTAGTGTGGTTTGGGATGGAATGGACCTTGCGACCAGCAAAGACAATAGCTGGTTCTTACCCAGGAAAAAGGTTGCCTATAGCTTGTATTTGGATAGCCTGATCAAATCTCCTGGTTCTGAATTTTCTACGAAGGAGCCTGTGTACAGACAATATGAATTGCTCAAATCTAATCTAAGAAAATACCGTGAGCTTGGCGCGCTCGATAATTGGACAAAGATAACTGGGAGTATTAAGCAAGTTAAAGAAAGGCTGTTCAAGTTGGGAGATTATAAGAAAGAGAGCCAGGATACTTTATCTGATCCGGAACTACGACTCGCTTTAATTCAGTTTCAACAAAGGCATGGCTTAAAAGAAACTGGAAAAATAGACAAACAAACGCTTGCCGAAATTAATGTTCCAATCAAAACCAGAATCATGCAGATAGTGGTAAATATGGAAAGAAGCAGGTGGCTTCCAATAAGGTCTAATCGCGAATATGTTGCAGTCAATATACCTGAGTTTAGAATGCATGTGTACCATGCCGACAGCCTTCTATGGAGTAGTAACGTGGTAGTTGGTAAAGCTGTGCATCCCACAACGTTGTTCTATGGCGAAATTAATCAGGTTGTATTTAGTCCGTACTGGAACATACCTGAGAGTATCGTACGCAAAGAAATACTTCCGGGCCTAAAACGTGATCCATCCTATCTTGCGAAACACAATATGGAAATTACTGGTCGGCGGAACGGACTGCCTGTTGTGCGGCAAAGGCCAGGTTTAACTAATTCACTAGGCCTCCTGAAATTCCTGTTTCCAAATAACTACAGTATCTATTTGCATGACACCCCGAGCAAGTCGCTTTTTAATGAAACGGCCCGCGCATTTAGCCATGGTTGCATCCGTATTGAACAACCTAATAAGTTGGCTGCATTTCTATTAAAGGATGACAATAGATGGAGCGATAGTGCGATTAAAGCGGCGATGAATGCTGGCAAAGAACGTTCTGTAACGATATCAAAAAAAGTCCCTGTTTACATTGCGTACCTCACAGCATTTATAGACCGGGAGAACAGGCTCAATTTTAGAAAAGATATTTATCAACTAGATGCTGGACTTGCCTCAACGATCTTTTCCGGAGCCGAAAACTATTGAACGCTAAGGGTCAAAAAAACTAAAACTTTATAACATTCCAATAGGCTTGCTTTGGCTTCAACTCTGCGTCAAATAGCAATGGATAGTTCTTTCTGCCACGTACAGGGAAATTGTCAAGCCAGGAATAGCGATCGGACAAATTCCAAAATGTAACGCCAGTCAACGTTCCTTTATACTGTCTGAACACCTTGAACAACTTACCATATTGAGTAGCTTGTTGCTGTTGGAGTTCGGGACTAAAATTGTTTAGTTTAGTTTTATCAGTGGCGTCAGGAGTATTGCTGTCGGAATAAACGGATAAATCCAACTCCGTAACCTGCACTTTTAAACCGAGACTCGCATACTCTTCAATCGACTTCTTAAGCTTTTCCTCAGAAGGATCCTGAATTGACCAATGACCCTGCAGTCCGACTGCATGAATGGGAACACCTTTATCAATAAGTCCTTTCAGCAAGCGATAGATTCTTGCTCTTTTTTCCGGAGATTCTGTATTGTAATCATTGTAGAATAGTACAGCCTTTGGATCTGCCTTGTGTGCATATTCAAATGCTTTGGCAATATAGTCCTCGCCACAGATCTTGTACCAATTTGAGTTTCGCAAAAGCTCATTTGGATTGTCGGATACCGCTTCGTTCACCACATCCCAAGCATAGATCTTACCTTTGTAACGACCTACTACAGCTTCAATATGCGCTTTCAAACGCTGCAATAAAACCTCCTTACTGACCTGATTTCCTAAGCTATCATTGAAGATCCATTTCGGAGTTTGGGTATGCCAGCATAGGTTGTGGCCACGAACTTTTAATCCATTTGCTACGGCGAAGTTTACGATCTCATCAGCAGGAGCCCAATTGAATTGAGTTTCCTTAGGATGAATCGGGCCCATCTTCATAGCATTTTCGGCAGTCACACTATTGAAGTGTTTCAGGATTAATTGACGTTGTGCAGAGTCTTTGAGTTGCTGCGGGGTAACTGCGACTCCTATTGGAAAGAAGTTTTTGTAGTAATCTTTGAGACCTTTCTGCTGGTCATTGATTCGCTGTGCGCCTGAGTAATCGGCAATCAGGTTTAACAAAGCGAATAGAAAACAGAATAGAAGCGTCGATTTTTTTAACATTGTACCGGTTATTAAAGCTGATTATTGGTTAGACTTACTTGCCAACAAAGGAATGACTTTACTGCCAATTAATTCTATAGATTTCAACAATTGTTCGTGACGAAGTCCAGCGTTGTCCATTTGAAAAGTAAACCTGTCAACACCTCCTAAAGAATCACTGTGTCGCAACAGTTTCTCGGCAACTTGCTCTGGACTACCTACTACCAATACACCTCTTGGGCCTATCAATTGGTCGAATTGTCCTTTTGTAACAGGTGGCCATCCACGTTCTCTGCCGAGTTTAGTCCAAAGTTCAGCATATCCAGGATAGTATTCAGCAATTGCCTCTTCTGTGCTTGCTGCAACATAGCCTGGGGAATGTAGTCCAACTTTTAGTTGTTCCGGCTTAAAGCCAGCCCTATGACCAGCTTCGCGGTATAAATCTATCAAAGGACGGAAGCGTTCTGTTTCGCCTCCAATAATGGCGACCATCAATGGCAAACCTAAAGAACCTGCGCGGGCAAAAGATTCTGGTGTACCGCCAACGCCGAGCCATATCGGTAACTTCTCTTGGAGGGCTCTCGGGTATACGGGTTGGTTTTTGAGGGCAGGTCTGAACTTTCCTGACCAGGTTACGAATTCCTGATCACGAACCTGGAGCAACAACTCCAGTTTTTCTTTAAATAGCGCATCATAATCCTGTAAGTCGAAACCAAACAGGGGATAGGCATCTATTGCAGAACCACGGCCGACAACAAGTTCTGCCCGGCCTTTTGAAATTAGGTCAAGTGTAGCAAAGCTTTGATAAACACGCACTGGATCTGAGGTGCTTAGCACCGTAACTGCACTGGTGAGTCGGATGTTTTTTGTTCTTGCTGCGGCAGCCGCTAAAATCACTGCAGGTGCTGAATCAAGGAACTCCTTTTTGTGGTGTTCGCCAATTCCGAAAACGTCAAGACCAGCCTCATCAGCTAAGGTTATTCTATCTAGTAATTGCTCCATGGCATCAACACTGCTTAGTGTTTGAGAACCATACATTGCCGAGGCAAAGCTATCTATTCCTATTTCCATTCTCCTATTGATTAAGTTAGTCACGATGCAATGGGTATCAAAGCAGCTATGACTTAGTCAAAGTTAAGCCATTAACAATATACTAAAAATGACCTATGATAAGAAGTGATAGAAATAAAAAGAGCTGCCAGATGATCGGGCAGCTCTTTATTAACTAATTAGCAAGGATTAGCTAATTTCGATTTGGCGACTTACCATTTTAGCCTCTTCGCGTTTTGCAATGTCGATGCAAAGTACGCCGTTTTCGTATTTCGCAGAAATGCTTTCCCTGTTTGCGCTATCAGGTAAGGTGAAAGCACGCACGAACGAAGTGTAGCTATACTCACGTCTGCCATAATTGCGTTCGGCTTGTGTGTCCTGATGGTTTTGTTCTACAGATACACTTAATACATCTCCATCTAATTTTAGCTTAAAGTCTTCTTTTTGCAAGCCGGGTGCGGCAAGCTCTACATGGAAATGGTCCTCAGATTCACTGATATTCGCAGCAGGGACTCTGCTCATACTGCGATCGGTAAAGAAGCTGTCGTTGAAAATTGAATCAAAGACGTTGTTGAATGCTGGCATATTGCCATCTTTTTTGCGGTTGTCGGAATTAAATTTAACCAGTGTCATAGGTCTGTCCTCCTTAATTTGATTTAATGATTTAAACTTATTAGTTAATTAAACTTTGTTCTTTGAACTTGCGTTCGCTAACTATATATCAAGTGAAATGCCAATGCTTAAAAAAGTAAATGGGACTGAAAAATTTACAGTTATTCTGAAAATATTGCAGGTAAAGTGTCAAAAAATCATTGGGAGAAGGATAACAAGGGTAACGAGACCAAGTTAAATTAGCTAAGTATTATTCCTGATAACTACAGGTATAAGCCGCACTTAAGTACGGTTGAAAAATCAAATATTTGCCATGAATACTGTTTTTAAGTCACTTAAAAACCATACTAGCGTAACTCTGGTTATAATTGAACCAAATATAAAATTATGAAAACGAGCAGCATGAAAGAGGTGGCTAATATTCAGCCAGTTTCCAATTCCCTACAAGAAAATGTTAGTAAAGAAAAACCAGAGGTTGGCGCAAAAGATGCAGCCACAACAGTCAAAGCGAAAAGACCAAACTATCGCCGCCTATTATAACCCTTTTTCAAAATCTAATTCTATGACTATGCAAACGATTTCACGCAAAGCAGTAGATCCAGATTTGTTGCTGGATTGTTCAGACGCAGACCAGGTTTGTTATTGGGCAGATAAGTTTAACGTAACACCACAAGCAGTTAAGACTGCAGTTCGTGCTTGTTGCAGCAATAGCGTTCCGCAAATAGCACATTACCTAAAGCATATTTATCCTTTGGAGAGATGCAGTTAACTGCCCTTTGATAAAGTAAGACAATTTTACGCTACGGTCAATATTTCGCTATGCCCTTGGTTTAAAATCGTTTAACCAGTAATCATATGCTATTTCCGATGCTTTATTCTGTATCTTAGACATGTGAATATGGTACCAACTTTCTTCGTTCCTCATCCCGCATTGCGCAACCATATTAGTCACATAATGGTGGTTGAAGCTCGGCATGATCTAACAATTTTAAAGTTCAGTCCATTTCCACCAACTCCACAGCATGCAATACACTTCTATCCAAGAGATACTGTTATTGCCCAGGATCATAAAAATGGCACTTGGAAACAGCCTGAAAGTATAATTGTTGGTCCTCAGGTAAGTCAGGTTAATATTTCAACGGGTGCGCATCACATTATTGTGTCTGTAGCATTTATGCCAGGAGGATTGCATAGATTACTCAAAATTCCAATGCAAGAATTATATGATGAGCCGTTTGATGCCACCCTTTTATTAGGGCGAGAGATAGCAGAAGTTAACGAACAGTTGAAGGCTGCACAGTCTACATTTTCTATGAAGAATGTTGTAGAGCGGTACCTGCTTAGGAAGCTTCATTATTGTTCTTTCCTGCCTTGGGAACATGCAATGAAAGCGCAACTACAGGGTAATATTTCAATCGAAAACGCAGCGTCGCTGGCATGCTTAAGCTTGCGGCAGTACGAAAGACGATCCAATGAGGTAATGGGCTATTCGCCAAAGATTTTCCACAGGCTTATTAGATTTTCGCAAGCTTACCGTTTAAAAGAACGCCAACCACAATTAAGTTGGACAAACATTGCCCACACCAATGGATATTTCGATCAGATGCATTTGATTAGGGATTTTAAAGATTTTACTGGTTTTCCTCCAGGCACGCTTAGCAAACAAATAAGTAATGCGCCCGCATTATTGCAGGAACATCTTCGAATATAACTTGTCGCATTCTTACTATTTGTGATGTCTTAGATCGTCTAGTTTTACGAAAAACTTTATTATGAAATACATTTTCGCATTATTAGGAATGATCCTTATAGGATATTCAACCGAAGCACAAACAAAGTCTACAGACGCTATTGCAATTGAAAACCAAGTCGACAAGATGGTTAGCAGCTGGAACACTCACAATTACAGTGATATGAAGTCGTATGCTACTGCAGAGTGTAGCTGGGTAAACATCGTTGGCATGCATTGGAAAGGTTTAAAGGAAGTCGAATATGCACATCAATTCTACCATAACAACATGTTCAAACAAACTGCAATGACGAAGAAGGATGTTTCAGTACGTGTTTTAAGTCCGACAACGGCATTGGTACACTTCAAAAGTTACATCACAGAGTTTACAACACCTTCAGGAGAAAAAGTGCCGGCTGGGAATGATTTAGCCTTGTTGGTCTTTGTGAAACAAAATGGCAAGTGGCTACTTACTGCTGGGGAAAATGTTACAATTAATCCAGAAGCACAAAAGAATGATCCCATTTTACACATGAAACATTAGTAACTCTTTTAACAGTCTGAAAACTTAACCTGAAGTTACCTCTTCTTATCAATGTCATAGTGTAGCTTTGTTGTATAAAATTAAGACTTATGCAAACTATACTTGGTGCCGGCGGCGACGTTGCACGTTTACTGGCAACGGAACTGAAGCAATATACAGCGCAAATAAGGTTGGTTTCCCGAAACCCAGAAAAGGTAAATGAGGATGACGAATTGCTGGCACTGGACCTGCTGAAAAAAGAAGACGTATTCAACGCCATTAAAGGTTTTGAAGTT
>Ga0247814_10001904_pt1 | contig 11811 bp, 6 predicted proteins | sample UWRJL179409R1_FD_179947 | JGI IMG/M metagenome (GOLD analysis project Ga0247814, IMG submission 179947) | Plant litter microbial communities from Arlington Agricultural Research Station in Wisconsin, United States - UWRJ-L179-409R-1 | ecosystem: Environmental > Terrestrial > Plant litter >...
CTTGCGAAGGTCAGGGAGGCCCCTGGAGGTTCCTTACGTGAGAATGTCATGTTAGTATGTAGAAGACATGACATGACGAGAAGTAAGATAACTTTTATAGAACTATGGAGTGGAGGAATTAGTAGCTTCATTTAAAGATAGGTCCTAGCTTAGGATAACAAATTTTAACTTCGTGTTTTGGCTCATTGTCCAATTATTCCTCTTCCCACAATCCGGTCAAAAACATGCATAACGGGGCCAGTTCCAAACTTCAAGCATCGAAGATGGCTGCTCCAGAGGTAAAACGGCGCTCTTATCAACTAACAGCCAGGTATCGCTTATAGCGGCTGCTTCTACAGCACTCATTTAATATATTATTTTATGATTCGAATTATGTTAAATAAAGAATTCAAACACGATGCAGATAAGAATGCGTAGGGTCTATAGACGTTGGGTTAGGATTATGGGAGAAGAATTCTAGGTTCGTCAAACCGAATTGAAGCGAACTGCGCCTATTACTCAATGTTGGAGTTGGCATTATTTACATTCTAATTCGCTACCATTTCACTCAATAGTCTCATTGGAGATATACCGAATCCTCTCAGGGTTGCCCACCTGACATGTTAACTCCAACCATCGGAAGATCTTAGAATCTGCAGTCAGCCGGCGTAGTATCCCCACAGCTAAGCCCTTGTAGCACTAGCAAGGGCTAGTGAACTCTACTGAATAAACAGTTGAGATTAAGCTTATGTAGTACCACGCTGAGACACTCCAATTGGGCTATAAAGCGTTAACGTTAACGTGTTAACGAATGTATGTTGTCTAACCACTCCACATCTAAGCTTTTACTTCTATTCTAGGCGCAGAAAATAGATCTGTAACCATATAGTAGGGTGTAAAAAAGCTTGAATTCCCTATCCCTACGGCCAAGGCATACTTTCCTTGGTTGGGTATCTACCAAGGCGCCATCGCCTATATAACCTTAAAAATATCCTTTAACTTTTACCCCCTATAAATATAATGTCAAGAATTGAGTAGAAAATGGCCAGCTTCTTTACCGTTGTTTATCTTAATCTGCTATAGCTCTTCCTTGAATAAATTTAGATTAGTATTCAAGACAGCCCAGAATTCATCCTTTCTCCGCTACTAAGTCACCCCCTAGGCATATTTAAGAAGCAGCTGCGAAGTGCGTAGAGTATATGTTTCGTTATGGGGTAACGGAAGCAACGGCTGAGAGAGAGACTTTGCTACCGTTCACAAACCTGTTCGAGGATTAGAGCGATATTTGAAAAGACGAACTGCCCGGGGGTCTATTCCGGCGTCGAATCGCAACTGGCCTGTGTTTACTTGAGCAAAAGAAACATATGTTCTATTACTCGTACCAATAGAAAATCTGACTGATTCTCTGATTCGTCAGGATTTAGTGTGTACGATATCTACTAGAGTAGTTAGTTAACTCCTCGAGTATCTTGGTTGCTCCTAACTCTGTAATAGGAGAGTCAGAGCCTGCTTTGCTTTCCAGTCGTGTCTTCTTCCGTTCGTTGCCTGTATATAATTGCGGAGTATTTTAATGTTTGAGATACATATATTTACTTATATTGTGTTCTTAATTAATAGTATATTATACTCGCTTGCAGTTTAATATATCGAGATCTTCAATCAAGCGCTCGTGCACATGATACTTTAAGGCTTATAAGTAAAGATACGAATGGGTTGAAGTAAACAGGCTAGCGACTTATACGTTATAATTCCTCTCCACATCGAAGTCTAGAAGTAAAACTGATTTTTTGGAATACCGCTTAGTCAAAACAAAAGCTATATAACACCTAACATCAATAGCCTTGAACACTCTTCCTACCTCAAACAATCACCTAATTCGACTCTTACATTTGTTCCCTTTAAACTAATCAATGTCCAAAAACAAATCAGTCACTTGTCATCCTTATGCTTCCCGTTCCTGATAATCTTGTTCTCTTACTCCTCAAAACTCTCTATCACTTCCCTCTTTAGTTTCGCAGCCCTAGTAGCTTCAATCTCTCTCTTCAACCTCTGATACTCCTCTAACAACATCCTCGCCTTAATCTCCTTAAATAAATCCTTGATATGATGCTGACAGTTATTTGTAAAATACTTGTACTCTGTATTGTCAATCAACAAATTATCTCCTTTTGCTGAGATCTCCGTATAACTCAAGGCTCCATCAACTTCGCCCATATAACGGTACTTGGCCAGCTGACATTCCCAAGTCGGCTTGTTCTTTGTCCATTTGACGCCGTCGTCTTGGTAGATCTGGAACATCTCGGCCGTGGCATCGAGATTTCCGACTGAGCCGGTGATGCGCGCGACGATTAGGCGTTGGTGGCCGAGTCTGGGCCCGGTCTTAAAGGCATAGACATGGCCGGCTTGCATGCCTTTTTTATATTTGGCGAAGGCTTCGAAGTCGGCGGTATTAGCTGCTAAAGCTAGAGCTGCTAGGAAGGTGAGAAAGAAAGTAATGTAGGTTGTGAGGAACATTTTTTGGAATAGGTAAAATAACAAAGGAGGGAGTTGAATGCGAAGAGAGATGCGGTATAGGAGAAAAGACAACAGTGTTTGAAGTGGAGGAGATGTACGTTGATGTTTGGATGTCAGGAAAGGCGTGCGGGAATTCAAAAGCTATATAATTAAGCCGCAAGGTCATATAGCAAGTCCTATGTATCTTAGAACTAAGACTGGAATCCTCCTGGTAATGTTAAGCCCTAAATATCAATCCTCACCGAAATTTCTATGTATCCCCAACTGCAGGCTTGAGCCTCAACGGTACGATGGAAACTTCTAAGCGTTAGCCGCTAGCTTCTCTATCATATCTGCACCTGGATATAGGAGCTCTACTTGGTACCGGCCCATGTAAATCGCCTTGGATTCTGGCGTAGAGAATCCACAGGGGGATAGTTATTTGGGCCCGTACGAAGGACTTAGTACTCGTGGTATAATTAACTAATCCTGATCCTGATCTTGATCCTTGGGCGGCTCGAGTACTTAGTGGTCGAGTACCTAGTAAGCAATGCTTGAAGGCTTGTTCCGGATAATTTAAATGTTCAGCCGCAACGCCGCGCCCAGGCTCCGGAAAAGGATAAGTAAGGGAGGGACTGCTGATTAATTGACTCTTGAAGCTGTGCCTGGGTGTATTAAGGAATAGGATTTGCTCAAGGACATTACCAAAGCCTCAGTCCAAATTTGGGGTCCGTATTCCCTCGGATTCTATATTGCACAGTACTGTACTACTGTATTCCGAAGATCCATCTCAGATTCGACTCAACAACTCCCAAATCCCCCTCCTTTCGACGACAAATTCCTATAATTGTTCAGCAATCCAAATCGCATCTTCAGCGAGAGAGAAAAAAGGGAACAATCAATCTTCAACCTAAACTCTATTAACCAAATAACCCCTCAGTCCCACACAAAATGCCAGCCTTCCTGTCCGGCGTCAAGCCCGCTATCAAGAACCTCTTCAACACCCACAAGTCTCTCGACACCTGGATCGAAAACGTGACTACCTCCGAGATTTGCGACGCGCTCACAAAAGTTTACCTTAAGGGGGACGTTGAGGAGAACGTCGCACCCGCACTAACATCAGAGGAACACAGGGCTTTCACCAAGAACTTCGAGGCACAGACTGGGGAACCCCAGGGCAGCATCCTGGAAATCGGAGCGTTCTATGCTGGATATCCTTTCGCTCCCGAGCCGTTGCCACTTAGCCACGATGGTTTCTTGAGGGCGGTTGTTGGTTCGTGACTCCTCTCCACTCATACTGCCTAATGGTCTGTGCATTATGGCTATCAAGAATTCCTTTTAATTAGAGCTGCTACAAATCTGATTCCAAGGACATGAGAGGTTTCATAGGAAATAAAGCGTACAGACTGGTGGGCAGCACGAGTAGCTGGTGTTCGTCGAGACGAGAAGAAAAGCTAATGATATTGCTATAGCATTGACTGGTAAAGACAAAGCACTGTACGAGAAATCTGTAGTCTCCCACGCGGGCATAGAGCGAATCATTAGAAGAGGACGAGATAATGGTGCGTATTTAAGCCTCATGATCTCTGGCATTCTATGAAGCAGAAGACGCGAACTAATATAAGCTTACTACAGACGACAAAATCCGTCTTCTTTTTGCGGCTCTCTCGGGCGGCTCGCCAACTACCTCCGACGTCCTCGACGTCCTCTCTCTTGTCCAACCTCGTCCCGAGACGACACGTCTTCCTAAGGGCCACAACGAACTGACCGTCGCCGCCAATCGCCTCGCTCCCAACGCCGCCTCCGCCTCCACGACTACAATTCCAGCTGCTAAGACGATCGCTTTCTTCCGCGATATCAATGTTGACCCTCCTGTGCTTACAGTAGAGGTTGTGGATATGGCGGAGTTCAAAAAGCTTCTTGTCGAGAAGCCGGAGACTTTCGATTCGCTGTAAGTTTTAAGAGATATGCGGCGAATTTGACTGTGCTAATGAGATGAAAGAGCGAAACAGGCGGGTGCTTACCTTGCGGTCTAATAAAAGTCTTTTGTGGGATTTTGAATAACAAGATATAGCTCACACAGGGTAGTTAGCGAATGCGCGAGCAGTTACTTTGCTTTACTACTTCGTCCTGAAACTTTAGCTAAATTTCCTATGCAGCGCAATGACTTCTAGTTTGTCAAAGAGGAGTCTTAAGATCAGCTGGAGAATCTCAATCTCACTTGGCCAAGCCCATTTTTAGCCCAACCGTTGTGAACAAACAATATAATACAAATCGGCCAAGTGGAGCATCGTAAATAAGCCTCGCTTTGAAAGTTCGCCTTGCCGATTTCCGGCTCACAGGGAGCGCGATACGGAGGACAGGATAGTTATATGATAGTATTCTTAAGCAACAGTCCAATTTCCTCCGCAATAGCCATCAACCTCTCCTCGCTCAAATAGCCGCCCAATGACTCGCATCGCAACTTGATAGGACTCAGAGGGTCGTACTTCCCTTAGCTAGATTAAAACTAACTATAAGATTGGACCTCAGACAGTTAACCGAAATCAGACACTTTTACTATTCCAAATTACACTTTTCTGATGTCTGATACAACTATTCTTTTATAGTATGCTTTTGCATCGTCTACATCCATCTAACAAATTGGCCCAAATCATTTTTAAATTCCTATTTTCTCTGTCCAAATCTACAAACTTTCTCCTTTTCTAATACACTTAAAATCTAACTTCAAAAGAAAGGAAACAGAAAGAGTATATAAATTTAGCAAACACTCTCCTATTAAATTCATTTACAGGAGCATAGCTGGGAATTGGGTAATCGAGGGTTTTGTTAGCATGCAAACGGATACGGTTACTGATATCGTAGCGGGATAGAATATGTGCCGTCTAAAGTGCACGGTAAACAGGTTATACGTCTAAACCTATTGTGGCGGGGTTGAGCCCCCTTTACTGCAATGTCTTCGGGCTTTTGTTTTTCCGCTCCGGCGCATGAGCGCATCATACATACAGGCCTCGGCTTAAGTATACAACAGCATCTTCTTCTTCTTCTAATGGAATCGGCAATGCTAGTATTGGTTGATGCTAGTATTGGATGGTGATGCTTACCACGGGTTATTTTACCCCAGGAGACAACCACAAGTTTGGGACAGAAGTCTCGCCAAAATGTCTCGCCAAGTAAACAGATCAGACTGAATTCATATTTGATTTACGCTGTTGATACAAATAGCTATGTTATAAGAGTGTCGTTTTGTCCGCTTTCTGCCAGCTACCCTCTATCAAAAAGTTTACAATTCCAGGTATATTCAAATGTGTTCACATGCTTAGCTTGTTATCGTGGATCTACACAAACAATATGCCGGGCGGTTCGGTATTTGTCAAATATGCAAGAACCGGGATGACTAAAGGAAGATAGATTGCGTGTCATATTCGCACATTATTGGGTAGGTGAAGAGTCCATGTGTAACAGCGAAGTCAATATGGACAGTTGCAATTATAAGCCTAAATCGTCTCCTAAATCAATCAATCTCTTATGAATCAACCGTTGACCCACATTAAGTATCTTAACACTCTAAGTCTGACTATCAGGCTGGAAAGGGGGTATATTAAATTATGTCACAAACCCATGTCTTCTTTGAAGATTTATAGCACTTATGATAACTTTCAATTTCGAGATAAATTTTATATGGTTCGGCAATTGAGAGTTGACTATTGAATATTTCCCTGAGTGCGAAGAAGGTATAAAAAGATATTTCCACCCAAAGATTTATGCTTTTCGGAGTTCCCACCAAAGCTTGTAAGAACTTCTGATTTATATAATTCTATTTGAAATTTAATATTGTAAAGATGTTTTATCAAGTGTTTTTAGTGCTGTTCTTGTCAATGTTGATTAGTGTTGGTGACGGGGCCTTGCTTCAAAAGAGCAACTTTGATCTTGAGAGGTATCTTCACTAAGCATTGTTTGCTGTTTCAATCTTTAGTTAACGAAATTCAACTTTAGAAGGACTGATGGGCAATACCCTCTAGATGAGGTGGACGAGCTGGAGCTCGCAAGTCTGAAAAACTTCAAAGCTTATTTGGCAAAGCACCCATCCGAGTCTGGGTGTACTCTTGAGACAGCAGCCAGAAGAAGGGAATGGTACTTTCCCTAATTTCATCTCCTCTAGGCTATCTACAGAAGTCATTTAATATGTAGTCCCAAAGTAAGTTGACATTTGGCTGACGAGACCAAAGGAGTGATCTTTCTGAGACAGAAAGAAAGGAATATATTAAAGCCGTACTTTGCCTTCAGTCTAAGCCACCTAAGTCGCCAAGAGATTTGTATCCAGGTGCTTTGAATCGTTTTGATGATTTTGTGGCAACACATGAGTCGATGGCTCTGGAACTTCATTCAACGGTATTTTCACTTCAACTTACTTTTCTCATGACCTTACGCTGATGACCATGTTTCAAAGCCGCACCTGTTTCCTGCCCACCGATTATACATATGGGCGTATGAAAAGGCTCTTCGTGAAGAGTGTGGGTATACTGGGTACCAACCTGTGAGCTCCTATGGCACTATCTACACTGTCTTGATGGGTTCTGATCTGATATATTAGTATTGGAATTGGGCGCGGACTGCTGAAGATCCAATCAACTCACCTCTCTTTAATGGGAATGATTCTAGTATGAGCGGTAATGGCTTGCCAAGTGTTTATGCAGGAGTGCCTACAATGGGCTTTGCAAAACCATACGATATCATTCCATCAGCTGGAGGTGGCGGATGTGTAACCGAGGGGCCGTTCAAAGAGTCAGCTACGCATCACCTGAATTATATTTATAAAGCTTACCTTTTGCAGTATGGTTGTTAGTCTAGGACCATTTGGAAAAATTGTTTCGGACATCCCAAATAATCCTCGTTCAGATGGCTTCGGTTCTAATCCTCGATGCCTACGACGCGATGTGAATAAGTATGCTGCCGCTGTAACTGCCGCCAACTATACATACGCTCTTATTACACAGAACAATAAAATAGACGATTTTCAGAAAGTCATGCTAGGCACCCCAGCCAAGAATGACTGGGGTGTGCATATGGGCGGACACTACACAATTGGTGGCGATCCTGGAGGGGTAAGTCTTGTTCAGCTTGTGACAACGATTCTCAAGTTTGTTGCTTTTAGATGTGATTTCCTAACTTCTCCTAAAAGGACTTTTATTCATCGCCAGGTGACCCTGTTTTCTATATGCATCATGGTATGATCGACCGTATCTGGTGGATCTGGCAAATGCAAGACCCCGAGAATCGTATGAATGTACTTCCTGGAGAACCTCCCGCCAACGATACTGTTAATCTGAAGTGGACTGCCAAGGCAGCAAAGACATGGGATATGACGAACAACATTGGAGGCAACAGTGGGGAATTCTGTTATATTTATGTCTAGTCTACTCTCTAGTATATCCTTTGCCAAGATTAAATATGGATGAGGTTATCTCTAATTCTTGTGCTATAACATCAATATAGACGTGCAATTTTCCTGTGACCTCCACCTCGATGTTAGGCTTGTACTATAAGTACGGGGACAGTACCACGTGACGCAGATTTATAATCACACGACGATTTCAGGATTATTAAAGGCCACATCTATGTAATCTATGTTTACTAGCCATTATCAACTAGTATATAGTGATTTATCCTTTACTATATACCTCGTTAGTAACAAACCATAGGGTGGTTGGTAACCAATGATTCGTGCCAAGTCGGTTAGTGACACTTAGGTGGGGCGCCACACCTCACGTGCCACCTCCTTGCCGCGGTGGAGCTTATTTTTAGTTTGTTGATGTGAGGCTCAGCTCAGTCTTACAACGCAACCACCATCCGCTTATCCTTCAGTTTCAACGCCATAGAACCGGACGGCTCCTCTCAATCGTACCGCTGGATCTGGGAACCAAATATATGATTTAGCCTCTACGCAAAATGACTAGGTACTTGAATAGCACGGAGCATCCTGGTGTCACAGTTCTCTAGCCCCAATTTGGAGTGAATGGACATGATCTTGCCCTTTTCCTGTTTGAGCCTAAGAAGAAGGATCCAACTCATAGAGCCCCAGAGATACGAAAGTGTTTAGATAAACGGCTTGCTAGTTTGATTTCGTAAATTGACCCCAAGGGTACGGATGAAGCACGTTTGCCGATGATTAATTTCTCGCTTTCAGCTAATGATATTCTAAGAGAAATGCGGAGGCGAGGGGCATCCTAGTCAGAAATCCTCAATATGAGCCTCACCCCCTTAACAAGCGAGCGATCCAATAACACATCCAATCTTTGCACGCTATAATGTACGATTAGTAGTGCTGGTCGTGCGGCTCCTAATCCAGTTATGCGCGAGTGAGCTTCAGCCTCAACTTGGCATTGCGACACACCTGGTCTGGACATTTTAAACTTCCTTCCTCGCTCCTTACACCCCACGGGCCATCGTTGACCACCGTTCCTTGGGGATCTAGTAGAGCAATTTTATCTGAAGGACTTTCGCTACCCCTGAAATTCTCGTGGAGATATCCAGATTAGGACTTCTGTAGCTTACTCGGATCGCTCCTAGAAACCGCAGTTTTCATCCTTTCTATATCCAACCATTTTCAAAGAGTCACAAAGAACTTGTAGGAGAAGTATATAATGGCCTTCAGTTCTTACTTAAAACTTCATTCTCACATACAGCATCATCATCATCATCATATCAATAGCACAATAACCTAACAATACCAGCACTCCATCAACTTTACTACCTACTCAATCAACTTCCAACTTCCACTTCCAAACAAAACAACTCGCAAACATGGTTTCTTTCACCAACGTCGTCCTTGCCGCCGGCCTCGCATCCACCATTGCAGCCGCACCATTTGCCATGATTGCAGCCAGCGTTGCCACCTCATTCATCAAGCGCGATGACGGCCTCACCCCCGGCGAGTTCTCTTTTCTCGAGGACCGTGCCGTCGCTCAAGGCAATGGCAACTCAAAGCAGAACAAGAACAACCAAGCCAACAAGGTCTCCCCAGCTGCTCCAGCAGCAACCTCCGCTGGAGCATCTGGCAACGGCGCAGTCAGCGTAGAGGTGCAATTCAAAGGCTGTGTCGCGAGCATGAAGAAGAACAAACCTACGGTCAAGAAGGAAGGAAAAATTGTTACCATCTCTAACCTCAACAAGGATTGCACCAGTGCCATCAAGGCATACAACGCACGCCCAGATATCAAGGCTCTGCAAGGAAAGCAGGGAACTGCTGAGCTCAAGGGTAGCACCGTCGTACTTACGAACATGCCCGCCAATGTTATTGATGCTCTTGATGGCTAGATTGACTGCTTTGCTTGATCGTGGAAATCGATTCAGTTTGGTTTAGTTTGTTATTGTTGCATGGAGTTCCGGGAATTGGGTTCAAAACTGGGGTGAAAGACAGAGGGAAAAGATGTGTAGGCACAATGAATGCGCTACTCATCAGTATCAAAAAGTCGTAGATGTTAAGAATTTGATTTTACATTTTATAACATCTTTTCTTTTCCTAATTTCTTGCTTGTGACTGTAAAATTAGATAGTTTTCCGGTTTTCTTCATGTTGAAAAAGCAGTTCAGGGATAATATGCTAACCCTTCTTGATTGCTTGATGTTGTTGTGGTCTAAGGTAACCTTGGCCCCACTTTCTAGTATTACAGTATATAATATCGTGAGAAGAGGGAACTCCTCTTCTCCTCTTTAGATTATACAGTATACAAAACCCTTTCTTATATCTTGAGGAACCTCTCCTCGCAGTTTTATTAGGGTCCTTAACACTTGTCCTGTATACATACACAAGCGCTTGCCATTCAAAAATTTGAGAGGAGGAAAGAGTGATGCGGGAGTTTCTAACTGCGTCGGGCAGTCCCTAGAGAAGGACTCCTTGACTACTTCCTCTCTCTTTGTGTTGCTTCTTCTTCTTCTTCTTGTAAGCAATCAACAAACCAAAAATACAACTTCCTGTTCAAATCTTTCTTCCAATACAATGAACTGGGAAAAAGCGACGTTTGTTGTCACTGTTATGGCACTTTGTTTCACCATTCTAACACTCATTGTCGCCGTTTTGGCATTGATTTGCGTTGCTCCCTTTTTTTTTGACAGAATGGGCTGGAAATTCCCCTTCGCTCCAACACTCCCCCCAACCCCCGAGCCACCTGTGCAGCCTGAACGACCTTTTGCTCCTAAATCTGAAGAGCTAAAAACTCTTAAAAGAATCAGTGCTTTCACTGAGGCCACTGGAATGTTTGCAATCATCCAGAATACCAACGATAAATCGCCACAACAGCGGTCCGATCTTATCGACTGTTACCACGAACTTTATAACCAGGATTAATAACCAAACTGCTTATATTAATATTCGCTAATCGAAATCATCTTTATTAATTCAAACATATTTATCACCAGCGATAAGCTTGCACTTCTCCGTAGTGCTGGTGACTAGTAGCCCTTACCAGTGGCTTAGGTTCTCACGATACCTATTACTGAGCTAGGCTCAGTGGCAATTGTTTCATGAATTCTTTGATCTTGCCACTGGTACTTGGGTGAAGCGAAGACAAGCTCATATATTTTTCTACAACCAGCTTTCATATCTAAAGCTGACAAGATTTAGTGCCTCCTAAACTGCCCAATCCGACCACATTCATTGAATTGTTTTACCCTCCACCCATTCATCCACCTTTACAGACTTCATCATATTTTCCGATTATGCAACTGGCTGAATCCTGGTTCTATTACGCTACACTAGATTATTAGTCGACGATCGTCGACTGCAGACAGGGTCGTGCACTGGTAGTGATTGAGGACAAGATAAACCACAATTGACATTTCTAGAAGTTATCAAAGGAAATATATACAGGAAGGCGGAATTTATTTATGATGGTTCTAAACTGAGCAATGTTCACTCTCATCTCTAAACTTCGTCCCAATTTGATCTATAGCCCATAGCGATTATCTTGCAGTCGGAAAAGATCGCCTTTGTTGCTTGGTTCGAGCAGTATTGAGTCGACCCTGAAATTTTGATCCGACCCAAATGCAGATAAAAAGTCTTCCTCGCAAAGTGGAGGGTCTTGAAAACGACGGGTTGAAGTCCGAACGTTAACCTCCCCAGTAAATAGATATCTAAGTTGTAATATCCCCCGAAGCTCATACTGGTTCCATATCTCGCTCTCGGGACTACTCCCCAAATCCTTCCATCTGGTAAAAAACATTGCAACTCCATGGTCGTCATAGTCCATGAAATCAATGCGGTATCGGGTACAGCAACTTTGACACCTCTGAACTCCAGCCCCGGCCAGGTATTCGCTAGTTCTAAAATCGACGTGTCGGC
>Ga0247814_10001905_pt1 | contig 11803 bp, 2 predicted proteins | sample UWRJL179409R1_FD_179947 | JGI IMG/M metagenome (GOLD analysis project Ga0247814, IMG submission 179947) | Plant litter microbial communities from Arlington Agricultural Research Station in Wisconsin, United States - UWRJ-L179-409R-1 | ecosystem: Environmental > Terrestrial > Plant litter >...
AAAACTTAGAGTATGCATATGCCCTTTTAGAGCCGCCCATATCCGGCGAAGCTATGGTAAGGTTCTCCAGGTTAAGGCTTTTTATGTAAGGCACAAATATGGTTGAGGCAAACAGGTGGTCTACCGGTTTCTCAAAAAATCCCTGAATTTGGTCGGCATGCAGGTCCATCGTCATTATACGGGTGGCACCGGCGCTTTCCAGCAGTTTTGCAACCAGCTTGGCCCCTATGGGTACACGTGGTTTGTCTTTACGGTCCTGTCTTGCCCACCCAAAGTAAGGTATAACGGCCGTTATGTGCCTGGCCGAAGCCCTCTTGGCAGCATCTATCATTAACAGCAGTTCCATAAGGTTGTCTGCCGTAGGGAAGGTAGAGCATACTAAAAATACGCGTATCCCCCTTATTGACTCCTCAAAAGACGGCTGAAATTCGCCATCGCTATAATGAGAGAGTGTTACCTTACCCAGCGGTATACCATAGCTTGCAGCTATTTTTTCGGCCAGGTAAGTGCTTTTAGAACATGAAAATATCTTGGCTTCCGGTTCTGTATGCAGCATTTTAATTAGTTGCTTAGTAGTTAGTTAGTGTTGTGTTGTGTAACGAGGGTGCAAATTTAGAAATTTAATTTTATACACACAGTAATTTATCGTGTATTTTTCCTGAAATTAAATATTATTTTCTAAATTTGCACTTCCAAAATAGGAATAACGCAGCCTGGATGGCGGAATTGGTAGACGCGCGCGACTCAAACTCGCGTACTTCGGTGTGTGGGTTCGATTCCCACTCTAGGTACTTTTTTAAAAACCCTTTGAAACTATAGCTTCAAAGGGTTTTTTAATTTATTTTCATGCCCATCTTTTACCGCCCTTGTTTAAGAGCTTTAATCAACGCATTGTTCCTTCTGTCGGCATACATCCTGTTTAATGATGTTACCGCCCATATAAAAGCAGGGATCCAGCCAATAATCGTTATCTGAAGCAGTAAACAAATAATCCCGGAAATAATCTTGCCTTGTAAAAACAGCGAAAGCCAGGGCAGGAAAAAAGCAATTACATATCTCATAAATAAAATTGTTTTAGTAATAATCAGGGCAGCCTTTACAAACCCTTTCCCAATTAAACTGGTAAATAAACGAAAATTCGTGCACACCGCCGTTACGCCCCATATTGTTCATTACAGCATCATAAGAGTAGCCTATTTTAAAATGCTCATATTTTAAGCCAAAGTAAGGATTTACCGAGGTAAGCAAATGGCTGTTGTTACTGTTTTTTGCAGGGTTTGTAGCGGCTATAACACCTACAAATACACGTTCAAATATTAATCCTGCACCAAGGTCCATGCGGTTATAGTTACCCTGCTGCATGTAATTGGCTGTTATTAAAAGCTTAGAATCGAAGGGCAGGAGAGTGCTGGTGAAATTTGACGTTTTAAATTCGTACCCCGCATTTAGGGAAAAAAACATATCCAGCGGTAGGTTACCCGCCATTGTAAAAGAAATATCAGGCTTGTTAAGGTGTCTTAATGATGCGCCTATCCAGCAATCTTCGTTATTAAAAAGTACACCGGCACCCACATCAAAATAACCAATTTTTTCATTTAAAGCCAGGCGGTCTATGCTCGTTGGGTCTATCGTACCGGTATCTATATTAAGCTGGTCTTCAAGGATAAGATTTTGGAAACCGTACGATTTACTGCCGTAACCCACTTCGAGTGCCGGGTGAAAATACCAGTCGTCTGATATTTCTACACGGTAACAATATGATGCATTAACGAGCGACAAACTGTAATCGGTAAACGATTCGCGCTGGCTCAGGAAGCTAACACCCAGACCGCTGTTCATCTCTTCTGCCCAGGTATTTAAAAAAGCATAATCGCTGTTTATTTTAAGTTTTGCATCCGGCCACTGGCTGCGGTGCAGTACACCAACCGATGTAGTTTCCATAAAGCCTGTAAAGGCCGGGTTAACGGTTTGCGGTACCATAAAGTACTGCGTGAATATAGGGTCCTGTGCCGTAACGCTACAGATGCCTGATATAAAAAGTAAAATTGTTATATAGTATTTCATCTCTGTATGGCTGTTATTTAAGTAGTACAAAAGGGCCTTCAAAATTTACAATCTGTCCGTAAAAAGTCTCTACACTAATGCGGTAGTAAAAGTTGCCGTTTTCAGAAGTTATCTTCTTAAGGTTGCCGTCCCATCCTTTTATTACCTCGCCTTTTTCATAGTAAATAAGGGCACCCCATGTATCATACACATTCAGTTCTAACAATTTTAACCCTTTGTAAACCGGGCTAAACGTGTCGTTTGTACCATCGCCATTAGGTGTAAAGGCATTGGGTACCATAACATCATAGCCTTTGGTAACTTCTAATGTTTGCCTGAAAGTACTTACGCAGCCGTAAGGGTATTTAAGGGTAAGGGTTACGGTATAAGTTCCCTCACGCACGTAAGTATGTGCGGCGCTTTCGGAAACCGATACGCTGCCATCGCCAAAATCCCATGACGCTTCTATAAAATCTCCGGTAGAGATATTTGCAAACTGTACTTCATCAAAAACAGAATAAACCCTGTAGGTTGTAAAACCGTAAGAGTCAGCAGTAAAAGATGCCTCGCCAAGTTGCTGGGTTGCTACCTCAAAAGCTTGCGTTGCTATACAGCCTTTACTGTCGGTTGCAGTAACTATCACGGTACCATTCTGGTTCGTGGTCATGTACTGCCCATTGTTCCCCGATACCGTACCACCGGACCATGTATAGGTAAATGGCGGTACACCACCTGCCGCCTGTGCTGTATTAACTTGCTGCACATACTGTGTTTGGCAGTTAAAATCTATATCTTCTGTAATTCTAAGCGTAACAGGTGCAGGTCGTGTTATAGTATAAGTGCCTGATGCTGTACAGCCACGGAAATCGGTAATATTCACGTTATAAGTACCCGATGTTATAGCAGTAAGGTCTTCGTTTGTAGACCCGTTAGACCAGTTGAACGTAAACGGTGGTGTTCCGCCTGCTACCAGCAGGTTTATAGCGCCGCTCATAGTATCATCGCAATCAAGCGCATGGGTAATATTAGCACTTACGGCAAGGGCAGCAGGCTCTACAATAGTAAATGTCCTTATTATCTGGCAATGGTATGGGCTGCTGTCGCTAATGGTAGCCGTATAGGTTCCTGCGGGGAGATTATTACGTCGTGTACCTTGTGTAGAGCCATCGCTCCATACTAAGGTTATAGGCGCAATACCGCCCACAAGGTTCAGGTCTATATTTCCATCGTGTGCTCCGTGGCAGGAAATATTATTATATACCGGAGTCACCATAAATACCGGAGCTTCAGGTATTGGCACGGTAATGACCTTTACGCAATTGCTTGCATCGGTTACGGTAATAATATAGTCACCCGCTGCAAGGTTGTCCTGATAGATTCCTGTAGCGAGATTGCTCCATGTTGTTATGTAAGGCGGGGCTCCGCCCGTTATAGCCAAGCTTATTGAGGCGTTGTTGGCACCGTAACATGTAATTGGTGTTGTGGTAGGGGTTATAATAATTTCAGGCTGTTGCGTAATTGTCACCGATAATGGAATCGTACAGCCATTGTTATCGGTAGCAACGAGAGTATACGTTCCTGCAACGATACTTACTAAATCCTCAGATACAGATGTATATCCGTTAGGGCCCGTCCATGCGTATGTGTACGTGCCGGATGTACTAACTCCTCCTGCAACAGTAACATCTATAGCCCCTGTAGCATAACCATAACAAAGAACATTTATATGACTCTCTGTTACAGAAATTGCCGCTGGTTGTGTTAGAGTAAAACTTTGAGAAGGAGTGCTGCAGCCGTTACTATCTGTAATGTTCAATTGGTACGTCCCGACAGCAAGGCCGGTAAGATTTTGTGTTGAGGCGGTAAATCCGTTAGGTCCTGTCCATGAGTAACTATACACCGATGTACCTCCTGTTGGCGCAATAGTAATGCTGCCGTTACTACCTCCAAAACAGCTTATTTCATAACCATTAAATGTGGGTACTGTACCTGTAAACGCTACTACCTGCGGTTCTGTAACAGTATAGTTTTGGGTTATTGGGCAGGCATTAGTGGTGTCGTTAATTATTACAGAGTAGACACCCGGACTAAGCCCTGAAATATCTTCGGTAGCAGCTGTAAATCCATTAGGGCCTGTCCATGCATAGGTATAGCCGGGATAACCTCCGCTTACTGTAAGGTCTATACTGCCATTATTTGCCCCGTTACAGCTAATGCTGAATCCGTTAAAATCAGATGGCACAGCAGCTGTTACAGCCACACCCGATGCAGGCTGCGTGATTACAATACCGTTAATAAATTTTACAGTACCGTTAGCATCTGTAACCTTTACATTGTACGTTCCGGCAGGCAGGTTATCAAATACATAATTTTCGGCTGTAAGGTTAAGTACTTCTTCCACCACAGTGCCATCAGCTAAAAGTAGGGCATAATCAAACGGTGCGATAGACACCTGTGTAATTTCTACTTCGATAACACCTGTCGACTGCCCGAAGCAATTTACATTAATATGGCTTGCCAACACCTCGGTTATTACAAGCGGTAGCGGTTCTGTTATAGTAAAAGGCAGGGTAATGCCGGTACAAAGCCCATCGGTTATGGTAACGCTGTAAATGCCCGGGCCAAGGTTAGCAATATTTTGTGCCGATGATGTAAAGCCGTTAGGGCCTGTCCATGCATAAGTATAAGTTCCGCTTCCGCCTGTAGGGAAAAGGCTTATCGATCCGTCACTGGCACCTGCCGTACTAATTTGGAAACCATTATAATTTGAAACCGTTGATGTTACTGCAAAAACCGGATTAACCGTAACGGTAAGCGTAAACGGATTGCCTGCGCAATTGCCAAGAGGAGATAAGGGTGTAATAGTGTAAATTGCTGTTTCAGCAGCAGATGAGGTATTGGTTAATGTGCCTGTAATTAGTGTTTGAGCCGAACCTGATGCGCCACCTGTTATATTACCTGTAGGTGCCGCCCAGCTGTAGGCAGTACCTGCCGGCAATATTGTTGCCACAGTTGCAGGATCAAAACTAAAAGCGCTGCTACTACAAATTGTAAGGGTAGTGTTAGGTATAGAAGCTGTGGGGTTTACAGTAACCTCTACAGTAAACGGAACTCCATGGCAGCCGTTGTAATGTGGTGTAACAGTATAGGTTGCCGTTACAGGAACATTGGTGGTATTTACAAGCGTTGGGTTAAGGCTGTTTTGCGGAGTGCTTTGTGCGCTTCCGCCGGTAAAGCCGGTTCCGTTAGGCGCTGTCCATGTAAAGGTAGCTCCCGCAGGCATGTTGTTGCCGCCGGTATTATTAGGTATGTAGTTTAGGGTTGTACCGCTACAAATGGTTGTTTGCTGTAGTGTGTTTACAAACGGAACCGGTGTAACTGTAATACTATATACGACTGGCGCACCGGGGCAGGCCGAAGCATCTGCAGTAATTGCCGTGGCTGTATATGTTACCGTTAGTGGTGCACTTGTACTGTTTATCAACGTTTGTGCAGGTATAGTAGTTGAGGTAGTTCCTGTAGCTGCACCCGAGATACCCGCCGGGGCAGATACCGTCCAGCTTATGGTAGTGCCGGTTGTGCTACTTGTAAGGTTAACAGCCGTACTTGCTGTTGATGAACAAATGGTTTGATCTGCTATTGAGAAAGTAACCGTAGGCGCAGGGTTAACGCTAATAATAAATATTTGGGGCGTGCCATCGCAACCGTTTAATTGGGGGGTTACGGTTATGGTTGCTGTAACGGGGCCGGTACCGGTATTTAATGCTGTAAAGGCCGCAATATCGCCCAAACCGGAAGCAGGTATCCCTACTGTCGGATTCCTGTTTACCCAGTTAAAAATAGTACCGGGTAGGGTTCCGCTAAAGGTTATGGCTGTAGTAAGCGAGCCATTACATACAGTTTGATTAGATACTGCTGCCACAGTAGGCATTGGGTTAACCGTTATATTGACTGTAAAAGGTGTTCCCGTACAGTTGCCCGATATGGGCGTAACAATGTACTCTATAATAACAGGCGCAGTAGTTGTATTTATTAATGTTCCGCTTACTGTTAACTGGTTTGTGCCGGGTGCAAGTCCGGATATGCCGGCAACCGCAGCAGGCGCTGCCCATGAGTATGTTGTTCCTTCGGGTACAATGCCATCAGTTCCATTTGTCGGGATCACCGAAAATGCAACGCTACTACAAGCTGTTTGTGCCATATTTGTAATGACAGGTTTGGGTTTAATTGTAACAGTAACTGTAAAAGTGTCTCCTGTACAGGTCTGACTGCCCGATGTCCATGTTGGTATTACTGTATAAATAGCCGTTTGGTCTGCATTTGTTGGATTAGTTAACGCACCTGTTATACTTGTGGCATTCGCCGAAGATGCCATCCCTCCCGTAAGGCCCCCGGAAACTGTGGGAGCAGTCCAACTGTATGTTGTACCCGCCGGGACTATTGTTACCCCCGCATTAACAGGGCTTACAGTAAATGCATCGCCGCTGCAAACAGTCTGGATTTGGTTAGGTATCGCCGGTTTTGGGTTTACTGTAATTGTTACCGAAAAATCCGTGCCGCTGCACCCGTTTGCTACCGGCGTTACCTGATAGATTGCCGTAACAGGTGCATTAGTAGTATTTGTAAGTGTCTGGCTAATGGTTGCTACAGGTGCAGTTTGTACCGAACTTCCTGTAAAGCCGGTGCCTGTTGGCGTTGCCCATATATATTGTGTACCTACAGGCAGTGTATTTCCACCGCCGTCGGCCGGGGTAACGGTAAATGCTGTGCCGCTGCAAATGGTTTGTGCCTGCGTAGTGTTTACAGAGGGTAGTACGTTAATAATTACTGCAATGATGTTTGAAGTTATCGTGCTGCAGCCACCTGTTGGGAAAGTAATTACAGCATAGTAGTATACCGTTCCTACAGTTGATGGCGGCTGATAGGCAGCCGTTGTTGCCGACGAAATTGCAGTGCTGCCTGTAACAGAATTTGTTGTGTTAGAATACCACTGAAACGTAGGGGTACCGGTACCATTAACGTAGCTTACGCTAAGTACTGTGGGTGCTTGCCCAACGCATAAGGTTTGCGGAGCCGGCTGCGAGGTAATTGCAGGAGCGGCAATAACGTTAACCTCTGCAATAGGGCTCGTGTCGCTACAGCCGGGGCCTGTGCCCGATACTATTACATAATAATAACGTATACCTGTAGTGGTTGTGGGTGGCAATAAAGTATTTGTAGTTGCACCCGAAATTAATGTGCCGGTAGTAGTATTAGGTGCAGGGTTACTATACCATTGGTAGCTATATGTGCCTGTTGCGCCGGTAACAGCCACTGTTAAAGGCTGTGCTGTTGCACCCTGACAAAGGTTTTGTGCAGGGAAGGCAGTGGTTGTAACATCGGGTGCTGTTGTTAAGGTTATGGTTATAACGTTACTAATTGCACTACAGGCTACACCGCCTAATGTGCTGGTAGCTATGCGCCTGTAATAAGTAGCTTGGGTTAATACGGAAGGGTTGTATGTTTCAGATGTTGCGCTGGCTATAGCAGCAAACGTAACATTATCTGGTGACGATTGCCACTGGTAGCTTAACAGCCCACTGCCTGTAGCTATAGTAGATGCTGTAAAGGCTACAGGATCGCCGCCGCTGCAAATGGTTTGGTCTCCGGCAACAACGCCCTCATAAATATTATTCACGATAACAGTAATAACGTTGCCTGTTGCCTGGCAGGCAAGGCCATTTAAAGTGCCCGTAACAATACGCCTGTAATAGGTGGTTTGGCTAAGCACCGGGGGGGCGAACGTTTCGGTTGTTGCGCCGGCAATATCTGCAAATGAACTATTATTTAAAGAACTTTGCCATTGATAGGTTAGCGTTCCTGCGCCGGTTGCAGCAGTAAGTACTGTAAAAGCAGAAGGGTTAGTATTATAGCAAATGGTCTGGTTGCCACTCGTGGTTCCTGCGGTAAGGGCGTTTACAAACACGGTAACATCGTCTGTACCGGAACATTGCCCCTGAGACACGGTAAGTGTATATGTAGTAGTTACGGTTGGTGATGCCACAGGGTTAGCTATGTTGGGGTTTGACAGGCCCGTTACAGGCAACCATCTGTAGGTATAAGTGCCCCCCGAACCACCGCCGCCTATACCATTTAGTGGTGTTGACCCCGAGACGGCACAGGATGTAATATCGCTACCTGCATTAGCAGTAACTCCCTGTGTTACTGTAAAAGTTTTTGTATCGTTCGCAGTGCCGCACTCGTTAGTAACCGCTAAGGTTACAGTATAGCTTCCTGCGGTATTGTAGCTAACAGCCGGCGGAATGGCAAGATTAGAAGTTGATGGCGTACCACCGGGAAAACTCCATAGATAAGTAGGCGTGCCCGCAGGGTCTCCACAATTTGTTACCGTAGCACGAGGTGTAATAGTTGCCGATGTACCACCGCAAATACTGCTTATGGTAGTTATTACAGCAGTAGGGGGTGCTTTAACAACAACAGTTTGGGAAGCAGTTCGTGGTGGGCTGCAAGAATTGCTTGCTGTTAATGTTACCGTATACGTTCCCGGATTAGGAAAGTTAAACGAAGGATTAACCGATGTTGCCGTTGTACCATTTATAAAATAGCTATGAGTGCTACCAGGCTGGGTGCCACAATTAGTGGCCGAATAAGCCACTGCCCAGTTATACGTTACATTACAGGTATTTGTTGTTACAGTAGTGTTTGTTGCCTGTGCTGTAACTGAACCGCATCCTGTGGTATTGTTTAATGTAAAAGCAGCTGATGTGATTGGGCTTTCTATGCAGATGGTTTTGATAATATCATCATCAACCCCACACCTGTTGCCTACTCTCATCTTAATTGAATAAGTTCCGGGCTGTGTAAATCTTGGACATATTTGATTAGAACCGGTAGCCCATGAAGTAGCATCGTTTGGATCTAATGCAAATCCCATTGAGCCACTTATTAATGTATATCCTGTATTAGGAGTAATTGACCATAATATTGGTGCTCCGCTAATGCATGCTCCATCTGAAGCATCTATGCTATTTGAATTTACAGTTGCATTTGTAAAACACGTAGTGGTATTTACGCATGCTGAAGTATTAGGCATTGTGAAGTCACCATCAGGTTTGGTAGAAATATATATTGGAATTACTGATACCAATGATTGTGAACATGGATTTCTTGCTACTATTGTAACCGAGAATGAATTTTGAAAACTTGTAGCAGTGCTTCCACATGATGTTCTGGTATAAATATGAGGTACTTCCGCCGGAGGTGGGTGATTATATATTTCTGGATTATTCGGATCGTCACTAAAGGTTACTGTATAAGTTGTTCCCGGTGCATTATTTGCAGTTCCGGTTATTGGAAATACAAGCCTGGCGTCTTGTACATTTCCAGTTATACATAAATCCGTATTTCCAGGATTCCCAAATGCAACTGCAGGATTTGATCCAACAAAAACTTTATAAACTTTCGTTATTGAGCAACCATTTTGCCCTTCAATCGTATATGTAAGAGTCCATAACCCTACTTGATAAGTATGTGAAACGGCAGAATTAAAAGTTGTAGAATTAAAATCGGCTGAATTATCACCCCAATCTATTGTGTAATTAGTGTTTGTAGATTGTGTAGATGATCCGTTGCCAAAATTAAAGCTTGAAACGCTATTTTGGCAAACTTTAAATGTTGTAAATCCATTATATAGACTTGAATTACTTCCCAATAGACTAGCATCAGGCAATTGCTTAACTCTAACAGTACGTGTTGTGGTATCAGTACAATTTGTTGAACTGTTTGTAACTGTTAGTCTTACCGTAAAAGTCTGCTCCTCATTTCCCGGAGTAGCCACAAAAGTATGATTTGGGTTAGCTACCGTTGAAGTATTACTACTTCCGGATGCGGTATTACCAAAATCCCAAACATATTCAAGGTTAGATCCTGTAGAATTATTAGTAAATGAAAGTGCTTGTGTAGCACAATTTACTGTTGTTGGTGCTGTAAACGCTGATGTTGGAGGGGTGTGTACATTTACTATAACCGCTGTTCTGGGTGATGTTTCAGTCCCATTCCTGACGGAAACATAAACTGTAGTAGTAACGCTATATGTATTTGAATAAACTGCTCCTGTATGAATTGGTGTACCTCCTGTAGCAGCAGTATACCATTCAAATACACTTCCGGCAGTTGAGGTAGCAGTCAGTGCTGTTGATCCTGGTGCACACAAGCTGGTGTTTCCTGCAACTAATGGAGCATCAATGAAAAATTCTCTCCCATTACTTCCATTAGCAAAAGCGTTAGTAAAATAAAAGCAGCAAATCAGGGTGAGTAAAAGGCAATAGTAAAGTTTTTTCATAGAAAGTATTTGGTATGGCGGGGAGCCTTTCTTAAAAATTTGTTAAAAGCCAGCGAAGGTATGTTAAAATTGAGGTCGCGGCAATACCCATTTATAGGTATTTTTGACCACAATTTCAGGTAAATCAATCAAATACAGGCATAAAAAACAAGGCTGCCCTTTTCGGGGCAGCCTTGAATTAGCATTACAAATTTTAAAAAAAAATTATTCTTTAACGATCCTGAGTGTTTGTGTTTGTGATGAGGTGTTCGTAGCTGCGTTAAGAATATATACCCCGTTTGAAAGGCCGCTAAGGTTAATGGCCGCATTTGTACCATTAACTTCCTGCTGTAGCAGTTGCTGCCCCTGTATGTTGTATAGTGTAATGCCGGATATTTTTTGTTGGGCTGTAATGTGCAGCACATCGCTAACCGGGTTAGGGTAGTAAGACAGCTGCGCAGTAGTAACCCCGGTTGCCTGCATAATGCCCGGCGTGTATTTCCACAGCTCTATGCCTGTAGTGCCATGGTTTGCCGTTAAGTATAACGAATCGCCCATGCCGGCAAAGAACGGGTTATAGCCCAATGGGTTAAAATCGGTGTTGCCTGCATTAGGGAGTATTTTTATGGTGCCGGCCTCTGTACCATCGGTGCTGAATAGCTGGTAAAAAGTATCGTAGTTATCCATTGCCCTAAAGTATACCCTGCCGTTAAAACCATAAAAGCGTACGGCCCCGGCATTAGAGATAGATCCATCGGTACCCGGAAAAATGTCTTTTAATAGGGTTGTACCTGCCGTTGTACCGTCGGAAACCCAAACTTCCCAGCCGTGCATAACGTCCTGCAGGCAAAAATAAAACTTGTTGTTGTAAGCATAGCGGTCAAACTGCCTTATTAAACCATCGGTAGAACCCGGGTAAGCATCTATAAGCATATAGGTTCCGGCAACGGTACCATCGGTACGCCACATTTCCCTGCCTGTGGTGGTGGTATAGGCCGAAAAACACATTACATTATCAAGTTTTACAAAGTGGGATGGCAACGATTGTGCAGCACCCGCAGCAATATCCATAAAAATACCGGTACCTGCTTCGGTTCCATCGCTTTTATACAGCTCTATACCCGATTCGCCGTTATTAGCAGTAAAATATAAGTTGCCGTTAAAAGCAATAAGGTCGCCGGGGTTGCCGCTTTCCGTTGGGTTAATGTCTTTAACTAAAGCAGTACCTGCTTCGGTACCGTCGGTAGCCCAAAGTTCAAATCCATGCTGGCCCTCTTCAAAGCCGTCGTTAGCATTAAAATACAGTTTGTCACCCATAACCGTCAGGTATTGCGGATTAGAGCCAAACTCGCCCACACGAATGTCTTTTACAATCGTAGTTCCCGCCGGAGTACCATCGGTAACCCAAAGCTCTGTACCACGGCTGTCTTCGCTCCTAAA
>Ga0247814_10001906_pt1 | contig 11803 bp, 6 predicted proteins | sample UWRJL179409R1_FD_179947 | JGI IMG/M metagenome (GOLD analysis project Ga0247814, IMG submission 179947) | Plant litter microbial communities from Arlington Agricultural Research Station in Wisconsin, United States - UWRJ-L179-409R-1 | ecosystem: Environmental > Terrestrial > Plant litter >...
CGGAACTAATTTTGACCAGACACTTGATGCCTATCAGGCAAGAGTTACGCCAAGAGATAATGCTTCAGTCGTAGAAGATACCAGTACGTTATTTCAAAGTATTACAGGATCAGATCCCAACTATTTAAGACTTGCTGCAGGAACAACCTCTTATGCAGAATCAGGGGCAGTTTTAATTACATCCCCAAATATCAATACAGATTATTGGGGCGTAACAAGACCGTTCCCTTCACCGACCCATGGAGGTACTTCTCCAGATATCGGGGCATCAGAATTTGATGGAATTCCAGCCAACGTTCCTTGTCTCGCTCCGGCAGCTCAAGCTACATCATTGGTAACAGGAACTAATACGGCAGCTATTATTGCAGGATCGTTCACAGCACCAGTAGTTGCGCCATCGGGTTATCTTGTAGTTAGAAGCATTGGTGCTTTATCGGCCACACCAGTTGACGGCACCACGTATGCTGCGGCTGCAACATTGGGTAACGGAACTGTGGTACAATCCAGTAGTGCATTGAGTTTTACTTCAAGTTCACTTACTTCTAACACGGCATATACCATCACCGTTTTCAGTTACAACAGTGCTGATTGTACAGGTGGTCCAAAATACTTGATTGCTTCTCCATTAACAAGTGTATTGACGACTTGTCCTGCTCCGGCAACCGCTGCTACCGCTGCTTCTGGAATTACCGCAAGTAGTGCTACATTTTCATGGACAGCTGCAGTTGTAGGAGGAAATGCAGCACCAATCACTTATATTTTAGAAGTGTCTTCCAATTCAGGCTACACAGCTCACATTTCAGGTTCGCCTTTCGCTGTGACAGGAGTTACTGAAACGGTCAATACACTCTCTCCGGCAACAACATATTATTGGAGGGTAAAAGCAACGAATGGAAGCTGCGAAAGTACCGTACTGACCGGAACTTCTTTTTCATCAGGTTGTGCGGTGCCTAACAACCCAACTGATCTCGCATTTACCAGCGTAACCGCCACCACTTTGACGTTGAGCTATACTGCTGCCTCGCCTGCTCCAACGGGTTACACCATTTTTAGGAGCACGAGTGCTACACCACCTGTACCAGTAAATGGAACTAGCTATACATCCGGATCAACTTATTTTACAAATTATCTTTGTGTTCTTAATTCAACATCACTTACAGTAGCCCAAACAGGACTTGTTTCTAATACACACTATTACTATTATACATTTGCAAGAAACGCTACAAGTTGTACAGGCGGCCCTGTTTATTCTTCAGGTGCAGCTGCAAGCCAGATTACTTGCCCCGCATCCCCAACATCAGCTATAAACTCTGATATCAGTACAGGGGGATTTACAGTGAGTTGGACGGCATCAGTAGCAGGCGGTAGTGCGGGAACAATTAATTATATTCTTGAGGTTTACACAGATTCAGGTTACACGACTCCTGTGGCAGGATCTCCATTTGCTGCAGGTACAGGTTTGTCTCAAGCTGTAACAGGATTAAACGCTGGTACAATTTACTATTACAGGGTTAAAGCCAATAATGGCACTTGCGACAGTACGCCTTTGTCAGGAACAGTAACAACAACGTGCGCTCCACTGGCTTTAAATATTGTTCAGGGATTCAATAGTGCAACAACGCCTGCATGCTGGTCAACGGCTAATGTGGCGATACAAACAGCAACAAAAATCTCTTACGTTACTACAGCATCAAATCCAACTGTAAATGCGCCACAAGAAGGAACGCACATGGTATTGTACAATTCCTTTTCAAGTACAAATGGAGGTGCAGGTTCTGAAGAACGACTGATCAGTCCGCCGGTAATTACGACTGGCGCATCTAGTATCGATATTTCATTTTACTGGAACAACGAAAATCATTCTCTTTATAAAGATTTAACAGAAGGTGTTCAGGTGCAATATTCTACAGACAATGTTACCTGGACCGATCTGGGCAGTTTTATACCAAGGCATGACGGCTCATTAACGGAAGGAAGCAGACAATGGAATTTAAAAACCATTACCTCGACAGCGGTAGGAAATTTACCATTGGTATATTTTGCAATCAAATTTCATTCGGAATTCGATGAGAATATGATGCTCGATAATTTAATTATTAAACAAACATCAACTCCGATCTCGATAACACCAAGCCCGGCTGCAATATGTGCCGGAAGCTCAACCACATTAACGGCATCAAGTGCCAATCCAAATTATACTTACACATGGAGTCCGGCAACAGGACTTGATACGACTACGGGAGCTACAGTTACCGCAAGTCCGACAACAACGACAACTTATACGGTTTCAGCCGTCCATGGAGCAATGAGTACAACGGCAATAGTTTTGGTAACGGTTAATCCGGTTCCGGCTAGTGTAACTATTTCTCCTAATGTTACTGTTTGTGATGGTACTGTAACAGCCTTAACTGCGGCGTCTGGGGCATCAGTACCAACAACTGTGATGGTTGGAGCAATAACATCAACGGAAACAGTTCTTCAAAATTCGCCTTATAGGCAAACAGCGGGGTCTTTCTCAAGAATACAGCACTTATATACTAAAGCAGAATTAAATGCAGCCGGTATAACTGGCGCGCAGAATATTACATCGCTTGGTTTTAATGTAACCACTGCAGTTACGGGGAATATGGCAACCTATAATATTAGTATAGCCAATACTGTAACAACAGCAATGACGACCGCCTATTTGACGGGAACATTTACCTCGGTTTATAATGGGACTAATGTTCAGCCCGTTCTCGGAGTGAATACCTATACTTTTACAACACCATTTGCATGGGATGGAAACTCTAATATTGTGATTAATATTTGTCATGCCGGAGCCGGTACCTCAGGGTCAACTTTGGTATCCGGAGTAACTACTGTGTCCAACAGTACAGTTTCAGGAACAGGAACAAGTATATGTACAAGTGGAGGAGGTACGGCCTATGTAATAAAACCAGTCATTTATTTAGAGCATATTGTAAATACAATAGCAGATATCACCTGGTCACCAACTACCGATTTATATACCGATGCTGCCGCTAATAACGCATATACAGGAACAGTTGCAGGAACAGTATATCATAAAGGAAGTACAGGACGTACTTATACCGCAACCGGAACGCTGGGCACTTGTACTAAAACTAATACAGTAACAGTAACAGCAGCATCGCCTGTTGGCATTACATCAGTAACCGCTGATTCTAATCCGATATGTGCGGGAACAACAGCCACGCTTACTGCAAACGGCGTTACAGGCGGCAATACTGTAGTTAACTGGTTTTCAGGACCAGGAGGAACAGGAGAAGATTTTGGTCCCGGATTGACATTGCCTAATGTGCCACCCGGAACGTATTATGCGAGAGTAACCGGAGATTGCGGTGCGCCAGCGGAAGCTTCACTTACTTTGTCAGCAGGAAATGTGGCGGTATGGAATGGAACAAATTGGACCAATAACACACCTCCAATCAGTACCTCTTCAGTGTTCATTACCGGTAATTTTACAGCCACGCAAAATATCAATGCTTGTACATTAACCGTTTCTAATAATGCAAATGTTGTGATTCCAACTGGATTTGATGTGACTTTACGAGGTGCGTTGTCTATTAACTCAGGAACTTTTACATTACAAAACAATGCCAACTTAATTCAGACATCGGATGAGGCTAATTTTGGTAATATTACAGTAATCAGAAACAGTTCTAAAATAAAAAATCTCGATTATACTTTATGGTCATCTCCGGTCAAAGAACAAATCTTATTGTCTTTTTCACCTAATACAACCGCGAGCAGATTCTACCGATATAATTCGGCTACCAATTTTTATAATTCCGTAACATCGCCTGGTCCGGCAGCGGCAACCTTTGAAGAAGCAAAAGGATATCTGATTCGGGTACCTTACAACCATCCGACACAGGCTACAATCTGGGAAGGAAAGTTTACCGGAGAACCGAACAATGGTCCGTTTACTTATACAATGTTTAACGGTGGTCAAAATTTCCGATTTAATTTAGTGGGTAATCCTTATCCGTCTCCAATCAGTGCTGTGGCTTTTGCCGCCCAAAATAGCGGGATTACGAAAACATTGTATTTCTGGAGAGAGACCAACCTGAATACAGATAACAACGCCTATTGCTCTTGGTCACCAGCTGGAGGTCCGACAGGCACATTTGTTCCCAACGGAGAAGATGAAGTATTTGATTTAAACGGCGTTATTCAAACAGGTCAGGGCTTCTTCGTAGAGGCACTTAACAATGCTACGACGGTCAATTTCAACAACTCGATGCGTATTAACAACCATAGCGACAGATTTTTTAGAAATTCGGTTGTGGCAAATCCGGCGGATTATGAAAGTCACAGGATATGGCTAAATATTACTAATACAGCAGGCGTTTTCTGCCAGACTGCTTTTGGGTACATGACAGATGCGACTCAGGATTATGACCCGGGAATTGAAGGCAGGTATATGAATACAGGAGTAACAGAATTGTATTCATTAATTGGTTCCGATAAATTGGTTATCCAAGGAAGAGCATTGCCGTTTGCAACGTCTGATGTTGTGCCTTTGGGCTTTAGTGTTGCAACATCAGGAAATTATACAATTGCAATCGATCACGTTGACGGTCTGTTTATGGAAGGGCAGCGTATTTACCTGAAAGACAATTTTACAGGGAATACGCATGATTTGACTTCTGGCGCCTACACATTCGCTACAGAAGCAGGTACATTCACTTCTCGTTTTGAAGTCGTTTACGAACCACTACTTCATGTGTCTAATCCGGTTTTTAGCGAAAGTGATGTAGTAATTTACAAGGAGAAAGGCAGCTTTATCATCAAATCTGGTACTACTGTGATGGATAATGTGAAGGTATTTGATATCAGAGGAAGATTATTGGTAGACAAGAAAAGTGTTAATGCTACCGAAATATCTTTCAATGCCGGGGAAACCAATCAGGTGCTGGTGGTTAAGATCACATCTGAAGCCAATCAGGTTGTAACTAAAAAAGTGATAAATTAAAAAAAGATTAGAATATTTTAAGCCCTCTCAACAATGAGAGGGCTTTTTTTTTGATTTAATTATGCATTTTGCTCTCTAAGTTTAACACCAAATGCAGAAAAACTAGAAAAAGAATACTGGTTATAAAGGTAGTTTTACATAACAGATATCAGAAAATCTGAACTATATACAATCATTGTCTGCAATTAGCTAATAAATCTATCGGATTATGAAAAAGAGCATTTATACCATTTGGATATTTCTTTGGGTAGTAAACGCGTACTCCATTTCAAATCCGAAAGAAGCGGGTCTTAATGAGATTTTTTTAGAATTGATCGCTGAAATCAAAGCGGTCAATGACAAGTATGCCATGCAACTTTCTATGAAAGAACAGCAGATATTAATTATCAATAAATCGCTATACGCCGCAGTTGATTATCCGGAACAAATCAAATTATTGGTTAAAAAGGATATGATCAAAGAAGATATTAAAGCCATAATATTGGAGAATTCAAATGAAACGTCAAAAATAAGATATCTAAAAGGTCTTCAAATCATTAAAATTCTATATGAAAAGGTTTTGAGTCTCGACCATCACTTTGCTTCTGTTCGATCGTTTAATGAGATTAATAAAATTTCCAATCCTAACCAATATCCGGAGTTTAGCAAGTTAAAAGAATTAATTGCTAATAAACGTGATAAAAGGACGGCATTTGACCTGACTGCTATTTTAGGCAGCAATACGATTGTTTCAGTCGCACAGACATTAACCAATATGGTAAGTTCAAGTCTTACAAAAGACGAAAAGGAAAAGGAACTGGCAAATGTGGAATGTATTTTAGATTTTACGCTTCGAATGCAGAATGACCTTAACACGATCTATTTTGAAACGGCATTCCTGCAAACGAGCAATGATAAAATCAAACAGGAAATTGAAATGCTATTTAAAGATTATACCAAACCGATCAATTATGAATCATCACTTGAAAATTGCAGGCTAAATGATGACTGGGAAACGATCACTCAAAAAATGCAGGATTATTTGTCAAAAATGCGAAATGCGACAGGCAATTCACAATATAAAATGCAGGTTAATATGGATTTTCCTATTGACAGATTGTTGCAGTTCATTGCACAGTACAACAACTTCATAGATCAGGGTGGAAAATTCTATGAGAAGTTTAAGATTATTCTAAACAGCTATGAAAATGAAAAACAATGTGAAACCAAGCTACCCATGGAGTATACAAAGCTTAAGGCAGATATCGAGGTAGCCATTCAGAAATTCAATGTTGCTTACAAACCAGTTGAAATCAACGGTACCAAAATGAAAGAAATATTGTACGGGTTGAATGAATTTGAATAAGTACGTTCTTTTTTTATATATAATTATGTTTTTGGGTTATTAAGCCGTATTGAAAAATACGGCTTTTTTCTACCAATCTTAAATGCCATACAGAATGAAAATAATAATTGCCGTTTTTTTAACTATACTTTGTTATTCGAAAGCTTTTTCATTGAATATAAAACAGATAACCATTTCTTCTGTTCCAGATAACAGTATAAATATCAGCTTGGATACTGAAGCAACTGAACTTTATTATTTCCATTCCTGGGAATATGAGATTTTACAAAATACTATTAATTTAAAAGTAACGTATGTTTCCGGTTTCGGATCAACAATTGATTACCTGAATAATAATTTTGCAATCCCGCTAAATGATAATAACACAGCAATATACCGGCTAAATGTGAAAATTTATTATAGTGAAGAGCAATTACAGGACGAAACAGAAATTGTATTTACAGCTCCGGTAACAGCTCCGGTTTATCTTGACAACCCAGTATTTGAAATAGGAAAACATTTAATTCCAACAGCATATCCCAATCCATTTACAAAGGAATTTTTTATCCATTCAATAGTGGAACGCAGAACAGTTTATACAATTTATGATCAATTCGGCAAAGAAGTGTTGTCAGGAATCAACAACGAAAATCAAATAATTGATATCGGTGATTTGGCTTCCGGCGCCTATTTTCTCTATTTGAAGGACTATGAAAAAACAATTAAAATAGTAAAAAGGTAATACAAACGATTATTTAAGCTTGTGTATCATATTTCATTTTTCTTAAAATCCGCAGCGCTTCTTTAAAACTCAGATACACCTCTGGAAATGGTTTTAGCAATGCCTTTGCATCAATGAGTTTCTGTTTGGCATCGTCAAATCCGTTAAGGTGGCAAATCATAAAGGTCGAGGGAAGATTTTCGAGGTCTTTTCTTTCCCGGTCACTCAGTTCGAAATTCTTGGTCAGTTTGTCAATAAGCGCCAAATTTGAATTGTAGATATGAAAAAGCATCTTCCGGTTAAATTTTGGTGGTTCAAAAAGCATCTCACGTTCAATTTTATAATAGCCGTTATCATAAAAACGGATGGTCTGCTTTTCAAGCGGATAATAACTCGTTTTATCGTTCAATCCCAAAGGAACATATTCTAATATGGTAAAAGTATTGTCGTCAAAAGTAATGGTTACATCATCCTGGGCAGAATAAAAAAGCTTAATTTGTTCGTTAATTAGTGAAATATCGACGCGTGAAAAAAACGTTTTATCACGTACTTTTTTCTGGACTCCAGCCCAGCAAATCACAAACAGTTCTTTAAAAACCTTGTATTTTGGTGCCATGTCTTTGTGCCGGAAATTCATAAAATCAATAACGCCATCGAGCGTATATTCAATGCTGTTGCGCGAACTATTCTCGATTCCGATAACAGTTTCTGTATTTTGATGATTTTTTTCAAATTCCGTTTCAATTGGGACAGTATTACTTCCGATACGGATAAAAACAGTATTGGCCAAAATAGTATGAATGCCCTTCTTGAAAAATGAAGTTTTGCTTTTAGGCTTAATTGTCACTAATCCGATCACTTTATCCTTCGGCAAATTAGGGAAAGGCACATTCTCATACTGGATTTTCGGAGGATTTTCCAAAAACGCGTTAACGAGATTCTGGATGCGGCTGTCGTCAAAAAAATCATCACCAACGATTTCATTGTCCTGGTCTTCAACACCTACGACAATATAAGAATTGTTCGTCGGATTGGAATTTGACAATGCGCAAATGTGTTTTAAGAATTTGGCTTTTCCTTCCCTGGAATGCAGATTTAACTGGCGTTTCTTATCATAAAAACTGCCCTCATCATTGTGAGCCAGCAGATTCTTGATAAGTAGCCGTTTATTAATCATAAATTTAATTTTACCCGATCAAAATAGATTTTAATTTAAGGAACATCTTGTCCCATACTTTCTGTCCAAATCGCAAACCAGTCTTCCTTTTCCAATTGGAGTTCAACAGCTTTCATTAAAGCCTGAATTCTTGCCACATTCACTGTTCCCGCAATCGGAATTACTTTTGCCGGATGCTGTAAGATCCATGAAAGTAAAATAGAATCAGCGCCAAGATGGTATTTTGAAACCAAAGAGGCAAGCAATTTTTTCAGTCTTCGGGTTTGGTCATTGTCTTCCCTAAAAACTGTTCCCAGCGGATTCCATGACATTGGACGGATGTTGTGCGTTTGCATATAGTCAAAACTTCCGTCAAGCATCGGTTCAAAATGGGTAGCCGAAAATTGTACCTGGTTATAACTGACAGCTGTTTTTTGCCGAATCAACGCTGTCTGCGAAGCGGTAAAATTGGACAACCCGAAATCAATAATTTTTCCCTCCGATGTTAATTGAGTAACGGCTTCGGCAATTTCATCCGATTGCATTAGCGGACTTGGTCGATGCAGAAGCAGGACATCCAGATAATCGGTCTGTAAGTTTTTAAGTGAGTTCTCTACAGACCAGATAATATACGATTTTGAATAATCATAATGCTTGATTGTATTGTTCCGGTTTTGAGCAATATGCTGAATGCCACACTTGGAAATCAATTGTATTTTTTCCCTTGGTGGCTTACCTGAGGCAAGCGCTTTTCCAAATTCGGCCTCAGTGGTGTAAGAGCCGTAAATATCTGCATGGTCAAAAGTGGTGATTTTGTTTTCAAGGCAAATCTGGATCATGCTTTCCATTTCTTTTGTAGTAAGATTTTTATCCCACACACCCCAATTCATCGTTCCTGCAATAATGGGCGACAATGTTGTTTTACTCATTTTATTATACGTTTATTTGCAATCGATCTTGCAAGGTTTTTTTTAATTCTAAACCGAATTTTTTTAAGTTCTTAAAAATATAAAAATACTATCACAAATCATCCTTAAAATTAAGGGTTTCAGAGAATTTTTAACCATTTTTTAACATCTTACTTCTAAAAAAAAATTCAATTTGCAGCGTCAAAAATATAGCACTCAATTCACAGTATTAAATTTATGGAAATGGAAGAAACTACAGCTACTCTGGACATCAGAGCGATTAATGAAAAGATTGAAAGAGAAAGCGCATTTATTGATTTGCTGAACATGGAAATGAACAAAGTAATCGTTGGTCAGAAGCACATGATTGAGCGATTATTGATTGGTCTTTTGGGACAGGGACATATTTTATTGGAAGGTGTTCCGGGTTTAGCGAAAACATTAGCAATCAATACATTATCACAAGCGGTTCACGGTTCTTTCAGCCGAATCCAGTTTACACCAGATTTGTTGCCGGCAGATGTCGTTGGAACCATGATCTATAACATCAAAGCCAATGAATTTTCCATAAAAAAAGGACCGATCTTCGCCAATTTCGTTTTAGCAGATGAGATCAATCGTGCGCCTGCGAAAGTGCAATCAGCTTTGCTTGAGGCCATGCAGGAAAAACAAGTTACTATCGGCGATACGACTTTTAAATTAGACAAACCATTTTTAGTTCTTGCCACCCAAAATCCAATTGAGCAGGAAGGAACTTATCCGTTACCGGAAGCGCAGGTCGACCGTTTCATGCTTAAAACCGTTATTGATTATCCTAAAATGGATGAAGAACGCATGGTCATCCGACAAAACCTCAAAGGAAGTTATGAAAAAGTAAACCAGGTCATTTCTGTAGACCAGATTATCCGTGCTCAGGAAGCCGTCCGCGAAGTTTACATGGATGAAAAAATAGAAAAATATATTCTTGATATTGTTTTTGCGACCCGTTATCCGGAAAAATACAAATTGGAAAGCCTGAAGCCATTAATCAGCTTCGGTTCTTCGCCGCGTGGAAGCATCAATCTGGCCAATGCTGCGAAATGTTACGCATTTATCAAAAGAAGAGGATATGTAATCCCAGAAGATGTCCGTGCCGTAGTTCACGACGTATTGCGTCACAGAATCGGAATTACCTATGAAGCAGAGGCCGAAAACATTACTTCTGTCGATATCATCAATAAAATCGTAAACGAAGTAGAAGTACCGTAATAGATTGTTAGAAATTAGTATTGAGAATTGTGAATGTCAGCAAAATGCATCACCTGATTCGTCTCAATTCTAACATCTCACATCTCACATCTCAAAAATGGATACCAAAGACCTTCTCAAAAAAGTACGTAAAATAGAAATCAAGACCCGAAGACTGAGCGATCATATCTTTTCGGGCGAATACCATACATCTTTCAAAGGCCGCGGAATGACATTTTCAGAAGTGCGTCCGTACCAATATGGTGACGATATTCGTGCCATTGACTGGAATGTTACCGCGCGCTACAATGAAGCGCATGTCAAGGTTTTTGAAGAAGAACGAGAATTAACGATGATGCTGATGGTCGATATTTCGGGTTCTGAAAATTTCGGCACAAAAAACCAATTCAAAAAAGATATTGTTATCGAAATAGCCGCTACGATGGCATTTTCGGCAACACAAAACAATGATAAAATAGGGCTGATCTTATTTTCAGACCAGATCGAATTGTACATTCCGCCAAAGAAAGGCAGATCGCATGTGTTGCGGATCATTCGGGAATTAATCGAATTCAAACCGAAAAGTTATCATACAGATATTGCCCAGGCATTAAAGTTTCTGTCCGGAACCCAAAAGAAAAAGGCAATTGTATTCGTCATCTCCGATTTTATGGCAGAAGATTACGAGCAGACTTTAAAAATAGCTTCCAAGAAACATGACATCACCGGAATCCGGGTTTATGATATCCGTGAAGAAAAAATGCCCAATCTCGGAATGGTTTCGATGCTCGATGCCGAAACCGGAAAAACACAGCTCATCAACACCGGATCGAAAACTGTCCGGATGAATTACGAAAAATACTACCGCGATAAGATCAACTATTTCAAGGAAACATTCAGTAAATCAGGTTCCGGAGTCGTAAACACAAGAGTAGACGAGAGTTATGTTACCAAACTACTGGGCTATTTTAAATCGAGATAACGCATCCGCCAAAATGAAAAAGACACTATACATTTTCTTATTTCTGTTGTCAACATCGGTTTTTGCCCAGCAAAAGCAAGTAGTGACGAGTATTGATAAGACAAAAAATAAAATTGGCGCAGAGTTCAAATTAACGGTAAAAACTTCGGTGGATACGTTATCTAAAGTGGTTTTCCCTAACCTTAAAAATATCGGGCCGCTCGAAGTAATCCAATCTTACGCGATCGATACGATCAAAAATAATGATCGTTACGAATTGATAAAAAAATACGGACTTACACAATTTGACAGCGGCAAATATGCCATTCCGGCAATTAAGATCTTAATCAACAACAAACCTTTTTTTAGCGACAGTCTGCGGGTTGAGGTATCAAATGTTGCTGTCGATACCCTAAAACAAAAGATGTACGACATCAAACCAATAACAGAAGTGCCGTCTAATAAAAGATGGATATGGCAATTGCTGTTAACGATTTTGGTAATTGC
>Ga0247814_10001910_pt1 | contig 11784 bp, 8 predicted proteins | sample UWRJL179409R1_FD_179947 | JGI IMG/M metagenome (GOLD analysis project Ga0247814, IMG submission 179947) | Plant litter microbial communities from Arlington Agricultural Research Station in Wisconsin, United States - UWRJ-L179-409R-1 | ecosystem: Environmental > Terrestrial > Plant litter >...
CTATTTCTAATACATCATACCTCCACAAAAGGAAAAAACCAATACTTACAGCGGCGTAAAAAATAAAAAAAGTGTCGTTACGCTCAAACCATGAGTCATGATCCTTACGGTGATGGTCGGCATGGAGGCTCCATAAAAAACCATGCATAATGTATTTATGGGTAAACCATGCCATAAATTCCATCATGAAGAATGTTAAGAAAAAAACTAATATATAAAGCCACATAGCGGTAAATTTAAATAAAATTAAAACGATAATCAAGGTAGCATTTGGCTAATAAGGTCACCTTTTGGTAATCGGGTACACGTATACGGGTATTCTTTATTTCCAGCGGTGGTGTGTTTTTAAGCTTGGTAAGTAATTTTTTGTAATACACATAAGCTGTGTATACTCCAAACTTGGCTTCGGCAGGCAGTTGTACAATGCCTTTATAGCCCTCACGCAGGTCGGCCTCAATTTCTTCTACAATAGCACGCTTGGTATCATCGTTCATTTCGTTGAGGTTAAGGGTAGGGAAGTAGTTGCGTTCCAGGCCATCTGTATCGGCCTTAAGATCACGCAAAAAGTTTATCTTCTGGAACGCCGATCCTAAACGCATTGCCGGTTCTTTAAGCTCTTCAAAACGGGCATTATTATTAGCAACAAAAACCTTGAGGCACATTAGGCCCACAACATCGGCACTGCCATATATGTACTCGTTATATTCGGCAAAGGTTTTGTAATCTTTTTTTACGAGGTCCTGTTTCATACTCTTCATAAAAGCATCTATCATACTGCGCGGAATGTTATACCGTATTGCCGTATGCTGAAATGCATTAAGCACAGGGTTAATACTAATGCCATGGCGCAGCGCATCGTCAAGATCTGTCTCCAGTAAAGAGAAGAGCCATTCTTTATTATAGTCATGAAAAGAATCTACAATTTCATCGGCAAGGCGAACAAAGCCATATATGTTATAAATGTCCTGCCTTATGCGCGGCGAAAGCATTTTTACAGCTGTAGAAAAAGAGGTACTGTAAGCGCGGGTAATGCTCCGGCTACAATTAAAAGATATAGTGTCGAAAATAGATTTCATACTGTAGCGGTTTGGTTGGTTACTTTAGCATTCTGTTTTTTTATCAATCCTGCGACCAGCTTACCCGAGATAAGAGCGGGGGGCACGCCTGGCCCGGGAACAGTTAGCTGGCCTGTAAAATACAGGTTTTGTACTTTACTGCTTTTTAGCTTGGGCCTTAAAAACGCAGTTTGCAGCAGGGTGTTGGCAAGCCCGTATGCATTGCCTTTATAAGAGTTATAATCTTTTACAAAGTCGTTTAGGCAAAATGATTCTTTAAACAATATATTGCCCTGAACCTGCTGATTGGTAAGTTTTTCAAAACGGGTAATTATTTTTTTAAAGTATTTTTCCCTTAACTCAGCGGTATCCTCAATTCCGGGAGCAAGCGGTATAAGAAAAATACCAGCTTCCTGCCCTTCGGGGGCGGCATCGCTATCGGTCTTGCTGGGAAAGCTGGCATAAAAAAGAGGTTCATCAGGCCAGCGTGGGTTATCATAAATATCGCGGGCGTGTACATTAAAGTCGGTATCAAAAAATAACGAGTGATGCTCTACATTATCAATCTTCCTGTTAAAGCCTACGTAAAACAGAAGTGACGAAGGTGCAAAGGTTTTTTTATCCCAGTATTTTTCAGAGTATTTACGGTCGCCCTCATCAAGCAGCGATTCGCCATGATGGTAATCAGCACCGCATACTATTACATCTGCAGGAATCGTTTCTCCATTAATCTCTAACGAAGCTGCCCGGCCATTTTTACTGTTTATTTTAGTAACGGCAGCATTGGTGTGTATAGTTACCCCAAGTTCTTCAGCCAGCTTTACCATGCCCTTTACCACGCTATACATACCATCTTTAGGGTGCCAGGTACCAAGGCCAAAATCGGCATAGTTCATAAAGCTGTAAAAAGAGGGGGTGTCGCTGGGCTTGGCACCTAAAAAAAGAGCAGGGAATTCTACAATCTGTACAAGCTTTTGGTTTTTAAACCGCTTCTTCGCATCGCGCGATATATTGCTTAAAAACTGTCCTGCCTTGGTAACGGTTTTTGGGGTAATAAGTTCCAGCGCCGATTCTCCGGGACGGTACACAAGGTCTTTTATGGCAATGTCATAATTGCTTTTGGCCTCAGCCATAAAATCCATTAAAATTTTACCACTCCCGGCCTCGATAGATTCAAACGTGGCGGCAATAGCTTCGGGGCTGTCTTTAATGGTTACCGCATCATTTTCTCCAAAATATACGCAGTATGCAGGAGAGAGTTTTAATAAGCTGTAATATTCTTGCGGAGTTTTATTAAAGTCGGCAAAAAAACGCTCGAAAACATCGGGCATCCAGTACCATGTGGGGCCCATATCAAACGTAAAGCCCTCTTTTTTAAGTTGCCTCGCCCTGCCGCCTACTGATTGGTTTTTTTCGTATATTGTAACAGTATTGCCATCTTTAGCAAGATAACATGCTGCTGCTAATGACGAAAATCCCGAACCTATTATTTTTATATCTTTATTCATTTGTTTAACAAAAGTACTTAAAAGTTAAACAAAACAACACGATATAAACATTAAAAGTTTGTTAATTACAGTGTTTCTGAAAACTCTAAAATAGATGGAAAAGTCTTTATCGACTGGTTAAGAAACTTGTGGTTAATATTGGTTGCAGTCCTGCCAAAAAGATATAGCTGGGTATGCTTGTCATTTACTACTTCCTTCTTTATATCTTCAATGTATTTGTTGATTTCATCCGGGGCAGGGGCTGCTGTTATGTAAGTTACAAATGTAATATTGTCAAAATAGTTTTTAATATCCTTTATGTCGGTCATAGGTGTGCTTTCGCCTATGTAAACGGTTTTGTATCCATTAAGTATAAGTTCATAGTTAATAAGCATGAGACCTATTTCGTGAATTTCGCCTTCGGGCAGGTATAGTATAAAAACACGATCTGTTTTTGTGGGAGGGATACGTTGCAGCTTTTCGGTATTGGCTAATATTTTTTGTTTAACGAGGCTGCTTATAAAGTGTTCATGTGCAGGTGTTATGGTTTCGGTTTGCCAAAGTATGCCTATCTCTTTAAGCAGGGGTAAAAAGCAGCCGTAAAATATTTCCCTAAACGATTTTTCGTTAAGCAGGCTGTTGTAGGTATTAAAAAATAATTGCTGGTCAAAATTCATCATGGCCAGTTTAAAGTTGTTTAACACATGGCTGTTAAGGGTTTTGTTATTAAGTATTTCCCTTACCATTACCGGTATTTTTTCCTCCGGCAATTTTGCGATAATGCTTATTTTGTACCCGTAAGTATGAAGTGCGCAAACATTAAGCAGTTTTTGCAGGCTGTGCATGTTGTATACCCTAATGTTGCTGTCGGTGCGCATAGGTTCCAGTATGTTATACCGCTTTTCCCAAATACGTATGGTGTGTGCCTTAATGCCTGACAGGTTTTCAAGGTCTTTTATAGTAAAAGTATTTTTAGGAATGTTCATTCTTTCGGGGTAAAGGTTGAACAAATGTACTAAATTATCCTCCATCATTTTTCCGCTTTTAGGTTATTTTGGCTTATTGCTGTGATTAGTCTGGCTGTATAGTAAGGTGATATTTGTCCAGGCTGCCGATAAAAGAGGAAACCCTAAATGCTGTTTACGAATTATGTTTAAGTGTGGATTTAAAAAATGGCTAAAAAACAGAGCATTATTGCCTGTTATTTGCAATGTAAAAATGTTTGCCGAAAGCGTTAGCGCAGGTAAAACGTTACCAAATCACTACCAACGTGTTACATTTTTAGTTAATTGGGCAACTATCTTGCAAAGGCCTGTATTTAAAGTTTTTTTTATCAAAATATTGTGTACCTTTGCAGCTTCAAAAAAAGACAGATGGCTGCTATAAGAAACATTGCAATTATTGCCCACGTTGACCACGGTAAAACTACACTGGTTGACAAAATTATGTACCATTGCCAATTGTTCCGTGATAACGAGAACACCGGCGACCTTATATTAGATAATAACGACCTTGAGCGTGAGCGTGGTATTACCATTACCTCAAAAAACGTTTCAGTTGTATATAAAGGTACAAAGATCAACATTATCGATACCCCGGGTCACGCCGACTTTGGTGGTGAGGTAGAACGTGTACTTAATATGGCCGATGGTGTTTGCCTTTTGGTAGATGCTTTTGAAGGCCCGATGCCACAAACGCGTTTTGTACTTCAAAAAGCGTTAGACCTTGGCCTTAAGCCTTGTGTGGTTATTAATAAAGTAGATAAAGAAAACTGTACTCCGGAAGAAGTACACGAAAAAGTATTTGACCTGATGTTTGAATTAGGCGCAACTGAAGAGCAATTGGATTTCCCAACGGTTTACGGTTCTGCTAAAAATAACTGGATGTCTGATGACTTCAGGAACCAGACTGAAAACATTGAGCCTTTACTTGATATGGTAATCACGCATGTGCCGGCACCAAAAGTATCTGAAGGTACTCCGCAAATGCTTATCACTTCTTTAGACTTTTCTGCATTTACAGGCCGTATCGCGATTGGCCGTTTAGAAAGAGGTGTTCTAAAAGAAGGTATGCCAATATCTCTTGTAAAAAGAGATGGTGCTATAACAAAATCAAGAATTAAAGAACTTCACACTTTTGAAGGCCTTGGCCGTAAAAAAGTACAGGAAGTAATTGCAGGAGATATTTGTGCGATTATTGGTGTAGAAGGTTTTGAAATTGGTGATACTATTGCTGATTTTGAAAATCCGGAAGCATTACAAACAATTGCTATTGATGAGCCTACAATGAGTATGTTGTTCACCATTAACGATTCACCTTTCTTTGGTAAAGAAGGTAAGTTTGTAACTTCACGTCACATCAGGGACCGTTTAACAAAAGAGTTAGAGAAAAACTTAGCGATGAAGTTAGGTGAAACTGATTCTGCTGATAAATTCATGGTTTTTGGACGTGGTGTACTTCACTTATCTGTTCTTATCGAAACAATGAGAAGAGAAGGTTACGAACTTCAAATTGGCCAGCCGCAGGTTATCATCAAAGAAATTGATGGTAAAAAATCGGAACCAATTGAAGAGTTAACTATCGACTTACCTGAAAACCTTTCGGGCCGCGCTGTTGAATTTGTAACCATCCGTAAAGGTGAGCTACTTTCAATGGAAGCTAAAGGTGAGCGTATGATCGTTAAATTTAATATCCCGTCACGTGGTATTATAGGTTTAAGGAACCAGTTGCTTACAGCTACTGCAGGTGAGGCTATTATGGCACACCGTTACATTGGCTACGAACCTTACAAAGGTGAAATACCAGGTCGTAACAATGGTTCATTAATATCTATGGAGAACGGAAAAGCTATTCCTTACTCTATTGATAAATTACAGGATCGTGGTAAATTCTTCGTTAATGCTAACGACGAAATTTATGAAGGCCAGGTAATTGGTGAAAACAGCCGTAGCGATGATATGACTGTTAACGTAACTAAGATGAAAAAACAATCTAACGTACGTTCTTCTGGAAATGATGAAAAAGCGAGGATCATCCCTCCGGTTATTTTCTCTCTTGAGGAAGCTTTAGAGTACATCCAGAAAGATGAGTATGTAGAGGTAACACCTAAGAGCTTAAGGGTTCGTAAAATTTACCTTAGCGAAACTGACAGGAAACGCTTTAAATTCTAATCATCTGTTTGATTTATATATAAGAACTCCCGCCATTGGCGGGAGTTTTTTTGTTTGAGTAAATTTTAAAGTACTTGCTTGAAATCAAAATGTATAATTAAGTTTCCCGAAAAATTTCTGATTATAATTTACTCCGAAAGTATTATTATAGAAACAAAAAATCCCGCTGTAGGGCGGGAAGTAAGTTGGTAAGTAATATTAATAATACTGTTTATTTGTGTCTCTTATGATTTTTTATTTTCAGGTTGGATTTTTTAAGGCCTAACCCCTTCCAAAAATCTGGCGGATATTTTATGTGCAGGCTATCCGTCGTTCCCGCAAAACTACTGCTAAGGTTAAGCTCGTAACCGTCATCCAGCTTTTTATATTCTGTTGAGTTGATGGCCATTTGGTCCCAGTCGCCTGCAAATTCTATACTGTCTAAAGAGGCAGGGTAATAACCATGCCTTACTTTATATAATTCGATAAGTGAAATGGCAGTTTTAAAATGCTGGTCGTCAAACTTTTTAGTTGATTCTTCCTGAAATTGTTTCATTTTTTCAGTACAGCTGCAAAGCAGTATACACGGCAGGAAGGCTATAAATAATAATTTTTTCATAGTGATGTAAGTTTATCGTACCAATGCAAAATGCCCTTTTACAGTTTGGCCGTCTTCCAGCGTAATTACAAACCAATAATCAGATGCGGGTAGCGGTCGCCCGTTTAAGGTTCCGTCCCATCCTGCCGAATTGCCTCCGCTAAATCCGGTTATTACCTTGCCATAGCGGTCGTATATAAGCACCGATATATTGGGGCGGCTTCTCATGTAGGGTATACTCCAGTATTCGTGGGTAGCATCTCCGTTTGGTGTAAAAAATTTAGGGTAATCTAATACAGCCACTGTTTTCCTATAGGGAGATCCGCAGCCGTTTACATCCTGTATGTATACCGTATACTGCCCTGCTGAAAGGTTTGTAAATAAAGGGCTGTCCTGGTATTGAACCCCGTTAAGAGAGTATTCGTAAGTGCCAATACCCTGAGGTATAACTGTTATGGAATTGTAGCCGCCGGCAAAGTCGTTAATTTCAAATTCGGCATTCGTTGCCCGGCCGGATTCATTTACTATAAAAGTTTTAGTCCCTGTACAGTTAAAGGCATTAGTTACGGTAACAGTATACGTTCCGGAATCGCTTACTGTTAAAATCTGCGAAAGGGTAGGGGGCATGGTGTCCCAACTATATGAGCTATATCCTGCGCCTGCATTTAAATTTATACTGGCTGTACCCTGGCATAAAAATACTTCCTCATCGTTTAGAGACGAACCAAATGAATGTACTACAAGAGGTATTTGCGCTATGCCATAACAATCGCTGCCACTGCTTATACGGGCATAAATAACCTGGTTGTAAGCTATGGTGTTATTAAAATTTTGCGGGTTTGCAATTGGGGTGTTTACTCCTAAAGCATTATCCATAGAAATATAATAATCAAGCTGTAACCCAGCCGGAAGACCATTGAGTATTTCGGTGGCCCTTAGGGTAAGGTCAAAAACGTACAAACCATCATCGGTGCCGTCATCATCACATTCTTCCAGCAGTGTTGCGTTGTTTACCGTATTGGCAGATGTAGCCAGTGTAACCGTTGCTATACCTATACAGCCGTAACTGTTTTGCATCCTTACATACACAGGCTGGTTGCTGTTTGTATTGGCAAATAAGGCAGTGTTGGTAATTTCGTTAGTATTAGCTTCTGCGTTGGCTCTGTTTATAAAGTAATTTATGGCGGTTAGGCCGGGGTTACCGTTCTCAACAAGATTGCCTGCATTTTCAAGATTATAAAGCGTTAAGCCGTCATTGTTGTCATCGCATTGCAGCAGCGTGTAAGTACCGGGAGTAAAAGCTGGTGCATATTCCAGTGTTATAGCACCCACAGATATACAAGAGGCAGTAAAAGTAATATCTACTGTATAAGTACCATCAGGAGCAGGATCTATAACAGGGTTTACCCTGTAAGTTCCGTTAACAGCACCTGCTATAGGGTTTCCATTTTTAGACCACTGATAGGCGGTAGCGTTAGCATTTGTAGCATCTATAATATATTCTTCTCCGCTACAAACCGGATTACCGGTTGCTATGGTACGGTCTTCGCCAAGGTCTGTTACCATATCAAAACTGCCGCCGCCTATAAAAATAGCCGAATCATAGCGGTAATTACCCTCATCTGCAATTACAAGCTTTATATGATATTGTACCCCCGGTGTAACGTTAGCTGTAGCCGTCATTACTTTTGTTTGCCCGTTAAAGTTTGTAGGATGCTCTGTCCTGTTAAACGCATCAAAATACTGTTCGTTTTGTGCCGGGCAATTATTAGGTATGTCAGGATGTACCGATGTTACTTTTACGGGTATATCTGTACCGGGTATAACAGCAAGGTTTATAAAAGGATTTGTAGCGTTTGTTTCTTTAAGTAAAAATGCAAATCCGTCAGAATAGCGACAGGGTGCATTGTCATGGTATTCTTCGCTTGATAGCATGTAATCAAAGCTTATTTTATTTGCCAGTGGAATAAAATCAAATTCCAACACAGTTGCGTTTACAGAAGAATTCCATATATCTAATGCATTTTCCAGGTCACGGTCTCCGTTCCAGTCTATACCGGCACCATCATCAAGCAGTGAATCATTAGGCCCCTGAGCCCCAACAGCCCTCCCTGTGCTTAAAATTATGCCATCCTGAAAAGGGAATGTTGTACCCGCACCCGAAAAATAGCCATAGCTCTGGGTACCATCGGCATAATTAGCTCCTGTAACAGAAACGTTAGAGATTGATGCGCACGGATTATTTATAAGTACATTTTCTACAAGTTGCTGTGCAGTATAGGTGTCGTTAACTTGTATGTATTGTGCTGATGCTACTGTAGTTAAAAACAAAGCCAGCACTGCGGCGTAAAATGAAAATCGTATATTCATAATTGCCGCAAAGATACTGTAATAGCCCTTTTATAAATAGTGGTACACTTAATTTAACATTACAACAAAAGAGGTTAAAAATGTTAATTATCGTATAAGTGAGAAATGCCCTTTTATAGTATTGCCATTTTCTAATTGCAGAGTAAACCAATAATCAGAAGCGGGCAGGGGCTGGCCTTTAAAGGTTCCGTCCCAGCCGGATGAAGTTCCTGTAAAACCGGTTATCAATCGCCCATAGCGGTTAAAAACTGTTACCGTTATATCGGGGCGGCTGTACATATAAGGTATAAACCAGGTATCGTTTACATTATCTCCGTTAGGAGAGAACACGCGCGGATAATCCAGCACAAATATTGTTTTTTGATAATCAGGGCCACAGCCGTTTATATCTCTTATATAAACAATATGCCTTCCGGCCTCTACGGCATTAAAAACAGGGCTGTCCTGATAAGTATCGCCATCCAGTGAATATTGGTAGGTGCTAATTCCCTGTAATACTGTTATGGTAACACTATTAAGGTTTTCGGCAAAATCATTAATATCAAATTTTGCAGTAATTGCGGGTCCGGATAATGTAACATTAAAGGTTTTGTAAGCCTCACAGCCAAAATCATTACTAACAGTGGCAGTGTATCTTTCCGGCTCTCTTACCGTTAAAAAACGACTTAATGTAGGTGGTGTTGTATTCCAGCTGTAACCGTCGTAGCCACTGCCGGCATCAAGGGTTTGTACAGTATTTTGGCATAAAATCACTTCTTCATCATCAAAATTACCTGTTAGCGAGTGTACAATAAGCTGTAAAGGCTTAATGCCATCACACCCCTGCCCGCTGTTAAAACGTGCGTAAATAGTTTCGCCGCCGGTTATGGTGTTAATGTACCTGTCTGCTAAAGGCGACTCTAAAGAAAGGGCATTGGCATAATTTGCAAAATAGCTTACTGTCGTGCCTGCAGGGAAACCCTGTAACACATCTGCCGATGCTGCTAACAGGTTAAACTCGGCAAGACCGGTGCCTATACCTTGTGTTTCGCAACTTTGCAGCGGCTGCAGCACTACAGTATTAGATGCATTTATACTTAAGGTTACGGGTACAGTAGCCGTACAGCCGTACTGGTTTTGCAGTGCAGCATATACTACCTGATCTCTAACAGTATTGTTAAAAGGTACTGTAGCCGGTATAGGGTTTATACCTGTAGCAGCGTCTGTAGTTGTTGTATAGTAACCGGTTACCGTTACTAAAGGATCAGGAAATAGTTCATCGGTAATTTGTGGCAGATAGTAGGCAGTTAAGCCGTTGTTGTCTTCATCGCATTGTGTAAAGGTAACAGGTGCCTGGTTTAGTGCCGGTGCATATTCCAGTTTTACAGTACCTGTATATACACAGGCACCAAAAGTAGCTTCAGCTTTATATTCGCCGCTGCCTGTAGCATTAAAAGTACCCCTGCCACCGGGCTGCAACACATTATCTTTGTACCATTTGTAACTATCGGCACCGGCCATGGCGGTAAGCGGAACATTCTCTCCGTCGCAAACCGGATTATCGGCAGAGAGCAGCCTGTCAGGGCCTAAATCGATCGCAAAATTAAAACTTCCGCCCCCTAAAAATATAGCCGAATCATACAAGGTATCTCCCTGGTCTGCTATAACAAGTTTAATATGGTAGGTTACACCGGGCGTAACATCGGCCCTGGCTGTTAATACTACCGTTTGCCCATTAAAGGTTGTAGGGGTTATTACTCCGTTATAACCTCCAAAATACTGTTCGTTAGCTGTTGGGCACAAGCCGGGGCCACGAACGGTAGTAACTTTTACAGGAATATTGGTATCCGGTATTACGGCAAGGTTTTGGTACGGTAATGGGCTGCCAAGCGGCTTAAGTAAGAAGGCAAAACCATCAGAAAATTCGCAGTAGCTAATGTCATCCGGTTGCTGTAGGTATTCTTCAGATGCCAGCATATAATCAAAGCTTATGCTTGTAGTTGTAGGTACAAAGTCAAACTCCAGCGTGGTGGCATTAAAGGTATTGGTAATAGCAAGTGCGCGCTGCAGGTCCCTGTCGCCCAGCCATGATTCTGCACCGTCACTACGGTTGTTCCTGTTTGGCCCGGGCGCCGTTGCTGCAAAGCCGGTACTAAGAAAAATACCGTCGGCAAAAGGAAAATTAGACGACGCCGAGCTAAAATAGCCATAACTGCCAGGGCCGATAGTATTACCGTTTACTACAACGTTGCTTACCTGCGAGCAGGAGTTGGCCAAAAGCGCATCTGTAAGCTGTTGTGCTGTGTAAGTGTCGTCTACCTGTATATATTGTGCCGATACTGCTGTGGTTAATAACAACAATAACAGCTGAATGCTGTGTTTGTAATTTATGATCATAAGGAAGCAAAGGTACTATAAACCATACTTTTTATAAAAATTACAATAGTTAACTTTTAACTGTTTATATATGCATATCGCAAACTTTAACATATTATGGTTGTTTTTGCACGGTGCATTAAACTAAAAACAAATAGAGCGGACAAATGCCCGCTCTATATACTAACCCACTGTAGTGAGTTACAAATCTCTCTTTTTCAGTATTCGGTAGGATAAGAACATAAATATAGCTGTCCATATTAAAACAATAACCACATTATCCCAATGTATGCTGTAGTCTTTTGGTATTACATTAGCATTAAGCTGGTTCTCAATAGTTTTATAGGCTTTAAAGCGGGTAAAGGGTTCCATAAGCAGGTTGCTTACAGATATAAGCGGGAAATATGATGTTACCTTATACGTTAATTCTTCATTATGAAAAACTTTATTAGATAGTATACCATAAGTAATCCATTCTGCTATATACCACATTATAACAAAACCAATGGCAAATGCCGAACGTTTTACTAATATACCTGCAAACAGGCAGAAAGAGAAAAATGCCAGCAGGTCTACAAAAAAGGCACCTATGTATGCAACATCTGTAAAAACTATAGAAGTTTCTGTATAGGATGAAAAGCTATAACCCAGCAGTAACGTCATTATAAAAATAAATACTGTAGAACTTAATGCAAAAAGCAGTACTACAAGTAATTTAGATTGTATGATCTCTTTTTTGCTAAGGCCGTCTATTAAGTTTTGTTTTAACG
>Ga0247814_10001911_pt1 | contig 11781 bp, 5 predicted proteins | sample UWRJL179409R1_FD_179947 | JGI IMG/M metagenome (GOLD analysis project Ga0247814, IMG submission 179947) | Plant litter microbial communities from Arlington Agricultural Research Station in Wisconsin, United States - UWRJ-L179-409R-1 | ecosystem: Environmental > Terrestrial > Plant litter >...
AGTTATTGTCTGCTCCCTGGCTTGCAATTACGGCATCATAATTAGCTTTATTTAGCGCAGAAGTGTTGGAAGGATAACCCATCCGGCGGGGGATTCCGCCACCTTGTGCAGCGCCCGGTGCAGGGGTGAGCACAGGGAAACCTGTCCTTCTCCAGTCGGTCCACGACTCAAAACCATTCAGGTACTGGTGCGCCCATTTCTGGGTGATAATTTGCTGCAATCCTGTAGCTGGCAAATACACTACATTCGCTCCCGAGATATATGTGTTGTAGGCTGCGGCACTGTATACTCCCCATTGCTCCATGGAAGCCCTGATACCATCGTTATACAATTGCGCAGGATCACCTGAAGCCAGGCCTTTCAGGGCACCTTCGGCTTTAACAAACAGCACCTGTGCATAGGTAAACATTGGCGCCGGGGCTGCCGGACCCTGCAAGGCCGCACCCAAACGGCTATAATCGCCGGGAATACTTACCGCGCCCTGGTTACCAAAAGCAAGTGGCCTTACTGCACCGTTTAATATTTCTCCGTAAACACGGATACGCGGATCTCCGTTACCAATCATGTAGTTACCTATCGTACTGCTCACCGCGTAATCGTTCCTGTTATCATTGATATAGTTTTCGTAGTAAGGGTTCCAGTTATTCGGATCAGAACCAATATACTTGTATATCACGTTGTCTGTATTGCTTTCCAAAACACCGGCTGCCAATGCAGCGGTATATTCTGTACGCGCTTTTGCAGGATCGTTCTTTAACAAACGTAAAGACATAAACAAACGGATAGTATTTGCCATCTTTTTCCAGGCGAGCATATTGCTGCTGAGCAGGATATCTCCGGCAACAGGGGTTTCGCTAGCGTTAATCTGCGTCTGTGCTTCGGTCAGTTCTTTAAATAGGTCGTAGTAGATATCTTTTTGCAGGTCGAATTTCGGCTGCAATACCAGGTTTCCCTGCAGAGCCTGAGAATAAGGGATATCACCATATTTATCGGTAAGGAACCAGAAATAGTAGGCTTTCAGGATTCTTGCTACAGCCAGCTGGTTGTTGGCCGAGCCATTTGCACCCGGATCTGCAAGAGAATTACCTTCGTTAACAAAGTTAATGATAGACTGCAGGTTGTACAGCGGACCGGTATACCAGGCACCCCAGTTCTGGAAACGTGTGGAATACAGGGAACTGCCGGGATATGGCCCTTCAGACAAGTACTGGGCATAAAAGTTCATGTCCATATTGTCGTACCCGGTTAACTGCCGGTTGGGCGAATCGAATACCACAAAAGGAGACTGCTGCAGGGCAAAGGTTAATAATGTTCTGGTTGGTGCTTGCGTAACCAACCGGGGATCGACGTTGGTATCCCCGAAATCAGTGGGCTTACATCCTGCAAAGAGAACCAGCCCGATCAATACGAATAAGATATGTTTCATTCTATATGTTTTAAGTTGAATCATTGTTTAGCTGCGTGTTATGGTTAGCGGGTTATAAAGTCAACCTTAAGTTTAAACCAATAGTACGGGTCTGCGGCAATTGTCCGCCTTCATACCAGTATTGCTCCAGTTCAGAAGGATCGATACCAAAGTCGCGTGCTGCCGGTGAATAAATCAGCCATGCATTGTTAACTGTCAGGCCAACATTTGCTGCTTTAAAAGATTTTCCGAAAATTGTTTTTGGCAGTTCATAACCGAAACGTACTTCACGAAGTTTAACATAGGTAGACGAAAGAACGTTGGTATTCAGGTTATCTCCCTGACGGGCAGAGTTAAAGTATCTTGATGCAGCAATGTAAGTGGTATTGGCTTGTCCGCCCACATTTACTCCATTGATAATTACACCCGGGCCATACACACCATCAATACGGATACCACCGCCTGCTGATGGGAATACCCTCCAGTCTACACCTTTATCGTTCACACCAACTGTACTTTCATGCTGACCAGCACCTACACCATGTACTGCTGTCCGCGAAGCAAACTGTCCGCCTTTCTGAAAATCAACAGAAAACGCCAGTGAGAATTTTTTATAGCTGAATGTGTTAAATAAACCACCGGTGAAATCGGCAGCTACTGTTCCGCCTTCCCTGTTCTGGTCAATCAAAGGAACACCTGTTGCATCAATGAGCACCTGTCCATTCGCATCGCGGCTCCACATTTGGCCGATCAGCATTCCCCATTGTTCGCCAACCCTGTGCTCCAAACGTGTATTGGCACGCTCGGTACCTACCAGGTAAGTATCCAAACCGTCAGACAGTTCGATCACTTTTGAACGGTTACGACCGAAACTGGCGGTGATATCCCATTTAAAGTTTCCTTTGAAAGGAGAAACGCCTAAGCTTAGCTCAATACCTTTACGCTGGATTTTACCGGCATTGATCTGGTACTTGCTAAAACCGGTAGTTGGATCCAGGTCCAGACTCAGAATCTGGTCTTTGTTATCATCCTGGTAATAGGTAAATTCTAAGTTGAACAAGTCAAACAGGCGTAAGTCTGTTCCCAACTCCCATGAAGTAGTTAAAGAGGGTTTAACATTTCCGGAGCGGTATTCGTCGCCAATCTCGGCTGAAGGCGTAGTGCCATAAATAGCCTGGTTTACCAGTGCGGTGTTTACCCTGAAAGGATCAAGGTCTGACCCAACCTGTGCCCATGAAGCGCGGAGTTTACCGGCAGTAATGATTTTTGAGATAGTGCTTTCTTTTTTGAATAGTTCGGAGAAAACAAAACTACCACCAACTGATGGATAAGCGAAGGAGTTATTGGCCTGTGGCAAGGTAGAAGACCAGTCGTTCCTTAACGTAGCATCAACAAACAGGAAGTTTTTGTAGCCCAATGATACTCTTCCATATACACTGCGCACAGTGTTCTGATAATAACCGCGTGTGATTGTTGGCCTGGCGATGGAGCCGTTACCTACATCAAAATAATCCGGGAAAGATAAACCACCATTAGAGTTCATCCTTTGCTGATCGTATAGGTTATGACGGATATTCCCTCCAGCTACCGCATCCAGTGAGATATCACCAAAAGTTTGTTTGTAGTTGAAGTTGGTTTCGTAGTTCATCTCTTTTAAGATGTTCTGATAGATATCATATTTATTCTGGTTGTAACCGCCAAAAGCATAACGCTGGTCGCCGTTGGTATTACGGTAACTCATCCTTGCATTGGATTGCCAGGTTAAGTGATCGTTGATCTTATAATTTAAGCCCAGGTTACCTACCAAACGGTTGTTCTCTTCGGTTCTATAGTTTTTTTCTACTGCAAAATAGGGTGAATCCCAGTAAGCTGGCCGTAAGAATGCAGTTGGATTAGCAGGATCGTAACTGTTTGGGTTACCGATATTCCAGGTCTGGAAAGTACCATCGTCATTTACATAGTCTTTCAGCTTTTCAATATCGTTCTGACGCTGCCACCACTGGTTAAAGTTCATGGCAACACTATTCCCGGTAAGGTCGTAACCTTCTCCGGGCTGTCCTTTAGTTTTGTTGTAAGTATAACTAAGGTCTACCGATACAGTTACTTTTTTACTGATGTTGTAGCTGGAGTTAAGTCCGATCTGGTGCTGATCGCGTTTAGCGCCCGGGGTGATTAATGAACGGTTCTGATTAGCATAGGTTAAACGGTAAGTATACTCGTCACCACCGCCGCTCACGGCAATACTGTTATTTAAGTTAAGGCCTGTATTCCAGAAATCGGAAGTTTTATTTTCAGGGGAACTATAAGCAGAGGTTTGCCCGAAATCTGATCCGCCATACCACGAATAGTACGGACGGTATGCCTGTCCGTTCATTTTAGGCCCCCAGCTCTCATCTGCACCATACTCGAGCATACGCTGCCCGTTAAAGCCGGCCCAGCTTGCAGGATGGATACCAGGTTTGTAACTGAACAATACAAATCCCTCAGCGTCATAGCTACTGCCCGGACTGTTTACGGTGGAGGCATAACCACCCCCATAAAGTTCCTGTGTAGGAAACAGCAGGGCCTGGTTTTCTACCGCCGCAGAAAGGTTAAGTTCGATGGTAGGCTCGCCTTTTTTACCTTTTTTACTGGTGATAATAATTACGCCATTGGCAGCACGCTGACCGTAAAGGGCTGTAGCAGCAGCGCCTTTTAATACGGAGATACTGGAAACGTTATCCATAATCACGTTATTCTGTTCGGTTGGTGTACCGTCTACAATATATAAGGGGTTGTTGGTAGTGGTAGAAGTTCCTAAACTGTTGGCACCACGGATTACAACGTTACCGTTATCAAAGGTAGAACTAGGCGAACCCTGAAGCTGGATACCTGAAATTTTACCTGCGAGTGAGGTAGAAACATCGTTGGATTTGGCAAGGGTTAAATTTTCGCCTTTTACTACACCTACTGAATACGGTAGTTTCTCTTTTTCGCGGTTATACCCTAAGGCCGTTACCACAACTTCTGTTAACAGTTTAGAGTCTTCAGTAAGGTTTACACGGAGAGGGGCCGTACCGCTTACCGGCATTTCCTGCGTACCGTAACCAATAGAGCTGAATACCAGTGTAGCTGCACTTGCAGGTACCTTTATTTTGAAATCGCCGTTTCCGTCGGTCATGGTCCGCAGTTGCGTCCCTTTGATCTGGATACTTACACCGGGAAGGCCCGACTGGCTCTTGCCGTCGTACACCCGCCCCGAAACGGTCTTGTCTTGTGCAATGACACCCGTGACCGCAGTTACGAGCAGCATCAGAAGTAGTAAAATTTTTCTCATCATTAGCTAAGTTTTAGTTGGTTAATAGTTTGATTGATAACACATAATGCTCCCGCAACGCGTATTTCTACCGTTCAGACTGTATGAAAAAAACAAAAGAATTTTCCTTGCGGATATCGAGCGATGCTGGTTAATTTCTAAGCTCCTTAATCAAAGAAACTCGCTCTGTAGCAAAATTGTTATATACAATAATAACTTAAAATGACAGCTAATACCCCTATGAATTTAACACACTTTAACACTATTTTAGCAATACGTTGGATTTGTACTCAGAATATTGAATGTTGTAAAATTAATTGAAATAAAAAGACATAATACCCAATAATTTTAGACAAATCAATGTGATATTTTAGTGAATTTTTAATGTATCACCAAAGTAACGATAGATCTTGAGGGTAAAATCACATTATTAGTCAATTTTTGTGACAGATAAGGTTTCATATTCATTTTTTCGCCAGCAGAAGTTACATATTTATCGTAAAACATTTTCTTTTTGAAATTTTTCAGATCAAATTTAACGACCTGATCTGTTTGGCTATAATTATTGATGACTACTACGATTTTACCCTGCTCGTCTGCAAAAGACGATACCATCATTTGCTGCGCAGCCTCTACTTCAGAAAGCTGATTGCTTTGCCGGGTAACCAGCCTATGCATACCCGGCCTGATAAACAGGCTGTAGTTCCCCAGTGCCCATAGGGTTTTTACGGGTGTGTACTTACCGTCTTTATTATCTTTGTCTGGCTGCAGGGCAATGAGGTAATAACGCAGATCAAAATCTGTTTTCCCTGGTTCAAAGGCATTCCAGAATTGCCAGGCTGTGGCATTGCCTACGGTAAGGTCGTAATGAATAACTTTTGAGAGGAAAAGGGCGCAGTCTATCGCACTTCTTTTATCCTTTGTTCCTTCCCTAAACCCATCTGCAAGCATACAGTATTCTGTTTGCCAGTAATCTACACCATATTTTTTTGCCGTATCTGCTACATGCCTGCGAATGCTGATCAGGCTGCTGTCGCCCAGTTCGGTAAAGTAACTATGCGCGCCGATGATACGGGGAAGATGGGTAATGCTTTCGAGATTGTACGGACTCCCCTTGCCCCAGAATTCCTGAATCTGGTTAGCAGTTTTTGTATTGTTATTTCTTCCGCTGCCATACAGATAGGTGAGCGTACCCGATTCTGGCATTAAGATTTTTGTAGCAAGCTTTTTTGCGGTAAGGGAACTGTCTAGCGACTGTATCACTTTGTAGATCTCCTGATTTGTATACGGGCTGCCCTCCTGGTCGGCCTCCCCTACTTTACACAACCATTTCCATTGCGGTTCGTTTACCGGGCTGATATAATTGAATTTCAGTCCTTCTTTTTCAAAGTGGTGCAGCACCTCTGCCAGGAAATCGCCGAAAGCAGTGTACTGATCGGGTTTAAGGTTGGTAATATAATCTTCTACGGTTTTATAGCCATAGCCGTTTTTGGTCATTTGTACGGGCGGACTGTTTACAAAGGCAATCAGGTCTTGCACCCCATAATCTTTCGCTTTCTTCACAAACCAGATATATCCTTCCTGTTTGTTCCAGTTGTATGTCCCGTCGGGGTTCTGAAAACATTCTACTCTGCGTGGCAAACTGGGAATCCCGCTGCTGTCGCCCTGTTCTGCCGTGCCTGCACCAATATTAAAGCGCCAGGCAGAGAGCCCAATGCCTTTAGGATTGCCTGCCTTATCTTTTTCCCGGCTAAACAGCAGTTCTGCAATATGTTCTTTTTTTTCCGCCGGCCAGTATTTGCCAATGCCTTCTGCATTCCAGCAGCCTGCAGCACCAAAGTTCTGGATCACCTGTGCTTTTTTTGTGGCGTCTATAGTAATGACTATAGGTTTAACTACGATCGGTTTTTGCTGGGCAGCCACCGTTAGAGGAAGGCATACAGCAAAAATTACCAGTTTAAAGAGTTTGGAATACATAATCGATGGCTAAGGTGAACTGCCGGAGGCGGCTGTATAAAAATGGGCAATATTGCCTGTTTTTTATGTACCGTAATTGGCGCAAACAGGTATAATTTTAACAACTTTATTCTGTTGTTCGGTATTGCTGCAACAAAAACGTTGCATTTGAACTGTTTTATGCTAAATCAGACGTTAATAACCCTGATTTAAGGAATTTAAAGCAAAATTAGGCACTAAAAATTTGAAGATTTATGTAATAAAACATTCATACACAAAAGTTTTAAAACATTTTAGCGGTTTACTGTCTTAAGCGATCAAATACTAAGCCCCTACCCAATGAAGACATTGTTTAAGTATATCCTTCCATTAAAATGGACACTCCTCCTCTCACTGCTAATGGCGGTGATTAACCAGGCAGCAGCTTACCTGGACCCTATGATTACCGGTAAAATTGTAGACCGTTATGTACAGAATTTCGACAAATTAAGCAAGACAGAATATATGAATGGTATATTTCTGCTGGTAGGACTTGCACTGGCAGCGGTAACTATCGCCCGTTTGGCCAACAATTACCAGGATTACTTTACAAGTATGCTGGTACAAAAACTGGGTGCAAATATGTTTTCTGACGGGATAAGACATTCTATGGCTCTGCCCTATTTTGAGTTTGAAGATCAGAGCAGCGGTAAAACACTGGGGATCCTGCAAAAAGTGCGAAAGGATATCGAGAACTTTATAACCTTATTTATCAACGTATTTTTTATCGGTTTAATCGGATTGGTATTTGTGCTGGTCTATTCCTTTTCTGTAAGTTATAAAGTTACGCTGATCTATTTTGTATCGGTTCCGCTGATAGTGGGGATGAGCTTATGGCTTACCCGTAAAATTAAGGGGATGCAGGAAGATATTATGTCGCAAACGGCCAACCTGGCGGGCGTAACTACAGAGTCGCTGCGCAATATAGAGCTGGTAAAAAGCATGGGATTGTCTGACCAGCAGATTGATAAACTGAACGACAGCACGTATAGTATCCTGGACATGGAGCTGGTAAAAATCAAATCTATCCGCAGGATGAGTTTTATACAGGGTACACTGGTAAATATTGTAAGGGCAGTAATGATGATTGTGCTGCTGCTGCTGATTTTTAGTAAAGACATTTCTGCGGGCCAGTTTTTTGCGTTTTTACTCTATTCATTTTTCTTGTTTAACCCGCTGCAGGAACTGGGAAATGTGATCCGTGCCTGGCGGGAAGCACAGGTATCGCTGAAACAATTCAGGGAAATCATTAAAAAACCTACGGAGCAGAAACCGGAAAGCCCCGTGGAGCTGGACCATATCACAAAGTTAAAGTTCGACGACGTTACTTTTGAGTACGCAGCGAACAGAGCATCGGTAAAAAACATTAGTCTGGAAGTATGTGCGGGAGAAACTATTGCCTTTGTAGGGCCATCAGGATCGGGAAAAAGTACGCTGATTAAACTGATGACCGGTTTATATGCCCCTACCAGCGGTGAGGTGGTTTTTAATACAATAGCGGCGAAAGACTTTAGCATCGATGATATCCGCAGAAAAATAGGTATGGTTACGCAGGAAACACAACTGTTCTCGGGCTCTATACGGGAGAACCTGCAGTTTATCAGGCCTGATTGTACGGATGAAGAATGTATTGATGTGTTAACACGTTCGGCTTGTACCACCTTGCTCGAAAGGGCAGAAAATAACCTCGAGAGCTTTATTGGCGAAGGCGGATTAAAAGTTTCCGGCGGAGAAAAACAGCGCCTGTCTATCGCGAGGGCACTATTGCGCAGGCCAGATATCCTGATCTTTGATGAGGCTACCTCTGCACTGGATTCTATCACCGAAGAGGAGATTACAAAAACTATCCGGGAAATATCAGACAGCTCTGAACTGATTACCGTGCTGATTGCACACCGTTTATCAACGATTAAACATGCAGACAGGATCTATGTACTGGAAAAAGGCAGTGTGGTTGAAGCGGGCAGACACGATGAGCTGATTGAAAAGAACGGTTTGTACTATGCCATGTGGCGCCAGCAAACGAGTCCGGAGATTGCAGAGGCAGGCTAAACGTACAGTTTTACCTTTGTTGTTTTCTCCTTCTCCAAATAAACCCGTCGAGCACATAATGTGTGCTTTGCGGCAGAGCGAGTAAAGGGATAAGCAATGCCAGGAAAGTGGCATCATTGATTAAGGGGAGGGAAGAAAAAAAGGAAAATACACCGCTGTGTTCTTTCCATACCAGTCCGTCCCATAGCCCCTCTTCCACATAGGCAAAAAAGATAATCACGAGTATGAACAGCCATACCCCGTAACGGCTAAAGGTAACTTTGGAAAGTTTATTTTTCCTGCCGGGTTGTTTACGGTAGTCGTCTTGTTCGAAGAACCAGATCAGGGCCATATAAGGGATGCCATGTGAGATGACATTTAAGGTAGTGAATGCCATGTCGCCATTGAAATAGATGATCCCAAAATACCATGACAAAAATGTGCCTGCAATAAGCAGGTTCCTGGGGATATTAACATGCTGGCTACGGCGGATCTGTAATCCTTCTTTGAGCAGGTAAGCGGCAATAATTAACAGGTAGAGCCAGGTAAATATATGGGTAAGTACAGCCGATGGATAACTGATAAAATCGCCCTCTACAAACCAGTTGAAGTTTCTTGTGCCGTCAAAATGCCAGAATAGCAAAGGATAAACTGTTGCCGAATAGATTGCCAGCCTGTCTACCCAGCGGGAAAACTTTGTGGTTTGCTCCATCCTGGAGTATAACCGCATAAACCCATACTGCTGCCTGATAAAATGATAGACAGCGAGGTAGGCCAGCACCCGCCAGAACAGCAGCCCGTTTACACTATATAATAAAACGCCTGCAAAATAGCAGGCCATTGGGATGGTAATCAGTAATGTCCGTTGTTTGTGTAGTTTTTCGCGATTAAAATAGGTGCGGTATAAGGTAGAATAGACGTGGGCAACATCAATAAATACGACAAGCACGATCCAGTACTGCACGGGCATTACGGCAGACACTTTAAATTGCTGCGTAAAGAGGATAACCAGCAGCAACGAAAAAAATGGAGGCAGCAGGATAAATAGTCCGTCTGCTAAGGCCGACCTCAGCCAGGGTTGTTGTGCGGTTTTTAGATTTTTCTTCATTGCCTACCAGGATTTACCGGAATCAATTAACTGCCGGGCTGCCCGGATCCCCTGGTGAAAACCTTCTTCAAATAAAGATATGCCACTAAGATCGGTATGTGCAAAAAAGATTTTGTTATTAACCGGCGCTGCAGCCTGCTGCCGGTCTTCGCCCCATAGGTAATTTACTGAAGGCACAACCATACCATGGCCCCACACCCAAATCTCTACGTTGGAGATATAAGGCGTAATACCGGGATGCATAAATTCCATTTCAGGAATAATTTTATCCAGCCACTGTTCGTAAGTCCTGGTATAGGCTGCCAGCCTGGCTACGCGCGGTTCATAGTCGCACAGGGGCAGGTAAAAAGTAATTACTTTGTTTTTTTCGGTGGTGTTAAGGTGCTGGTGACCAGCATTGACATACCCAACCGAAGGAGCGCCATAAGGCACATTATCCCAGTTGATTCCCTCTAATATAGTGCCGGTGAGATCCTGCAGGGTAATATTGGCCACCATCCATGGTGCGTAACTAATCCGTTCTACGTTAAAATCCGGTCTGTCTATCCCCTTTAAAATTCGCTGATTTACGAACTGCGGCGACGCCATAATTACCTGGCTGGCTTCTATCACATAGCTTTCTTTTTTAAGAAGGTCGTACACACTTACTGCTATTTTATCCTCTCTCTCCAATACGGAAAAGGCCATCGAAGAGGTTCGGACATGACCTTTGAGCCCTTCGCGCAGCTGGTTTACCAGCCAGCCATTTCCTTCGGGCCAGGTAAGTATATCACCGTCGCCCGCATTGGCCGACTTCCCCTTGTGCCCTGCAAAATAACTGAGTCCGGCCCAGGCAGATACTTTTCCTGTTTGCTGACCGTAATCATCTTTACAGCAGTAATTAAGATACCAGAGCAAATATTTAGAAGTAAAGCCTTTGTTATGGAGGTAGGTTTTGAAAGAAATTTTATCGAGGTTACGGTAAACATTATCCGCAGAAGACTGGTCTATAGGGATATTAAAGGCATACTTACCGTCATGGCCCTTTGCCTGCTTAAGTTCTTCTACCAGCTTAAAAAATCTTTTGATCTGCCTTTTATCTTCGTCGGCAATACCAAATTGCGGGATTAACCCCTCCTGCCACTGACCGTTGAGCAGCAGCCGTTCTTCGGGATCAAAACAGAGGTAATATTCGTTATAAAAGGGAAGCCCGTTTTCGAAATGGGTAATTACCCCCAGCTCCTGCAGAAAGTCAATCAGCAGCTGGTCTTCGTTATTGGCAATGGTAATATAATGAGCGCCGAGCGGATAAGCAGAAACAGTGTTATGCCTGGAATGTGCATTACCCCCGGCATGGTCTTCCAGTTCCAGAATTTCAAAATCGGTATGTCCCTGCTTTTTTAACCACCTGCCGGCAGATAAGCCCGAGATACCGGCACCGATAATGAGCGTACCAATCTGCCGGGTAGCTGCCGGTGCAGGGTATGGGCCATTGCCTCTTAACAGATGGCCGGCTTTTGCGTTAGGCCCCATGATTGCGCCTTTGATGTTTGCATAGGATACTTTGCTGTTGCCGAGTTTACGGATGCAGCCATGCAGAAAGATGCCGCCGGTAACTAAACCGGCGCGCAATAAAAAGCTTCTTCTGTTAAAATCCTGCAGCATATTATTGGTACGAAACAGCGCCCCACTCCTCTTCAAAGTACTTCACCAGGACCTGGTTATTAAGTTTATTAATTTCGGTGGCTACTTTGCCCATATCCTGTGGAAAATACAGCATTTGGTCGAGGCTGCCGGCCGACATAAACTTCATCCCTGCCGGGAACTTCAGGGGCTTTTTATACACGGGCCTTACACGCGCCATGATATACCCCCAGTCGCCAAATGAAGGTACATAGTTATGATAGGGAACCGTAAAGAAACCGACCGACTCTAATGTTTTATTTACGCACCAGAAAGATTTTGGTG
>Ga0247814_10001913_pt1 | contig 11773 bp, 9 predicted proteins | sample UWRJL179409R1_FD_179947 | JGI IMG/M metagenome (GOLD analysis project Ga0247814, IMG submission 179947) | Plant litter microbial communities from Arlington Agricultural Research Station in Wisconsin, United States - UWRJ-L179-409R-1 | ecosystem: Environmental > Terrestrial > Plant litter >...
AATTTACCAACTTTTGCATATACGTTTCTGCCGCTTTCCGGATCTACACCTAAAAGTCGTTCGCCATTAGCTCTGTCTGCCGTTTCTGTAGTAACCTCAACTTCTTTATGGAAAGGGGTATAAAAGGCATGCAGCATTTTTGTCCATTCCTGCAAACCCTGTGCAATCTCATCAAACTCTTTCTCCACGTTGGCCGTGAAGTTAAAATCGACTATACCTTTAAAGTGTTCTACCAGGAAATCATTTACCACTTCACCAATATCGGTAGGGAACAGTTTGGATTTTTCGGCACCAGTGATTTCAGTTTTTACCGATTTTGTTACTTGGCCATCTTCCAGGATGATCGATCCGAAGGAACGGTTACGTCCGTCGCGGTCTTCTTTTACCACATATCCGCGGTTTTGAATGGTAGATATGGTTGGTGCGTAAGTAGACGGCCGGCCTATTCCCAGTTCTTCCAGTTTTTTTACCAGACTGGCCTCCGTATATCTTGCTGGCGGACGGGAAAAACGTTCCGTTGCATTCATCACCCGAAGGGTTAATTCCTGTCCGTTTGCCAGTGGAGGAAGGATATTTTCATTCTCTTTCTCTTCTGTTTCTTCATCATCACTAGATTCCAGGTAAACCTTCAGGAAGCCGTCGAACTTCATCACTTCACCTTCGGCTACCAGGAATTCTTTCCTTGTGCTTACATCTATATGTGCTGTAGTTTTTTCGAACAGCGCTTCACTCATTTGTGAGGCGATTGCACGTTTCCAGATCAGTTCATACAAACGCTGTTCAGAGCTGTCGCCTGTAACCGTATGCTGGTCGAAATACGTAGGGCGGATGGCCTCATGCGCTTCCTGTGCACCTGCAGATTTGGTTTTATAAGTTCTTGGCTGATGATATTTTTGTCCGTATGCCGAGTTGATTTCTGCAGCAGCTGCAGTTAAGGCCGTTTCCGATAAGTTTACCGAATCCGTTCTCATGTAGGTAATCTTTCCGCTTTCGTACAGGCGCTGTGCAACCTGCATGGTTCGCGATACCGGGAAACCTAATTTACGGGATGCTTCCTGCTGCAGGGTAGAGGTAGTAAATGGCGCTGCAGGGTTTCTTTTGGCCGGTTTGGTTTCCAGGTGGCTGATCTTAAAGCCAGCCGAAATACAGTCTTCCAGGAATTTCTCTGCATCAGCTTCGCTTTCAAAACGCTGTGGTAATTCTGCTTTTACCTGTTCTTTGGCGTTGCCGGTACTGAACTTTGCCGTGATTTTAAAAGCAGCAGCAGCGTTGAATTTATTTACTTCGCGTTCGCGGTCTACGATTAATCGTACTGCAACAGACTGTACACGTCCCGCCGATAATGAAGGTTTGATCTTTTTCCATAAAACAGGGGAAAGTTCAAAACCTACCAGACGGTCTAACACGCGGCGCGCCTGTTGTGCATTTACCAGGTTATAATCAATTGTCCTTGGAGATTCGATCGCCTTTAATATCGCAGGCTTGGTAATCTCATGAAAAACAATACGTTTAGTTTTACTTTCTTTTAATCCAAGGGTCTCGTATAAGTGCCAGGAAATTGCTTCCCCTTCACGGTCTTCATCGGAGGCGAGCCAGACCATTTCTGCTTCCTTCGCCAATTTCTTTAGTTCTGCTACCACTTGCTTCTTATCAGCAGGCACCTCATAGGTTTGGGCAAAATTATTGGTAGTATCGATCCCCATATCACCTTTCACAAGGTCACGAATGTGTCCGTAACTCGATTTCACCAGGAAATCTTTACCCAAATACCCCTCTATTGTTTTCGCTTTTGCAGGTGATTCAACTATTAATAAATTTTTAGCCATTCAGAACGTTTTTCTGCAAATAAAACTATAAATAAGCCTAAAATCAAAATTCTATCAAGAATAAATCTCAAATGGGACGAATGACACCCCCCAAATTAGGCTAATTACTGCAATCCATCAGCTGATTTACAGGGTGAATAGGAGGAATAGAAAAATAAACTTTACCATACTATTATATATGTATAATTATTTTCTGCATATCTTAGTAACTACAAAAAAACCAAAATCATGAACACATTATTAGTATTATTCAGTTTACTATTTACCCCGGTTAAACCTCCAGCAACTATTTATGATTTCACTATGAAAACCATTGATGGTAAAGCGGTTAAGCTTTCACAGTTTAAGGGTAAGAAAATCTTAATTGTAAACACTGCATCGAAATGTGGCTATACCCCGCAGTACGAAGATCTGGAGAAACTGCACCAGGAATATGGTAAGGATGTAGTTTTGATTGGTTTTCCGGCTGGTAATTTCGGCGGACAGGAACTGGCTACCAATTCGGAAATTCAGGATTTCTGCAAAAAGAATTTTGGTGTTACATTTTTATTGAGCGAAAAAGTAAGCGTAAAAGGAAATGACATTAATCCGATTTTTAAATATCTTACTTCGGCTGCCAACCCGGATTTTACCGGTGATATTAACTGGAACTTCGAGAAATTCCTGATCAATGAAAAAGGACAACTGGTACACCGTTTCCGTTCTAAAGTAACGCCGATGAGTGCGGAGCTAACTAAGAACTTGTAACAAAATACATACAAAGCCTGCCAAAGGCCATTATTGATCATAAGAGAAATCCCTTAACCGAGATTTCTCTTTTTTTTAACCTGATTTTGCGATCTTTTCATTTGCTTTGCAGCACAATTTCAATACATGCACAAATCTGGTTATTCCTGGGCCATTGGCCTTCTTTTTAGTACAGCATTGCTTAGTGCCTGCAGCAGCAGTTACCAGGTTGTAAAATCTAACCGTGCGGAATATCAGATTTCCGGGGATGTAGCAGCAGACAGTGCGGTGATCCGTAAATACATGCCTTATAAACTAAAGATGGATTCGCAAATGAATGCTGTATTAGGTTATAGTGGTGTTGCGCTCACAAAAAGATCGGCTGGTGGAGAATCTCTTTTAGGCAATTTCTTCGCTGATGCAGCTTTGTATGAAGCCAGGAAAATTGAACCAGCTATAGATTTTGCAATCCCGAGTACGAACGGCGGATTGCGGAACGACCTCCCTTTGGGTGCCATTAGCCTGGCCAATGTATTTGAGCTGATGCCCTTTGAAAATGAAATGGTGGTATTTAATTTAAAAGGGAGCGATGTACAATCACTTTTAGATTTTATAGCCGCCAGTGGCGGTCAGCCCCTCGCCGGGATTAGCCTGAAAATAAAAGATAAAAAACCAACAGCGGTGTTGATAGGAGGAAAGCCTTTTGACAGCGGCAAAAATTATAATGTACTTACCTCAGATTACATTGCCGGGGGTGGAGACGGGTTAAACAGTTTCAAAAAACCGGTGTCGAGTAAAATATTAGGTTTAAAAGTACGTGACGCACTTATTCTGTATATCAAAGAAAAACAGGCCGCAGGAGAGAAAATCAGTTCAAAATTAGACAGGAGGGTAACCAATGATTAACCGCAGGAATTTTATCAAAGCTGGCAGTATCGCTGCAGCAGCAACCGCATTAAGTATCGATTCACTGGATGCGCTGGCCAGCGGCGAAGTAAAACACCTCACGATCCTGCATACCAATGATGTGCATAGCAGGATCGAACCATTTCCAATGGATGGTTCCCGCAACCAGGGCCTGGGTGGTGTAGCAAGGCGTTCGGCCTTAATTAAAAAAATCAGGGCTGAAGAGAAGAACGTGCTTTTGCTGGATGCCGGAGATATCTTCCAGGGTACACCGTATTTTAACCTGTATGGCGGCGAACTGGAGATTAAGCTGATGAGTGATATGGGGTACGATGCCGCAACGATGGGCAACCATGATTTTGATAATGGTCTGGAAGGCTTTTACAAACAGCTGCCCCATGCAGACTTTCCAATATTGGTGAGTAATTACGATTTCTCGGATACCGTCCTGCATCAATCTACCAAACCGTATAAAATCTTTAATAAATCAGGACTAAAAATCGGTGTATTTGGTATTGGTATCGAACTGGAAGGATTGGTAGGCGCAAAGAATTATGGTGCAACCATTTTTCAGGACCCGATAAAGAAGGCCAATGAAGTGTCTGGCCTGTTGAAGAATGAACTAAAATGCGACTTAATAATTTGTTTATCCCACCTGGGATATAAATACCGCGATAATACAGTTTCTGACCAGACACTGGCAGAGCACAATGATTGTATAGACCTGATTATCGGCGGACATACCCATACCTTTTTAGCAAAACCACAGGATGTGAAAAACAGGGCAGGGAAAATTACGACCATCAACCAGGTAGGTTTCGCAGGTATTAACCTGGGCCGTGTAGATTATTATTTTGAATCATACAGAGGGAAGAAGTTATTGCCTTCTTCACCCTATATGATATCAGATCAGCTTGACAGCTAAATATTGTATTTAGTTATAAATAGAGCTTAGCAAAGGAAACCGCCGCCAAGAAGGTCGTTTCCTTCATAAAATACGGCCGACTGACCAGGTGCGATAGCTGATACATTGTGATCAAACACTACGCGCATCCTGTCTTTTTCCTGCACGATGGTACTCAGCATCCCTGCATCTTTATAACGGATTTTAGTGATTACGTTATCCATCGGCTCTAAAATACTTTCGTATTTAATTAAATTCAGGTTGCGTACCATCGCTTCGCTTCTTTCCAGTTCTGCCGCTCTGCCCAGCATTACAGTATTACTTTCAGGAAGGATTTGCGTTACGAACATAGGCTCGCCAAAAGCAATACCTAGGCCTTTACGCTGCCCGATTGTATAAAATGGATATCCTTTATGCTGACCAACGATCATACCGTCGCTTGTAATGAAATTACCACCCGCTACACGGTCTTCCAGATCTTCTACCTTATGTTTCAGGAAAGAGCGGTAGTCGTTATCCGGTACAAAACAAATCTCATAGCTTTCACTTTTCTTTGCCAGTTCTTCCTGACCCATATCAATGGCCATTTGCCTGATTTCGGATTTTGCGAAAGAGCCCAAAGGAAACTGTGTACGCGCAAGGTTTTCCTGTGAAACGCCCCAAAGTACATAAGACTGGTCTTTATTTTCATCCAGTCCTTTGGAAATCACGTGTCTGCCGTTATCCTGTTGCCTCACGTTTGCATAATGTCCGGTTGCAATAAATTCGCAGTCTAGTTTGTTGGCACGTTTTAATAAGGCCTCCCATTTAATGTGTGTATTACATAATACGCATGGGTTTGGGGTACGGCCGGCCAGGTATTCATCTACAAAGTTATCAATTACAAAACCGCCAAATTCTTCGCGTATATCCAGTATATAATGGGGGAAGCCATAATTTACAGCTAAGGTACGTGCATCGTTGATGCTGTCCAGACTGCAGCAACCAGTTTCCTTACTGGAGCTGCCGGAAGTTGCGTAGTCCCAGGTCTTCATTGTTAACCCGATTACTTCATACCCCTGTTCGTGCAACATCACTGCTGCAACCGAACTATCAACACCGCCACTCATGGCTACCAGAATTCTACCCTTTTTACTCATTCTAAATTGTCCTATTATTCCCCAGAATCGGGCTTAAACCAATCAGGAATAGCGGTACTAGGTGCACCTGCAATTACATCATCATTTAAATCAGGTACAAAAATAGCTGAATTTTTGAAACATTCTGTTCTTCTGCCGTCAGATCCTTGTAAAAAGGGCATTTTTATGGTGGTTAAACGTTATAGCAAATCGATTAGAGCGAATTTTAAAGAGAATATGATATATTAGTGGCTTGAATTTACAAATATTAAGAATTGATAAATGAAGAAAAACTTAATCTACAGTTTGCTATTTATTCCGTTTATGGCCAATGCACAGCAGGACCTGGCCAAATACGTACGACCGATGATTGGTACGCAAAAAATGGGGCACACTTTTCCGGGGGCAACTGTTCCTTTTGGGGCCGTACAATTAAGTCCTGAAACAGACACTATTTCTTACGAAATGAACGGCAAATATAACGGCGACGTATATAAATATTGTGCCGGGTATAAATATGAAGACAAAACTATTGTCGGATTTAGCCATACCCATTTTAGCGGTACGGGCCATTCTGATTTAGGAGATTTCCTGGTGATGCCTACACAAGGTAAACTGCAGATGAATCCGGGCACTGCAGCAGATCCAAGAAGTGGCTTCCGTTCTGCATTTTCGCATGCTAATGAAGTTGCGGAGGCCGGATATTATAAAGTGAAACTGGATGAAGACAATATCACTGCGGAAATGACTGCTACGAAAAGGGTGGGGATGCACCAGTACACTTTTCCTAAATCTGACCAGTCGCACATTATCCTAGACCTGATGGCAGGGATTTACAATTACGAAGACAAGAATGTCTGGACTTACGTAAGGGTAGTAAACGATACGCTGATTACCGGGTACCGCCAAACGAATGGATGGGCAAGAACCAGAACGGTATACTTTGCGATGTCGTTCTCCAAGCCATTTACCGAATACGGACAAAAAAACTTTGACAAAAAACAGGTTTACCGCGGTTTCTGGGGTAAGTTTAACCAAACTAAAAACTTCCCTGAGATAGCTGGTAAAAACCTGAGGATGTATTTTGACTTTAAAACGGAAGATCAGGAGAAAGTAAAAATCAAAATGGCACTGTCTCCGGTGAGCCAGGATAATGCCCTGGAAAACATGCGCAGCGAAATTCCGGGATGGGATTTTAACCAGGTGAAGGCACAAGCTAAAGCCGACTGGAACAAAGAGCTGAACAAACTTACCGTGAATACTTCTGAAGAAAATAAGGTAAACTTTTACACTGCTTTATACCATGCATTTATTAATCCAACTACATATAATGATGTGAACGGTCAGTATAAAGGCCTGGATCAGAATGTGCATGAAGCTAAAGGGTTTACTAACTACACTACTTTCTCTCTTTGGGATACGTACCGTGCTTTACACCCGTTCTTCAATATCCTGCAGCCTTCGAGGAATAACGATATGGTGAAGTCTATGATGGCTCATTATGATCAGAGTGCCTACAAAATGCTCCCTGTTTGGTCGCACTATGCCAATGACAACTGGTGTATGAGTGGCTACCATAGTGTTTCTGTAGTAACTGACGCGATTATTAAAGGTGTTTATAATGGTGACCCTGAAGCGGCGCTGCAGGCCTGTATCGTAACATCTAATCACAGAGACTACGAAGGGATAGGCAGTTATATTGATAAAGGTTTTATCCCTGCAGAGAAAAGCGGGACTTCCATATCAAATACTTTAGAATATGCTTATGATGACTGGTGTATCGCACAGCTGGCTAAAAAGCTGAACAAACAGGACATCTATGCCACTTATATGAAACGCGCCGGAAACTGGGAAAACAACTTTGACCCGGCCACAGGTTTTATGCGCGCTAAAATGGCGGATGGTACCTTCCAGAAAAAGTTTGATGTGATGAGTACACACGGACAGGGATTTATTGAAGGCAACTCATGGAACTACAGTTTCTTTGTGCCGCAAAATCCGGCTTTATTAATGGAGCGCATGGGTGGTAAGAAGAAATTCGCCAGCAAACTGGATACCTTATTTACAATGCACCTGCCGGATGAATTTTTCGCTGATACTGAAGACATCACCAGAGAAGGAATTATTGGTGGATATGTACATGGAAACGAGCCTGCGCACCACGTAGCCTATTTGTACAACTGGGCAGATCAGCCCTGGAAAACGCAATCCCGCGTAAGAATGATCCTGAAAATGCAGTATGGTACTGCACCTGACGGACTGGGTGGAAATGATGACTGCGGACAAATGAGTGCGTGGTATATGTTCTCTTCAATGGGATTTTACCCGGTAGCGCCTGGATCTGATGAATATTCTTTGGGTAGTCCGGCTGTGAAATCTGCGAAGATTAAACTGGAGAATGGTAAAACGTTTGAAGTGGAAGCCATCAATCAGAGTGATAAAAATGTGTATGTGACTAAAGTTCTGTTGAACGGAACACCTGTAACTACACATACGATTAAACATTCGGATATTACAAATGGGGGTAAGCTGACGTTTTACATGAGCAGTAAAGCATCTAAATAGTACTTATCAAGTTTTAAAAAGGGCAGGGGGATATATTCTTCCTGCCCTTTTTTGTACATAAAATCCAGTGATGTAAAATTAATTACCTTGGCAAACAGGGTATTGGCAGTTAAACTGCATTTTATTTACAGATTGATTTGCAGGTGAAATTTTAATTTCTACCTTTGCAGTCCCTTCAAAAAGGGGATTAATTGATTCCGTAGCTCAGCTGGTAGAGCATTACACTTTTAATGTAGTGGTCCTGGGTTCGAATCCCAGCGGGATCACGAAAAGCCTCAGAGAAATCTGGGGCTTTTTGCGTATCTATCAACATCATAACATAGTGACTACAGTATGCTATAACAGCTCAACTTTATTTAAAAACTGTAATAGCCCGCTGGTGACCAAAGTCATCTGATGCATTCTTTGGATTAGCGGCATCCCATTTTAGTTTGCCATTGAGCCAAATTTTGGTGACAATGCTGGATGCTGCATTTGGTTTTGCTATTTCGCATTTTAGGGTATCAACAATGTTATCGCTAATTTTTACGATTGTGGTGGTCGTATTGTGCGCTCCCTCTAACTGGTGGTTAACCATAACATTCAGTATGTTTGCTTTCAGGGAGTCTACCCTGCTAACATCAAAACCATCCGGATGGTCTAAATTACTCTGGTAAAAAAGCACTTCCTTCCCGGCGATAAGGTTATAAATTTTGACATCCGGCTGTGTAAACAGGGTTTTCCGGACCAAATAGATTGCCACTCTGGTTCTTGTACAGCAAACCGACACCAACAACTACAAGCACATCACCATCCGGTTGGTCTTTGGTTTAGGATAGAAAGGAAAGCCCAAGCAATAGTAAGATTAAGTTTTTCATCCAATTAATTTTAAATAGTGATCATCATTATAGTTTAATTGATAGGTTGATAGGAAATACCCAATATATCAATAATCAGTTAATTATTTGCTGCTATTTTGCTAATCTTATTCTAAACATATAATTATTATCTCATATTTTCTACCCTCGATCAATCGTAACTCGCATGCCTGATGAATTAACAAAGTGTTGTTTATGCTGAACGACTATCTATTCAGCATAAAAAAAGGGAGAGCTTACCTATGGCTCAGTACTTGAGCCTTTTAGCAAGCACACTGAATTGCGTTGCCAGATAATAGGGCATTCGTCCCTTCGGTTTGGTAGCCATCAAACTTCCACCAAGCTATACCGCCAATAAGTTCTTTGACTTTAAAACCCAGTCTGGACAGATTTAAGGCACCTTTGGTAGAAGCATTACACCCAATCCCGTCGCAGTAGGTCACATACAGAAAATCTCTATCCAAATCTTTTGTACGTTCTTCATCCATCTCCCGATGAGGGATATTTATTGCTGTCGGAATATGCTCGGCGAGATAACCAAAGGATTTTCTGGTATCAATAACAATCACTTTCTCTCCATTACCTAAAGCTGTAAATAAATCTGAAGGATCCATCTCGAAGGCCAGTTTGTTTTCATAATGTTTAATTTGTGTTTCCATAATTTTGATATCTAAATTTGATCTGCAGCAAAAATAGACCGTGGCAAACACGCTTAAAAATGAAAAGAATTCGTGAAGTGTAGCAATTATTTTCATACAAAACCAAATTGTAAAATTGCTTAATTTGCGTTTATTCCGTTAGCTCGATTGGTCTGTTTGCAAACCAGCTGAGTTTAACCCGCTGATCTGTTTAGTACGGAGACCGGCGGATAGGAGTTGAAGAAGATATATGATTTAACCTGGTGAGAAACAGTATATACGCCCATAAAAAATGGAGATAAGACATCTAAAGCTTGTTAAAGCAATTGTTGAAGAAGGAAGTATCGCAAAGGCGATTGATAAATTGCATCTTACTCAATCAGCATTAAGTCATCAGCTTAAAGAATTCGAATATCAGGTGGGAACTAAAATCTTTCACAGGACAAATAGAAAACTTACTTTAACCCCCGCGGGAGAAAAAGTATACCGCACTGCGAAGGAGGTGCTTTTAAAAATTGCTGCAACTGAACAGGACATCAGGGCTTTGATCAATGGCGAAACCGGTGAGATCAAAATCAGTACAGAATGTTACTCCAGCTATCATTGGCTACCATCGGTTATGAAACAGTTCCAGCTGTTGTACCCGAATGTTGAATTGAAGATTGTTATGGAGGCTACGCATTATCCCTTACAGAAATTACTGGCAAACGATTTAGATTTGGCAATAATCAGCGACCCGATTAAGGATGATAAAATTCAATACCTTGAACTATTTCAGGATGAAATGGTGATGGTCGTTTCTGGCAACCATGCCTGGAATGCTAAAAAGTTTGTTGTTGCAGATGACTTTCTGAACGAGCATCTTATCATACATTCAATCCCATTGGAAACGGTTACTGTTTATCAATCCCTTTTAGCCCCGGCAAATGTAGCACCGAAGAAAATTACTGCGCTGCCACTTACTGAAGCATCGATTGAAATGGTAAAAGCAGATATGGGTGTGATGTCGATGGCGAAATGGGCTGCACAGCCTTATCTGAAGAATAATACCCTCAAGGCAATCAGGATTGGTAAAAATGGGTTGAAAAGAAAGCATTATATGGCGGTTATGAATAATAAAACCTATCCACCGTATTTCAAACATTTTATGGAATTTCTGCAAACTGAAATTACTTCGCAATGGACTATTTGATTAGGAGCTGCCTGATAAGTGATTTGCCCGCAATCGTAGCGCTTTGCCAAAAGCACGCCGACTATGAACGCGCTCTATATGATAAAGCCGGGAAGGAAGATCTTTTATGCGAGGCTATTTTTACTGGCAATCCAAAATTGTACTGTTATGTGGTTGAAATTGCTGGAAGGGTAGCAGGCTATTTTAGCTACACTATTGATTTTTCTACATGGGACGCCGGGAATTTTATTTATCTGGACTGTTTGTTCATCGACACACCTTTTAGAGGGGCGGGCATTGGGATGCGGGTTTTCGAAAAGCTGAAGCAAATTGCAAAACAGCAGGGTTGTATAAATATCCAATGGCAAACGCCTGAATCTAATGAAGCTGCGATCAGGTTCTATAAACGTATTGGGGGCATCGCTACAGCTAAAGCAAGGTTTGTACTGCAAACCTGAGCTTTAGCCGGACATTGAAGTAACACTCGTATAGCTTTGCTGTCCCCTTACTTTGGGCAACTCGCGCTTAACTCCCTGCTGCATCTCCTGCAACTGCCCATTATTTCTTAGTAAAATGGGCCCTCAGGATGGACTTACATGGCAGGCACTGGGCACTTACCCAAACCAAAGCATAGACAAAGTACGATTAAGATCACTTTAATGATTCATCATTTATTATTCGTTATCATATTATAGGTATCTTGCGTCTTTTATCAACTGACGATCCTATGCCTTTTAGTTCCCTTGGACTTTCACCCGCTATACTGCAAATACTGGCAGACCAAAATTTTATAACACCTACACCTATACAGGAAACTGCTATACCTGCAATTCTTAACAAAAAAGATGTTTTGGGGATCGCTAAAACCGGTTCTGGTAAAACTGCCGGATATGTTTTGCCGCTGTTGATGAATATGCTGGAGCGGCCGGTTGTGAAAAATCGTCATGCGGACGTGCTGGTGTTGGTACCAACCAGGGAGTTGGCTGAGCAGGTGAAAGATGTTTTTAAAACCTTCAGTAAGGCTTTGCCACAGCCTATCAAAACACTGGCTGTATATGGTGG
>Ga0247814_10001914_pt1 | contig 11771 bp, 9 predicted proteins | sample UWRJL179409R1_FD_179947 | JGI IMG/M metagenome (GOLD analysis project Ga0247814, IMG submission 179947) | Plant litter microbial communities from Arlington Agricultural Research Station in Wisconsin, United States - UWRJ-L179-409R-1 | ecosystem: Environmental > Terrestrial > Plant litter >...
TGCCGACGGCTACCTGTATCACATCGGCCGCAACGACGATTTGATCAAGGTGTCCGGCTACCGTATCAGCCCGGCCGAAATCGAAGAGACGCTGCATGCGAGCGGCCTGGTCGAGGACGTCGCCGCGTTCGGCGTGCCGCATCCCGCGCTGGGACAGGCCATCATCGTGCTGGCAGTGGCGCCGGCCGGCCTGGCAGCCGGCGTGCTGCTCAAGGAATGCCAGCGCCGCCTGCCGGCCTACATGGTCCCGGCCCATATCGACCTGCGCCCGGACGCGTTCCCGCGCAACCCCAACGGCAAGCTCGATCGCACCGCGCTGCGCGCCGGCTATGTCCATCTGTTCGAAGGCGTTTCATGAGTATTGTAAAACCGGTGCACGCACCGCAAACCGGCTTCGCCGTCGATGGCGACGAACTGCAAGTGGGCGGCATCAATCTGTCCCTGCTGGCCGAGCGTGTCGGCAGCACGCCCTTCTTTGCCTACGACCGCGCGCTGCTCTCGCAACGCGTGGCGCAGGTAAAGGCGGCGTTGCCGGCGGGCGTGCGCCTGCACTATTCGATCAAGGCCAATCCGATGCCAGCGCTGGTGCAGCACATGGCCGGCATGGTCGACGGCCTGGACGTGGCGTCTGCACAGGAGCTGCGCATCGCACTCGACACCGGCTGTGACCCGGCCGCCATTGCCTTTGCCGGTCCCGGCAAGACCGACGCCGAATTGCGCCAGGCGCTGGCCGCCGGCATTTGCATCAACCTCGAGTCGCTGCGTGAAATCGACACGGTCGCGCGCCTGGCGTGCGAGCTGCACGTGACGCCGAACGTCATCTTGCGCATCAACCCGGATTTCGAACTCAAATCGTCCGGCATGCGCATGGGTGGCGGCGCCAAGCCGTTCGGCATCGATGCCGAACAGGCCCCGGGTGCGATGGCGCGCCTGGCAGAACACGGCATCGCGCTGCTGGGTTTTCACATCTTCAGCGGCTCCCAAAGTCTCAAGGCTGACGCCATCATCGACGCCCATACGCGCAGCGTGGCGCTGGCGCAGCAACTGGCCGAATACGCCACTGCGCCGTTGACAATGCTGAACCTGGGTGCAGGTTTCGGCATTCCGTATTTTCCCGGCGAGCAGCCGCTGGCGCTGGACGCCATCGGCGCCAACCTGGCGCAATGCGTGGCGAGCCTGCGCGGCCGGCTGGAAGGCGCGCGCGTCTCGATCGAAGCGGGCCGCTACCTGGTCGGCGAAGCGGGCGTGTACGTCGCGCGCGTGACGGACCGCAAAGTCTCGCGCGGCCAGGTGTTCCTGGTCACCGACGGCGGCATGCACCATCACCTGGCCGCTTCGGGCAACCTGGGCCAGGTGATCCGCAAGAATTATCCGGTCGCCATCGGCAACCGCATGGCCGCTACCAATCTCGAAACCTGTTCGGTGGTGGGGCCATTGTGCACGCCGCTCGATATCCTGGCCGACCGGATGGAATTGCCCAGCGCCGTGCCGGGCGACCTGGTGGTGGTGTTCCAGTCCGGCGCCTATGGGCTGTCGGCCAGCCCGGTGGGCTTCCTGGGCCATCCGGTGGCGCGGGAGGTGCTGGTGGGCGCAATCGGAAGCGATAGATGGAATAACGACGTTGAAACGGACGAAACACCATGAAGACAAACAGTACGGGTTCGGTGGACATACTTGTCGCAGGAGTAGACCACAATTGGGATTTTGTTCCCAGCGTCGTGCCGCGTTGGCGCAAGCGTCAAGTTGTAGAGAAAGTACTGTGGAATAGCCGGTTGGCACCGCGTTGGCATGCGCTCACGCCGGTGACACCCCAGGCATATTGGACCGTTTATTTCATGTTTTGCCCGGACGGCTTATTTACGTCGTACCACAAGTTCACATTGTCTCGCCTGCGCGATGCCGGACATAACATCATGGTGGTGTGCGCTACCAAGGAAGCTGCCGGTATCCCCAAGGAGGTCGCTCACTATGCGAATGCGCTTTACTGGAAAGCCCTGAACGGCTACGACTTTTCCGCTTATGCGCTTGCGCTGCGCGAAATTAGCCGGCGCTCCCCCCATGCCAATGTATTCGTACTGAACGATTCAGTATTTGGGCCGTTCAATGACGTCAGTGCCGTGCTGGCAAATCCTCCGTGGGCATTCACCGGTTACACCGCGTCATCGCAGATCGAGAACCATATCCAGTCTTACGCATTTGTCTTGCAGGATGTCTCCCCGCGGCGTATGCGCGCGCTGGCCGGCATCATGTTCCCCTGGACCTCCTTCAACCTGGCGTGGGATGTGATCTGTGTACAGGAAACCCGTTTTGCGCGCGTGGCGTCGAAAAGCATGCGTGTCGGTGCTTTCTGGTATGCGCCGCACGAGACAATCATCGATCCGACCCTTGTACGACCGGTCGAGTTGGTCGATGCAGGATTCCCATTCGTGAAACGGTCCTTATTAAGCAAACACGCGAAACTGCAGGAACCGGCCAAAATCCGGGAACTTGTGTTTAGCCTGGGTCATGAAGTCGACTGAGTTTCTTTACTGGCGGTGCTGTATGAACATGAGGATTGAACCATGGCAATAATCGAAAGCGACGCGCGCTCAGTTCTGATCAGTGTCCTGAACTGGAACGGCGCAGTCGACACAATCGCTTGTGTCAAGTCACTCCTGGCAATGGAAAACCCGGTCGGCCACCGTTTGCAGATCGTGGTAATCGACAATGGTTCTTCGTTCGATAACTGGGAAATTCTGCAAGAGCACCTGGGTGGCTTGAATGTCAAGCTGTTGCGGCAGGAAGAAAACCTCGGCTTTGCAGGAGGCCACAATCTGGCATTGCAGATGGCAATGCAGCAAAATGTCGATTACACCTGGCTTGTGAATAACGATTCGATTGTCAAGCCGGGTGCGCTCCATGCGCTGGTCGCCACCATCGATGCGAACCCGCGTTGTGGTGTCGTTTCACCGCTGGTACTGGCCCTGGAAGACGAAAGCATTATCGATTTTTGCGGAGCGCGCCATGACTGGCCCAACCTGAACTCGATTTCTTGTACCTCGGTTGCAGAAGCGCGCGAAATGGAACAAGCCTTCCCCCAGGATATGTGGCTGATGGGTGCGGCCATCATGCTGCGCGTGGCTGCAGTGCGCGAAGTCGGCATGTTAAACGACCGGTATTTTGCCTATTATGAGGACAACGACATTTCGGCACGCATGTCAGCCAAAGGATGGAGATGCCGCATGGCGTTCGACGCTGTCGTACTGCACAGCCATCCGGTATCGCGTGCAGACGAGAAGGGTGCTTACTATTTTTACTTAATGGCGCGAAATTCATTTTTGTTCTGGTTCGAGCATACGCCCGCACCTTACCGCCGCCTGCTGCGCCTGAAACTGATCGACCGATCCATCCTCGCGGCGAATCGCCTGATCAGCAAGCATCATGACGAAAAAGGTGCCGCATGCCTGTTGGGCGTCTACGACGGCCAGACTGGCCGCACCGGAAAATGGAACCTGGCGCGCAAGGTGCCGCTGGTGATGACGGTCTTGCGTAAAATGCTGTGGCGTAATCATGTGCGCCATTTTCATCCAGGCAGTCAATAGTCGGCCCCAGGCTGCCGAGCGGCCTGTAACATTGTCTACAACGATGTATTGACCTATGTATTTTGACGAACAGGTGATATTGCATGACTTTAGCGACGAGCATCCATACCAAATACGGCCAGCGGGAGCGCGATAAATGAAAGTGACACCGACAGCGATGCCTGAAGTGCTCGTGCTCGAGCCGCGCGTTTTTGGCGACGACAGGGGCTTTTTCTACGAGAGCTTCAATGCCCGCACCTTCGAGCAGTTGACAGGACAGCGCGTAAATTTTGTGCAGGACAATCATTCAAGGTCGGCGCGCGGTGTGTTGCGTGGACTGCACTACCAGATTCGCCAGCCTCAGGGGAAACTCGTGCGCGTCAGTGCCGGCGCGATCTTCGATGTCGTTGTCGATTTGCGGCGCAGTTCCCCGTTTTTCGGACGCTGGGTCGGTGTCGAGCTGTCAGCTGAAAATCGCCGCCAGCTCTGGATTCCAAGTGGCTTTGCCCATGGATTCGTGGTCACCAGCGAGAACGCCGAAGTGCAATATAAAACAACGGATTACTGGGCACCGGAGCATGAGCGTACGGTGCTGTGGAACGATCCTGCCCTGGCAGTCGAATGGCCTTTGACCGGTGCGCCCGTCATCTCGGGAAAAGACAGCAAAGGCACACTATTGGCTGACGCGGAATTGTTCGCATGATTGCTTTAAGTACAGCCGCATCCGCCTTGCCCGGTTCCCCGCACCACGCCAGGCGCGCGCGATGACAGTGTCGACCATCCAGTTTTCCGTCATCGTACCGAATTACAATAACGCCGCGACGCTGGCGCGGGCGATTGAATCCATTCTTGGACAAGATTATCCAGCGCACGAAATAATTGTCGTGGACGACGGTTCCCGCGATGAATCGGCAGCCGTGGTTGCTCGCTTCGGCGCCCGGGTACGCTATATTTTTCAGGAGAACGCCGGCGTGTCGGCGGCACGTAATCATGGTGCGCGCGTCGCGACCGGCAATTGGCTCGCTTTCCTCGACGCGGACGATATTTATTTGCCCGGTCGCTTGTCGGCCCACGCTGCCTGGCTTGCGCGCGATCCCGGGCTCGATTTCCTGTTTGGCGACCAGGCACAGCGCAGCCCCGACGACCAGCACCAGCTTATGGCCATCTCCGCATCGGCTGCCGGACGAGCCTTTGTTGCACGACAGCCGGAGGTGGTCGAACTGGTACTCGAGCCAGACGATTTCGGAGCAATGATTGCCGACGGCTTTTCAGAAATTCGCACGCTCTCCATTCCCCGTGCAACTTTCATTGCGTTGGATGGTTTTCCGCTGGAACACAAAATCGGTGAAGACCTGCATTTTTTCATACGCCTGTTCCTGCGCAGCCGCCGCGGCGGTGTCGTGAATTTGCCGCTGGCCGTTTACTACATTTATGAGGGGAGCGCATTGCGCAAGGATCCTATCGGTGCTCAACGCGGCTTTATTGTCGCACTGGAGTCGTTACGCATTGAGATGGACATCGCCAGTGTTGCCATTCGTCGCGGCTGGCTCGCGAAACTGCGCCAGGGGCGCCTCAGCCTGGCTTATATGTACTTGCGCCAGCAACGCAAAAGGACTGCGCTGGCCAGTGTGCTGCCACTGCTGCGTGACACGCCCTCGCTACGGTCCTTGCGCGACATCGTTTCCGTCGCGCGCGGTTTATAAGCACCGCATGCCAAATTTATTTCTCGAAGTGGCGCGTGGGCTTGCAGCATTGTGGGTTTTCGCCTTTCACCTGATGCCTTTGATTGTCGAATCGAGTCCACATGGGGCGCAGTTTGCCTCCCATGGATATCTTGGAGTCTTACTGTTTTTTGTTATTTCCGGTTATTGCCTTTATTCGGCGGCTGCTTCCAATTTACGGGCAAAACGTTCACCTTGGAATTTTTTGCAGCGGCGATTCCTGCGTATCTTTCCGCCATTCTGGCTGTCGATGCTGGTACTGGTGGCATTGCCATTTTTGATTGAAGCGATCAGTGCGATAAAAAGCGGGCACTTCATGCTGCCCCATCCAGCCTGGCAGGAGCTTGGCGCGCTTGATTGGCTACAAACAGCCACGCTCACCCGGGTGTTCACCGCACATGATGGTGACCTTCAGGGCGTGTTCACCGTGTTTAATGCGGTGTACTGGACCTTGGCGATTGAATTTCAGTTTTACCTGGTGATGTTTGCCGTTCTTTTCGTGCCGCGCTGGTGGAAGCATGCACTGGTGATCGTGTGCGTGCTTAGTCTCATTCCAGGACTGATCGACATACCCGGCCTGTTTTTGCCGCACTGGCCGTCTTTTTTTGTTGGTCTTTTGCTGCGCTGGGTTCACGAACGTGGCGGAACTGCTAATCGCTTGTTCGGTGCGCAAACGGTCAACATCGCCAGCGCCTTGTTTGCCGGGCTGATGATTGCGGGTTTGACCAGCGTCTTCAATGCGCAGGCCGCACTTCTTTTAAGCAGGATAGATGGTCAATTGGCAACAATATTGTTCGCCTTGTATGCGGCGGCGCTGTTATGGTCAGGTGGGGGAATTGAACAGTCAATGGCAGGGAATTTCACCGGCGGTCGTGTAGGCCGCTGGCTGATGCGCCCGTTCTTGCTGCTGGGTGCGTCCAGTTATTCGCTATACCTGCTTCATGGTAAGCTTTATCACTTGCCTGAGTTGTTCATCCGGCAAGTTTTTTCGGAACACAACTCCTTGTATCCAGTACTTACTATGGCTGGCACAGTCGTTCTGTGCTACATGTTTTTTCTGTGCTGCGAAAAACCGTTCATGAGCCAGCGTTATCAAAGCAGGGTTGCGGCGGAACTGGACGGCAGCGTGCCGCAGCACACAATCATGGCGTCCGTCGAAGCGGTTCCGGCGGTGGAAACGGAATTCAAGCCACGCTCGCTTTCTTGATGCACAGGCCATGCACGTTACCGGATAGTTAGTGCAGTGAAACTTGCCAGCGTGTAAAATCGGTCGCCCACCCGTGACACGATGGTGATGTTGTTTTTCAATTTGCTGTCCACCTCACTGTTCCGCATTCCACGTTCTCGATTTTCCCGCTTTGGAATCACCGCTATGGCCAATCTGCGCCGTTCGCTCATCATTAATTTCTTCTCGTCGTCGGGGGCCGCAGCGCTGCAGTTCGTGGTGAGTGTGTTACTGGCACGCATGTTAAGCCCGAGCGAGATCGGCGTGTACTCAATGACGGTCGTGTTCGTCAACATTGCCCACATGTTTCGCGACTTCGGTGTCAGTACCTACATCCAGCGGGAAGCCGAGCTCACCGACCAAAAAATGCGGTCGGCGATCGGCGTCATGTTTACCACGTCGTGGTTGATCGCCGGGTTGTTGTTTGCCGTGAGCGGCTGGCTCAGCGAATGGTTCCGCGAGCCGCAGCTCGCGCCCGTAATGCGCGTACTGGCCCTGGGATTCATGATGATTCCGTTTGGTTCAATTACCAATTCCCTGCTAATACGCCAACTTGCTGCAGATAAGCAGGCCTACGTCATGGCTGCCGGGACCATCGCTTATTGCGTGACCTGCCTTACCCTGGCGGCGCTCGGCTTCGGCACAATGAGCCTGGCCTGGGCAAATTTCGTCAATATCACCGTATGCGCCATTGCCTATATCCCGCTGCGTCCAAAAGGGATGCCCTGGTTGCCGTCGTTCAGGCATTGGGGCGAGATTGTTCACTTCGGTGTCGGTACGCTGATTACCAACTGCACCTCGGCGGTCAACAATGCACTGCCTGACTTGATGTTGGGAAAAATTGGCAACGCCCGCATGGTTGGCTTGCTCAGCCGGGCCAATTCGACGGTATCGATTTTTAATTACATTGCCGGTTCCACTATTACCTACGGCGCCGTCACGTACCTGGCGCAGTCCCACCACAAGGGAGAGTCGCTGGTACCCGTGCTGCGCCGTGCAAATGCGCTGTTGACCGGCATCGGCTGGCCTGCTTTTGCCCTGACCGCCATCCTCGGCAACGATATCGTGCTGTCGTTATACGGGGTCAAGTGGGCCGATTGCGTGCCGGCGATTTTGCCATTGACGATTGCAGCTGCGCTGTCGATGCCGTTTCAATACACGCCGACGGCTTTCATGGCAGTAGGCCGGCCCTATCTGGGCGGCGTACCGGTGCTGGTGACGCTGCTCAGTCGCCTGCTGTTCGGTTATCTGATGTTCGACGGCACCCTCGTCACCTTTGCCTGGTCGATGTGCGTCGCAACGCTGGTGACTGCGCCCGTGATGATGTACCAGCAGCGCGTCTTCTTCGGCTTCCATGTGCGCAGTTTCATCACTGGACTCGGTGCGAGCGCCGCCGTATCGGTCGTCTGCCTGGCCGCTTGCCAGGGCATGCTGTTGATGCTGCCAAACAGCTTGACGCCGATTGCCCGCCTGTCGGTGCTGCTGTTGCCGCTGGCGGCAGTCTGGTACCTGGGCTTGCGCCTGACGAATCACGTCTTGCTCGACGAAGTGCACCAGATGGCCGCGAGCATCAAGTCCCGCATCTCGTGGGCGAACTGAGGCGCTGGCTGGTCAGCGGTTGCTTTCGCCCAGAACACGCTCGCATGTTTTGAGAAACTGGCGCGCGACGGCGGCCGTGTTGTTGTCGAGTGCGAGCTTCAAGCCGTTGACGCTCAGCCGTTCTGCGAGGGCCTGGTCGTCAAGAATGCGCGCGATTGCCGCGGCAATGTCGTCAACGTTATTGCCGTCGACGAGCAGGCCGCTTTCATTGTCCTGGACCGCTTCGACCACGCCGCCTGCGCGGCCGCCAATGACGGGTTTGCGGCAGGCATTGGCTTCGCGAAACACCAGGCCGAATCCTTCCGTATCGCCGTCGGGCATGGTGCGGTTCGGCATCAGGAACAGGTCGGAGAGCCGCAGATAATCGACCAGTTCGCTGTCGCTGACCTTGCCCACCAGCGTGACGTGTTCGCCCAGCCCCTCGGCCGCAATGATGCGCTCGACTTCAGGGCGCAATTCCCCATCGCCCAGGACCAGGTAATGCACGTCCTGCCGGTGGCGCAGTATCTGTCCCATCGCGAGTACCGCCTTGTCGACGCCTTTGCGGGCGACCATGCGGCCGACTGTGATCACGACTTTTTTTCCGGCCAGGCCATGCTTTTCGATAAGCGCCGGATTGCGTGGACCAGGCGTGAAGCGGTCGGTGTCGACGCCGTTCTGAATCAGCACGATCGATTCGGGTTTTACGTCCATCATGCTGGTCAGGGCATCGCATGTAAATGAACTGACCGCGACGATTTTATCGGCCGCTTGCAGGTAATCCTTGCGTTTGTTGCCGGAAAGTCGCCCGCCTGTCACGGTCGTGATTTCTTCACCGTGCACGTAGACGATCACTTTGACCTTGTACAGTTTTCTCAGCGCGATGCCGAGCCAGCTGCCGGTCACCAGTTCGCCAACGCACACGACATTGATGTCGTGCGTGCGCACGATGCGCGCGGCGGCAATGAGCGCCTTGGCGTAAAGAGGGAAATCCTGGAACAGCAAGCGGCCCGCCGACATCAGCACATTGGCTGGCGGTGGCAGTACGCGGGGGCGCAGGAAGTCGGTACGGTCGATCGGGTAAGTTGCAGCCGCGTCGTGTTGCTCCCAACCTTCCACTGGGCCATTGTTCAGGTAGTTCTTTTTCGCAGTCAGGACCCTGATGCTGCCTCGTGGCATGAACTGGCACAGGTTGTCGTACACGACGGCCGAGCCACCATGAATCGGCGGGAACGTGCTGGCAATCAGCAGGCAGCGTACGTCGGTCGGGACGTCGTCGCTGTCGGCTTGCTCCCGGATAGTGGAGGTCAACGGTGTTGGTTTGGTACGCATGTTGCGGGCTAACTGGAAAGCAATGCGTTCGTCCGAGATACCCCAGGGCGTGAAGCGCGGCAGTTGGAAAATATCGGAATCCCGGGTGGACACACCATTGCTGGTGGTGACAGCCGAGGTATAACCCAAGGCCTTGACCATGGCGACATGTTCGCGGCCATAATCTTCATTGGGGCGACCGTTAGGATAGGCGAACGAGTGCACCCGCCCGCCAATGATGGCTTCGAGTTCATCTTTGCTGTCGCCAATTTCCGCCCGGGCCTGGGCGCGTGTGCATTCGTTCAAGATCGGGTGATGCACAGTGTGCGCGCCGATATCGAAACCCTGGTTATGCAGGGTTCGTACCGATTCCGTGTCGAACGGCGCCGGCAGGGCGATTGCACTACGGGCTTGCCCCTCCAGCACCTCGATGGCGCCGACGCGTTCGCTCAGCGGGGCATATTTGAGCCGTTCCTGTAATTCTTCGACCAGGCGCAGGCGGCTGCCAGGCAGGCTCAAGTCGGTGTAATTGCCGAAGCCATACGGTAGTGACACGCCACGGTCCGGCAGGGCGCGTACGGCAGCGACAATCCGTTCATGCCACAAAGCGCTGCCGGACAATTGTCCAGTGGTGACAAAAAACGTTCCAGGCAGGTTGCGGCGGCGTAACGCCGGACTCACGTTGTCGATCCACTCGGCATAGCCGTCGTCGAATGTCAGCGCCATGGCGCGCTTCGGCAATTTTCCGGCCTGAAGTGCAGCGGTGGCTTCCGGTAGCGGCAAAACGTTCGCGTTGTCGGCCAGGAAATCGAGGATATGTTCGAAACGTGCGAGGTCCATTTCACCAGTGGTCAGCGGATCGGCGACGGTCGGGATTTTATGGAACAGCAAAACGGACAAACGCCCGCCTGGCCCTGCAGGAGAGAGCAGCGAAAAAACGCTTTGGACGGTAGTCGATTTCATGGGCAAGTGCGACGGGTTCAGAGGATGTGGCGGCGCAGCGCCGCCAGTACGCCCTTGGGTTGTTTGGAGTCGATGCCACGATTTTCCGGTACATAAGCAATCAGCTTGCCTTGCTTGTCGCGGTTGAGCAGCAACAGTTTTTCCAACGCCACCAGAATGATGATGAAGTCGTAATACAGGTCGAAGTAGGCCAGTGACAGGAACGCGCCGCTGACCGCAAAGCCAATCAGGCACACTTGCGACATCTTGGCGAGGTCGGAGGCCCATTTCAGTTCAACTGCGTCACGACAGAAGTTGATGACACGGCTACCCGTACGCCAGGCAAACAGCATGAGTACCAGAAATGTGATCAGGCCAACGATGCCGTGATCGCCCAGGACCTGGAAAAAGATACTATGCGCAACGTGGTAATCGAGCGGATTGGGTGCATAAATTGCGAACTGGCGCATCGAAAAGCAGTTAAAACCACCGCCGAGAACATTATGCGTTGCCACATTAATCGCAAACTGCCAGGCATTGATGCGGCCCATCGCCGAATTGTCTTCTTTGTATTCGTCAATCGTGTTCATGCGGTCGAACCATTGCGGCGGCATGATCAAGGCCACAATCACCACCATGGCAATCACAGCGAGCCCGGTTCCCACTTTGTTTTTGCTCTTGAGCCACAGAAAGCCCAGCATTGCCGCCCCGCCGACCAGTGCGCCACGTGAGTACGAGCCCACCGCGGCGATTGCCGTAAAGATCGTCATGACCAACATGAAGATGGACAAGAGTTTGTTTTTAGCCTGGTTGCGCAAATACCAGATCAAAGGCAGCGTCGCAACCAGCGCCAAGGCCATACCGTTGTTCTCTTCAATATAACTGCCTGTGGGGCCATACACCTTGTAGGACCCACCAGACAGAAGAACGAAAATACCGCCTTTCAGCCCGTAAATGCCCAGCGATAAGGCAACGGTCCACGCAAACTGCTTGATGTCTCTTTCAGTATTGAGTGCTACCAGTGTCACGAACACCATGAACATGGTTTTGATGACCCGATTCCATTCGCGCCATACCAGATCCGGTTCCAACGCGAAAAAGCTTGTCAGTGTCATCCATGCACAAAAAAACAGCAGTACCAACGTCGCCGGTGTACGAGGAAAACGCTTTGGCTGTTTGCTGAGTATGACGGCCGCCAAGGTCGTGACCGCGATTAATGCAGCGAATGGAAAATCGTAAGCTGCTCCATAGCTGAGCCGGTGAGGATTCATCAGGCTGAGCCACGTATACATCATGACGCCCAAGGCAGGGCGCATGAAAATAAATGGAATCGATCCAAAAATGACGATGAAAAGGGCAAGGTCACGCACGGCGCGCTCCCAGCTTGCCGAACAGGTCCACCACGCGCTGGGCGTTGGCTTTCCACGTCAATTG
>Ga0247814_10001916_pt1 | contig 11764 bp, 6 predicted proteins | sample UWRJL179409R1_FD_179947 | JGI IMG/M metagenome (GOLD analysis project Ga0247814, IMG submission 179947) | Plant litter microbial communities from Arlington Agricultural Research Station in Wisconsin, United States - UWRJ-L179-409R-1 | ecosystem: Environmental > Terrestrial > Plant litter >...
CGGGCACAAAACCGTTCAAAACCGTATTGCATCACCGGGTTTAAATAGCCCATTAATACCACCGGCACATTTACAGTATCCCGCATTTTTTCCAGTTGGTTAAACAGGGTGTCGATGGTCATGCCGTTTTCAATGGCCTGACTACCGCTGGCTTGTATTACCGGACCATCTGCCAGCGGATCGCTATAGGGCATCCCCAGTTCTATTAAATCGGTACCATTATTTTGCAGCGCCTGCATTACCGGCAATGTGCTTTCCAGCTTCGGATAGCCAGCAGTACAATAAACATTCAGAACGTTTTTGGCTTTGCGGCTAAATAATTCGTCAATACGGTTCATAGGTTGTGATACGTTGTAAGTTTTACGTGCTACGTTATACGTGGCCGCAAAAATAAAGCGGCAGCCCATAGGACTGCCGCTTATTTTTTAGACATAATAGAACATGGATTAACTCAACATCTAAAACCCAACATTCAACACAGTTTATAAAATCTGTATTTTTTGCATCACTGTGTTTCCTTCCTGTACCAGTTTAAGCAGGTACATACCAGCAGGTACATTTTGTAAGTCGATGGTTGTGTTCATAGCACCACTGGCTACCGGAACCTGTTTGTACACACGGCCCGCAATATCCATTACTTGTATGGTTGTTTGGCTTAAGGTTGCTTTTGCAAACTGCACTTTTACAAAATCATTTACCACCGGGTTAGGATACACACTAAACTGAAGGTTTAGCGGCACATGTATGGTAAACACAAGGCTGTATTTAAACTGCCCATCGGTATCTACTTTTTTAATGCGATAGTAAAGTCTGCGTCCGCTTAAGTCGCTTACATCATCATTAAAACTGTAGTTATACAGATTGGTTGCTTTTACGGTTCCCACTTTTGTAAAATCTGTACCATTTACACTACGTTCTACTTCATATTGTTGCAGGTTCAGCTCGCTGCCAACTTCCCAATCAAGTTTTACTTTATTACCATTTAAATTACCTTTAAACACCAGTATCTCTACCGGTAAAACTACACCCGGGCAGCTACTATTCCATACACGGCCCACATATTCAGGATGATCTATAAATGGGTTACGGTTGCCCTGAAAAGAAAATGCTGCATCATTGCGGTCAAGCTCTTTCTGGCTTACAGGGTCCTGATTGGCCCATTTAATCATGAGATTCAGGTACGCATTGGTAACACTTGGGTAAGTAGAATTTGCAAATGCCTGACCATTGGTAGCATTTACCCACCCCGGAATATTTGACTGGTAACGGGTAACAAAATATAAAAAAGCACGGGCAATATCACCTTTATACTCGTTAATGGGTTCAAAAACATTACCGGTAAAACCGGCAATGGCACTGGCACCAAGTTTACTTCCATTCAGGCTGGATGTACCGCCAGATACTTCACCAAATATGAAATTACCACGGTCTGCATTTACTTTTTTATCTGTTGGGAAAATGTGCAGATAATCGGTGCCCGGCCCATTTCCGGTACCACCGATAAACCAGCTCTGCGGAACGGAATGCTCTCTGTTGTAACAGTCACTTTCCACATTGCTTCCGCCTGATCCGCATTGGTCAGTAACAGGGGTAAAGTTATATGGATCATTTGCAGGGCCGGGAATGTCGCTGTAAATATCCCAGATAACATTAGCAGAACCGGTACCAACTTCCCGTGGTTTTATATCGCTGATAGCATATTGTGTCCACAAATCTCCATAAGACCTTGCTGTGAAATTGCTGGAAATGATAGTGTTTAATTTGGTTTTAAGTGTACTGCAGGCATCAGTTACACTAACCGTGCTGTAATAATTATCGGTATTGGTAGCAGCCGTGGTTGTGGCTGTACCACTTACTCCGGATGCATTGTACAAGGGTCCTCCAGTACAATTTGTTGCATTGGCAGCAAACACGGTTATATAATATTGGGTACTTGGTGTAAGACCGCTTTTATTAAAAGTGTTGGATGTTCCATAACCGATAACTGTTCCGCTACCAGCTGTAGCGCCAACTGCATAACTGGTGCCGTTTGTTGGTGTAAAACCAAGGCTGCTGTTAGTACTAATGCAAACGAGATAGGTATTGGCATCTGTTGCAGCTGTAAACGATCCACCTATGCTAGTACTGCTAATTGCAGGAAAGCTAAGATTGGTAACTGTTTGTACAGGTGCCACACATGGTGCAGGAACAATAGTAGCCTGGCTGCCCGAAGATGCTGTTGCAGCATATAATGGTCCGCCGGAACAGTTGCTGTTTTGTGCAAATACGGTGAAATAGTAATTGGTGCCCTGTGTAAGTCCGGAGGCAGTAAAGGAATTGTCTGCATCCAGGTACACTACGGTCCCGTTACCTAAAGTTTGTCCGGATATGTAACTGGTACCATTAACAGGTGTTCCGGTAAATGGTGCAGTGCTTATAAAAGCCAGGTATTTATCTGCCACCGGCGATGATGCAACGAATGCCACATCCATGGAGTTAGTAAGCACATTATCGAAACTTAAAGCACCGGTTGCAGCAGGAGCTACACACGGAACGGGGTTGAATGCGGTCCACTCAATATCATCAATAGTAACCCGGGGTGAGTTTGCACTACCAATTGTCTGTGAAATTTCAAAACTAAATGTACCACTAACATTTATATTAGGTATAGATGCCGCTACTGTTGCTGTTGCTGTAGATGGAACAGAAATTTCTGCAACAGAAATACCATTCACTTTCACACTCAGGTTTGCAGCATTACCCGTAAAAGCATACTTATAGTTGAATTTTAGAGACCCTATACCATTTGGAATGGTGGCACATCCAAGGGTTCCAGCCGGGCGAATAGTCATTGCTTTTCCGGTGAGGTTCTGGTCTGCACGCCCACCAGATGCCGTCCAGGGCTGCCCGTTATCGCCTGTCCAGGAGTGTGACGAATAACTGGACCCAGAAATAATGGCTGAACTGCTAAAACTCTCCTTTCCCTGCCCAATAACCGATGCGGTCGTAAAAAACATGACCGCCATCGTACATAATAGATACAATTTTTTCATTCACTACTGATTTTAAGTCTACAAATGTAAAAGCATTACATTTTACAAAATATATACCAATATGAATTTTTTGTAAAGTTTTTTTAGTAGTTAGCTGCAATTAGTAAAAATATTTTATTTATTAATGTATAAGGCTATCTTATGGAGGCCACTTTTATCTTCATCTCCATCAGTACTTTGTGGCGGGAAATGATCAGTTGGAGGGTTTTGCCCGCATTTTGCAACTTAGCCTTGAAAGCCTGAAAACTGGAACTTAAAACTTTGTCGATAGATACAATCACATCACCAACTAACAATCCTGCTTTTTCGGCCGGCGAATCCTTCATTATCTCTCCCACCACCCCCTCGCCGTTTTCATAATAAATTTCCATCCCGGTGTACGAATAATCAAAATGATCCCTGAAGTGTGCATTTGGCAACAGGTGTATTTCCCGCTGCTTGTAATTGAGGGTAATATTAAAACGGCGAAGTACGTCTGCGCCTATCAGTCCACCAAGCATCGGGTAACTGGTAACATTAAATTCATCCTCGAAAATGTAAGCCGGCACTTTTTTAAACTTGTAAGGTCCCAGTTTCAGTTCTTTCAGGGTAGTAATGAGCATCGACTTTTTACCACCCATCCCTTCGGCTACTGTGGTCGTCATTTTCTTTTTAGGTGAAAATAAGGCGCTATCCCGGACAAAATCTTCAGAAAAAAGCAAACATAAACCGCCACCGGTATCCAGGTAAAACCGCTGTGTAACAGATGTGTTGTCTTTTACCGATGCAGTTTGTATTGGAAGATTATTAAAAGCTGGTCGTAGTAAAGTGCCGCCACGCTTGTACTTATATGCTCCCTGTGTAAAAAAACTAACCATACCCAGTTCATAATCTATATGAACAATGTACCGGCTTAAAACACTGTAGCCAATAATTCCGTCAATCTGCAAGCCATAAACGGCTGTGAGTAAGGAATAATCGTTGATATGAAAATTGAGCGAATCAGTTTTTACACCGGGCAAATGTAAAGTGTGGTGCATGGCATATTCCACATTTCGTACACCGGCGATGCCTTTTAGTGTCCGGTTGCTGGATGTAAGTATCAGGTGCAAATCTGCTGCAGTGGTGCTATCCAGAGAAATGCCGCCGCTGCCGGTATCCAGTACAAAATTTAGCGAGTCTTTGCCACCATCCAGCGTACCACGGATAAGAATAACGCCGCCGCTTAACTGCTCAAACCGAAAACTGGTAATCATTTTCGCCGCAGGCGGTGTAAATATTTCCTGCGCCTGTATACCTGCCCACATAAATGTGTACACCAGCACGCAAACAGTTTTTTTTAAAGCAATGACAATCGGCCGCATGTTGATTTTGGTTTAGGGCTTTACATCAATCGGCATTTTCTACAGTAAGGAGCATCAATTTACACCAAACAAACCAATCATTACAGCCTTTCATCATAAAATGCAACAACGGTGGTTTATCTTTGTTATTAATTTTTTGTAATGGCCTGCGGAATGGTTTTGCCGGCCAGTAAACAACATTCCAGATGAACATAAACGAGTTATACAAAAAGGCGCTCAACTTCGAATTTTTATCAATTGATGAAGGCGTTTTTCTGTTTGAAAATGCACCACTGACAGACCTGATGTATGTGGCGAATGAATTACGGAAAATCCAGGTGCCACATGGTAAAGTAAGCTGGATCATAGACCGTAACCTTAATACAACCAATGTGTGCGTGGCCAATTGTAAGTTTTGCAATTTCTACCGCATTCCCGGCCATGCCGATGCCTATATAACCGATATAGAAACGTATAAACGTAAAATTGATGAAACCATCCGTTATGGCGGAGAACAATTGCTTTTACAGGGTGGTCACCATCCCGGCCTGGGGCTGGAGTTTTATGTGGATCTGTTTAAACAACTAAAAAAACTGTACCCCAATGTAAAACTGCATGCACTTGGGCCACCCGAAATAGCACATATTACCAAACTGGCCAAAAGTACCCATGCAGAAGTGCTGAGAACATTGAAAGAAGCCGGCCTCGACAGCCTTCCCGGCCCCGGTGCAGAAATACTGGTAGACCGTGTGCGCCGCCTGATCGCCAAAGGGAAATGTGGTGCACAGGAATGGCTGGACATTATGCACGAAGCACACAAACAAGGCCTTACCACCAGCGCCACCATGATGTTTGGCCACGTGGAAACCGTTCGGGAACGTTTTGAGCACCTTGCTAAAATAAGGGAAGTGCAGTCACGCAAGCCCGAAGGTGCCAAAGGTTTTATTGCCTTTATTCCCTGGACTTTCCAGGATGTGGACACCCTGTTAACCCGGATTCGTGGTGTACATAATCTTACCACCAGCGAAGAGTACATCCGCATGATAGCCATGAGCCGTATTATGCTGCCGAATGTAAAAAACATCCAGGCCAGCTGGCTTACCGTGGGTAAGTCGGTTGCACAAATGTGTTTACACGCCGGTGCCAACGATTTCGGCAGTATTATGATTGAGGAAAATGTAGTAAGTGCCGCTGGTGCACCACACCGTTTTACTGCAAACGGCATCCAGGCCGCCATCCGTGAAGCGGGCTTTGAACCAATGCTGCGTAACCAGCAATATGAAAACCGCCCCATCCCACAAATGGAAGAACAGGTAATTGATTATTAAATTTTTCCGGAAATAAAATGATAACCAAAATGCAGCGGCTTTCGAAAGTTGCTGCATTTTGTATAACTACTAAAGGATGGTGATAGTACCTTTTTGAAAGTTGAAATAACATTAATCCTGCGTTTGAGCAAGCCAGGTTATCTAATGTAAATGAGATAGAGAATGAATTAAAAAATAGATATACAGTTGTGTATTTTATTTTTAACGCACCTGAAAAGTTAGAGATGTAGCTGGAGATGTAGCTGCCAGTTGGTTCCTGCATTCCGTCTAAATACTATCTACTAAGTACTAAATACTATCTACTAAATACTAAGTACTAATATTATATTTGCATTTCAGGCAGATTTGTTTATTGTTCGGCCTGGCAGCTTTCCATCAGGATTACTTTTTAAAAGCACTGATAAACTGAACTAATAAACGAAGTTGCTGCACCCGTAGCTCTCCTCGTTTACCATTTGGTTTGTCATTTGCCTTCCGGTTAAAAGTTGCTTTTTATTTTTTTTGAGCCCGGCTTTTACAGCTTCGGTTGAACAGCGGTGGCGACGCTCCGTTCAAAATTTGTACTACTATTAAACACGTTTACTATAAGCCTGTAACCAGGCAACAGAGGAGATCAACATGAAAACAATACATAACTGTTTACAGGAAAGAATACTGGTAATAGACGGCGCCATGGGCACCATGATACAACGTTACAAACTGGAAGAAGCAGATTACCGCGGCGAACGTTTTGCAAACTGGCACAGTGATGTAAAAGGTAATAATGATCTGCTGAGTATTACGCAGCCGGAAATTATCATCGAAATACATAAACAATACCTGGAAGCGGGTGCGGATATTATTGAAACCAATACTTTCAGCAGTACCACCATTGCCCAGGCCGATTATGATATGCAGGCCATTGCCTACGAAATGAATGTGGCCAGCGCCCAATGTGCCCGTAAAGCTGCAGACATTTACACTGCCGCCAATCCGGAGAAACCCCGGTTTGTAGCCGGTGCCATTGGCCCCATGAACAAAACCCTTAGCCTTAGCCCCGATGTAAACAATCCGGGTTTCAGGGCGGTAACTTTTGATGAAGTTTCCACCGCCTACTACGATCAGGTAAAAGCGCTGGATGAAGGTGGCGTAGATATCTTATTAATTGAAACCATTTTTGATACGCTGAATGCAAAAGCAGCCATTTTTGCCATCAAAAAATATTTCAGGGATAATAACCTGAAACCTGCCGGCACTACGTTACAACCCGGTGAACGCACCGATTTGCCGGTAATGATCAGCGGAACCATTACAGATGCCAGCGGACGTACACTGAGCGGCCAAACGCTTGAAGCTTTTTACACAAGCATTATGCATGTAAAACCGCTAAGTGTGGGCCTTAACTGTGCCTTAGGTGCCCAGGAAATGCGCAGCCACATTGAAGAACTGAGTCAGATAGCCAGCTGTTACACCAGTGCTTATCCTAATGCCGGACTGCCAAACGCTATGGGCGAATACGACGAAACCCCCGATGAAACCGCACATTTTATAGAGGACTGGGCAAAAGAAGGTTTTGTAAATATTGTAGGCGGCTGCTGCGGCACCACGCCGGATCATATAAAACATATTGCTGACCATGTAAAAAAAGTAGCTCCCCGCCAGTTACCGGTACTGGAATCGGGCTTTGCATAATCTTTTGTTTATGGCTAAACAAATAGTAAAAAAAACAAATACTGTTTTGTATAAATCTGTTGCTACCCTTTTACAGCAGAGCAGGGAAACTATTGTAAGGTCGGTAAATACAACAATGGTTTCTACCTATTACCAGATAGGGAAACTAATAGTAGAACACCAGCAAAAGGGAGCGGAAAAAGCACCCTATGGCAAACGCCTTGTAGAGGGTCTTTCAGAAAAATTATTAAAAGAATTTGGAAGGGGGTTTTCTGTAGATAACCTCGAAAACATGCGAAAGCTATATCTCTCTTACCCAATTTCCGAGACACTGTCTCGGAAATCTTTTCAAGCCAGGCAAGGGTTTCAGGCTATTTCTACTATAGAAACATCCATTTCTTCCAAAACAAAAAAACCAATTTCCGGGACACTGTCTCGGAAATCTTTGCAGGCCCCGCAAGGGTTTCAGCCGATTCCGGTGTTCCAGTTAAGCTGGAGTCACTATATTTTTTTAATGCGGATAGAAAAAATGGCAGAAAGGCAGTTTTATGAAATAGAGGCTGCCAATGAAAACTGGAGCCTGAGCGAACTGAAAAGACAATACAATATGGGCTTGTACGAAAGGCTCATATTAAGCCGTAATAAAACCAAAGTAAAAGAACTAAGCAAAAAAGGCCTTGTTATTACACAACCTTCAGATGCGGTAAAAGACCCATACATCCTCGATTTTTTGGGCCTTCCGGATTTAGCAGTTTACTCCGAGAATGATTTGGAAACAGCCATCATCGATAAAATAGAAGACTTTTTAAAAGAACTTGGAAAAGGTTTTCTTTTTGTGGGCCGGCAGTATAAAATGATGATAGATGGTGACCCTTTTAAAGCAGACCTTGTTTTTTACCACCGTTTTTTACGATCATTTGTTGTCATAGATTTAAAGCTCGGCGACCTTACCGCTGGCGATCTTGGCCAGATGCAATTATATGTGGGTTATTTTGATGAAGAAGTAAAAGATGCTTCTGAAAATAAAACCATCGGTATTGTACTTTGCAAAAACAAAAAGGAAAGCATCGTAAAATATACATTGCCCAAAGACAAGCAAATTTTTGCCAGTAAATACAAAACATATTTACCCGCAAAAGAGGAATTGCAACTCCTGATGGAAGACGAGGCTGTGTACCAGCTAAACCAACACAACGATTAAACACAGATTTTTTTAAGCGAACGATATTATGAGCACGACTGTAACAATAAAACCTTACCTGAGACTGAGTGGCCTGGAGCCATTGGTAGTAAGGCCGGAAACAAACTTTATAAACGTAGGCGAACGTACAAACGTAACCGGCAGTAAAAAGTTTGCCCGGCTTATAAAAGAAGGCAAATACGAAGAAGCGCTGAGTGTAGCCAGGCAGCAGGTAGAAAGTGGGGCACAGGTGCTGGATGTAAACATGGATGATGCCATGCTGGATGGTATAGAAGCCATGACCACCTTTATGAACCTGATACAAAGTGAACCGGATATTGCCAAAATTCCCATTATGATCGACAGTTCCAAGTTCGAGATTATACTGGCAGGTTTAAAATGTGTACAGGGAAAATGTATTGTAAATTCCATCTCCATGAAAGAAGGAGAGGAGAAGTTTATAGAGCAGGCCATTATTTGTAAAAGTTTTGGCGCAGCCGTTATTGTAATGGCTTTCGACGAAGTAGGCCAGGCTGATACAAAGGAGCGCAAAGTGGAAATTTGCCACCGGGCATACAAAATCCTGATAGAGCAGGTAGGCTTCGATCCGCAGGATATTATTTTTGATCCGAACATTTTTGCGGTAGCCACGGGTATTGAAGAACACAACAATTATGCAGTTGATTTTATAGAAGGCACCCGTGAAATAAAACGCCTGATGCCACTGACAAAAGTGAGCGGCGGGGTTAGTAATGTCTCTTTCTCTTTTCGTGGTAACGACCATGTGCGGGAAGCCATTCACAGTGTGTTTTTATACTATGCCATTGCTGCCGGCATGGATATGGGCATTGTAAACGCAGGTGCTTTGGTAGTGTACGATGAAATAGAACCCAAACTGCGCCAGCTTTGCGAAGATGTTTTACTTAACCGCAACAATGATAATAATGAAGCCACCGAAGCCCTCATAAACTTTGCGGAAACCGTAAAAGCCAAAGGAAAAGTAGAGGTAAAAAATGAGGAGTGGCGGCTAAACAGCGTGGAAGAGCGCCTGAAACACTCGCTGGTAAACGGTATTACCGATTATATAGATGCGGATACAGAAGAAGCAAGGGTAAAATATCCCAAGCCACTGGATGTAATAGAAGGTCCGCTGATGAGTGGAATGAACGTGGTGGGCGACCTTTTCGGGTCGGGTAAAATGTTTTTGCCGCAGGTGGTAAAAAGTGCCCGGGTTATGAAAAAAAGCGTGGCCTATCTCTTCCCGTTTATTGAGGCGGAAAAAGAAAGAAACCGCCTGGAACACCTGGCTGCAGGTACCGAAAATAAAGACCTGGCTGGTGCTGCTAAAATATTGCTGGCCACAGTGAAAGGGGATGTTCACGACATTGGTAAAAACATTGTGGGCGTAGTACTGGGTTGTAATGGTTACGATATCATTGACCTGGGTGTAATGGTAGCCACCGATAAAATACTGGACACTGCCATCAAAGAAAATGTAGACATCATTGGCCTGAGCGGACTTATTACCCCATCGCTGGATGAGATGGTACACGTGGCAAAAGAAATGAAACGCCGTGGCATGAAACAGCCGCTGATGATCGGCGGCGCCACTACAAGCCGCATGCATACCGCGGTAAAAATAAGCCCGGAGTACGACCTGGGCGTAATACATGTGCTGGATGCCAGCCGCAGCGTAACAGTTGCGGGTAGCCTGCTAAACCAGGATTTAAAACTTCCTTTTTTGCAGGAACTGAAAGTGGAATATGTAAAACTGCGGGAAGGATTTGCCAATAAAAAAGTAACCAAAGACATCCTGCCGTTTGCGGCTGCACAAAACAACAGGGTAAACATTGATTGGGCAAATTTTGAGCCGGTAAAACCAGCTTTCACCGGTACTAAAGTGTTTGAAGATTTTGACCTGAACGAACTGCGGCCGTATATAGACTGGAAACCATTTTTTATAGCCTGGGAACTGCATGGTGCCTTCCCGGCAATACTTACGGATGAAGTGGTAGGTGTGGAAGCGACCAAACTGTACAACGATGCCAATGCATTGCTGGATAAAATTATTGCAGAAAAATGGCTGACTGCAAAAGCAGTAATTGGTTTTTGGGAAGCCAATGCCATTGCGCCGGATACGATTGAAGTAAAAAACGGAACCCAAAAAATACACCTGGAATCATTGCGGCAGCAGAGTAAAAAAACAGCTGGCCAGCCCAATTTTTCGCTGACCGATTTTATAGCACCTATAGAAACCGGCAAACAGGATTACCTGGGTGCATTTGCAGTAACCATCCACGGCATTGAACCACATATTAAAAAGTTTGAAGATGCCCTGGACGATTATAATAAAATAACCCTACAGGCGCTGGCCGACCGGTTTGCAGAAGCCTTTGCCGAATGCCTGCACGAAAGAACCCGAAAAGAATATTGGGGTTATGTAAGCGAAGAACACCTTACCAACGAAGAACTGATAAAGGAAAAATACCAGGGGATCAGGCCGGCACCCGGTTACCCCGCATGCCCCGACCATACAGAAAAATACAAACTGTTTGAAATGCTGACCGCCACCGAAACTGCCGGCATTATTCTTACAGAAAGCCTGGCCATGTATCCCGCATCATCGGTATGCGGCTGGTATTTTGCCCACCCGCAAAGCCAGTATTTTGGTATTGGTAAAATACAAAAAGACCAGTTTGAAGATTACGCTAAACGTAAAAACATGACTCCTGAACTCGCCGAAAAATGGCTGCGGCCTGTAATGGATTAATACCAATTTGAATAAATAATAAAACCCGCTGGCTTTTTATGCCAGCGGGTTTTATTATTGGAGGATTATTTCATGTAATCTGATGACCAAAGAATTAAATAATTCATAGTCTTTACATTTTCATCAAACCAGGATAAATCCTTAGGTACACCTCAAAAGCCAGGGGATTTTTACCATAAAGTGTAGCCAGTTTATCGTTGGTATGATACCAGGTAAACTGGCCGCCACCAGCCAGCCTGGCTTTGCTGATACCCAGGATATCATAACTGGCCCCAAGGGTAAAACTATGTACCGGAAAAATGCTGTGCTCTCCAAATACTGCGTCGTCCAGGTTAAGTTCTTCTGCAGATTTTTGCACAAATTCATAACGGCTGTAAATGGCCAGTTTGTTTTTCCGCCAGGCATCCTCCAGCAAAAAAGCATTTTCGCCGGCATGGTCTTTTGTTTTGTTCATGCCCCATAAACCAATAATGTTGTACGAA
>Ga0247814_10001917_pt1 | contig 11763 bp, 12 predicted proteins | sample UWRJL179409R1_FD_179947 | JGI IMG/M metagenome (GOLD analysis project Ga0247814, IMG submission 179947) | Plant litter microbial communities from Arlington Agricultural Research Station in Wisconsin, United States - UWRJ-L179-409R-1 | ecosystem: Environmental > Terrestrial > Plant litter >...
TATAAAATATCTGTTTTTTCAAAATTTGGAGATCCATCTTCAAGCCAAAATTTCAGTGTAAATAAAAACTGAATCCAAGCACTTTCCTGAATGGCTTTGTCTTGAAAATCCTGTACTTTTTTTTGTTGAATTCTAAATTCATCAGTAGTTATTTCACCAATGAATTTTTTGAAATTTTGTCTCAGGCTGGAAAGTTGTAATAAGTTTTTTAAATGGTTTTTGTCTTCTTTTAAACTTAGGCTTACATAACTTCTATTGGCAGCTAGCAATTCGAAAAAAGTAAAATAAAAACTCAGCAATTTACTTTTCATATCGTACGATTCGTAATTGGCATCTTTATTCAGTAATTCGATAGTTTTTTCTAAAAACAGTGTGTAGATTTCTTTTTCAATACTTTCCAGATTTCCAAAGAAACTATAAAACTCTGTTTCTTCAAAACCATTTAATTTTGCAAATAGATATACTGATTTTGGCTTTTCGTTGTGTTCTAACGTATAGTTCATATACATAGAGACAACAGCTTCTTTTGTTATTTTGATTTTCTTAGTTGCCATGTTTTTAAGTTTTTAATGGACTATAAAGATAATGAATTGTTTAGCTATTATATGTTAATGTTAAACAAAATATCTTCGTATCTTTGAGAAGGATGCGAAAAAAATTACCATGAGAAAAAATGTTTTGATAAGCGGAGGAACGGGGTTTGTGGGAAGGCATTTAACACAAAAGTTAATTGCAAATGGATATTCAGTTTCTATTTTAAGTAGAAGTAAGAAAACGAATACCGAAGATGTTTTCTATTATGTATGGGATGTTGATAAGCAAATTATTGATGATGCAGCCATCCAGAAAGCCGATTATGTAATTCATTTAGCTGGAGAAAATATTGCCGAAAAACCCTGGACTAAAAAAAGAAAGGAAGCTATTTTATCGAGCAGAGAACTTTCGGCGCAGTTAATTTATAAATCTTTGCAAAGAACCAATACTACAATTGAGGCTTTTGTTTCTGCTTCAGCGGTAGGGATTTATGGAGCTATCAATGGACAGGCTATTTGTACCGAGGAAATGAAACCAGCGAATGATTTTTTAGGCATCACCTGCCAAAAATGGGAAGCAGCCGTCCAGCCATTTGAAAAATTAGGCATTCGTACCGTTAAAATCCGTACAGGTTTGGTTTTAGGTAAAAATGAAGGATTATTAAAAAAACTAAGCCCTGTTTTTAAATTTAGATTGGGCTCTGCTTTAGGCTCTGGAGAGCAATATATGCCCTGGATTCATATAGCCGATTTGACCAGTATTTATCTCGAAGCTATAAAAAATCCTAAAATGAATGGCGCTTATAATGCTGCAATTACTGATGATACAACCAACGAATTGTTTTCTAAAACTTTGGCAAAGGTATATGGTTATTCGATTTGGTTACCTAATGTTCCGTCTTTTTTAATCCAATTTGCTTTAGGCGAAATGTCAAAATTATTACTAAAAGGAAGAAGAGTTTCGAATGCTAAGCTGAAAGATTTAGGATTTCAATTTGTCTATACCAATTTAGAAACTACTATAAAAAACTGTTTGTCTAAATAGAATTATTGAAATTCAGTATTCAATGTTACATTGACATTTTGGGCTATTTTATTGCGAACCATAAACGGAATTTCAATTTTAAAATCTTCTGTGTTTAAAGTAAAAAAAGAGCGAATTACAATTGCATTTGAGGCTGTTTTAGAAATATTAGCAGGAACTCTGATGTTTTTAGTTACGCCGTGAATGTTGATTTTTCCTTTTATGTAATATTCTGTTGGGGTAGTGTTAAGTTTGTCTAGAGTAAATTTCTCAATTTGACCTTTAAAAGTAGCTTTTGGATATTTATCACTTTCCATATAATTGGCGTTAAAATGATCTTGCATTAAGCTTCGTTCAAATTGGAAGTTTTTGATTACTGCTACAAAACTAATACCACCATTTTTAGTGTTTAATACCGAAAAAACCTGATTGTTTTTAGCTTCCACTGCTTCATAAAAAGGTACAGAAGCTTCAAAAGTAATGGTGCCATTAGTTGCTGTTTTCTTTTCTTGAGCAACTATGGGAATACTGAAAAAAAATAAAAGGAAGAGTATAGTTTTTTTCATGGCAACTTTATTTTTCTACTTAAAGTTACGAAAAAAACAGCAAAAAATCCTAATAAATGGAGATGAAATAAATCAAAAAAAGTGTCTTTATTCGATTAAATTATTGTCGTCTTTGTTGGCTCTGGCAATGATACTTTCAGGAAGTGCCTTCTTTGCTTTTGCGCCCATTTTTTTCAATTTTTCGACTCTTACAATTAAGTTTCCACTACCATCAACCAACTTGTTCATAGCACCGCTGTATTCAATTTTAGTCTCGTCAATTTTTTTGCCAATTTTAATTAAATCGGCTACAAAGCCTTCAAATTTATCATACAAAGCTCCCGCCTGACGTGCAATTTCAAGTGCATTCTCCTGTTGTTTTTGGTTAGTCCACATACTGTCAATAGTACGTAAAGTAGCTAATAAGGTTGCCGGAGTTACAATAACAATGTTTTTTTCAAAAGCTCTGTTGTATAATGCTGTGTCTTCATTCAAAGCAATGGCAAAAGCAGGTTCGATAGGCACAAAAAGCAATACAAAATCAGGGCTTTCTATTTGGTACAAATCCTGATAATTTTTGTTACCTAATTGCTCGACATGGCGTTTAATGGAATTAACGTGTTCTTTTAAATAGGTAATTTTTAAATTATCGTCTTCTTCGTTGATGTATTTTTCATAAGCGGTCAAAGAAACTTTAGAATCCACAATCATCTTTTTGCCATCAGGTAAATTAATTACAACATCTGGAAAAACACGATTTCCGGCTTCGGCACTAAAACTTTGTTGCACTTCATACTCACGTCCCTTTTCTAATCCTGATTTTTCTAAAACGCGTTCCAGCACTAATTCGCCCCAGTTTCCCTGCATTTTACTATCGCCTTTTAGGGCTTTGGTTAAATTAAGGGTTTCTTTGCTCATTTGAATATTCATTTCGCGCAAGCCCAGAATTTGTTGGCGTAAAGCCGCATGATAATCAATACTTTCTTTGTGAGTATCTTCGACTTTCTTTTCGAATAACTGAATTTTATCTTGCAAAGGAGACAAGATGTTTTTCATATTTTCCTTATTTTGTTCTGTGAATTTATTCGACTTTTCGTCTAAAATTTTATTGGCCAAATTCTCAAATTCTTTGGTGAATTTTTCCTGTAATTTTTCTACTTCGTCTTTTTGTTCTTTGTTGCGTTCCCAAAGATTATCAAAATCCACTTCTTTTTTCGAAAGTTGGATAGCCAGACTATCTTTCTCGTTTCGGATGTTTTCTTTTTCCTGATTGCTAATGGCAAATTGTTTTTCGAATTGTATTTTTTCATTCGAAAATTGTTCTTTCAGTTGATTGATTTGGGTATTAAATGCAATTAATTTTTCTTCCAGACTTGTTTTTTCAGATTGAAAACGAGCAGAAAAAATCAATTTTCCAATAAAAATACCAATAGCCAGCGCAATGATAAACGAGAATAAAAAAGGAAGCAAATCGAACATAAATTGAGTTTATAAGTAAAGTAAGCAAAAATAGAGATTAATGCTGATTTTTAAGCCTTTTTTATTCGAATGGAATGGCTTTTTTTTTAAGTTTTTTTCACGCAACCTTTTATACTGTTGAGCGTCTAGTTAGTATTAAGTAAATAGTATCATGAACAAAGTTAGCGTTCCGTCTTTAATCCTTTTTGTGTCTGTTCTGACTTTTTGTTCGTTGAAAAATGATGGAAATAGTACCGAAAAAAAGTTTGCTATCATGGGAACATGGTATTGGCAAAAATCGATTGGAGGAATGACAGGAAACGAAATTATTACTCCAGAGAGTACCGGAGTGGATAAGAAATTAGTTTTTGGAGCCAATCAAAAAGTTACGGTTTTTACTAATGATGCTGAAACGGGACAATATAATTACACCATAAAAATGGGAAATAGTATTTTTGATAATAAACAACATTATTTATTGACTTTTAATGAAATGAGTTATGTAATTCAGTATATTGATAATAAAAATTTGAGTATTCAGGACAATTTTACGGATGGTTATGTTTTGACTTATGCAAAGTAATTATAAGTAATGAGAATGTTTTAAATTTGTTACCGTTAAACTGTTTTTAAGAGTTATTTTTTGAAAGAATCATTAGACCATTATATCCAGAAGTGTATCGAAAACGATAGAGGAGGACAACAGAAGATTTATCAGCTGTTTTCTCCTGTACTGTATGGTCTATGCCTGAAATATATGAAAAATGAAGCCGATGCTCAGGATGTTTTTCAGGAAGCATTTATAATTGCTTTTCAAAAAATGAATCAGTATCGTTTTGAAGGAAGTTTTGAAGGTTGGTTAAAGCGAATTTTTATCAATAAACTGATAGAAACACTCAATAAGAGAAAACGGGATTTTCTTTTTGTAGATGCAGCTTATGAAGGAGATATTGTTGATGAAGAGGAAGATGTAGATGCATTTTCACTGTCACAAGAAAAATTATTAGAATGCATACAGCAATTACCAGATCAGTATCGATTGGTCTTTAACTTGTATTTTTTCGAAAAAATGAAGCACAAGGAAATTGCTAGTTTATTGAATATAAGTGAAGGAACATCGAAGTCCAATTTGAATCGGGCAAAAAACAATTTGCAGAAGAAAATATTAGAAATAAAGGCTTCAAAAAACGTATAGAAACAAAATTTAGATTGCAATATATTGAATGCAATAAGAAGAGATTATGAAAAAAGATGATATAGAAAAATTATTTTCTTCGTTGGAAGATTTTTCTAAAACCCCTCCGGATAATTTATGGTCAGGGATTGAAGAAAAATTAGATTTTCCAAAAAACAAAAAAAGAGTCGCAGCTTTCTGGTGGCCACTTGCGGCATGTTTGGTTGTTGGTTTAGGACTTTTAGGAACTTTTTATTTTCATTCCACTCCAGAAAATTCTTTGATAAATGCTCCCATTGAGCAAGGAAATGGAGTAGTGAATCAATCCAGATCAACAGATAGTGTAGAAGGAAAGGAAAATCTTGAAAAACAGCAGGAAATATTAATTCCAAATAAAAATGTTGATAGCCGAATTACTAATTCCCATTCATCAGACAAAGAGAGAGAAAATAAGAATGCTGTTGCTGAAAATTCCGTTTCTCATTCGAATAAAACTCAAGTTACAACTACCAATAAAGATGCTGTAGCAGCAATTGGAAGTAAAAATACAGCCGTTTTAGAAAATAAAACAGAAAGCAAAACTGAAAATAAAGCATCAACAGTATCAAATAATAATAACCTTTTTGGGCAGGAAAATAAACTGGCAACAGTTGATAAAACCGAAAAAGAGAAAACAGTTCCAGATGCTAAAGTAAAAGAAAATTTGGCTGGAAATGATCTACAAGAAAATGCTTTGGTTAAAGAACAATCAAAGAAAGAAAAAATAGCCGAAGTTGAAGACAAATGGTCCTTGCAAGTATTTGCAGGTGTTAATAGTTCGCAGAATTTGAAAAACCAAAAATCATTAGGAAATACGATCGAATCTCAAAATGGACATAGTTATGGTGTAAAAACCAATTACAAACTGAATAAACGCTGGGCGGTGAGTACAGGTTTAAAAGTGAGTGAATTGGGGCAGAAAGTGGCTAACGTATCTTATGTGAATTCGGCTACCACTTTAGTAAACATACAAAAGTTACCTTCGGCAGCTGCACCTCAGGAAAGAGGTAATATTTCTAATAATGCTAATTACCAGTTTATTCCCAACACCAGCGATAGTAGTGCTAAAAATATGATGAGTAGCACTTTTTATGAAACGGGAAATTTGTCTCAAAAAGTACAGTATTTAGAAATGCCAATGGAGATTTCTTATGCTCTTTTGAACAAAGGAAAAGCGCGTATTAATATGAATACGGGAGGATTTGTAGGTAAAGTAATTTCAAATCAAGTGTTGCTGAACGATAGCTCGATAGGAGAAAATAGTGATGTAAATGATGTAGTTTTTGGAACGGTTTTGAGTAGTACTTTGCAATACGAATTATTCAAAAAAACAAAAGTATTTGTTGAACCAGGAATGAATTATTACACGCAGCCTGTACAAAATCAAAATTTCAATCAATTTCAGTTGATTTTTAATTTTGGGTTGAATGTATCTTTTTAATTCCTTTCGAAAAGATTAAGACTGGGGTGATTTGTGTATTTTTGCGCAAATTTTACTTCACGCCATGTCGCATCAGCATTTTATTCTTCATAAACCTTATGGTTATTTGAGTCAATTTATATACGAATTGAAACGAAAAAAGAAACTGTTGGGTGAATTGCATCCTTTTCCCGAAGGAACAATGGCTATCGGACGTTTAGACGAAGATTCAGAAGGATTATTGTTACTTACTACTGATGGAAAGGTGAGTGAACAAATTCGTTCCAAAAAAGTCGATAAAGAATATTATGTTCAGGTGGATGGACTTATTACGCAAGAAGCTATTGATAACATAAAAAAAGGAGTCGAAATAGGTTTTAATGGAACCAAATACATTACAAAACCTTGTGAAGCCCAATTGATTCCAGAAGCTCCTAACTTTGGAGCAAGAGGAAAAAAAATCAGAGACGAGCGTCATGGCCCTACTTCCTGGGCATCGATTACAGTCAATGAGGGAAAGTTTCGTCAAGTGCGAAAAATGACCGCTGCTGTTGGATTTCCTACTTTACGTTTAGTGCGCGTTCGAATAGGAAATGTACATTTGCATGACTTACAATCAGGAGAAGTAATTGAAGTGGAAAATTTCAATATCAAAGATAATAATCAAATAACTGAATAAACAAATCAATTAAGAATGTTAAACATTGTTTTAGTAGAACCTGAAATCCCTAATAATACTGGAAATATTGGTCGTTTGTGTGTAGGAACCGAAAGCCGTTTGCATCTAATTCATCCTTTTGGGTTTGTTATCAACGATAAAAATCTGAAACGTTCAGGTTTGGATTATTGGGTGCATCTTGACGTGATTGAATATCAAAATGTAGCCGAATGGATGACTCAAATTCCAGATCATTCCCGTGTTTTTATGATGAGTTCTCATGCTGAGAAATCGTATTTAGAAACTGAATTTCAGGATGGAGACTGGTTGGTTTTTGGTAAAGAAAGTGTGGGCTTAAGCCAAGAATTTTTGGCATTGTTTGATAAAAAGAATCAACTAAAAATCCCAATGTCTTCTTTAATCAGAAGTTTTAATATTGCTAATTCGGTGGCTTTTGTAGTTGGTGAAGCGAAAAGGCAGATTGCAGTAAATAGTGTTCAGTAAATAGTGTTCAGTAAGCAGTTTTTAGAGATCAGTTTTCAGAAGGCAGAATTTAGAAAGCAGATTTCAAACTAAGGACTAGGAACTAATAACTAATAACTAAGGACTAAAAAAACTAACTAATCACAAACTTCCCTTTTGTAGCATCAAAAACAATATTTTCGTCTTTGAACAATGTGTTAAAACTGCCTTTTGAAATTAAATTACAAGGCTGATCCTGAACAACTGTTTCTGGAGTCATGATAATCATTTCATCACTCAATTGAATCGCCATGTCAATATCGTGGGTTGAAAACAGAATGCATTTTTGAGTTTCCTGAGTGAGTTTTTTCAAAAGCTTGAATAAAGCTACTTTGTGCAGTAAATCCAAATGTGTCGTTGGTTCGTCTAAAATAATTAGTGGCGTGTCCTGTGCCAAAGCTCTTGCTACTAATACTTTTTGCAATTGTCCATCACTAATTTCATAATGTTTTTTGGAAGCCAAATGTTCAATTTGCGTAAGGGCTAATGCCTGATTTACTTTTTCGATATCTTCATCGGATAATATACCAATCCAGTTTGTATAGGGCTGTCTCCCTAAGGCTACTAGTTCAAAAACTGTTAGATTACTCGGGGGTAATTTCTCGGTTAATACAAGACTTAAATTTTTGGCTAAAGCCAAAGCATTCATTTCGTGGATGTTTTTTCCGTTTAAAAAAACGGTTCCGGAAATTGTTTTTTGAATTCCAGTAATGGTGCGCAATAAAGTCGATTTTCCAATACCATTTGCACCCACTAAAGCAATTAGTTTTCCTCTTCCTAAGGTCAAATCAATATTAGAAGCAATAGTATTTTGCTCTTTTTTATTGATATAGCCAATGCTTATTTTTTGGGCTTGTAATATGATGTTGGAAGTATTCATTTTTTATTCTGCCAATGAAAATTGAGAATCGTACAGGTTTTTATAGAAACCAGATTCTTTATTAATCAGTTCTTGATGTTTGCCTTCTTCAACAATTAAACCTTTGTCCATGACCACAATTTTATCGGCATTGACAATCGTTGCTAGTCGATGTGCAATAACAATAGAAGTTCGTCCTTTGGTAATGGTTTCCGTAGCACGCTGAATTAATTCTTCCGAATAGGTATCAATAGAGGAAGTAGCTTCATCCAAAATTAAGATACTAGGATTACTCACGTAGGCTCTTAAAAAAGCAATCAATTGGCGTTGTCCTGAAGACAACATTACACCGCGCTCTTTTACGTCAAAATCATAATTATCAGGCAAGCTCATAATAAAATTATGAACACCTATTTCTTTTGCGGCAGCATAAACATCTTCTCGTGTAATTTCGGGATTGTTTAGTGTAATATTATTATAGATTGTATCAGCAAACAAGAATACATCCTGCAATACAATGGCAATTTGCTTTCTTAGTGAACTCAAGGTGTAGTTTTCGATATTCTCGTTATCAATAGAAATTACACCGCTTTTTATTTCGTAAAAACGATTCAATAAATTGATAATAGTTGATTTTCCTGCTCCTGTAGAACCTACAATAGCAATGGTTTCGCCTGAATTGACATTCAAATCAATACCTTTAATCACTTCTTCATCTTCAATATAACTGAAACGAACGTCTTTAAAAGTAATATTTCCATCAAAAACTGGTGCTTCAAGTTTTCCAGTATCCTGAATTTGATCTTGTGTGTCAATAATTTCAAAAACACGATTGGCAGCAATCATTCCTAATTGCATCTCGTTGAACTTATCTGCAATTTGGCGTAAAGGATTGAACAGCATTCCAATAAACATGGTGTACGAAAACAAATCTCCAAAAGTGGTGAAATTATCACCATTTAGAATTTTGATTCCTCCGTACAATACAATAAATCCAAGTGTTAGCGACGAAATAATATCGGCAATAGGGAAGAAGATAGAGTTATAAAGAATGGTTTTTATCCAGGCATTTTGATGCTTTTCATTAATATCTTTAAATTTCTCCGATTCGATTTCTTCTCGGTTGAATAATTGTACAATCTTCATTCCCGTAACACGTTCCTGTACAAAGGTGTTCATATTGGCAATTTGTGTTCGTACTTCTTCAAAAGCAACTTGCATTTTGCGTTGGAAAATTCGAGTAATGAAAACTAAAATTGGCATTGCTACAATTACAATCCAGGTCAATTTCCAGTTCATGTAAAACATAAAAATAAGCACGACAAACATTTTCATCAGGTCACTTATAATCATGAATAAACCCTGGCTAAAAATTCGGGCAATGGATTCAATATCAGAAACCGAACGAGTTACGAGTTGGCCCACAGGAACCAAATCGAAATATTTCATTCGGAAACTTAAAATGTGTTTGAAAAGTTTAATTCGAATGTCTTTTACAATATCTTGTCCCAACCAGTTTGCCCAATACACAAAATAAAATTGTGAAAAAACCTCTAGCAAAAGTACAATTCCCATTAAGCTGATGTACAGCAAAAGACCGCTAGCATCTTCGGTTTGAATGTAATCATCCACAGTTTGCTTCAATAAATACGGACGCAAAGCCGCAAAAAGCGATAAGGAAATGGCAAAAATAATCACGCCATTAAAACGCCATTGGTACGGTTTAGTATATTGTAATATTCGTTTGAATAATCGTGTATCGAATGCTTTTGCTTTCATTTTTTTATTTTAGTCCTTTTTAGTCCTTAGTCTATAGCTTTTAGTCCTTAGTATTTATTTGTGAAATGAATTTACTAAGGACTAAAAACTAAGTACTAATCATCTAAATAAGGATATTCAATTTTAGTTAAATACAATCCGTGTGCTGGAACCGAAAAACCGGCTTTATTTCTGCTTTTACTTTCGATAATAGCATTAAAATCGGCTAATGTTATTTTGTGTAAACCAATGTTGACCAGTGTTCCCACAATAGAACGCACCATATTTCTCAAAAATCGATTGGCCGAAATGGTAAAAATTAGTTTGTTTCCTTTCTTTGTCCAAAAGGCTTCAAAAATAGTACAATCAAATGTATTTACATCAGTATTTACCTTAGAAAAACTTTGGAAATCAGTGTGATTGAATAATAATTTGGCAGCTTCATTCATCAAATCTACATCCAGATCCTGGGTAAAATGCCAACTTTGGTCTTGCAAAAAAGCATCTTTAAAAAGATGAATATGATATTCGTAAGTTCTCTTAGTAGCATCAAAACGAGTGTGCGCTTCATCATCTACTCGAAAAATTTGGTATATAACAATGTCTTTTGGAAGAAAGGAATTGAGCTTGTGAACTAATTTTGGAATGTCAAACGGATTTTCAAAATCAAAATGAGCGTACATTTCTCTTGCATGAACTCCAGTATCAGTCCGTCCGGCTCCCATTAAATTAATCTCAGAATTTAACAAAACCGAAAAAGCTTTGTTCAGTGTTTCCTGTACCGAAGCAGCGTTGGGCTGAATTTGCCAACCATGATAAGCTGTTCCGTTATAGGCTAATTTTATAAAATATCTCAAGTTTTTAATCTCAAAGTTTCAGAATTTCAAAGGTACAAAAAAGAAGCTAAGGTACTGAGTTGGTATGATACTAAGTTTTTGTTAAGAGATGCCTGATAATGCATTTGATAACAGGGCATTTAATTTTAAAAAGTTTTCGCCACGAATTACACCAATAAACACAAAATACACCTTGTTTTAATTGCACGAATCTGCCAGGGCAGTTAGAAATTTGTGTCATTCGATTTTAATTTTGATTAGAATTAGTGATAATTGGGTTACAACTTTTTTAAGCAAACACTCTTAGGTAGAAATTTCAACAAATTTTAAAGTTTTATATTAGCATCCTAGAATTTAAAGAAATGAAAAAAATCCTCTTACTTTCGGATACACACAGCCATATTGACGATACTATTTTAAAATATGTCCAACAAGCTGATGAGGTTTGGCATGCTGGAGATATTGGCGATTTGAAAGTAACAGATACTTTGAAGAAATTGAAGCCATTACGTGCTGTGTATGGTAATATTGATGATGCTCAGGCACGTTTAGAATTTCCGTTGCACAATCGGTTTATGTGTGAAGATGTTTCGGTTTGGATTACTCATATTGGCGGTTATCCTGGAAAATACAATCCAAATATAAAAGTTGAAATGACGGATAATCCTCCAAAATTATTCATTTGTGGACATTCGCATATTTTAAAAGTAATGTTTGATAAAAAAAATAATCTTTTGCACATGAATCCTGGGGCTTGTGGAAAAAGTGGTTTTCATCAGGTGCGCACAATGCTCCGATTTGTAATTGAAGGCGATAAGATCAAGGATTTGGAAATTATTGAAATTGAAAAAAGAGTTTAATTAAACTATTTCCTTATGTTTAATAGGAACAATTATTTTAATTGTGGTTCCTTGGTCAGGTTTTGAAATAACAGTAA
>Ga0247814_10001920_pt1 | contig 11742 bp, 8 predicted proteins | sample UWRJL179409R1_FD_179947 | JGI IMG/M metagenome (GOLD analysis project Ga0247814, IMG submission 179947) | Plant litter microbial communities from Arlington Agricultural Research Station in Wisconsin, United States - UWRJ-L179-409R-1 | ecosystem: Environmental > Terrestrial > Plant litter >...
AGTAGCAACTTAAAAAATACCTTGTATTCCCTAAAATTTCGTCATTTTTGATAAACCAAACATGACGATGAAAGTAGTATCAATCCTTTTCGCTTCCCTGCTTATTCACTTTAGTGCGAATTGCCAAACCCAGGATTTTAGTCAGCAAAATGAGATTTTCTGGCGATTGAATAATAATAATGGTATTACGTGGGATATTACCAACGAAAAGCGACTGCCGCACAACGACAATATAGAAATGTCTGGTTCAATGGTATCCGGGATTGTAAGATATAAAGTAAATTCCAATAAGGAAGTTGAAATTGTTCGTGATGTGATATTTCCGCAACTTCGCAACTATAGCAAATCAAATGAATCAATGTATAGGGCTTATTTACGCTCTGATTATGGAGATAATATGTTGCCGGTTATCACCATGCAACAAAAGAAGTATGAACTAGGAAAATTAGATTCCATCAGGATCAACGGTAAGATCAGCTTTTATTTTAAAGAGAATAATGGAATTCAGGTAGTAAGATCATTTTTTCCTTCTATGGATAAGCGGATTTTCGTAGAGAAGTGGACGATGATCAATACCACTTTGGAATCTAAGACCTTAGCCTTCGGAGCTACTGAGTTTAATCAAAATGAGGCAGGCTGGCATGGACAATACCATAGAAAAATAACTACTGATGCCAAGAGTCAGACAATTATTGCGCCTGGAGGAAAGTACGAGTTTGGAATTTTCTTTTCAGCAACGCTAAATGATGAGCCTCAACCCGAGGAATCTTTAGTTGCAGTTGAGCAAAGTCGGGATTTATTTTTAGATAGTGTTTCTAATAATCTTCAGCTAATCTCGCCTGATAAAATGCTCAATACTTTATTTCGTTTTTCTAAAATCAGAGCCTCAGAAAGTATTTTTAAGTCACGCCTGGGACTAATTCATTCTCCCGGTGGTGGGAATTATTATTTGGGTATTTGGGCCAATGATCAGGCAGAATATAGTGGGCCTTTCTTTGGATATTTAGGTTATCAAACTGGTATGCAAGCTGCCATGAATGCGTATCGGATCTTTAAACAAAACATGCCTAAAGATGGAGGTAAAATATCTGCATCTTTTGAACTTGATGTTACTTTCCCTTTCGGAGAACATGATAGGGGTGATGCAGCCATGATTGCTTATGGAGCTACACATTTTCTGTTAGCATCAGGAGATAAGAAGAAGGCGCAAGAAATCTGGCCTTTAATTGATTGGTGCCTTAAATATTCTGAAAAAAGGCTGACGCCAGATGGAATTGTTGCCTCTGAAAGTGATGAACTTGAAGGAAGATTTCCAACCGGCAAGGCCAATCTCTCTACTTCATCACTCTATTATGGAGCCTTGTTACAAGCTGCAAACCTGGCTCAGGCAATGGGTATGGCTAAAAATGTAGTTGATAATTATAAGGAACGTGCTGACAAATTATCAATCGCCATCGAAAAATACTTCGGTTCAAAAATCGACGGTTTAGATACCTACAAGTATTATCAAGAAAATACTACACTTAGAAGTTGGATCTGTTTACCCTTAGTTGTCGGCATAAACATGCGAAAGGAAGCAACTTTAGATGCGCTGTTTAACAAGCTATGGTCAGCGAATGGTGTAGTTACCGAGTTAAAATCAGATCAGCAAGAAACAAAAGTTTTTTGGGACAGAGGAACATTATATGCTTTTAGAGGCGCCTTTAAAGCCGGGGCTACAGATCAAGCCCTGGAGCGGTTAATTGCTTATTCGAAAACTCGCTTAACAGGATTTCGTGTTCCCTATGTTGTAGAAGCCTGGCCTGAAAATGGAATGGCTCACCTATCTGCTGAAAGTGCGTTGTACTGCAGAATCTTTACAGAGGGTTTGCTGGGGCTAGAACCACTTGGCTTTAATAGTTTTAGTTTAAAACCTACACTGCCTTCTGGTTGGAACTTTTTAGAGCTTAAAAATATTCATGCTTTCAATAGTATAATAGACATTCGATTGGACCGTGAGAAAAACAATATTAGGATGTTAGTGCGCAAAGGGGGTAAAACTTTGTATAGTAAAGTCATTAAAAGTGGAATGAAAGCAACTATTCATACCAACTAATGTTTAGTCAACAGAATGCAAGTTCAAAGAGATATAACATCAACTATTTTATCTACTGCAGAAAGCAGGGGTCCTGACAAAAGTACGTGTCCTTCTGAAATTGCGCGCATGCTATTTCCAGGCGACTGGCGTAAGCATATGAAAGAGGTAGTTGACGTAGCTATTGAGCTGCACAATCAAGGTAAAGTAGCAATTACTCAAAAAGGAATACCTATTGATGTCGATCACATCAAAGGGCCTATTCGTATCAAAATCACTTGAACGTTTTCCAATAACTTAGTTCAAGCTTATTTTAATGTTGTTTGAATTTCGCAAGTATCTGTTTGACTTGCGCTAACACTTGCTTTCAGATTTGGAGCAAATTTGTAGTATAAAAAATAAGATTATGAACAACAGAAAAACATGGTTAGTTACTGGTGCTTCCAAAGGACTCGGACTAATATTAGTTAAAAAATTACTAGCTCAAGGCTACAACGTTGCTGCAACATCAAGAACTATCGATTCATTAAGTAAGGCAGTTGGAGAACAGTTGGAAAACTTCTTACCCATTTCAATGGACCTCGTAAATGAAGCAAATGTTAAACAAGGAATAGGAGAAGTGATTGCGCGTTTTGGAAGCCTGGAAGTAATAGTCAATAATGCCGGTTACGGGCTTATGGGTGGTCTTGAAGAATTAACTGATGAGGAAGCAAGAACGAATTTTGATGTGAATGTTTTTGGATCATTAAATGTTATTCGTCAGTCTCTGCCACATTTAAGGGCACAAAAAAATGGACATATATTTAATATCTCATCGATAGGGGGATTCGCAGGTGGCTTTCCAGCCTTTGGTATCTATTGCGCTACTAAGTTTGCAGTACATGGTTTCACAGAATCGTTATCTCATGAAGTGAAACCTTTCGGTATAAATGTTTCTCTGGTAATGCCTGGCTATTTCCGTACAAATTTCCTGGAGGAGGGATCTATCGTAAGCCCTAAAACAGAAATCGAGGAATATGTAAATGTAAGAGCAATGCAGAAAGCTCACCAACAGACAATTAATGCCAATCAGCCTGGTGATCCGGAAAAAGCTGCAGATGTGCTGATCGCCGTTGCACAACAAACTGATCCGGCACTTCACTTATTCCTTGGTGCTGATGCTTATCAAACTGCAACAGATAAAATAGCCCTGGTAGAAAAGGATATGGAGATCAATAAGCAGCTTGGCATTAATACTGGCTTTGAAAATTAATGTTATAAATTTACAATATGGAAGTAACTGAAACACTGGAAGACTTTTATAAGAATAAGTTCGATCTCAAATATGATGGGGTCAATACTGAGCTTGGACACTTTAATGTTTTTAAGTTAGAAGAGTGTTATTTGCCCGGTCGGCCACCAGTCCAGTACAGCCGCCGGGACTTCTATAAAATTGCTTTAATGCGCGGGCGACACCTTTATCATTATGGTGATAAAACCCTGGAGATAAAAGGCAGTACGCTGATCTTTTTCAATCCCCAAATTCCCTATACATTCGAGCGATTGACGGAAGATGATGGAGGATACTTCTGTATTTTTAAAGAGGCCTTTTTTTCGGATCACATTCGTGGCAGCATTAAAGAATTGCCAATGTATTCGCTTCATGGTAAACCTGCCTATGTTTTAAACGAGCAACAAGATAAAGCCTTCGAACAGATATTTGAAAAAATGCTCGATGAATTGAATTCTAACTACGTTTTCAAATATGACCTGATTCGGAACTACATTATGGAACTTGTTCATGGCGCCTTGAAGTTGCAGCCTTCTGAAACGCTTTACACACATACTGATGCTAATGCCCGTATCACATCGGTATTTACGGAATTGTTAGAACGCCAGTTCCCTATAGAATCAACCTCACATAAGGTGTCACTAAGATCTGCGAAGGATTTCGCTAGCAAATTAAATGTGCATACCAATCATTTAAACCGGGCAATCAAAATTTCCACAGGTAAAACGACCAGTTCACACATCGCAGAGCGAATCGCTATGGAAGCAATCGCCTTGCTTAAACACACAAACTGGAACATCTCAGAAATCAGTTATAGCTTAGGATTTGAAGAGCCCTCTCATTTCAACAATTTCTTTAAAAAGCAAACCAGTACAACACCAAGCGCTTATCGCAACTGAAGTTAAGCCAGTGTTAATTTGAAACATACAATTTTATATAATTTACCCAATCCATACCAAATGGAATTGTAAGCGCGTTGCCTTCAGGACTTATTAAGATTTTCGTGGGATATGTTGTAACGTTAAATTGTTTTTCTATTTTGAGATCAGACATTGCGACTGGAAAAGTATACTGAAATAGCTTTTGATAGTTTGAAACCTTTTCCTCTTCATCAAGACAAGCTATGGTGATCAATTCAACCTTATCGAAGAAACTTCCCGCTTTGCCGGTATACATTTTCTCAAGAGTTGGATGTTCTTCCCGACAAGGGCCACACCAGGTACCCCAAAAATCAACCAATTTCCACTTGCCTGCTACAGCCTCCGAAGTATATTTTGTTCCGTCCAACCCTCTAATCTTAAAAGCAGGAGCCTTTACTAAATTTGAATTAAGCTGTTTTTGCCAAAAGGTAGCAAAGTCTCCATTGGCTACATAATACTGGTTATAAAAGGATTTCAATTGTTCCTTAAATCCAATAGGATTACGGAATGCAACTTGGGATAAGACCCTCAGCACCTCATCATTGCTTGATGAATTTTTCTTAAGTTGATTTATATACGTTGTGTAAACCCGATTTGGGACTGCCTCCGGGAGGTACATTGCATCAATGTAGTATCCACGGTAGTTATTCATATCTGTTAAATCGGGACTGTATTCCGTAGCAGTTTTCAAATAGGTCAATGCATCCTGCTCGCTTCCAGTTTTTATAAGTTGATTCGCTTTAAAATAGTTTGCACAAGCATAAACGCAACGAAACCAGGCACGCTCACGTAACTTTTGAGTATACCCATCAACCCGTTCGCTAGATTGACTGGTAGCGAGAACTGTTACAAGTGTAGTCAGCAACTCATTAGCAACCTGCGTAAATCTTTTGTCCTTTTCAAGCATCCGGTAAATGAACAAACCGTAAGTAGCAGAGGAATTTTGGTATAAGTTTTTCTGCGTTTTAAAGGAGGTAATAAAGGATCGAGTGAAATCCTCAACTTGAACTGAATCTTTAAGGTTTTGTTGTATGCTGGCAAAGTGGTAAAGAGGCTCCACATTGTAAACAAGCTCATTGATTTTAGAGTCATGAAGCTTTACTATTGTTTTATAATGAAATGATTGCTGCGAATTAAAATCAGTTTCCCAGGCTATAAGTTGATCCTTTCCAACTTTTGCTTTCATCTTTTCTTTGGTAGCGTCTAGAAAAAATGAGAATAAATCCTGGTGTAATGCCTCTCTTAGAAAGGGTTCGTAGTTTGCTTGTTTTACAAGCTTACGCGCATAAAACAATGCGGAGTCTGGGTTGGTATGATAAGTATTCCAAAAGCCATTGCGGTAAGTAATGGCCGGCTGGCCCTGTTGAGCTTTTACTCCAGCGATATTAAAGCAAAATAGGAGGACAAATGCAATTGATTTTAAATTCAAACGTAGCCCAGTAAGAGCTCTCAAATTGTTTAGAAGAGGCGTCATTTTTAATTAGATTTAGTGTACTATAGATTCAATCTTATCACTTAGAATAGATAGGTGTGTCTGGTAAATAGTCGATAGGCAGTAGATCACCGAGCCGCAGACTGGCCCAATACCGTTCTAATTTTAGGGCCATGGGATTTACAACAACCCCATTCCAATCAAACAAAACGTGGTCATCAACAATGGACATCAAACTTGCATTTCTTTTCATTTCTAATGTAGGAATAAATGATTCTTCCCTACGGGTATCAAGCTTTTTACTACCTGTTCCTAATCTTTGAGGGATGTCTTTAACATAGGTGACATATAGTGAATTCTTGAATTGACACGTATCGCATTGATAATGTGCGCTATTTGTTTTACCAGGAACAACAATGTATCCCCACTTATTTATATAGTTGATATCAGTGTTTATTCGAAGCGCGTACAAGCCTTTCTGATCTGTTAATTGAGCGATTTGTTTCGCTTTCAATTTTGTAGTATCTATTACTTCAATATGTTTAGGTTGTTCCAGCATATAGGCCCAGTACGCAAGCGAATCCTTATCTGTTTTACGAAAGCCGCCACTAAAACTGCGGATTTTTTCTCTGATCAGCGTGTCTGCAGGTCGATGCTTGTTATTTATCCTTGTATCTGTAGCTACTAAAAACCCCGATCCAGCATCTTTGCTAATATTGTTCCCCATTACAGAACGAAAAAAATGTTGCAATGAACCAGTATAGGCTTCCATACGTTTTTCATTCCAGACCTTGCGTTGCTCATCATTCCCAGATAAGGATTCAAATAAGACGTAGCCTACATAAGAAATGAGCTCTGTTTTTTCATTACGTTCGAAATCTTCCAACAAGTATTTCAATTGATAACCTAAGGCCTTATTTTCAATGATCATGAAATCAGTTGTGTAAGCCTTGAGTACATTCTCTTGTTGATTGAATTCTAGCTGTATCACTTTTGGGTTAACAATGCGAGATTGTCTCCCAAACTTAGAAGTACCAAGGATCTCGCGCTTAAACATATTCATGTATTTATTGTCGAGCTTTTCTGGAATAGTAATACTGACTTCAGCTAAGGAGATGTTCTTCTCTGCCAGTTTAATAGCTGGTACTTTTATATTCGACTGAACGATTATTGAAGCACTGTAAGTTTTGAAACCTACCATCGAAATAATAAGCTCGTAATGGCCAGAAAGAACATTTTTTAAGATAAAATCACCATTCTTATCTGTCTTTGTCCCATAACTGGTGTTATTTACAAATACTGTAACGCTCTCTAAAGGTGTATTGTCTTGCGTCTTTACTACTTTGCCGGTTACCGTAAACTGGGCGAAAGCAAAATTTGATATGGAGAAAAAGAAGAGAATTAGGAGGGCGTTTTTCAACTTGATGTTAGCTATAAAGTTTTAGTTGAAGATAGGATATAAAAACAAAAAAGCCAGCTTTTAAAGCTGGCTTTTTACACAAGTAATAACTTTATCTAAAGAGCCTTATTTCCGAAGCCTGGAAATTCGCATCATTGATCATTGAGGTGATTCTCCATCTGTAAAATATAAATGGTTTTGGTTCCGCAATAACATAATAGAACAATTGTTTCCATTGGCTATTTGCCTGAGTATAAAAAGAACTTGTTAAATTTCTGGAGTCCAGTACAGTCCATTTTTCATCATCATCAGAGCCCTCAAGCGTCCACGTTTTTGGATCCCTTGAATCAGAATCATTTGCAGAGCCAATAGCATATATTTTTACGGTTTGAGCAGAAGCAAACTGGAATTTGAATGAAAGAGGTAAGGGAGGACTACCAAGAAATATTTTCGTCTCCAGATTATTATCAATCAATTTTGCAGCATTCTCGTTCGTATTGCCGTTGTCAGTCGATCCAACAAATGATAAAGCATTCATGGTGATGTTGTCAGCTACACCTTCAGGAGTCGCAAACTTATCAAAAACTATAATTGAGCCTTTATCAGTAGTCACCGTTACACTGAAGCTATTAAATGATCCTGCAGCGTAATTTTTTATAGGTGATAGGCTTTCAGAAACTTCAGCAGGTGAAGTATCATTGAATGTCCATTTAGCAGATACTATTTTCGCTTTGCTGGCAAGGTTGAATTTGACTTGATTTAATACGCCAGTCTTCGTTGCAGTTACCTTTACAACACTATCTGCAATGATATTTATATTCACTAGTTTTCTTGAAACACCTGCTTCCGAATTAAACGCTTGAAGATCTACCTGGTAAAGGCCTGGTGCAAGATAAACATGCGTTGGAGAAAGGGTCGTTGATAAAGTGTCATCGCCAAACCGCCACTCTACTTTTTCAAATCCACTCGATTTATTTTCAAATTGAAAGGTAAAAGGATCGTCTCCCGGAATAATCGCGTAATCAACCAGAGGAAGTTTTTCTGAAGGGACTGGGTCCTGGATAATTGCCTGATCTTTTTCGCAGGAAAACATCAGTCCGCAAAGCATAAATAGTAATAAAGGTCTAAATAATTTGTTCATTTGGGGGTGGTTTTGATTTATGATTGTGTTTAGTCAAAATATATGCCGATATGCGTTATAAATTCTAAGTAATTAATATATTACATTGAGTTATATGTGTAATCTTCGGCTTTTATAGCAATTGTCGGCTTGATGCTGAAATTTCTAATGTTTTTCTTCTTATTTTAAGTGTGTCGATGTTAAAATTGCACATTTAGTACAACATTGGGTATTATTTTGCTTAGTTTACTTATAGGTGTATTCCAAACTGTCATGTCTATCATCTTAAAGCCTTTCCGGCAGTTAAGTCAATAACCGGTTGATGTTGGCTAAAAACTACTCTTCTCGGCTGAGTGCTTGTCTTTAAATTGGGGCACTATTGAACGTCTTGAAATCCAGGCAAAAATTCTAGTTTTTGAAGCGTATAAACTGCCGTTCCAAATTGATTTCAATGCATGAAGATATATTAGTAACCCTAAACGAAGATGAATAAAAGCTGTATATGCCTTCTCTTTTTATCTGTTTTTATATGCAGTAGTAGTATGGCACAAAAGCACTTTGAAATAGCGACCAGAAATACAGTATTAATTTTGGCTACAGACCATGAGAAATCCCTCGTTGTTGATTATTTCGGTAAAAGAATAAAGAATAATGATGAGTACCAACTCATATCAGGTTTAGACAAGTTTATGCCTGGATCTGATGAACTTTACAATAAGCGCGAAGCGTATGTTGCTTCCGGGTCGATAAATTTAATGGAGCCCGCATTAAGTGTAACTCATTCAGATGGCAATAAATCTACTGTACTTGCTTTTCAAAGTATCAAAGAAACACAGATTGATTCAAATAGACATCTTACATCAATACTGCTAAAGGATACGAAATACAATTTTGAAGTACGGTTAAACTTTCTAAGTTATTTCAATGAGGATGTAGTAGAACAATGGATAGAGATTGTACATCAGGAGAAGGGAAATGTTATTTTAAATAAATACGCATCCGCTAATCTGACCCTTACTGGCAAGAAATTCTTTCTCAAAAATCAGCATAGTAATGCCATGAGAGAAATGAGATCGGAAGAGCAAGAACTGCTACACGGTATACGCACGATAGATTCCAAACTTGGAACACGTACAAATCTCCTGCACTCATCGTCGTTTATGGTTGCTATCAATGGCCCATCACAAGAAGATACCGGAGAAGTTCTGGCCGGGTCACTAGCCTGGACAGGAAATTTTAAGTTAGACTTTGAGACATTCGATGATTATTATCTTCGAATTACTGCTGGGATAAACAATTTCTCTTCTAATTACACCCTAAAGGCAGGTGAGCAATTTGCTACACCGCATTTCGTGTATACCTATTCTGCTAATGGAAAAGGATTAGCGAGCAGAAATCTTCAGAACTGGGCAAGAAACTATCAGTTGGCTGATGGTCTTGGTGAACGTTCCACCTTACTTAACAATTGGGAAACTACTTACTTTGACTTTAATGACGAAAAACTTAACAGTCTGATTCAAGACACCAAAAAGCTGGGTGTCGACGTGTTCCTTTTAGACGACGGATGGTTTGGAAATAAATACCCTAGAAACGGTTCGACTTCAGGATTGGGCGACTGGGATTTCAATAAGCAAAAACTTAAGAATGGTATTAGTGCATTAGGAAAGGAAGCAACGGATAAAGGGGTGAAGTTTGGCATCTGGCTGGAACCAGAGATGGTTAACCCTAAAAGTGAGCTGTATGAAAAGCATCCGGATTGGATTATCAGACAACCTGACCGCAAGGAATATTACATGCGGAACCAACTTGTATTAGACCTAACGAACAAAAAAGTACAGGACTTTATCTTTAATGTAGTCGACGCTACATTTAAGCAAGTCCCCAATCTCGCTTTCATAAAATGGGATTGTAATTCACTTATTTATAACGCCCATTCAGCTACGCTAAAAAATCAGGATCATTTTTATATTGAATACATCAGGGGATTAAATAGTGTATTGGAGCGTATCAAAGCAAAATATCCAAAAATACAAATGATGTTATGTGCTGGTGGAGGTTCGAGAGTTGATTATGCAGCTTTAAAATATTTCACAGAATTCTGGCCAAGTGACAATACCAATCCATTCGACAGGATCTTTATACAGTGGGAATATTCCTACTACTTTCCGTCCATTGCAGTAGATAACCATATTACCGATATGGGAAAGCAGCCGCTGAAATTCAAGACTGATGTCGCCATGATGGGAAAGCTAGGATATGATGTCAAAGTGAACGAGCTTTCTAAAGATGAGTTGTTGTTTAGTCAGAACGCTGTGAAGGCTTATAACGGTTTTAAAGATATCATCTGGCATGGACAACAATACCGATTGCAGGATCCCTATGAGAATGATGTAGCGTCAATTTCTTATGTAGAGGAGACAAAGGATAAAGCAGTAGTTTTTAACTATTTTATGGCAACCAGAAACGCCACGAGGCAAGCTATTCCTATAAAAATGAAGGGTTTGAACACTGAGAGGCGATATAGAATTCAAGAGATAAATTTGTTTCCAAATGCCAAAACACCCATTGACTCTTCTAAGATATATTCCGGAGATTTTCTCATGAATATTGGATTTAATCCAGAAGTAAATGAACGTAGAACTAGCGTAATACTCCTTATTGAAGCCGTGTAATACTATGAAATTAAAAACGATACTGCTCATTTTTGCTGTTTTACTTCAGTGCAGCGTATATGCCGGAAATGGCAAGACTATCTATCTGCCGAAGAAGATATCTACCGTACCAGAAAACAATAACTTCGAAGACAACAATAGCGAGTATAGCAATATGCGCAGTGTTCAATCTACCAATTTTGTTATTTATTGGGCAAAAGAATACGGGGATGATCCCTTACTCAATAAAGACCTATCTAAAAGATTTAATACAAAACGATTGCTGGAAGAAAGTGAAAGGTTTTATTCCTATTACGTCAATCAGCTAAAACTTGTGAGGAAAGGAAAATCGATTAGCGATCAACATAAGATCTTGGTATTGGTTACTGGCGGTACTGAGGGTACTGCCTATGGTTGGGGAGCAGATAACAAAGTAGGGATATTTTGGACGCCAGCTTCAAGGATCAACAAAGAGCCTTATGGTGTGGTGGCTCATGAATTAGGCCATGTATTTCAGTTTTTTGCTAACTGTGACCACAATAATATTGGTTTCAATGGCCCAATTAATGAAATGGCTGCTCAATATCTGTTGTGGCAGGTCTATCCAGACTGGATCAGTTTTGAAAAGTTTCATATGGACGCTTTCGTCAAAAAATCTAATCTAGCCTTCTTGCATCCCGAGAATGCTTATCACTCGCCATTTTTATTGGAATATTGGTCCGAATTGCATGGTAAAACCTTTTATGGAAAGATGCTCCGAGAAGTTCGCAAAGATGAGGACCCAGTCGAAACCTATAAGCGAATTACGAATATCTCGCAAGAACAGTTTAATAAACAAGTATTTGAGGCTTCGTGTAAGTTTGTTACTTGGGATTT
>Ga0247814_10001921_pt1 | contig 11731 bp, 12 predicted proteins | sample UWRJL179409R1_FD_179947 | JGI IMG/M metagenome (GOLD analysis project Ga0247814, IMG submission 179947) | Plant litter microbial communities from Arlington Agricultural Research Station in Wisconsin, United States - UWRJ-L179-409R-1 | ecosystem: Environmental > Terrestrial > Plant litter >...
CACGACGGCATACACCTGCGCCACCGCCTGGTAAGAAGTGCGCGGCACCGGCATGTCGTCGCGGCAGGTCGCGTACAGCGTGCGCGCCAGCCACACGTGGCGGATCACCGGAATGCCGCACGCATGAGCCCGCGCAATCATTGCCTGCGCCACCGCGTCCTTGCCCTTGGCCAGCACCACCGGCACCATTGCCTCATTCGCGTCGTAGAACATGGCCACCGCGAAGTGCGTCGGATTGACCACCACCGCATTCGCGTCTTCGGTCTTCGCGGCGGGCGACTCGTTGGCCCACTGGCGCGCCAGGCGCTTCCTCTGGCCCTTGATCATGGGATCGCCTTCGGACTCCTTGTGTTCCTTCTTGATCTCTTCCTGGTCCATCATCAGCTCTTTCTTGTGGAAATATTTCTGCACCGCGAAATCGATCGCGCCCAGCACCAGGCACACCACGACGATCACATGGAAGATGTCGCGCAACAGCGCGATGGCCGCATTCCAGACATCTTCGGGCGCGCCGCCCGCCAGGCCCACGATCGTGGCCAGCTGGCCGCGTACCAGGCTGTAGGCGAGAAAACCAATCAGGGACGCCTTGCCCACGGTGATCAGGAGTTCCACCAGCTTTTTTTTCGAGACGATCTGCTTGAACCCATTGACCGGATTGAGCTTGTCGAACTTCGGTTCGAGCGCTTCGGGCGCGACCAGTACGCCGAACTGGCCCCAGTGCGCCGCCACCGCCACCACTGGACAGACGATGAAGCAGGCGAAGAAGATCACCGCCAGGAACGACAGCGCCGCCATGGCCTGGTTTTGCAGGGCGGTGGCAAAATCGGCGCCGACCCCGGCGATACCTCCTGCCATCAGCGCGAAAATGGCATCGCGCCACAGCTCGGCGCTGGCAAACGCCGCTTCCGCCACGACGACCAGCGTGGCCAGGCGGGCCAGGTCGCGGCTGACCGCGATCTGGCCCTTCTCCTTGGCATCCTCGATCTTCTTGCTGGTGGGTTCTTCGTTCTTTTCTTCGCTCATGGCGGCACTTCCATCAGGCTGCCCGCCAGGTCGAGCAGGTGGGCGAAGTCGCCTGCCACGTAATGCGAAAAGGTCGACCAGTACAGCAGCAGGATCAGCAGGCCGGCCAGGCTCTTGACCGGCGCGGAGGCAAACGAGACCTGCAGGTTGGACGCGAACACGCCGACGATGGCAAACCCGAATTCGATCAGCACCAGCGGCAGGATCACCGGCGCGCCGTAGACTACGATGTACCACATCAGCTCGCCGAAGCGCTTGACGAGGACGTCGAAGTGGCCCGGTTCGAACGGCGGCGCCAGCGTGAACGCCGGCCAGACGGCATAGCTCTCGATCAGGATGCGGGCCATGGCCACGAACATCCCTGACTGCACCATCACCAGCACCACCGCCTGCAGCAGCATGGCGCCGATGGCGCTGGCGTCCTTGTCGACGCTGGCGTTGTTGGCCTGGATCTGGATGGGCGAGCGCTGGCTGTCGAAGATCGAGCCGATCGACTGCACCACCCACAGTGGAATGGCCATCATCACGCCGAACACCAGGCCGACCAGCGCCTCCTTGAACACCAGCACGCCAGTGGTCAGGAAATCGGGGGCGCTGCGCTGCACGAAATAGAAGGTGGGCAAGGCGGCCGGCAAGGCGATGGCCATGGCCGCGCCATTCCTGGCCATGCCGGTCAGGACATTCAGGCCGAAACCGGGCAGGATCACGAGGCACACCAGCACGCGCGGCGTAACCAGCGCCATGGTCACCAGCACCACCTGGATGTCGAGCAGCAGGGACGCTTGCATGGCTCAGCGCCCGACGTCCGGCACCATGATGAAAGCCAGGTCGGCCAGGTGGATCATCTCCACGCCGATCCAGCGCCCCATCCCCGCGAGCGTCACGGCTACCGCCACCAGCTTGACCACATACGGCAGCGTCTGGTCCTGGATTTGCGTGACGGCCTGGATCAGCGAGACGACCAGGCCGCACAGCGTGGCAATGAGCAGCGGTGGCGCCGACATCATGATGGCCATCCACAGGCCCTGCTGAAAATAGTTGATGGTGTCGGCCATGGCGGCTCCGGGTTGGTTGGTGGAAAGGGCAATCAGAGATACGACATCGCCAGCGCATTGAGCAATTTGGCCCAGCCGTCGACCAGCGTGAACAGCAACAGCTTGAGTGGAATCGTGATCGTCTGCGGGCTGACCTGCTGCATGCCCAGCGCCATCAGCAGGTTCGAGATGAGCAGGTCGATCACCACGAACGGGATATAGATCAGAAAACCGATCTCGTACCCCGTCTGCAGCTCCGACACGACAAAGGCGGGAATCAGAATCAGCGCATCGGTGCTGCGCGCGTCTTTCGACGCCTCCTTCGGCCACAGTTTCCTGGCCGAGGCCAGGAACATCTCGCGCTGGTCGGGTTTGCTCATCTTGAGCATGAAGGTGCGCAGCGGCTCGAACGTATCCTGGGCGCGCTCGAGCAGCGGCGTGGCGCGCGACGGCGCCGGGTTGGACGCTTCGGCGGACATGGCGCGCCGGCCCACTTCCTGCACCGTCGGCGCCATGACAAACACCGACAGGGCCAGCGAAATGCCATAGATGGCCAGCGTCGGCGGCACCTGCTGCACGCCGATGGCGTTGCGCAGAATCAGCAGCACCATCGAGATCTTCAGGAACGAGGTGGTCGTCACGACCATCAGCGGCACCAGCGCCATGAGCGCCAGCAGCACCGAAAACGACACGACATCGAACTGGCCGCTCAGCACGCGCCGCTCCAGTCGGTGATGCGCACGCCCAGCCGCCCGTCCACGTCGACCACCTCGCCGCGCCCCACTTCGGTTCCCCCGCAGGTAATCGCAATGGCATGCGGTGCGCCGCCCTGCACGTCCAGCACGGCCTGCGGCCCGAGCGTACGCAGCTGGTCCAGCGTCAGCCGCGTGCGGCCCAGTTCGAAGCGCAGCGTGACGCTCACGGCGCCCAGCGGGGCAGTGTCCTCTGCGCTGTCGTCCAGGTCCATGTTGCTGTCGATGGCGGTGTCGGTCAGGTCAAGATCCAAGGGGTTCTCCTCGTTAAGCAGTTGCAAACGGCACGGCGCAGCAAACACGGCTTGCCAGCGGCGCGGGCCCAGGGTGACGGTGCCGTGTCCGGCGACGTCGAAGCGCGCGTCGGCGGGCAGGATCACGGCGCCGCTGCGCAGCCGGTCGTACAGCGCCAGCGGCAAGCGGTGCGTGGCCAGCACCAGCGGCCAGTTGCGCGCCAGCGCCAGCCACGCCGGCCAGGGCATGCGGATCGGCGCCGCGCCGGCCAGCAGTGCCTGCCAGTACTGCGGCGTGGCCGCGGCCACGCCGCTGATGGCATGCCCGGCGTCGACCAGGCGCCACGGCAGTGGCAGGCACGCGCCGTCTGGCGGGCCGCCCGGCGCGATCGCGCGCAGGCCTGCCAGCGCCGTGCCGGCCAGGCGGCCCGCCACGGCGCCCACCATCCAGGCCGGCCACGCGTCGACGCAGGCGCCGCCATCGATGCCGGTCAGGCCAGCGATAAAGCGCGCCCCGTCGCACAGGTACAACGGGCCGGCGCCAGTGTCGAGCACCAGCCAGTCGCCAGCGTCGCCGCCAGGCGCCGCTGGCAGCACCAGCCATTGCATGCTGGCGGTGGGCAGCGCCAGGCGCAGGCCGCGGCCAAGCAGGCGCGACAGTGCGGCGGCGGCAGGTGGCACGGCGGGCGCGCCTGCCAGCAGGTGGCGCGGCGCCGGCGCGGTTGCGGTCATGGGTGCGGGCATGGATGCGGGTGGCTGGGTGGAATCGGCGTCTGCGCTCAAGGCGCTACAGCAGCGTGAGCCTGACGGGCCTGTCCATTCGTTGCGCCAGCCCGGCTTCGAGTTCCATTTTGCGTTTGTTGAGTTGCTGGCGCAGGCGTTCGGTCGAGGGCGTGAGCAGGAACGATGCCTGGCGCTGGGCGATATCGGCCACCACCGCCAGGCGGGCGCCGCACGGCAGCAGCAACTCGAAAATGCCGCTGTCGCCGTCCCCAGGCAGCAAACCGAGCAGCGATTCGCAATCGAGGTCGTCGTCGCCCGCGCCACCTGGTGCCGCAGCGCCCGTGCCACCCAGGTTGCCACCGCCTCCGCTGCTGCCGCCACCGGCACCGCCGTCGAATCTGACGCCCGGCCATACCGGCACCAGGCTTGCCGCCAGGCGCTCAGGCGCCAGCGGCGCACGTGTCTCGCGCCCGGCCGCACGGCTGGCCGGCGCCGGCGCGGCCTGGCGGGCCGGGCGCGGCGGGCTGGCGGGACGGGCCGGCGCGGGGTCGGGTGCGTTGCGCGCCGCGGCGCGCTGTTCGGCCAGGTTGCGCTGGAATGCCGTGGAGGCGGGCTTGCGCGGCGCCCTGGGCGGCTCCGGCGCCGGATCGGGCGCTGCGCCCAGAATGGTCATGGGCATGGCTTTGCCCCGGCGTCAATCCTGACCATGGCGTGCCTCCTCGGCGCGCACGGCGTCGCGCAGCATGCCCAGCTTTTCCTGCTGCCGCTGCGCCTGCAGCACTACCAGCCGGGCGGCAAAAAACACAGCGCCGGCCGCGCGGCAGGCCTGGCGCTTCTCTTGCCAAGTCACGCGCAACTGGCTCGCTTCCCTTTTCATGCGCTCGTAGACCGCCTTGGCTTTCTTGAATTCGCCGCTGGTGATGACCATGTCGGAAAACGCGGCGCGTGCGGCCTGCCACTGGGCCTGGGCCGCGTCACGGGCGCCGCACCAGCGCCGCTTGAGCGCGGCCAGGTCGCGCCGCCGCGCGCGCCAGTCCTCACGCGCCTCGTTGCGTTCACGCTCGAACCGGGACAGGCGCTGCTTGCGGACGTGCATCAACTGGTCGAGGCGCCGGTCCGGCGGGCGCGCTTCTGGCACGTCCGCCACTTCGCGCAGCCCCGGACGCAGGCCGAAATTGCGCGCCGTCATCCCTGCATCCGCATCAGCTCGGCCAGCGTGGTGTCGTAGGCGGCGCTGGTGCTGGTGTCCTGGCGCAGGAAGGCCAGGTACTCGGAGCGCAGCGCGACGGCGCGATCGGCCACCGGGTCGGCGCCGCTCTTGTATTCGCCCAGGCGAATGAGCAATTCCATCTCCTGGTAGCGCGCCATCAGTTCGCGCAGGTGCGCGGCCGCCTTGCGGTGTTCGCGCGTGGTGACGTTGCCCATCACCCGGCTGATACTGGCCAGCACATCGATGGCCGGGTAATGCCCCTGCTCGGCCAGCTTGCGGGTAAGCAGGATGTGCCCATCGAGCAGCGATTTGGCTTCGTCACCGATCGGGTCGGACGTCGATTCGCCGTCAACGAGCACGGTGTACATTGCGGTGATCGATCCGAGCGGCGTGGCGCCGGCCCGTTCGATCAGGCGCGGCAGCATGGTGTAGACCGACGGCGTGAACCCGCCGCGCGCCGGCGGCTCGCCCGCGGCCAGGCCGATTTCGCGCTGGGCGCGGGCAAACCGGGTCAGCGAATCGACCAGCAGCAGCACCTTCTTGCCTCGGTCGCGGAATGCTTCGGCAACCGCAGTGGCGGTGAACGCCGCGCGCGCGCGCTCCATCGACGTGCGGTCCGACGTCGCGCACACGACCACCGTCTTGCGGATCAGTTCTTCATCGAGTTCGTGCTCGAGAAATTCGTTCAGCTCGCGCCCCCGTTCACCGATCAGGCCGAACACGATGGCGTCGGCCGCGCAGCCGCGCGCGATCGCCGCCATCAGGGTCGTCTTGCCGCAGCCGGGACCGGCGAAGACGCCGATGCGCTGGCCCTCGCCCATCGTCAGCAGGGCGTCGATGGCGCGCACGCCGGTGGCCAGGGGCACCGCAATGCGGGGCCGGTCGGTGGCCTTGGGCGCGTCGCGCATAACCGCTGCGCTGCCGTTCCAGGTGGCGACGTTGGCGCGCGCCGCCGGGGCCCGGAACAAGGGCCGCCCGAAACCATCGAGCACGCAGCCGAACAGATGGTCGCCCACGTCGATGGCGTGCGCGCGCCGCAGCGGCTCGATGACGGTACGGGTGGACACCCCTTCAAGCGGGCTAAGCGCCGAGAGGATGGCCGCCTTGTCGGTAAACCCGACCACTTCAGCGAGCATGTCGCGCCCGGGTGCATCGGGATTGCGCAGGTTGCACAGTTCACCGATCTGCACCGGGGGCATATGCGCTTCGATCAGCGTGCCCAGGACCTGCGCCACCTTGCCCTGGCTGGTGAAGCCCGGCCGGCGCGGCAGGCTGGCGCCGATCTCGGACACGCGCTCGCGCACGCCGGAGAGGCGTTCACGCAGCGTGGTGTCAAAGGCGGCGGCGTCCATCGTCACCATGCGATGTCCAGGTTGTGCCGCCCGGTGAAGCGCAGCCGGCTGCCGGCGATGGCGGCCAGCCGCACGCCGCGGTATTCGTCTCCCACATACAGGCGCCGACCGTCGTCGAGGACGATGCTCGGATCGGAACTGGCGATGACCTGGCTGATGCGAAACGGCAGCATCGCTTCGGGGCTGCCAATGGTCACGTTGACGGGAATATCGACGACGTAGCGTTCCGAGAAAGTTCGCAGCATGCGTTGCAGGCGCGCCGTTTCGTCGTCGTTCAGGGCGCCGCTGATGGTCCACGCGTCGGTGCGCAAGTCCAATGTCACGCGCGCCAGGAGATCGATCTCGCCGAGGCGCTTGCGCAACGCGGCCTGCAGCTGGGCGGCGGCCAGCTGCTGCGGCGGCGCCACGGCGGCCACGCGCCCTGGCACGGCGGCGCTCCCGTCCGGGCGCCCGGTCCAGGCGTAGGCCGCTGCAGCCGACAGGACCGCCACGGCCGTGAGCGGAACCAGGATCGTGCGCGCGCCGCGCGAGCGCACTGGCGGCGGCAATGCCGGCGCCGGAGACGGTTCGGGCGGAGCCGGCTCCGGCTCCGGCTCAGGCAAGGCGTCTTGAGGCATGTCCTCCTCATCGGCCAGCATCGGGCCCGCTTCCTCGTCATCAAGCGGACCGGTCGGCTCGGCCGGCGGATCCTGCCAGGGACTGGCGGCTGCGCACACGGTCAGCCAGATCGGCCCGACACGGGCAAAACCGCCGCCATCGAGGAAAACCGCGTCGCGCGCGCCATTGTCCTGGTCGTCCCGCACCACGCCGTCGACCGCTTCGAGCGCCCAGCCAGCGCCCTGTGGCGCCAGCTGCGCGTGGCGGGGCGCCAGGCCAGGGTCGGCCAGCACCACGTCGGCGTCCTCGTCGCCACCGATCGACAGCACCTCATCGCCCAGCGGCAAGGTCGCGCCGCGATGATAACCACTCAATATCCGCAGTTCCAGCATGACTGGCTCCCTTTCATTTTTTCCATGCGGACGAGGTCTTGATCAGCGCCATCAGCAGACCCCCCTGGCCCTTGCCACGCGCGCTGTCCCTGACCGGGTCCCAGTCCGGGTTGTCCATGTTGAACAAGGTACCGAGCACCATGGCCTCAGCCATTTCGCGGCGCTGGCCGACCAGGCGCTGGCGTTGCTGGGCGGCGCTGCGCAGCGAGATGGCACTGTCGGCCGGTCCGCGCAACAAAGCGGGCAGCTTCTTTTCGCGCCGCGCCAGTTCGGTATCGACGTCGCGCATCATGTCCTCGATGAACTGGCCGCAGGGCTCGCGCAGCTGGTCGAGTTGCAGCGCCATGCGCGGGTCGCTTGACGCCCGCGCAATGATGTCGAGCGCCTCGTCGTGGGTCATAGGCCTGGCCGGTGCCTGCTCCGGCCGTTGTTCAGGAAGGTTCATCTCTACGCTCCATGGTTATATGCATGACGGCGGGCAGGTGCGCGTTTCCGGGCTGCCCGCCGAACTGCCAGTTCGCTGCAATTACCGGGTAATGCGGCTGGCCTGGTCCCGCCCCCGCTCCGCGCTCGCGGCGAATTGCTCGGCGTTGCGCTCGATATCGCGCAGGGCATTCTGTTCGTGCGTGCGGAAAGCGGCGTCGCTGTCAGGATTGGCATCCGGCCGCGCCTGGGCGGACGTCTGGGGGTGTCCAGGGGCGTGGTTTGGGCCGGTGCGGTTATCGTCGCGATCGTCGCGATCGTCGCTGTACAGGTCTTCGTTGGACGTCGCCGAGACCGCGTCGCTCTGGACGTGCCCGCGATATAGGTCGGCCGCATCCCCGGCATCCGAGGCTTGCTTCAGGGCGCTGTGGTGCTGGTGCAATGTGACCGGGTTCAGCGGCTTGCGCGGTGGCATGTGGTGTCGAAGGAACGCCGGGGTCCGGTGCGATGCGTTGCCCGCACCGGGACGGCCCGACGGTTCGGCAGCAGGCATGTCGCCATGGGCCGGTGTCGACGTCTCGCCGCCTGGCCGCTGGTGCCGCAGTTCGTCGATCTGGCCCTGCAAAGCATGTATCTGGCGGTCATGGCACATGGACATGGTCGTCAGCCGCTCCTCGAGGCCCTGCAGGCTGTGCTCGATGTTGGTCGTAAACGATGCGAGCGAATCGCGCACCGTGGCGTGCAGATCCTGTGCCAACTGGGTGAAGGCGTTGCCGGACGGGCCAACGCCATGGTAGCCGGTTCCATCGCCATGCTGTTCTGCGTGGCCGGGGTTGTCGAACCATTTCTGGGCGTACGCCATCTGGCCCATGGACTTGCTCATCAGGTTTTCGATCATGCCGTGAATGGTGCCCAGGGCATTCTTGAAAAACGCGCTCGGCTCCCTAAAACCTTGCTGTGCAGCACCGGCGCGCTGGTCTTGCGGCAGTGGCCCGGCATCGTAATGACCGGGCAGCCCGCCACGCTGGTTGATATTGAAATTGGGCATGGTCGCTCCTGTATCGAACGGCGCCGGCGCCATGCGCCTGGCCTGGCCGTGCGGAATAAAATCAATGTACTGCGTGCCGGCCTTCACTGAACGCAGATGGATCCTGGTGTTTCAAATGAATGTCGCCCACGCGCCCATGGTTCCCGGCGCGCGTCAAATCTCGATCATGCCCACCGGCTTGACCTTCGCATGCTGGGTCAGTTCAGAGAACGCAAACACCGGCACCGGAAAGAATTCTTCTTCGATCAGCTTGCGCACCGAGCGCCGGATATCGGCGGCCGTCACCAGCACCGGCGGCGTGATCGGCGTGCAGACGTTGTTGGACAGTTCGTTGAGCCGGTCCAGGATCATTTGCTCGACCTCGGAATCGATGTCCAGGTAACTGCCCTGGCTGGTCTGGCGCATCGCATTGCGCAGCTGGTCTTCCAGTTCGGGCGAGAGCAGGATCACTTCGATGAGCCCTTCGCGCGACGCCTCGAAACACAGTTGCCGCTTGAACGCCAGGCGCACGTAGTCGGCGATCACATCCGGGTCGCGTTCCTTGGGCGCCCAGTCGAGCGTGGTTTCCAGCAGCAGCCGCGCATTGCGCAGCGACACGCCTTCGCGCGTGAGGCGCTGCACCACTTCGGTCAGGCGCGGCAGCGTGACCGACTTGATGACCTCCTTGCCCAGTTCCGGGTAGCGCCGTTCGGCCCAGCGCGTGAACCGGATCACCTCGTTGACGCCGACAAACATCTGGCAGTTGCGCAGCATTTCGACCTCGACGTCGGCCGCGAACACGGTTTCCCAGCGCTGGCACAGGATGCCGGCTTCCTGCAGCTTGGCGTCGTCCTCGACCTTGACCCACACGCGGCGCCGGCGCGAACCGGCGATGCTGCGTTCATGCGCCTCGAAACCGAGCTCCTGGACGCGTTCGAGCGACTCGCGCGTGGCGGCCCAGCCGAGCATGATTTCATCGTCCACCAGCGGCACCTCGGCCATCATGAAATACACGCGGCCGGGCGGCATGGTACCGCTGAACTCGAACTCCACCGGTTTCAGGTCGGGAATGCCGCGCCGCTCGAGCATGCCGTTACGCATCAAGCGCACCGCGCTGCGGATGATCTCCGATTCGGGCGTGTTGCGCATGGCTTCCGGCAAACGCAGGATGAAAGGCGTGGTCGCCGAAAAATTGGCGATGTCGACAATGCCCGCGTTCTTGCGGTCGTGTTCTTCGGCTTCGCGCTGCATCTCGGCGTCGGCCAGCGGTTTGAGCAGGCCGGTGACGCCGGCAATGGCCAGGCCCACGGCCAGCACCACGAACACCATCGTCGGCATGCCGGGAATGACGCCGAACAGCAGCATGATGGCAGCGGAGGTGAGCAAGGCCTTCGGTTCGGCAAACAGCTCGGCCACGATGTCGCGGCCGATATTGGTTTCCTCGCCCTCGGCCAGGTTGTCGTTGCTCACGCGCGTGGTGATGATGCCGGCCCCGAGCGAAATGAGCAGCGCGGGAATCTGCGCAATGAGCGCGTCGCCGATCGACAGGATCGAGTACACCCGCATCGCTTCGCCGGCGTCCATGCCGCGCTGGACAATGCCGATCGAAATGCCGCCTACCAGGTTGATCGCCACGATGCAGATGCCGGCGATGGCGTCGCCCTTGACGAACTTCATGGCGCCGTCCATGGCGCCATGCAGCTGGCTTTCCTGGCCCAGGTGCGCGCGCTTGGCCTTGGCTTCTTCGGCGGTCAATATGCCGGCGCGCAAATCGCTGTCGATCGACATCTGCTTGCCGGGCATGGCATCGAGCGAAAACCGGGCCGATACTTCCGACACCCGTTCCGAGCCCTTGGTAATGACGATAAACTGTACTACGGTCAGGATCAGGAAAATCACCAGTCCCACCACCAAATTGCCGCCGACAACAAAATTGCCGAAGGTTTCAACGATGTGGCCGGCGTCCGCTTCAAGCAGGATCAGGCGCGTGGTGGACACGGAAATGGCCAGCCTGAACAGCGTGGTCAGGAGCAGCACTGCGGGAAACGTGGAAAACGCCGTCGGCCCCGCCATGTACATGGCCACGACCACGATCAGTCCCGACGCGCACAGCGACAGCGCAATGAGGATGTCGAGCAGCCACACCGGCATCGGCAGGACCAGCATGAAGACGATGCCGATCACCAGCGCGGCGGCCAGCAATTCTGCCCGCCTGGCCATCTTTGCCGCAATCCGGTTAAGCAGCAGTACCAGTCCCATCGCTCTCATGCTTGTCCTTTCGATTGTGGCGGGGCGCCGGCCGGGTACTGCGCCCGCCGCAGCACCAGTTCGACCCAGCAGGCGTTGGTGGGGTTGCGCAGCGCCCGCAGGCGCGCAGCGTCGACCGGTTCGAGCAGCTCGGCGCCCGCGTGGGCGCACAGCAGCTGCAGCTTGTCGTCGCCCGGCCAGAGCTGCAGGCAGCCCAGCGCCAGCGAATGGGCTTCTTCATACTGGTAGGCGTGCAGGTGGCCCCAGACCAGCCCGATCGCCAGCTGCAGTTCCGGGGGCATGGAATCAGGCGGACGGCGCGCTCGCATGCTCGTCCTCCCGGGACACGATGAAATGGCTTTCGGCTTCGCTGCGGCGCATCTGCATCCAGCGCAGGCGCCAGCGCACTGCCAGCTCGACCGCGCGGATCGCCCCCAGTGCGGGCGCGCGCTCGGCCTCGGCCTGGGTCAGCGAATGGGCCACCAGCATTTTTTGCAGGCTGCGCATGAGCGGAACCGGATCGCCGCGCCACGCCAGGTTGTCGCACGTCAGGCGCGCTCCGAGCACGCCTGCGACCATCGCCAGCACCGGGTCGCGGACGGCTTCCTGCACCGGCAGCGACGCTTCCTCCTCGCCCGGCAGCAAGGCCGGCCGCGCCCTGGCCGGCGGCGCGGCATCGGCAACGCTGTGAATTTCGCCCGCTTCGCCCGCGACGATG
>Ga0247814_10001922_pt1 | contig 11719 bp, 10 predicted proteins | sample UWRJL179409R1_FD_179947 | JGI IMG/M metagenome (GOLD analysis project Ga0247814, IMG submission 179947) | Plant litter microbial communities from Arlington Agricultural Research Station in Wisconsin, United States - UWRJ-L179-409R-1 | ecosystem: Environmental > Terrestrial > Plant litter >...
GAGCTCGGCAGCCGGATGCGTGTCGACCTGCCCCTCATCGAAGCGCTGCTGCAGACGGCGGAGGTCGACGAGGCCGCACTCCGCCTCGCACAGGTGCGAGAGTTTCTTTCCACACACGATCGCCCCATCTCCGAGATCGACCTGCACCGGGTGGCCTCTCTCCACTTGGCAGCCCAGGGCGACCTTCCCGGTGCCCTCGCGAGTGCTGACTCCGCCGTCGCCCTGTCCGCTGCTGCCTCGCGCTCGGCAGACGGGGCTCGCGCATTGCTGCAGAGGGCTCGTGTTCTGCAGCGGTTGCGGCGGGTGGCGCTGGCGCGGGGGGATCTGGATGCCGCCGCAGCACTAGCCGCAGGCGCGGGTGCTGTTGACCTCACTCGTCAGGTTGACGCCGCACGGGCGACCGCCCGCAGAACTCGATCGACCACCGAGCTGACCACTGCGGAGTCGGGGGTACACAACCTCGTGCGGAACGGGCAGAGCAACAAAGAGATCGCAGCCGAACTGTTTATTAGCGTGCGCACGGTCGAGTCGCACGTCGCCGCGATCCTCCGCAAAACCGGGGCGGCGGGCCGGTCCAAACTCATCTCGCGGGAGCAGTAGGCGCGCGTCACGGGAGTAGCTCGTCCGGCGATCGGCACGGCGCGCGCGACTCGATCGGAACGGCGCGCGTCACTCGACCGGCACGGCGCGCGTCACTCGACCGGCACGGCCGCGGGTCATAGCCGGACGCGCCGACGAGCGTGCTGAGCGACGCGACGCGCATCCCGAGCGATTTCCCGCAGGGCGCCCGTCGCCGACACGGTGAAACCGACAAAGTAGAACCCGGGGGCCGCCTCCGTGCCCGACCGTGCACGTGGGTTACCGATGTGGTCGAGCAAGTCGAGACCGTTAAGCAGAGCATCCAGGCCTCGACGATACCCGGAGGCAAACAGCACCACCTCGGGGCTCACCACCGAGCCGTCAGCGAGCTGCACCGCACCGGGTTCGAACCCCGTCACTGCCGCAACCGGTGTCACCGCACCCGACTGCAGCAGCGCAACAATGCCGGTGTCGTGCACCGGCACCGAGTCATCCCGTTGCACCCGGGTGTAAAGGTCGGCGCGCGGGCGGGCGAGTCCGTGCGCTGATAAGTCAGGAACAGTGAGCCGTGCCAGCACCGACGCCAGACGGTCCGCGAACCGCAGGGGGACGTGGCTCATCGCGATGGCGACGGACTGCATCGACACTCCGCCTACCCGTCGCCGCACAATGTGTGGGGTGGTGCGCACCGCCATCCTGACCCGGCGAGCGCCGGACGCCACCAGCTCGGTGGCAGCCTCAGCGGCGGCGTTGCCCGCGCCCACGACCAGAACGTCGAGGCCAGCGAACTGGTCGCCGCCCCGATACTCCGCGACATGGAGGTGAGGTGGTTGATACTCGGCCAGTCCGGGCAGGCGCGGGATGTAGGGATGCTGGTTGTAGCCGGTGGCCATCACCACGGTGGTCGCCGTATACGTTGTGCCGTCGGAGGTGTCGATGCGCCACGAGGGAGTGCGGCCGAAGGCATCCACTCGCCCCGCACCAACCAGCCCCGAGCGCACTCGCCGCACCCGGGACACCGCCACCCCGAACCGCACGTCGATTTTTGACGCGACCACATAGTGCTCGAGGTAGTGCACAAGGTCGGCGCTGGTGACATAACGACCGAGCCGGCGAGGAATGATCATGCCGGGCAGGGATGAGAGACGCCGCACGGTGTGCAGGCGCAAACCCGGGCGGTGCGTGCGCCAGCTCATCCCCACCCCCGTACCCCGTTCGAGAACCAGCACCCGCTGGCCCACGCGCATAAGCTCGTGGGCCGTGGCGAGGCCGGCGGGGCCAGCTCCGATAACGATGGAGTCGACAACAAACGGGGTGGCGCTTCGCGGAGTCGCGCTTCGCGGAGTGGCGAGGTGCGGCGAGGTGATCGGCGACGCGGCGAGGGGCGGCGAGGTGGTCATCGCTAGCCCGCGATGAGGGCGGCCGCTCGCTCCGCGATAGCGAACACCGTTGCGTTGGTGTTCGCCGACAGGGGGGACGGCATGATGGATGCGTCCGCCACACGCAGCCGGGAGATGCCCCGCACGCGGAGCTCTGGGTCAACCACCGCGAGGTCGTCGGTTCCGACGCGGCAGGTTCCCGCGTAGTGGAAGTACACCACGAGGCTTTCGCGCAGGTAGTCGAGAACGGCGTCGTCACCGTCGAGCGCGCGACCCGGCTGCACCTCGGGGCCACGCCAATCCGCGAGCGCGTCGGCGCCGCCAATGGTTTGGGCGATGTGGAAGCCGTCGATCATCACTCGCTGGTCACGGACATCCCCGAGGTAGTTCGGGTCGATGAGAGGCGCAACAGTGTGGTCCGCGCTGGCGAGACGCACAGACCCGCGGCTCACCGGGAGCATTGCGGAGAACGCGATGGCGTAGCCGCCGTCGGGACCGGGGCCGGGGAGCGTCTGTGCTCGGTACGGCTGGCTGATGAGCAGCAGCTGCATGTCGGGGTTCTCCGCGGCGGCACTGGTGTGCACCAACCCCACACCCTGGCCGTAGATGTGCTCCGGCTTACCCTGCAGCGGAGCGGCATGCTCGTAGACCACCGTGGACATCGGGTGGTCGTGCAGGTTCGCGCCGACTCCGGGCAGGTCGAGTTCGACCTCGATGCCGAGTTCGGACAGGTGGTCCGCCGGGCCAACTCCCGAGAGCATCAGCAACTGTGCGGAACCGATCGCTCCGGCGGTGAGGATGACCTCGCGCGCGGCCGTGGCGACGGACCAGCGGAGCCCGGAGGCGTACTCAACACCCGTGCACACACCGTCGGTGATCACGAGTCGTCGCACCATGGCGTCGGTGACGATGGTCAGGTTGTTGCGGGAGGCGACGGGACGAAGGTACACATCGGCAGCGCTCTCGCGTGCGCCGTTGTGCACGTTGGCGTCGGAGAGTCCAAACCCCGTTTCGGCACCGGATGAGATGTCGTCCGCCAGGGTGTATCCCACCTCAACCGCTGCGGCGAGCGCCGCGGTGATGACGGGGCTGGGGTCGGGGGTTGTTCCGATAATCAGGGGTCCGTCGGTGCCGCGCAGGGTGGTGTCGCGTCCCACTGTGGTTTCGCTGCGCCGGAAGTAGGGAAGCAGGTCGTCGAAGCCCCACCCGGTGGCACCCTGGTCAACCCAGGCGTCGTAGCTGGAGCGGTGACCGCGGAGGAAGTTCAGCCCATTGATACTGGACGAGCCGCCGAGCGCCTTGCCGCGAGGAGCATAGATGGGCGCCCCGAGAAATGTTTGCGGAACGGTCGAGTCGCCCCAGTCTGCGGAGGTTCCGAGCAGGGTCGGCCAGATTCCCGGCAGCTGCATGTTGGGGAGGGCGGTCGCCGACCCAGCCTCGATGAGCAACACATGAACGTTGCGGTCTTCGGTGAGACGACTTGCGATGACGCTACCGGCGGTGCCCGCTCCGACCACGATGTAGTCGTAGTCGGGCTCGGCGGGCTCCAGGGAGTGCACACCGTGGTGACGAGCATTGTGGGGAGCGTCGTAGGGAGCGTGGGGGTTGGGCATTGTGGTCCGTTTCGTTGCGTCGGGTGGAGGAAAAACATCCACCCTTTGACGCTAAAGAAACCGACTCGCGCGCCCATCCGTGCAACTACGGAGGTGTCAGCGGTGCGCATATGACGCCTTGCATTTGGCATCCCGCGCTGCCATCGTGACTGCAGGGGGAAATATGAGAATTCGTAAACGAAATGGTCGACAGCCACCACTCCTTCTTATTGGCGCTCTCGCCAGCGGGCTACTGCTGACGGCGTGCACGGCCGACGAGCCCGAAGTTGAAATCCCCGCCATGCCGTTCGACGCGGTGGCCATGCCGGTGGACAGCGCGCCTGCCGTCAGTCCGGGACAACACCTCGCCGCCGGGGAGATCGCCCTGCTCCCGCAGACGGACCACAACGGCGCACCCCTCGACTCCATCGAGACGACCGTGATCGGTGTGATCGAGGGAGACCCGTCGTTTTGGGAGACCTTCGACAATGGGTCCGAATTCGCCAATGACACACCCTTTTTCACCGTGATCCAGTACCGCTGGGTGACCGGAACCGTCTCCGACCGAGCCACTCCCCTCCTGCGCCCGATCCTCGACGACGGTTCGGAAGGTGGCATTGTGCAGCTCGAGTCCCTCGGCGCCCTGACCGCCGACTCGGTGTGCCCGTTCGAGATCGAGCGTTTCGACGAAGACACCACCCGCGGACCCAACGAGTTCATCACCTGTGTTCTGTACACGGCACCCATCGGTTCTACGCTGGTGGGTCTGGCCTGGCACAACACGCAGCCCTCGCTAGTATTTGCCCCAGAAGACGACGTCAACCCGTTTTATTCCACCCCCGCAGTCTGGGACGTCGCGCCGCTGCCCCCTACGGCCGACTGATCATCCGAGGAGCTATGTCCCAGTCCCCGTCTCCTGCCCCGTCGCCCACGCTCAACGTCAGTGTGACCGGTCCCTCCGACCGACCCGTGCTCGAGCAGTTATGGACGATGTTCCGGCACGACATGTCCGCCTACTCTGGCGCCCTCCCCGACAGTCGAGGCCGCTTCCGGCAGGAGCGTCTGGACAGTGCGCTGACCGACCCCGCATGGGAGGCCTACCTGTTACACGTCGGTGACGGCCCTGTCGGATTTGTGATTGTGCGCGGTCTGGACCAACCAGAGCGCGTGATCAACAGCCTCTTCCTGGTGCACGGCGCCCGCACCGCCGGGCATGGACGCACTGCCGTCCGCACCATCACCCACCGACACCCGGGGCGCTGGGCCGTAGCGTTTCAGGACGCCAACACCGCCGCGGCACACTTCTGGCCCTCCGTCGCCGCAGACGCCGACCCCCACTGGACGGCGGAACACACCGACGTTGTGGGCCGCCCCGACCTGCCAGCCGACTCCTGGATCCGGTTCCGCGTCGCGGACAATGCGGCGACAACGGCCGCGGGTAGCGGCGAACCCCACCTCAGAACCGGGTCGGAAGATACCCCTCAATAACGGGCGGCTGGTCGCGCTGGTCGGCAAGGCCACGCACAATCGCGATCTCCGTCCACTTGTCAAAGGTGGTGCACGGATGCGAGATACCGAGGCGCACAAGATCGCCCACCACGATCGGTGAGTGCTCCGAGAGATGCAGGAACGCGTGCTGGTCATTCAGCGCCGTCACGGCAGCTCCGTCGAGAGCATCCGTCCCGCGCTTCGTCTGCGCGCCCGCGGCCCACACATCGAGTGGAATCGGAAAACCCTCGTCGTGCGCGGCGTCGCGACGCCCGATGTTGAGCAGGGCGAGGTCGGGTTGGGGGCGCGAAATGACGGTGGCCCAGAGTTCTAGTGCCGGCTCAAAAGTGGCTGGCTCGAATGTAGTTGGCTCAGACGCAGCTGATTCAGACGCAGTCGGTCCGGGCGATGATGGCCCAGACGATGCAGGCGGCGGGGTGGATGCTCCGGCAGGCACAATCCTCGCGAACGGGGTCAGCCTGCGATACAGGTCGTGGTCGTGTGCAACATACGATCCCGAGCGGAGGACAACCCGGGTTCGTCCACCACGCTCGCCCCGAGGATCATGGCGATCGCCCAGGACTGCGGCAACCCGATCGAAGTAGACGCTGCCGCCCGCGGTCAGCACGATGTCCCGCCCGGAGTCGAGCCAGGGGGCGAAGTGAGATGCCGGGATGGTGTCGAGAACCTCGAGGAGGTCGCGAAGGTAGTCATCAATGATGGCGATCCCGGCGGCGTCGATCCCGTGGGTCAGCGCGCCTTCGTATCCCGCGACACCCGCGAGCACCAGGTGCTCGGCGGCGTGCACGGCGTCAGCGATCTGCACGGCCTCCTCCACCGAACGCGCACCGGTGCGACCGAGCACGGACCCGAACTCCACAAGGATCGCCAGTGGTCGCGCAGGTGCCGGCGTTCCCGAGAGGGCGTCGTTGAGCAGTTGCACCCCGGCGCGCGAGTCGATCCACATCAGCACATCGGCGGGGCCGTCGAGCAGACTCCGCAGAACCTCCGGCGCGAAGGTGGTGCCCGCCATAATGATGTTCGGCACCCGGGCATCCCGAGCAATTTCCGCTTGGAACGCCGTCGCGACGGTGATCCCCCACGCACCCGCATCGAGCTGTCGGCGCCAGATGTCGGGCATCATGGTCGTTTTGCCGTGGGGAGCCAGATCGACCCCAGCCTGGGCACACCACGCCGCCATCGTTGTGATGTTGTGGTCGACCGCGTCGAGGTCGAGGCTCAGCGCCGGCGTCGACGAAACCCCGATGCGAGCAGGCGTTGCGACGTCGTCCGCGAGCGAATTTTTCGAAAATGTCATGATGTTCCTCCGAGAAAATAGAGGTATGTAAGTATTGTTAACAAACTACCGGGCCCCGTGAGTAGCCGCGGGACCACCTAGAAGGAGCCTCCACGTGACCACAAAGACCGAAGTCCGAACGACTGGCGCTCCCACTCCGATGACCACCTTTTCGCAGGGTGTCATAAAAAACGGATACCTCGCCATCTCCGGCCAGGGACCGCAAGATCCCGCCACCGGCGACTACCTCTACCCGGACGACCTCGCCGGGCAGACCGTGCGCACCTTCGACAACATCAAGGCAATTGTGGAGGCCGCGGGCGCCACGTTTGACGACCTCGTCTCGATTCGGGTGTTCCTCACCAAGCGCAGCGACTTCGCCGCGATGAACGTGGTCTACGAGGAGTACATGCGCGCGAACGTGCCCTCGGGAGTGTTCCCGGTGCGCACCACAATCTTTGTCGAGCTGCCGAACCCGGCCATGCTCATCGAGGTCGACGCGGTCGGCATCGTCACGGCCTAAAAGGCTCTGCGCGGCTGGCTGTCGGCGAGAACCCCTCGCAGCAGTCGGCCGCCCTCCGTCGATTCTCATCGCAGTCGGCGACCCGCGAGCCAGACCGCATCGAGCCCGTCTGGACTCCGTCGGGGCGCCTCGTAACTGGCCCGGTCGGCGTACCGGGCCGGATCGATCAGCTGGAGGTTGCCGGCTGCACCGGGTTGGATGCCACTCCCGACGGTGGCCGCGCCACGCGCGGAGTGGACGATACCGAACCGCTCTGACGCGGCAGTCGTCATGCGCCGCACCGCCTCGGTTCGCGTCAGCGGCCCCGCAGCTCCCGCGTATCGATCCAGCAGTCGCGAGAACGTACCGAACAGTCGCGGATGAACGGTGCCACTCTCGCGCGGCAGCCCGTCCGATCCCACCAGGGTGTGCGGCCACTCGAGCGCGGTGATCATCCCATCGATATCAGTGTGGAACACAATCACCGTGAGCCTGCCGAGCTCCGCGAGCACCAGCTCCGTGAGGGCTACACGGGGGTCAACCCCGAGTTCGAGGGCAATGTCGGCGATGCTGCGGCCTTCGAATTGGTTGTGCGCGGGCATCCGAAACCCCGTCAGCAAAATGCGCGAGGGCCCCACCGCCGCGAACTGATTTTCGAGCGAGGTGCCGACCCAGGGGTGCTCGAGGCCATCGATGATGCTCTGGCGTGTGGCGGGATGCTTGAGGGCGTCGAGTAGCGATTCGACACCCCGCTCCGCGGTCGAGGGCGGGAAGAGCGACATCACGGTGGTGCTGCCCGCGTCGTAGGGATACACGTCGGCGGTGACGTCGATGCCGTCGAGGCGGAGCGCATCGAGCTGGTCGATGACCCGGGGCATGGAGCCCTTGTTGCGCGGACCCGTGACCTTGAGGTGACTGATGTGGATGGCTGCGCCGGTTGCGCGCGCGAGGTCGGCGAGCTCGATGACGGAGTCACTGAGGAGGTCGGCTTCGTTGCGCACGTGGGCGACGAGCAGTTTGCCGCGCCGCGCGACCTCGGCCGCAATGGCGACGAGCTCGGCGCGATCGGCGACGTCTCCGGGCGAGTACATCAACCCCAGCGACACCCCCAGCGCGCCCGCGTCGAGGGCGTCGCCGATCATCGCGGCGATGGTGGCGATTTCGACGGCGGTCGCGGGCCGGCGGGACATCCCGAGCAGCGCGGCGCGCACCGGTGCGTGGGGGACGAGCGCGACGGCTTCGATGCCGAGGTCGGCGGTGGCCAGATCTGTGAGGTAGTCGCCGAAGGTGGGCCAGAACTTGCCCTCCGGGAATGACCCGAGGACGGGCGCGGCGTACTCCTCGAGCGCCGGATCGCTGCTCGACGGCGCGCAGCCCTGCCCGCAGTTACCCACGATGGTGGTCGTGACGCCCTGGCCGGTTTTGGGGAGGATGCCTCCGGGGCGAAAGAGCGCCGCGTCATCGTGGGAGTGGACGTCCACAAAACCGGGGAGCACCTCGTGTGCCGTCGCGTCGATGTATTCGACTGCGTCGCTGTGCTGAACGCCGTGGCTGGGCGCAGCAGTTTCGCCCGTAAGGGCAAGCGCCTCGCGGGCTGCCCCGCGGCCGACGGCGCGGATCACTCCGTCCACTACCACCACGTCGGCGATTGACGGCTCTCCGCCGGACCCGTCGTAGACGAGTCCGTTCGCGAGTACCAGTACTCGGGGCGCAGTCATCGGGCCATCGCCGTCGACGCGATTCGCCCCACCAGTGCGGCACCCACCGCGGCCACATTCGAGCCCGGCGGCACCAGGGTGACGCGCTCCGGCAACCGTTGCGCCGCCAAAAACGGCGACTCGGCACCCCACCGTTCGAGCACTCCGCGCACCGCCGTCAGGAGAGGCTCCCCCGCGGAGCTGACGCCGCCGCCAATGACAATACTGTCGACGTCCACCGTCAAAATCAGGATCCGGATCCCCACCGCGACGTTCTCAACCAGCTCACGCTGAACTGCGACCGCCCGGGCATCCCCCGCCGCCGCCGCGTCAAAGAGCGCACTGACCGGGGAGTCTTCGTGACCGGGCCACTGCCGCGCCACCGCCGACCCCGAGGCCACGGTTTCGAGGCACCCCCGCTGGCCACACGAGCAGAGCACTCCCCCGGGGATCACGGGGATGTGGCCGATCTCCCCCGCGGTTCCCTTCGACCCCCGCCACAGCCTGCCGTCGAGAATGAGGGCGGCCGCAAGACCCGTGCCGAGGTTGAGGTAGGCCATGGAGTGCAGCGACCGGTCGTCAAGCAAGTGGTACGCGCCAAGCGCGGCAGCCTTGACGTCGTTTTCGACGGTGACCGGGGCTCCGAGGTGGTGTTCGAGCGCACTGCCGAGTTCCAGCTCGGTGACTCCGAGGTTGACCGCGTGGGACACCCGACCGGTGAGGGTGTCAACGGCCCCGGGAATCCCCACCCCAATCGAGGTGAAGCTGTGGGGCGTCACACCGAACTGCTTCGCCGCTCGTTCGGCGGCGTCCACCGCGCTGGCGACCACCGATTCCGCCCCGAAACCGGTGGGCAGACGGAGCTGTCGCCCCACAACCCGGTTGTCTTCGTCCACAACAATGGCGTCGATCTTGGTGCCACCGATGTCGAGCCCGAGGCGCATTAGCCCTTCACCGCTCCCGCGACGAGCCCGGTCGCCATCCGGCCCTGAACAATAAGGAACACCACAATCACGGGGATGGCGATCAGGGTCGATCCGGCCATAATTCCACCCCAGTCGGTCGCTTCGTACGAGACGTTGAAACGCTTGAGCCAGAGCGGCAGGGTGGCGGAGTCACTACTTTTCATAATCACGAGGGCGAGGGTGTACTCGTTCCACGAGGCGAGGAGGGCGAAGATTCCCGACGCGACCATTCCGGGAGCAAGCAGCGGGAAGGTGATCCGCATAAACGCCCCGAAGCGACTGCAGCCGTCCATCATGGCGGCTTCCTCGAGCTCGATCGGCACTCCGTCAACGAAGCCCTTGAGCATCCAGATGGTGATCGGAATCGAGTGGCCCGCGTAGAGCAGGCTGAGGCCAACCACACTGTCGATCGCTCCCCATCCGTCGAGCATGCGGTACTGCGAGATAAACAGTGCCTCGGCCGGGATCATCTGGATCACGAGAACCGCGATCACCAGGGTTCTGCGGCTGCGGAAGCGGAAACGACTGAGCGCGATCGCCGCGAGGAATGCGGAGAAGAGCGCGGCGGCCACCGACAACCCCGTGACCACTGCGCTGACCTGCATCGCCGCCCAGAAGCTGGGGTCACTGGTCACCGTGGTGTAGTTGGTGAAGTCCCAGTCGGGGAAGAACTGCGGCACTGAGCCGTAGAGCGTCTCGTCCGATTGCAGGCTGCTGTTGACCATCCAGTAGACGGGGAACGCCCAGAGAATCGCCAGCGCAATGCCGCCGATGTTCATGGCCAGCCGACCAACACGTCGCGCCTGGCCGAGGGGTGTGCTTCCCGTGCCGGTTTTAGGTTGCTTCGCCGGGGTGGGGGTGCGTGGGGTGGATGCCCCGGGCGCAGTGACCGTGGTGGGTGTGTGAGTTGTTGTCATTAGGACACATCTCCCTGTCGGAGCAGCTGGCGGACGTAACCCCAGGTGAGGGCGAGGGTGAGGAGCAGCATGATCATCGCGAGTGCGGATCCGGTTCCGTAGTCACCCTGGCCAAGACCGACCTGGTAGACGTAGGTGCCGAGAACGTTGGTGTCTTGGGTGATACCGCCGGCGTCCTGCAGCACGGAGATCTGCGTAAAGACGCGGAGGTCCCAGATGATCTGGAGCAGACCGGCGAGCATCAGCACGGGGGCGATGGTGGGGGCAGTGATGTGGCGGAAGCGTTCCCAGCCACTGGCTCCGTCGAGCTGGGCGGCTTCAAGAATCTCGGTGTCGACCTGCATCACGGAGGCGTAGACCATAAACACCACCAGCGGCACACTCATCCAGATCACCACGGCGCCCGCGATCACAAAGAAGGTGGCGGTGTTGACGAGCCAGGCGAAGTTGTTGAACTGCTCAAAACCGAGCGACGTGAGGGCCCAGTTGACCACTCCCGTTCGGGTATTGAACAGCCACTGCCAGACGGTGAGCGACGACAGCGCCGGCGTCGCCCAGGCGAGAAGCATGGCGCTCTGGAGAGCGATGCGCACGGGCTTCGCGAGGCGGGTGAGCGCCAGGGCGACCGCCACTCCGATGATCATGGTGAGGGCCGCGCACACCAGACAGAAGATAAGGGAGCGAACAAGCACGGCCCAGAAGGTGGGGTCCGTCAGCACGTCGATGTAGTTGCCGAAGGCGACCCACTCGGGCGCGGCTCCAAACTGCTGCTGGAGGCCGAACTCCTGGAACGACATCATAAATTGGCGGATGAGCGGGTAGCCCTGGCTGACCAGAATGATGATCAGGGCGGGAAGGCCGAGGAGCAGCGGGGTTCGCACACTGCGCCACCCCTTTTTCGAACCCGCGGGGCGCATCTCGTCGGGAGCGCCCGCGTTCGGCGTCTCGACCGGAGTCGCGACTGTCTGAGCTGACGTCATGTAGAGCCTCCTGATGGTGCACGTGCTGGTTGTGCCGGATGCGTGTGCCGGGCGGGAGTTACAGCACTCCCGCCCGGCACACACCGTGGTGCTAGTTGTTGAGCAGACCCTCGATGGTGTCGTCGGTCTCCGTGGCGACCGCTTCGACGTCGTCGCCCTGGGCGAGTCGCGTCAGCATGTCGCGAAGAACGTCGTTGCCTTCAACAACGCCCCAGTTTTCGGCGGCGGGGGTGGCGACCGCGTTCTCCACGGCGGTGACCTCCACGGCACCGAGCTCGGTCTCCGACAGGGGTCCCGCGTAGGACGTGTTTCCGGGAACCCAT
>Ga0247814_10001925_pt1 | contig 11706 bp, 9 predicted proteins | sample UWRJL179409R1_FD_179947 | JGI IMG/M metagenome (GOLD analysis project Ga0247814, IMG submission 179947) | Plant litter microbial communities from Arlington Agricultural Research Station in Wisconsin, United States - UWRJ-L179-409R-1 | ecosystem: Environmental > Terrestrial > Plant litter >...
CTTGCGCACGGTGCGCGAGTCGAGCATGCATTGGCTGAACTCCACCCACTTCAGTTTGTGGCGCAAGCGTGCTAGCGGCGTGCCGGTCAGGCTGTTGAAGGTCCTGCCGCAGGCCCGGCAGCGAAAGCGCTGCAGTCCGCTCTTGGCGCCATGCCGGTAGAGTTGCCTGCCCTGGCAGCGCGGACAGCATAGCCCGGGTGCTGCAGCTTCCTCGATGATGGCTGCTACATCACCCTGGTCGACAGTGGGTTTCAGCAGTGCCATCACGCGCACGCATTGGGCGCGGGTCAGTGAGGCAATGTCGGTCAAATAGGTATCGAACGCGCATGCTTCCACGGTGCTCTCCGGTCGATGAACAGACCAGTTGGACCTCAGCAATGAAAATACGTTCACTACCTAATGTGGACAGCGCCTTATTTTTCCTGCACCCGCACGCGGTACCAGGCGATCCCGATCAGCTCGTAAATCGCGTACCACGAGCGGCGCATGCCTTCGGCGTTGGGAATCCAGGCGCGGTACGACATCGGCTGATCGCTGAAAAACATCGTGGGCGCCTCCACCACCTCGAGGCCGGCGCGCTCGAACACGGCGCGCGAACGCGGCATGTGCATTGCATCGGTTACCAGCAGGACGCGCCTGACGCCATCGGCGCGCAGCATGGCGGCGCTGTAGTTGGCGTTTTCCAGCGTGTCACGCGAGCGCGGCTCGATCCATCGCACCGGCACGCCGAAATCCTCGACCAGCGCCACTGCCATCGCATCGGCCTTGGCGTACTCGCGCTTCGCGGGATCAAGGTCGACGTCGACGTCGCCATTGCCCCCGCTGACCAGCACCGGCAAGCCAGTCTTCCGATGCAGGTGCGCCCCGTAGCGCAGGCGCGCCAGCGCAATGTAGTCGGGGATGGCGCGCGCGCCGTACTCCGGCGCATTTTCCAGTTGTCCCGCAGCGAGGATCACGATTGCCTGCGCCCCTGCTTTTTCGGGCGCCAACAGCGCCGTCGTCTGGCGTTCCAGCGGCACCACGAACAGGCGCGCGCCGGCAGTGGTGGACAGGAACGCCAGCGCCAGCACACCGATGGCGGCGACCGCACGGCCGGTGCGCGGCCAGCGGCGCCATAGCAGCAGGCCGGCCAGGATCAGCAGGAACAGGTTGCCGGGCGGGAGCATCAAGTCGCGCGGAACGGCGTTCAGTGTCTGGAGCAAAGCTTGGAGCATCACGGTGCAATCGAAGGATCTGGTGCCCGGAGTAGACCTCAGGCAACACCGTGCCGTCAAGTTCAACGTACGGGCCGCCCTGTCTTATGGCAGGGGCGGCATGGGGCGCGCCGGTTTAGGCTGGAGCTTTCCAGGAAACGACCATGACCGATCCCACCCTTGCCGCTCCTCCTGTCCGCCTACCGATTGGCGCCATCGACGGCGTCGCCTTCGACGTCGTGGCGTGGGGCCCGGCGCACGCCGACGTCGATCTCAGCGTCGCCTGCATGTTCACCCATGAAATGGGGCCAGCCGGCATGGCCGGCGGGCTGCTGGCCCTGAACCAGGCGCTGGGTGGCGCGCTGGTACGCCTGCGCTCGCTTGGCGCGTTCCGGGCCGAACCGCTGGAAACGCTGTTGGTGACCAGGCCACCCGCGGGGGTTGCGGCGCGCGCCGTGCTGGTGATCGGCATGGGCGACCCGGCGCTGCTCGACGGCGACCTGCTGCGCCGCGCCACCCGCGTCGCCATGCGCGAAGCGATTCGCTTCGGCGCCACGTCGATGGCGTTCGCGCCCAGCGTGCTCGACGCCGGCCACCTCGACAACGCCCATCTCGACATGCAGACGGTCATGTTGGACGGCATGCTGGGCGCTCTGCGCGCCGACATCATGCTGGCCGAAGCCGGCCTGGCCGCGCCGCCGGCGCTGCGCCAGTGCACCTTCGATGTCGGCGCGCCCCGGGCCGCAGCCGCGCGGGCAGGATTCCGGGACGCATTCGTACGGCTGAGCAGCAGCCATTGAGGCGAATGCATGGCAGGCCGTGCGTCCCGACGAATGCTGCTCCGGGCGTTTGCCTTGGCGAATTCCAGCTTGTGGATCGTAACGGGCGGCATCGTGTTCCCGGCAAGCGCAGCGCCCGTAAGACACAGTGAGAGCAGCTCGCCATATGCGCGGCCGGACGATGCGTGCTGCGCCAGTCAGGGCCGGGCGGCAATCAGGCGCGTTAGCCTCGCGCCAGGCAAAAAAAAGGCCGCGGCATGGCGCCGCGGCCTTTTTCATGGGCGCCGGTTTAGCGCGCGTTGGCTTGCTTGCTGCCCGCGTTCCGGAACAACGGCAACGGATCGGTCGTATCGACTTCCACGATCGTCGTGCCGGCCACGGCCCCGCCGTTCACGTAACTCACGCTGCCCAGATAACGCTGGCCCACGGCCAGCCCGGACCACGACAACGCCACCGGCGCCGTGCCGCCCAATGCCACCGCACTGGCGGAGGCGGCCTTGAAGTTGCCACCGGTCGCGCCCGGGGTCAGGACCCAGGTCGACAGCTTGTAGGTCGCGCTGCCGCCCACCGAAGCGAAACCGACGACGCACACCCGGTAGTCGCCCGGCCGCGGATTGGCCAGATCGACGCGCTCGTTGGCGGTGGCGCCGCCGCTGCTGCCGACCGTCGCGCCATTGCGCAGCACCAGAAGGTCGAGGTCGGTTTTACCGTTGCCGCTGGTGTCGCTGTCGTACAGCGCAAAGCGCGCCAGCGTGGCGCCGGCCGGCACCGTCACCGTGTACGCATCCACTCCGGTGCCGCCGCCCGCGGCGCAGAGCGCGGTGGTATCCTCACGGGCGACCCCGATCGTCCCGTTGAACGCCGTGGCTGGAATCAAGCCCGATTTGGTCGTCGTCAGCGCGCCGCTGAAGCCAGCGCCTATCGTGATCAGCTTGGTGCCGGTGGTCGCTTCGCTGGTGACGGTCGTCGGCGCCGACAGCAAGGCGGCGCGCGCCTGCAGCGGACTGCGCACGGTATGCACGCCGTCGCTCCACACCAGCTTGCCGTACTGCCAGGTGTTGAGCGGGGCCGTGGTCCGGGTCAGCTTGACCGTGAACGCCGCTTTCGCGTTTGGCGCCAGCGTCAGGCTGGCCGGCGTCACGACAGTCGTGAAGCCCGGCAGCGTGGCGGTGGCGTTGTAGGTCGCGCTCGACGCGCCGACGTTGGTGACGGTGCGGTTCAGCGTGATCGTATTGAGTACGCTGGCAGCCGTGAGCGAGGCCAGGTTCAAGTCGTACGGCTGGATGGTGCCGTACGTGGCGCAGGTGGCCGGGGTGTAGATGTTGACGTTCAGGCCGCAGGTGAAACGCACGTAGTCGACGACGCCGGCGTCGTACACCAGGCCCGGGTCGGCGGCGCTGGTCGGCGCAATATGGCCGGCGCCCTGGCCCCACGGCAGCGTACCGGTGGTGCGCGCGCTGCTGTCCCAGCTCACGGCGCCGTTCAAGCCGTCGCTGAAGGTGTCGTAGGCAGTGGTCATCATGGCCGACTTAATCATCGCCGGGGTCCAGTCCGGATGCCGCTGTTTCAGCAGTGCGGCCACACCGGCCACGTGCGGCGCCGCCATCGAGGTGCCGGTGTAGAACGCGAAGTCCTTCACCGTCGCTTCGCCGCCGGCGGCAATCGCATCGTGCTGCGCCGGGGTGAGGTCGGCGCTGACCGCAGCCAGGATATCGGTGCCCGGCGCGGTGAGGTCCGGCTTCATGATATTGGCATTGGCCACGTTCGGGCCGCGCGACGAGCTGGCGTTCATGACCGGCGCCGCCACTGTCGGGTCCTTGATGCCGTGCAGGTTGCCCAGCGCCGCGGTCGGCTCCGGCGTCGCGGCGGCATAGGCCTTGACCTTGTCGCCGTCCTCGCGCGTGATATGCACCGTCGAGACACTGTGCGACTGGTTCAGGATCGTGTTGGCGCCGCCGGCCACGTTGGCGATGACGACGCCCACCGCGCCGGCATTCTTCGCGTTGGCGCTCTTGTTGACCAGCACGTTGCTACCGCGGTTGCAGACGAGGATCTTGCCGGCCACCTTGGCCGGATCGAGCAGGTCGGCGACGCCGTCGGCCGAGCCGAAGCACTGGTTCAGGCTGGCGTTGGCGGGATCCACGCCGCTGAGGCCGGCGTCGCGCGCCAGGATCAGCGGCGACACCGGCGTATTGGCGTTGCCGGACGCGCCGGTCACCGTCACGCCATTGCCCAGCACGACATCGGCGACGTACAGGCGATCGTGCGTCGAGTTGCCGACCGTCGTCAGCCACGGGCTGATGTGGGACACCGGCGCCGTTGCCGGCCCCGAGTTGCCGCCCGATGCAGACACGAACACACCAGCCGAGGCGGCGCCGAGAAACGCCATTTCGGTCGCTTCGTTGAAGGCGCCGCCACCCTCACTCGGGCCAATCGAGAAGTTGATGACGTTGACGCCATCTTTCGTGGCCTGGTCAATCGCCGCCACGCTGTTCGACGTGGCGCAGCCGTTGGTGCGGCTCTCGATGTCGGTCCAGCAGACCTTGTAGGCTGCGATGCGCGCGCGCGGCGCCATGCCGCTGATTTTGCCCAGGCTGACGCCGCTGGCGTACGCCGTCACACGGGCGTTGCCGCCCGCGGTGCTGGCGGTGTGGTCGCCGTGGCCGCCATGGCCTGAACTGCCGCCGATCGAGTCGCGCGGCGACAGGAATTCGCTCGGGTCCAGCAACTGCTTCGCCTCCTTGAAGTAGCGCGCGCCGATCAGCTTGTTGTTGCAGTCGCTGGCCTTGAAGCCCTCGCCAACCTGGCAAATGCCCTTCCAGGTCGCCGGCGGCGCCGTGTAGGCGAGCTTGCTGCCACTGCGGCTTGGATTGCCGTTTTCGTCGACGCGGTCGGCAAAGCTGTCATGCTCCGGCCAGATGCCGCCGTCGACGATGCCGATGACGATGCCCTCGCCGGCGCTGTCCTGGCCGCCCAGCTGTTCCCACAGGCCGCCGGATTTATCGAGGCCGAGGAAGGCCGGCGTGTAGCTGGTGTCGAGCTGCAGGATCGAGTCGGCGGTGATGTTGGCCACGGCCGGGTTCTTTTTCAGTGCGCGTACTTCGGCGTCGGTCAGCAGCGCCGAAAAGCCGTTGAACACGACCTGGTACTGGTTGGTGATCGGCGCCTGGCCCAGCGCGGCGACCACGTTCGCCTGCTTCGTGTTCAGGTAGCCGATATAGTTTTGCACGGCGGTGGCGTCGATGTTCAGGCGCTGGCCGGCGGGCGGCTTGGTGGCCGCCAGGCCAGCGACGTCGCCGGTGTAGGTGGCGACCGGCTTGTCGGCCAGTTGCACGATATAGGAATGGCGCACATCGTCGGCGAACGCGGTGCCGGCCAGGACGAACAGCACGGCCGCGGTAAGCGGACGCAGGTAAAAGGATTGCGGTTTCATCAGTGTTGCTCCGTATCAGGCGTTGATCGTGTCAATGGTGCGGCTGGCCTTGCGGCGGCGCAGCGTGAGCGCACCCAGGCCGAGGCCGAGCAGCGCCAGGCTGCCCGGCTCGGGCACGTCGGTCAGGTGCAGGTTGTCGATCGCGAACTGGGCCTGGTTATAGCCTTCGTCGTCGATGGTATGCGGGCGCACGCACGCGCCGGCGCCGTTGAACAGGCACGCCTGGACCGTCAGGCCGGTCAGCACGCTGCCGGCAAAGCCCGACGCCAGGTAAGCGCTGTCGAACAGTGGATTGCCCTGGGCGTCGGTGCCGGCGAAATCGATCGCGTAATCGATGGTGGAACCATCCACGCGCGTGCCGGTCAACATCAATTGGCCATACGAATAATCGGGCAAGCCACCGAGCGGGGCGACGAAGGAATAATCGAGGCTGGTCAGGCTGAACCGATCACCGCCGCGCGAAATGCGCAGGGCGCCGTCGGCGAGGCCAGCGTAGAACAGGCTGCCGTTATTCGTCGGGCAGCCCCCAATCACGCACGTCCCCGGATCCCGGCCGTTGATCAGGATGCCAGCCAAACCGCCACCGCCTTCGTGTGTATCCACGGTCTGCAGCAGATAACCCGATTCCGACAGCACATTGCCGTCAAAGTAGAACTCGGGCGTGATGGTTTCGAAGTTGACGACGCTCGCCATGGCGGGAGCGGCGCCCGCCATGGCCGTGAGAGCGGCGATGCCTGCGGCAAGTTTGGTCAGTTTGGAACGGGTACCGATGAATGTCATGGGAGGGTTCGCCTTGATATGTAAAAGAATTGACTAATAACAACTATTTGGTATTATTTTGTAACGGTGCACCGCATGAATGTATCTCGGAAAACAATTTCTGGGCATCAAAAGATGCCTGAATAAAGTTGTTATTTACCGGGAATTACAAAATTAAGTTTGGTTTCTGCTATACAAAGCGCGTTGGCGAATCTGTAAAAATGTGTAGTTTATTTATTACAAATAATTGTTGGTTGAAAAATATGTAGACGTTTTTTGACACTTATGGTCAATTACGATTGAATGCGCGACAACGGCCGGCCCGATGTCTGGGGGGAGAATGAGGACAGTGGCGTCGGCAAAAAGCGCACGTCGCCATCCATGTTGGCGAGCAGTGCGCGCACCAAGCTGTCAGCAGTATTTGCTACGTGCAAAGGCAGCTTGTGCGCGCTGCGCCTGGCGCGATGTCAACGACGCGGCATGCGCCATGGATGCGGTCATCGATCGTATGCGCGGCCGGACGGGCCAACAATTTATCGGCAACGCGCTGCACGTCAACATGTCCATTGCACGTCACCGTCTGCGGTGTATCGCGTAATGAGCGGTCCTGGTTTGGCCGAGCCGGTCAGCGCACCGCGTTGCCAGCTCAGTCCAGCATCCCCTGCTCCCGCGCGAGCTTGACCCAGCCCGGATACTCGCTCATCAACAGGTCGAACAGTGCGCCGTCAGGATGTTCGTCGGGGGTGGCAACGGAAAAGTAATTGGCGTTGTCGACCAGGCGGCCATCGAGTTCATCGAGGTTTTCCAGGAACGGGAAATCCGACTGCGCAAACGCCGCAAGTTTTTTCGACCTGGATTTCCGCCCCTTGCCTATGCCCATGAACTGCCAGAAGATCGGCTCATGGCTGGCCCAGCGCAGCTGCCGCTCCGTCAACGGTTTATCCGACGTGCCGCCGTCGGTCACGAACATGACATACACCGGCAACGCCGCCTTGACCGGTGCGCTGCGCGCCCCGCCGCCCGCGTCCGGAAAATAATGCTTGCGCACGGCTTCCATCGCGGCGCCGTAACGCGTGTCGCCTTCGAGCGGGTGGCGCTCGATGATCTGGCCGACATAATTGGCCCAGTTGGACAGGTCCATCGGCGGCGGCTGGTGCACGCTGCGGCCAAACAGGAACACGTCGACCTGGCCGTCGTCGTCGAACTTGCAGCCGAGGGCCAGGATGCGCTCGGAGAACGCCTGCACCTGGCCGCTGCGATACAGTTTGCTCATCGACGCCGAGATGTCGAGCACCAGGCACACTTGCGCGCGGTGCGCGGCCAGGCCGGCCTTGGCCAGCGAGACGCCGGCCGATTTGACCAGGCTGACCAGTTGCGGCGCCTCCTTCGCAATGCGTTTGTCGAGGTCGACTTTCACTGTAACCGGCGCGGCATCCTGGGCCACGTCCGCGCCGAAGTGGCGCACCAGTGCATCGAGCCCGCCGCCAAAACCCTGGCCGTTGGCCAGGAAGCGCCACGTGCCGTCGCGCCGGTACAGTTCACCCAGCATCAGCGACTTTTCAGTGGCGAAATCCTTGCCGGTGAACGCAAAGCGGGCCACGTCGCCGCTGGCGTTGAACAGGCGCAGGCAGCTGTCCTGCAGCTGCGCCATGGCGCCAGGACCGTCGATGCTGGCCGTGATGACGACGCGCGCAATGTCGAGCGGCACGCGCGCCAGGTCGAACACGAAGCCCGGGGCGTCCTGTCCATGGCTGGCAACCTTGACACCGCCGACGGGACTTTCCGGCTGGTTGAAGAACACCATCCACGCGTCGTTGGCCAGCTTGCCGGCGTCATCGACTCCGAAAGAGACCAGGTCGAGCGCCACGCCGGGCGCGGAGATTGCGACTGACAGCGGCAGGTTCGCAACGTCAGGCGCCAGTGCCAGGCGCTGGCCTTTGACGAGGTCCATCGTCATCACGCCACATCGACGCCGTGCTGCGTGGCCAGCGCCGCCAGCCCGCCCGCATAGCCCTGCCCCACCGCCTTGAATTTCCATTCGTCGCGATGGCGATAGACTTCCGCGAACACCATCGCGGTTTCGGTCGAATAGTCTTCCGACAGGTCGAAGCGGGCAATCTCGCTGTCCGTCTCCGAATTGACGATGCGGACAAACGCGTCTTCCACCATGCCGAAGTTCTGCTTGCGCGCAACCGCATCGTGGATGGTCACGGCAATGACGAGGCGCGTGATCTCTGCCGGTACCGTGGCCAGCGTGATGGTCAGCGCCTCGTCGTCGCCGTCGCCGGCGCCGGTCTTGTTGTCGCCGGTATGCGTGATGGCGCCACAGGTGGACGCAAGCTGGTTATAGAAAATGAAGTCGGCGTCGCTGCGCACTTTACCGTTGTCCTGCACCATGAAGAGGCTGGCGTCGAGGTCGAAGTCGGCACCGTCCGATGCACGCGCCGCCCAGCCCAGGCCCACCAGCACCTGGCGCAGGTTGGGATCGGTTTTCGACAGGCTGACGTTGCCGCCCTTTTGCAAAGTGATTGCCATGGTTTTCCCTGATGAGTTGTAGATGCGCGTGCCCCGATTCTATTGGGGCAACCTTGCGTGTAATATAAACCATCGGAAACCACTTTCGCGAGGAAGCATCATGAGAAAACTGCCCGTTTACCTGTTACTGGACACCTCCGGCTCCATGCATGGCGAACCGATCGAAGCGGTCAGGAACGGCATGCAGACGCTGGTCTCCGCCTTGCGCCAGGATCCGCACGCGCTCGAATCGGCGTACCTGTCCGTCATCACCTTCGCCGAAACCGCGGCGCAGGTCGTGCCACTGACCGAACTGGCGCAATTCCAGCTGCCGGCGCTGACGGCATCGGGCACGACATCGATGGGTGCCGCCTTGACGCTGCTGGCCGAACGCGTGCAGGCCGAAGTGGCCAAGACGACGGCCGACCAGAAAGGCGACTGGAAGCCGATTGTCTTCATGATGACCGACGGCGCCGCGACCGACGATCTCACAGCCGGCATTGGCGCCATCAAGGCGGCCAGGATCGGGACGCTGATAGCCTGCGCGGCCGGCCCTGCCGCCAACACGGCCGAGCTGCAGCGGATCACGGACTCCGTGGTGCGCCTTGATACCACCGACAGCATTACCATTCGCGCTTTCTTCAAATGGGTCAGCGCCTCGATTGCGACGACCAGCCAGAAAGTCGACCTGAACAAGAAAGAAGCGGCCGGCCTGCTCGACCTCCCGCCGCCGCCCCCCGAAATCAACGTCGTCATGTAAGCAGCACCCCTCAAACGAACAAGAACTGGAGTCACACGATGGCAGTCAGCCTGAACAAGGGCCAAGGCGTCGACCTGCGCAAGGCGGAACACGATTTGAGCGAAGTGACGATCGGCCTGGGCTGGGATGTGGCCGAAGCGAAGACCGGGTTTTTCGCCAGCCTGCTCAAGGGCAAACAGGAAGAATATGATCTCGACGCCATCGCGCTGGCTCTCGGCGCCGACGGCAAAATGACGGGGCCGCACGATGCCGTGTTCTACAACGCCAAACAGCACCCGGGCGGCGCCATTTGGCTGACGGGCGACAACCGCACTGGCGAAGGCGATGGCGACGACGAGCAGATCCTGGTGGCGCTGGACAAGGTCGGCAGCGAATACCAGCGCATCCTGTTCATCGTGGCCATTTACGAGGGCAAGAAAAAGCAGCAGCATTTCGGCAAGGTCGCCAACGCCTATATCCGCGCGGTCGATGCCCGGGGCAAGGAAATCGCACGCTACAACATCAGCGGCAACGGCGCGCTGGACAACCAGTGCGCGCTGACGTTCGCCGAACTGGTGCGCACCAACGGCGGCTGGTCGTTCAACGCCATCGGCACGCCGCACCAGACCGACCGCTTCGTCGAAGTCATGCAACCCTATACGAAATAACACGGAAAAAGAATCCACCATGAGCAATCGCCGTTTGCCGGTCTACCTGGCGCTGGACACCTCCGGCTCGATGCGGGGCGAGCCCATCGCTGCCGTGAATGTGGGCCTGCAAGCCCTGCTGGCCTCCCTGCGCCAGAATCCCTTTGCGCTGGAAAGCGTGAGCCTGTCGATCACCACGTTCGACCGCGAGGTGATCGAGGTGGTGCCGATGACGCCGCTCGATCAGGTGGTGCTGCCCGAGATCGTCTGTCCCGAATCGGGCCCGACTTTCCTCGGCGCCGCGCTGGCCGACATCTGCGACAAAGTCGCCCGCGACGTGCGCAAATCCACCTTTGATGAACGCGGCGACTGGCGCCCGATGCTGTTCATCATGACCGACGGCAAACCGTCCGACACGCAGGCGTTCGAGGAAGCGATCCCGCTGGTGAAAGCGGCGCAGTTTGCCGCCATCATCGCCTGCGCCGCCGGCCCCAAAAGCGTGCCGGACCAGCTCAAGCGGCTGACCGACACGGTGGTCAGCCTGGACACCATGGACAGCAGCGGCTTCGCCAGCTTCTTCCAGTGGGTCAGCTCGGCCGTCACGGCCGGCAGCGCCAGCGTGGGCGCGGCCGGCATGGCCTTGCCGCCGCCACCCGCCGAAGTCAACCTGGTGCTCTGACCATGCGCCGCCTGCCGATCTTCGTATTGCTGGACGTGTCCGAATCGATGGCCGGCGACGGCCTGCGCCAGCTCCAGCAAGGCATCGAGCGCATGGTCGCCGGACTGCGCCGCGACCCGCATGCGCTCGAATCCGTGTTCCTCTCTGCGATCGCCTTTGCCGGCAAGGCGCGCACGCTGGCGCCCCTGACGGAACTGGCCACGTTTTATCCGCCGCGCCTGCCGCTTGGCTCGGGCACGTCGCTGGGCGCCGGCATGCTGCACCTGATGGACGAGATCGACCGCAACGTCCTCTCCAGCACCCGCGAGCGCAAGGGCGACTGGCGCCCGGTGGTGTACCTGATGACCGATGGCAAACCGACCGACGACATCGCGCCCGCCGTGACGCGCTGGCATGCGCAGTACGCATCGCGCGTGACGCTGGTGGCGATTGCCATCGGCGCGCACGCGTCGCTTGACGCGCTACAGCGCTTCACGGAAAACGTCCTGCGCCTCGATGCCACCACCGAGGAAGACTTCAAGCGTTTCGTCGACTGGGTCACGATGTCGGTGGTGGCGCAAAGCCGCGCCGTGTCCGACACGTCCGGCGGCAAGGTCAGCCTGGCCAAGCTGGACGACGACATCATGGCCAAGATCGGCGACATCTCGCAGGCAACCACGGTCGACGAAGACCTGGTGGTATTGACCGGGCGCTGCCAGAACAGCAAATTGCCGTACCTGATGAAATACGAAAAGGTGCGCCATGGGCTCGATGAAGCGGCGCTGAAGATGCGCGTCGACCTGTACCAGCTGAGCGGCGTGTTTGCGCTGGAAGCCGACTACGATGCGCTGTCCGACCCGCGCGCGCTGGCCCGCACCGTCAACAGCGATGCGCTGATCGGCAGCCCTGGCTGCCCGCACTGCGGCAACCCGATCGGCTTTGCCATGTGCTCCTGCGGCGCGCTGATGTGCATCAAGGGCGACG